>Ga0207428_10001839_pt1 | contig 21689 bp, 23 predicted proteins | sample RhiMethybrSRZTD1_FD_187600 | JGI IMG/M metagenome (GOLD analysis project Ga0207428, IMG submission 187600) | Populus rhizosphere microbial communities from Tennessee, USA - Rhizosphere MetaG P. TD hybrid SRZTD1 (SPAdes) (version 3) | ecosystem: Host-associated > Plants > Roots > Rhizosphere >...
TTCCATTGCCACCATCGATCGCCCCATGGACCAAATTCGCGCTCGTGCTGGCGCATCCGCTTAAAAATTCGAATCGCCTCCGGTGAGATGGGCTTTGGGATGACCTCACCGGGCGGTCGCCAGTGCTTGAACTGGGGATTAGCGTGTCTTCCCCTCATGCCCATTTGCGGGCTCCAACTAAGGCTAAAACAGTAACTTAGGAACAAAAGCATAACTAAGGGAGGAGAAATCAGCGCGCCGCTGTGAGAAATCATTCCTGTTGCTTCTTTTTTCGGCCCCCCCGGGGGATTTAGACAACCCTCCTTTTGTTTTTGTCGATGTAGATCGGCTTCGCTTTGTACGGTCGTCCGTTGATATCACACCCACGCTGATACCCTAGGACTTCAGAGTCCGACCAAATGTTATCGTGACACTGCTTGCAGAGGGACTCGACTGGCGAGGAAATGAATGCACTCCAGTTGCCCTTATGGTCCTCAAGGTGGTGGACAATTGTTGCTGCCTTAACGTGGTTGTCCTGCAAGCATGCGGCACAGAGCGGATATTTCCGCAGCTGGTGCAATCGCCGCCTGCGCCACTGCATCGTATGGTACATCCAATCGTATCCGCCTTCCTTCTTGCTTAGCCGTTTGCCGTCTGACCACGTACGCCGCATCTCAGTCCTCCAGGCCTTACTGCCGGCCTTTCGTCAGCGATTAAGGATCAACATTGTACAGGATCTCGCAGTCGCAATGGCCACTATGAGCCATGAAGAATTCCAGGCTGGCTGCGATGTCGATGCCTCCCATGTCCCGCATCACCTCTTTCGCATAGCGATGGACACCTGGCCCGCTATCGCCAAGACATACGGAGCGCTTGTCGCCGCCATCAGGGTACAGGGCTAGGTACAGTGTATTGGCAAACGCGTCCCATCGGTCACTGTCCGGTGTCAGAACTTCAGCCATGGGGTCCTCCATCTTGTTGCCCGATCAGGTCGCGGCCGGGCGGCGCGGTCAGTTTGCGTTCCACGGATATTCGGTCGCTGATCGTTGGGCCGCGGTAATTTCTGTCCCATACGAACCACGAGAACGTGATCGAACTGCTGGCCCGCCGTCCCGCCAAGCCATGGCGGTGCATCATGGGAAGGCGACCCCGAAACTGATGGATGCGGGCGAGCGGCCCGGCCTTTTCCAGAATCGGCGTCCGGCGCTCGCTCTCATAAAACGCGGACCGCAGCAGCATGACGACACGCGGCACGAGATCGAGCGCATGAGCGACGAAGTCTTCGGCGAGCCTGTACGGTGGGTTGGTAACGATGCATTCAACGCCCGATGGCGGGCGCGTCTCCATGAGGAAGTCGATTCCACGTTCACTCACAGGGCAATTCCAGTCATTGAGGTCAGACGCCACGACGCAGTGACCGGCCTCGCGCAGGACCTTTACGATCGCGCCAGGACCGCAGGCCGGCTCCCATATGCTCTGTGGCAATTGTTCGACTCCCAGCAGCGCAAGGACGGCTCCCGCTGGCGTCTCATACAGGTCCGCTCCGCGAGCGCTGAGGCTATGCCGTCCTGGATTCGCCGCGTGGTTGCAGGCAGTCATGGCGGTGCCTGCTCAAGCCATTCCTGCTCACACTGCGGGTGCAGGAAGCAGCGGTCGCCGCCGACCAGGTACTCGCGAACCGGCTGCTCCGGGGTTTCCGGGCCGCCGCAGTGCTCGCATGTAAGAAATACCCCCTCAGCAACCGCAACACCGCAACAAGACCCGTCGTTACTGGACTTCTCGCATTCTGCAAGCGCAACATCGTGGTCCTGTGTTGCGCTTTGAAACGCACCAGAAGTGCCCGGTTTTTCTGCATTTGTTTCAGTGTTGCGGTTGTGGAGCCCCTCCGGAGGCAAATAACGCTCGAAAGCATCGGCGAACACGTGAAGTTGGTAAGTCCGGGGAGTCTTCTTGCCGACACGGGCGACTTCGGGCGCGATACCGAGTGGCCGCAGCAGCCGGGCCAGCTGGTTTTGGGATAGCGGCTTGCCGTCCCTGTACTCAGCCCACGGGCGACCCTCGAGAGCAGCCAGCTCGTCGACCAGCTTGGACGATGGAAGCTTTCCATGAGGGTCGGCCCTGTCCGCGAAGACCTGCCGGATGTCGCTCAGCAGGGCTGCGATCAGACTGTCGTCGTCAGCCACGCCACGGCTCGCTAGCACCGCTTTGCGCGCACGCTGCGGCCAGTGGCCACCAGCGACCTGGGCAATGGCCAGCAGCGTGTGCAGGTTGTCAGCTTCCCTATTAAAGACGCCCTCGGGCATGGCGGGCTCTGCCGCGCTAACGGCAGCGGCATAATCACGCGCCCAGCGTGCGGCTTGCTTCGCCAGCACGTCCAAGTGCCCGACCTGGTCGTGACGGAATGGAGTAATCGGTTCCTTTGCGAGCCGTCGCTTTAGGCTGATCGGGACCGAGCGATCGTGCAACGTGTCGGGTAGGGTCCCGATTAGGGCAATGGCACACGCCGAGTACGTGGAGAAGGCGCGCGCCTCATGGTCCTCACCAACAATCCGTAAGACCGAGCCGTTGCGCCGATGACCGGAGTTGATGATTCCGCGCAGCTCGTCGTTCTCGCGCACGAAAGTATCGGCTTCGTCGACCAGCAATGTTGGACGGTAAGCTTCGACGACGCGAAACACTGCGGACGCGGTTACATTCTCGGTCGGCAATGGTCGCAACACTAGACGCGCCAGCACGTCGATTAACGTGCTCTTGCCGCAACGCATGACTGGCGACGAAATGGCCAGCCGCGGCGATATTGAAAAACAGTCCAGTAAATGCGTGTGCGTGACCCACAACGCTGCAACGTCACGCGAATGCTCGGACAGCACAACGTATCGGCTAACCGCCTCTGCTATTGCGTCGAGCAGCTCGGCACCGTCGACCGGAGATTCCCAGGGCTCGGGATCGGCAAAAGCCACGGCACGGCCTTGCTTGCCGTTGCTGTCGCTGGGGCGCTCGGCCTGCACCAGGCGGTCGAGAATCGCCGCGCGAAGGCCCAGGCGCTCGGCCGCGTCCTTGCGCTCGCGCTCGTACTGGACTGCGCCCAATCCCGCGAGCCGCCTAATTTCCAAATCGTCTTTGACTTCCGCGGCGGTTTCCCGCTGCGCGTTCTCGACCTGTCGGCGCGCGTACGCTTCCGGATCACGCTGATCGTAGACGTGGGCGGAAATGCCGTTGGCCTGGTCGAGCAATAGCGCGACGATGTCGTCGGCAGATCGGCCTTGCTTCAACAGTTGGCAAACGACGTACCAAACGGCGCGCGAGCGATCCCCATTGAAGTCGTCACCGCAACCGTCACGGATCAGAGAGTCGAGGTCGTGACCGCTCTTCGCTTTGCCCGCGAGCTTCGCCATGACCACATCGATGTGCGCGTCAAGACTGGCGAGCGTGTCGGCATTACCAATCTGGGCACCGCTCACGGTAATGTAGCGCTCGGCGTCACGGTAAATTTCGCAACTCACGTCACCGGCGCCCGGCACGGCTAGTTTCCGGTGCAAGGCAGAGCCGCTAGCCGTTCCGATGATTCTGATGCCAGTTCCGCTCGGCGTGACCTCGGTGTAGCTCCCGCAGCGCTCGACCAGAGCCGCGGCCCACGGATGTAGCAAGCCGGAAGAAGCATTGCGACTGTGGTCGATGTCGAATGCGCCGATGCCGCTGCCGTGCAGCGCAAAGCCGACACCGTCAGCTTGGCCCGCGGTGTAGGCCTGCATTGCCCGCTCGAGCGTGCACCACGTCCTTGGGTCTGTGCTGCTGGCGTACATGCCAGGCGCACAGCCTTGGAACGGCGGTTTCGTGGGTTTGCCGTTCTGTCCGGTGACCCAACGCCACACCACCCAGCGCGGCTGATTGACCAGCGTGGAAAGGGCAGACGGGAGAACGAGGGGCGGGCGGTTCATAGCATTGTCCTGCCGCACGGATTCCTCAAAGAGATCACGCAGCGCCATGCCTTCGATTTGCGCCATGCTCGACGCTCCGAGACTCGACACTTCATCAGTGCTCGCTCACCGCAATCACTGGCGCGGGCGGCGGCGAGAGAGACGGCCGACACGCCTGCGCCGGCTGCCCCCCCTGGCTCGTCGTTAGAACGGTATCGACTGATCGAGGTCGAGCTCGGCCTGCTTGCCTGCTCGTGCCGACCGCGGTGGTGGGCCAGCCAGTAGGTCGGCTGGACGCGGTAGCCAGTCGACGACTTCGAACACCGGCACGAAGGCGGTGCCCGATCCGGACTTTACTTGACGCGTCTCGGCCAATACGACCTCCGGCACTTCGCCGGGATGGTCTGCCGCGGCTGCGAGGTACTCATCGTGCAGCGTGTCGAGCCCTGCCCACAATGCGCGTGCCGTGCTCAAGAGCTCACGAACGTCACCGCCAAGCTGGGGCGACATCTTCATCAGGACTCGCAGCCCCTCCCGCCAGTTGTCGTCCGGTGCGTCGCCGGGGTCCTCACCAGCTGGCACCAGCTTGACCTCCGGCGCTGCACCTTGCGGGAAATGGATCCAACCGCGCTGCAGGTATTGCAGATCTATTGCAGCCCGGAATGTGTCGGTGATATCGCGCTGTGTGGTCTGCCAGCTGCCGTCAACGTGCTCGCGATCCAGCAGGAAGATGCTGCCGCTTCGCGCGTCGTACTTGATAAGCGGCAGAAAGTCTCCGCTGTCTTTCCGCTTTCCTATCGCCATGGTAGTGCTCCACTGTTCCGCCGCCTGAAGTTGGTGCGACTTCGACCGGTAAGCGGCATTCCGGTCTTGTCGATGCGAGTAACCGGCAGGAGCGTCCTAGGCACGCCTCGGCTCCCCTGCCGAGCGCCTTTACGGCGCGATTCTCACGCGGTGACGCGCTCGATAGCGGTCCAAACGGAGAGAAGGTTCTCTCGGATGAAGCGTTCCCGCTCAGCCCGGGTTGATGCTTCCCAGCCGTAAGCCAGAAGCTTCAGCGACAGCGAAGCCGGGCACCGCTCCTTCGTGATAAGCGGGTACGAGACGCCGAACACGTTAGAGGCAAGCTCGACAGTCGGGATGACGAGTGCGCGCCCGTCAACCCAGGCCGCGGCCATGCGTCCCCGCTCCCAAGGCTCAATCCGTTGCCGGTGGGCCAACGAGACCGCGCTGATCACTTCGATAGGCTCGATGGAAAAGCGCGCCTGCACCCGCGGGGCCGCAGTTGCGCCGTTGGCTGGATAGATATAAGTCATGGTAACTGCCTTTCCTTTTAAGGCCCGGGGCAAGCGACCTTCCCAAAGGATCTGCACCGGGCCTTGGTTTCTGCTGAGTTTGGCCTCATCAGTGTCCGCGTTACGGACAGACCGCGCGTGTGTCCGAGCGCGCGGTTTCGGCCTAGGATTTCAGCTGGACTTCTTCAGTAGCAATGCGTCGCGCAACCGGACGCCGAGACGACGCGGGCTCAGCTCAACAATCTTGTCAGGGTGATTGCGCTTCCAGGAGCTTGGCGACAGGCTCGATACCTGCTCGGCCTCCTGAAGACTAATGATCCGATCAAGCTCGTGCCTGGGTGGGAGCTTGAAATCGTCGTCGGTGGACATCGGGGCCTCCTGCGCAGCAGAAGCACAAGCGTGCTCCTCGCGCAGAAGACACCACGGCCAGACGCATACGCACTAACGCATAAAAATGCGTCGCTAAAATGCGTCGGCTATTAGACGGATGAAATGGGCCAGAGGCCCCAGGCCTCAAGATTATTTACAATATGCCGATAACGTACCGGCTTTGTCACCTCGCCACGGCGAGCAGCAGCCTCGATCCGGTCTTCGAGTAATTGGGCAAACCCTGTCTTACTGCTGGGGACGGTCTCATGCTCGACCTTTACGCGTTTAACTTCGGCCGTGAGCCAATCCTTGGGCTTCATAGCGTCTTTTCCGACGGGGCTCGCCCCGATGCTGCCTGGCGGCAACAACTTGTCGAAATCTTCTTGCGCCAGCCGGATTCCGAACATTGCATCATCATCATCATCATTCCAGTCCCAGCGGGCGGAGCCCTCGGCCCAATCGATGTACACCTGACGATACGGTAGACCGCCGTAATCTATTGGATGGTCAACTTGCTTGTCTTGCCAGAACTGCGGGGGGATGGGGATCAACTTGTTCGAGTGCTTTCGAAAACCAAACGCGTGCAGCTCGCCCGATTTCAATCTCTCTAAGATCCGGCGCTTGCCGTTTGCCGCCCCATAACTATCAGCCGCGCGCTTCAGTGCGTCGATTAGCTTAACCGTGCTAACGTTGTCGACATCCTTCGCCATGATCATCCCGTGGCGTTTGGTAAGGCCGGTTCGAAGCGTTTGCGCGCTTCGGCCGGCCGCTGAAATTATGCTCCGCGCAGCGGAACGACCTTGCGCTCGCCGCCGCCTTCGACAACAGCAGCGAGCACGTGATTGGCCCACAGCGTCAGCGCGGTTTTGATTTCGCCCGCGTACTTATATTTGTCGTAGGTCGCTTCAATACCCTTGCGTGCGTGATTGATCGTCAGCTCGGCAACGTGTGGCGCAACGCCGATCGCGCCGAGACCGGTGCGCATCGTGCGGCACAGATCATGAAGCCGCCAAGGTTCAAGCTGATGACCCGCTGCTTTGATGCGTCGATCGAGCCCAGCTTTGCTGACACCCCAACCAGAGAATGGTTTTGCTGGGTGCCGGCCAAACACGAACGCGCCGTTACGCTCGCGACCGTCGAGAATGGCGCGCGCAGCTGGTACGATCGGAATGCGATGCTCACGGTTGTTCTTGGTCCGCCGCGGCGGCAGCACAATTTGATCGCCTGTGACCTCGGACCAACACAGCGAGCCAATTTCGTCGCGGCGGCAGCCAGTCAGGACCAATAACTTAATAATCGCGCCGTAGTCGTCCGATCCGAGTGCACTCCAGATTATTTTTAGTTCGGTGTCACTCAACACGCGTGCGCGCGACTGCTCCGTCTGGCGAGTGCTGCCGGCGATTGGGTTGCTGTCGCACAGTCCTTGCCGCATCGCCCAGCTGAAAAGCGCCGACAGCGAGGCACGCACACGATTGCCCGTCGCTGCACCGCTATTGCTGCCGACATCCAATACCAGGGCCGCGACTGTGCGGCGGTCGATCTTCTGCAATTGCAGACCGTGGAGCGGCTTGCAGTACTTCAACAGGTGGCGCTCAACCTCGGTGTAACTTCGTCGCCGCAGGTGGCCGCTCTGATAGGTCAGGTAAGACTGCGTAACGGCGAGCATGGTCTCAGCCGCGCGCGCCCGGCCTTCAGTCTTCTCGCCCTGCGGATCCTGGCCCAACCTAACTTTTGCGCACAGGTCGCCCGCCGTTTCGCGTGCACGCGCCGGCGTTAGTGCTGCCAACGAGCCGAGCGTAACGCGTCGGTGTTGGTTGCCGACCTTGTACTGATAGATCCATTTTTTACTGCCACCGGCGCGGAGGCGCACGCCAAAGCCGGGCAGGTCGTCGTCAAAAATAATGGTCTCTGTCTTGCCTTCCGGCAGAGTCAGAGCGGCGATTGCTTTCTGAGTCAGTTTCATGTCGGCCCCCTCGACAAGTGTCCTGGGAAGACTATGGGAAGATACGTACTGCTTCTTCGTGGGCGTCGTGGTTACCACAGACTGCGGACATGCACTGATATTTTTAGACTTTTTAAGCTCCTGATCGCTCCTGCTTCTCCTGCGTTACGAAAAACGCTGTCGGGGGTAAAGCGGACATGGCGACTGCACTGCGAAATGTCCGCTTTTGACCCAAAGCGGACATTCATTCTCGCGGGACGGCGGGCAACGTGAACTGAAATATAGTGCCGCGAGGTTCGTTTGCCTCTGCCCACAACCGGCCCCCAATGGGCGCTGATGATAGACCGGCAAATCGACAGCCCCATCCCTGTTCCGCGGGGTTTTGTGGTGTAGAAGGACGGGTAAAGCAGACATGACCTTGTGCGGAAATCCGCTCTCGCGGTCGTTATCGGGGGTAAAGCGGACATAGGTTGATGCACTGCAAATGTCTGCTTTTGACCCAAAGCGGACATGGGCGTCCCCACTGCAACCCAGTGGGGACTGCGCTAATGTTCGACGCATGTCGTCGGTATCGAACTTAGCGCCCGCTGTGGTGGCCCAGTTCAGCGTCGCTCAGCTTCCAGTCCTGCCGCAGTTCTAACGCCGCTAGCAGCACGACAGCGATGCCGAGGATAAAGTGCCAGTATCGGAGCGTGCCAGCATCGGCGTAGCCAAAAAAGAATGGCGATGCGATGAGCCACAATCCGCACGCGGCTTCAAGGCCCTCCTCCCAGCGACGCAAGTCCACAACCTCGGATGCGCCGAGGGCCAGCACGAGGATGCCGACTATTGTGGCGTTAGCGGCCGCGGTTTGGCTAACCGCATCATCGGCCATCCACGAGGTCAGCACGATAAGGGCGCCCAAGCCCATGCTGACGCAATCCTCCCAGACGTAGTGAACGTTGAAGAGACGAATGCCTGCCATGGTATCCTCCAATATTGAGGCATACGTCGGCGGCGAAGAGGTTACGCACTCCGATAGCTCAGCGCCGCATCGGGGCGTATGTCAGTGTACTTTGAACACGATTATACTTTGCTGAAGGAAACTCAGGATACGGGCAAAACGTCACGCAGGAAGTTAATTTCTGCGCCGGGCGCTCTTGGATTATCCGAGATAGTGGTCGTGCTAAGAATGTCCGCTATTGGCCCTTAGCGAACATGCGCTGGTGCAATGCACATGTCCGCTTTTGGGGGTAAAGCGGACATGGCGTAGCCTGGACGTTTTGTCCGCTAATGACCCAAAGCGCACATTCCGGACCTCAGGACATCAATCACGTTGTCTTAGAGCGGGCGGGGGCCCTGGACCCGGATCGCTGGGGCTCGACCTCCTTTTCGCTTGCCGAAGGCGCTAATGGCGGCGATGCGAGCGCGCCGGTTATCGCCATCATTTGTTGCTGACACGTAAGTCCGTCGGCCATGATCCGCTCGAAGGCTCCGCCGGCCCAATCCTGATACGCCTGGATCAGATCGACGAATGTCTGTGTTTCGCACATACGCTCTGCGGCTTCGCGCGCTTTGTGAGTTCCGGTATGGCGCCGTTCGAACCAGGCATTGGCAAGCGCCTGCATGCTGTCCAAAACCTTGTCCTGATTTTCCCAAAAACGTTGCGCATTGTCTCGAAGCGGGGCCGAAATTGCCGAAGTTGGCAGAAACATCTTCTGCATCGCGGTCCATTGTTCAGTGAAATCCGCATTTTTCATAGTCTTCTACCTCCATCGAGCAGCGTCGGCGTGGTCGAATGAAAGCTCTTGGATTGAAGCGGCACCAGCAGTCGGCGCCCGCTCCGACGCCGGCAGCTGCAGCACGGTGGCGCGCTGACCCTCGCGCAGGTCCGTGACCAAAGCGATCTGTCCGTCGGGGAACTCCAGTGCGTCGTGATGCCTCATAGGCTGCTCTGGATTGACCTGCCGGAAGCGCGCGACCTTCTGTTTGAGACTGCGATTGCGCATGAATGAGAATGCTGCGTCGCATTCCACGTCTCGCTCAAACGCAACTTCGGTCCCAGGCAGCAGGCAAACGGCCATGTCCGGCTCGCCGATCGCGGCAAAGCCACGTGTCGGTGAGGCACGAAATCGGGTCGAGACTAGCTTGTCGCCCACGCGTGCTGGACGCGATGCGACAAAGTGGAGGCTGTAGTCGCACATGATCAATAACTCCCTGTTGCTGCGAACAGCCGGGAATCATCCTTTGATCCAAGTGCGTGAAAGATCGGCTTGGGTCCGGGATTTCCCGGATGTACCGCGATCATCTTGGATGCTAGCGGCATTCCTGATTGGTGGAAAGCAGACATTTGTGTCCGCGAAATAGTCACGGGCGTGGGACTCGTGGTCGACTCTTCAACAGCGGGAAAATCAAGCTGCGCGCCGCCAGTCCATCACGAGGGCGATCCACGCGTATTGCTCAGGATCGAGGCGCAGTGCGTACGGCGACCAACCCCGCCTGCGCAGCGCCATCGACACGTCGGCGGCCTGGGCGCTTTCGGGCACGGTGAAGCCGGCGCTGCGGAGCCCCTTGGGTGTATCTACCAACACACGGCGACGACGATGCGACATCGGACTTACCATTGCGAACGGTCTCGAGCGATCGCCGGCTCGAAATAAACCATCGGATGGAATGGGAACCGGCGCCGGGCGAGCCCGCGCGACTGATATGTAGGAAGGCCCAATTATTTTCCAAGAGTCTGCTAGAGCTGCTGCATCGCAAAAATCTGCTAGGCACGGAATGTCCGCTATTGGCCCTTAGCGGACATCCCTAGTTGCGCTGCACATGTCCGCTTGCGGGGGTAAAGCGGACATGGCGTGTGCGACGCGAAATGTCTGCTTATGACCCGATGCGGGCACACGCCCGATCCAAATGGTACGTTGGTGGCGTTTCGCTGGGAGCTTGGATGTCATGGAGCACGAATCCCTCGGCCCGCCATTTCCGCCGCCGTCAATTCCACCTGGCGCGGGGGATCAATTCAATTTTGGTGCTTATAGCGTGCACTGGAAGATCGACGGATCTCAGACAGGCCACCGCTTTTCTATCATTCATCAGATAGTGGCGCCGCGTACATTGGTGGCGCCGTTGCACCGCCATCACCGCGAAGACGAATTTTCCCATGTGCTGACTGGGACCCTCGGTGTATTGCTTGGCGACGCGGTTGTCACAGCTGAGCCGCATACATGGGTCTTCAAACCGCGCAATCAGTGGCATGCGGCCTGGAACGCGGGCGATACCCCATGCGAATTTATTGAAGTGATTTCGCCAGCGGGGTTTGAAGATTTCTTTCGTGAATTGCGGGCGATCTGGCCCGACAGAACCAAATCCGGCCCACTTCTGCAAAAATATGAATTGGACATGGACTTTGACAGCGCCCCTCATCTTTGTGCTCGCTTTGGTTTGAAATCTGTCGGTAGTGCTGGGCCTGCATCAGCGCGGAAATAAAACGCAAGAAGAGGAAATGGATGTCCGCTATTGGCCCAAAGCAGACATGCACTGCCGCACTGCACATGTCTGCTTTCGGGGGCAAAGCGGACATGACCGTTTGCGGGAAATCCACTGCCCTTTTGCACTGCATATGTCTGCTAATGACCCAAAGCGGACACGACTTTCCTAAGACCGCCCTCTTTCGAGCCCCGGCGCGGATTGTTACCATTGCGCGTCTGAGCCTCGGGGGCGACGACAATGAGGCGACGAGACTTTATCAGAATTGTCGGCTCAGCGGCCGCATGGCCACTTGGGGCGCACGCGCAACAGCCGGAACGTATGCGGCGCGTCGGCGTGCTCATGAATTTCGCGGAAAACGATCCGGCAGCGCAGGCGCGCCTGACGGCATTCCTGCAGCAGCAGTTGGGCTGGACGAACGGCCGCAACGTGCAGATCGACACTCGCTGGAGTGCGGGCGATCCTGAACGCAATCGCAGATACGCGGCGGAGCTAGTCGCACTCACGCCCGACGCCATCCTTGCATCGACCACCGTGAGCGTGGCTGCCTTACTTCAGGCGACGCGAGCTTTGCCCATCGTTTTCGTGCAGGTCGCTGATCCAGTTGGAGCTGGGTTCATTGCGAGTCTGGCGAAGCCGGGCGGCAACGCCACCGGATTTACCATTTACGAGTACGGTATGGGTGCGAAATGGCTAGAAATGCTCAAGGAGATCGCCCCGCGCGTGACGCGAGCGGGAATCATACGGGATTCCGCCAGCGTCGCCGAGATCGCCATGTTTGGCGCTATCCAATCTGTGGCGCCGTCACTAGGAATGCAATTGAGCCCAATCAGCTTGGGCAACGCCAGCGAGATTGAAGGTGGGATTAGCACTTTTGCGCACGAGCCCAATCGCGGACTCATCGTGGTGGGGAGCGGCTCGGCCTTCGTTCACCGCGAGCAGATAATCGCACTTGCGACCCGGTATCAACTTCCAGCGGTGTACCCGGATCGGGGATTTATAACCTCTGGCGGACTGATCTCTTACGGGCCTGACAGGGTCGACAGTTACCGACGCGCCGCTGGCTACGTCAATCGCATCCTCAACGGCGAGAAGCCCGCGGATCTGCCGGCGCAAACGCCAACCAAGTACGAAATGGTGATCAATCTGAAGACCGCCAAGGCGTTAGGTCTATCCGTGCCCTTGGGCATGCAGCAACGCGCCGACGAAGTGATCGAATAATATTGCCCCGCCAATGTCCGCTATTGGCCCAAAGCGGACATCACTGGTTGCGCCGCACATGTCCGCTTTTGGGGGTAAAGCAGACATGATCTTTTGCGGCGCACATGTCTGCTTTTGACCCAAAGCGGACATGCCGTTTCGACATTCAACCTCAAAAACTAGCGCCGGATTGTTTTTGATAGGGGTGCGCGTGTCACATCCGTCGAAGGGGCAGCAAAAAACCAGAAGCTGTGATCTCAACAGGGACGTTCACCAGCGCGAATTGAATTTCCCGCGCGGAACGCGCGCGCATTCGTGAAAAGGCGCAAATACACAGCGAAATTACGACCGCCCGACTTCGCCCCAGCGCGACGCCGACGTGGACTCAAATATCGTCGCTTCTTTGCCCTCGTCAGTGGCGAGCCACTCATTCAGCTCATCAAGGCTCTTTGGCCGACGACCTTTGACGCCCTCAAAAAGATCTTGCAGCGTCGGGGCTTGGACCTTCTCCAATTTCTCTTTTTCTTTGGCGCTCATGGCCTGATACTCCTCTATGCGAGCGAAGGGCGGTCGGCTCGACACCTATGGCCGCGGATTAGCGGCGCGCTTGAAGGCGTCCCACGCGGCTTGATTGGCGCGATCGAAAGCTGCACGCGACTCTGACAAGGCGCCATTCAAAGCGCCCCAGGATTCCTCTCCCGCACGCTTCAGCTTTTGCAAATTTGCTTCCGCTTCCGAAGCGTCGGCCTTCATTCTCTTCAACGCGGCATCGATGTCGTTACGCCGATCACTCGCCAATTCCGTTGCGGCACTTTGAATTTTATCCGCTGCGTCGCGCCAAGCCTTCAGTTGGGCGTTGGCTGCTCCATGAAATGTCGCCTGCTGTTGATCGACCTGCTTGCCGAAAGTTTCGACATATTTTTTGACTTCTGCCTCGAAGCCCTTCCAGGTGGTTTCCATCTGGCTCTTGGCGCTCAACCACGCGGCCTCGCCGGCATCGGCCTGCTTATTGACAGACTCCTGGAACTCGTCTCGCTTTTTCTTCAAATCGGCGATGAACTGGTCGGCCTTCGAGCGGGAATCGACCTGCACCTCACCGGCCTTGGTTTCGAACGATGCCAGTACGGCATCCATTTCGTCGATCCGCTCCTTGGCCCAATTGAGATAGAAATGCATGCTGCTGTGCGCGGGCATGATCGCCTCCATACAATGCATCGGCAAGCTTTTCCGATGAGCGTCGCGCTGTCTTTGACATATCTCAACAAGGCCTGATCGGGATACCGCGACTAGCGCCGCGCTAAACGGGTCTTTTCCTCAAATTTTTTGATGGCGAGGGTCCCGAACTTCCCTACCAAGCACGCGAAGTTCATTGCAGGGTCATACGGAAATGCGTGCGCTCGTAGGCGGCGGGATCTGGAATCCGATCAAACCGCATGTTTCCCCGCATCTTCTCAAGCGAGCTCCATTCGTTTTCTGCCAGCCAAGCCTCAAGGTCGGCTCGCAGTGTGCGTAGGTGGCCAGGGCCGTTGCGCACGAGAGCGGACACCATCTGCACGGCGTCGGCCCCCACCATCGTGGCCTTCACTACGTCGAGGACATTGTGGACGCCTCCCGAGACTGCGAGGGAAGCTCGTATGCGACCCGCCAGCATCGCGACCCCACGCAGCCTCAGCAAGAGTTCCGAAGAGTCGGAGAGGGGAAAAGTGCGCACGATCTCAAGCTCGGTGACGTCGATGTCTGCGCGATGGAAGCGGGTGAAGAGAGTAAGTCCGTCGATCCCCGCCGAGTCGAGCTGTGTCGCGAAATGCGCAAAGGCGGTGAACAGAGGCGAGAGTTTGACGGCGACAGGTATGCGCAATCCACTTTTTACACTTCGTACAATTTCGAGCATCCGTTTCTCGACCTCGGCCCCGCTCGCCTCGGGGTCGCTGGCAGCATGATAGAGGTTCAGCTCCAGCGCGTCGGCGCCCGCCTGCTCCAATAAGCGTGCGTATGAAGTCCAACCACCCAGGCTGTGACCGTCGAGCGCGGCGAACACGGGGACATCCACTGCGTCCTTTACTCGTCGCAGGTGCTCAAGGTACTCGTCCGGCCCAGGCGCCTGCTGAGGATCGGGAGAATAACTCGTGGCCTCGGCGAAGGAATCGTTATGGCTTTCGGAGTGGAAAAACGCAGAGATTTGTTCTTCCACGACCTCCTCCTCATACAGAGGACGGAGAATGAACGCGGCAGCTCCTGCATCTTCGAGCTGGCGAACCACACCGAGGTCATCGGTCAGGGGCCCAGAACCCACGATAAATGGGTGAGGCAACCGGAATCCAAGGTAGGTGGTGGCCAGGTTCATTTCATTTGCCCTCCGTGTCGGTCGAGTTCGGGGGACTCCGTCTGCGGGCGTTGGGGCTCCACCGCCGGCACGCTAATACCTGCCAACTGCTGGTAGACGATGTATCGACGTCGCGCCGCCTCCTGGGACTCTTGGATGAACTTCTTGTAGCGTTCGGGGTCGGCGCGCTCGATCACCCGAAATCGCGACTCGTTGCCCATGTAATCGGCCACGTTGATTTTTGGAGCACCATAGTCGAGGTGTAGGGGCGGCTCACCGTTGGCGAGCCGCACCGGATCGAATCGGTAGAGTGGCCAAACTCCCGAGTCTACCGCACGCTTCTGCTGTGCGGGGCCCTGAGCCATGTCGTAGCCATGGGCTATGCAGTGGCTATAAGCCACAATGAGCGATGGGCCGGAATAGCTATCTGCCTCCAGGAAGGCTTGCGCGGTCTGAGCCATCTTGGCCCCAAAAGCCACGCGGGCCACATAGACATGACCGTACATGGTAGCGAGGAGGCTCAGGTCTTTCTTCCCTACGGATTTTCCGGCGGCAGCGAACTTCGCGGCGGCGCCCAGCGGCGTCGCCTTGGACTGCTGTCCGCCAGTGTTCGAGTAGACCTCAGTGTCGAGGACCAGCACGTTCACATCGCGCCGGCTCGCGAGAACATGATCGAGGCCGCCGTAGCCGATGTCGTAGGCCCATCCATCGCCACCGACCAGCCATACGCTTTTCTTCACCAGATAATCGGCAAGAGTATCGAGACGCAACGCCTCGGGGTCCTTCAATTCGCGAAGCCGCCTCCGCAGCGCCGCGACCCGCTCACGCTGAGCCGCGATGCCCGCCTCGCTTCCTTCGTTCGCTTCCAGTAACTCCGTGGCAAGGACATCGCCGACGTGGGGAGCCAGAAGCTTCACCAGGTGTCGAACGGCGGCCACTTGGGCATCGAGCGCAAGGCGGAAGCCAAAGCCAAACTCGGCGTTGTCCTCGAAGAGTGAGTTCGCCCAGGCGGGGCCCCGCCCTTCCTTGTTCGTTGTGTAGGGTGTTGTGGGCAGATTGCCCCCATAAATTGACGAGCAACCTGTGGCGTTGGCGATGAGCAACCGGTCGCCGAAGAGCTGGGTCAACAGCTTGAGGTATGGCGTCTCCCCGCAGCCTGCGCATGCGCCCGAATATTCGAAAAGTGGCTCCAGAAATTGCGAGGCCTTGTGGTCAAGCCGCACAACCTCAGTTCGCGGCAGCTCGGGCAGGTCTAGGAAAAAATCGTAATTGGCCCGTTCCGCCTCCAGCAACGGCGTCTTTGGCGCCATGTTGATCGCCTTGTGCTTGGGATTTGTACGGTCCTTTGCCGGGCAGACATTGACGCACAGGTTACAGCCGGTGCAGTCCTCTGGCGCCACCTGAATCGTGTACTGCCGGCCTTTGTATTCCTTCCCTCGGTAAGCGATGCCCTTGAATGTCGACGGTGGGTTGAGGAGTGCGCCCTCGTCATAAACCTTGGCCCGAATTGCGGCATGCGGACAGGCGAGCGCGCACTGGTTGCACTGAATGCAAATCTCCGGATCCCACACCGGGATCTCAGGGGCAAGGTTGCGCTTCTCCCACTTGGCCGTTCCAACGGGCCAGGTGCCATCCACGGGGAACGCGCTGACTGGGAGGAGATCGCCCTTGCCCGCCAGCATGACCGCCGTGACCTTCTGCACGAAGTCGGGCGCCCGCTCGGATACAACGGGTGGCCTCACGCGCGTGGCGCTCGCTCCGCCCGGAACTTTAACCTCGTGAAGGTTGGCCAAGGCTTGGTCTACCAGCTCGCAGTTTCGCCGCACCACCTCCGTCCCGCGCTTGCCGTACGTCTTTTCGATGGACTTCTTGATGTGCGCCACTGCCTCCTCGCGGGGAAGGATGCCAGAGATGCCGAAATAGCAAGTCTGCATGATAGTGTTGATGCGCCCGCCCATCCCCGCCTGCTTTGCGAGGGCATAGGCGTCGATGGTGAACAACCTGATTTGCTTCTCGATAAGCTGCTCCTGCATCTCTCGCGGCAAACAATCCCAGACCTGGTTGGCGGCGTAAGGCGCGTTCAGCAGGAAAACAGCTCCCTGAGCGGCGTGCTCAAGTACGTCAATCCTGTCCAGGAAGTTGAACTGGTGGCAGGCCACGAAGCTGGCCCGGTTTACGAGATAGGCGGAGCGGATAGGCCTTGAACTCGAGCGCAGGTGCGAGACCGTGATCGCACCCGATTTCTTGGAGTCATACACGAAGTAGCCCTGCACATGGCGCTCGGTTTCCTGGCCGATGATCTTGATGGAGTTCTTGTTGGCGCTCACGGTGCCGTCCGCGCCTAGACCGTAGAACAGCGCAGTGGTCACGTCCTCGCCCTCGCTGCGAAACGAACCGTCCCAGGCGAGTGACATGTGTGTCACGTCGTCGATGATCCCGACCGTGAAGTGGCGCTGGGGCACTTTCTTGTCGAACTCGTCGAATACGGCCTTGACCATTGCCGGAGTGAATTCTTTCGACGACAGGCCGTAGCGGCCGGCAAGGACGAGTGGCTCGGCCCTCAGGTGCGAGACCCCTTCGGCACGCGCTTCGGCGAGTGCGGTTATGACGTCGAGGTAAAGAGGTTCACCGAGAGACCCCGGCTCCTTGGTTCTATCGAGGACGGCAAGGCTCCGGACGCTCGCTGGTAGCGCGGCTAGGAAAGCGGCGCGAGAGAATGGCCGGTACAGGCGCACCTTGACGACACCCACCTTCTCGCCGCGGCCCACGAGGTGATCAACCGTCTCGTGCACCGTTTCGGAGCCGGAGCCCATGATCACGATGATTCGTTCGGCCTCAGGATGGCCCACGTAATCGAAGAGACCGTAGTTTCGGCCTGTGCGCCCGGCAAAGGCGGCCATCAAGTGCGCGACAATATCCGGACAGGCTTTGTAGAAGGAGTTCGCGGCCTCGCGGGCTTGGAAGAACACGTCGGGGTTCTGGGCGGTGCCTCGCATCACGGGGCGATCGGGGCTGAGTGACCGCCGGCGGTGAGCCAGAACTGTGTCCTCCGAGATCAAGCTCGCGAGGTCATCATCAGAGAGCTCCTCGATTTTCGCTAGTTCGTGCGAGGTCCGGAAACCATCGAAGAAGTGCAAGAAAGGGACCCGCGAGAAAAGGCTCGCGGCGTGGGCGATAGCAGCCATATCGTGCGCCTCCTGGACCGAGTTGGATGCCAGTAAAGCGAAACCCGTCTGGCGGCACGCCATCACGTCCGAGTGATCGCAAAAAATCGATAGGGCATGTGTGGCCAGCGCACGCGCAGCTACGTGCATGGTGAACGGCGTGAGCTCTCCCGCGATTCTGTACATGTTTGGAATCATAAGCAGGAGCCCTTGGGACGAGGTGAACGTCGTGGCTAGCGCCCCAGCCTGGAGCGCACCGTGGATCGCACCCGCGGCTCCGGCCTCCGATTGCATTTCGGCGATCTGCGGAACCACATCCCAGATGTTGGTCTTCCCCCGACTGGCCCACTCGTCGCAGAGCTCAGCCATCGGCGAGCTGGGGGTGATCGGATAGATCGCTATCGCCTCGCTGAGGCGATAGGCGACGGAGGCCGCTGCCTCGTTGCCGTCAACGGTTGCGCGTTTAGACATGTTCCGATCCTGTTTTCCAGCTTCGTGCCTCTCGGGCGCGAGAACAACGATGCACAGAAGAAGGGCGAGCCAGTCGACCCAGTTTGAGTTTGCTTAGGGACATTCCCACCCTAGAGCTTCGCGTGCGCCGCCTGCACCGGCTTTACCTTGTCAGAGACTGGCTCGGTGTTCGGGAGTACCGCCTGATTAGATCGCAATTTGTCGGGTCGAGCATGAGGCAACAACCACCCACGCGGCGCGTTGTCTCGGGATGAGTCGGCATGCCTCGACTCCAATGCCAAGTGCAGTCTCTGCCTTTGAAACAAGCGCGCGGCCGGAAGCTGCGATTGGTTGGCACGTCTATTTAGAATGAGGCTCCGCGCCAACTTTTGAGATAAGTCAAAATCGCTTTTTGGTTTGATCTAGAGCTCTAGCAAAAGCAGGCATGTGCAGTGCAACTGGGGATGTCCGCCTTAACCCGAAAGCGGACATTAGCGCTGCACAAATCAATGTCCGCTTAGGGTCATAAGCGGACATTTTGCGATGCTGGAGCCATGTCCGATTTACACCCAAAAGCGGATTTCAGGTCCGCACCCCACGAATTTGCGAAACTAACGGTCTCGAATCTTAGATTCATCCTAGGTACCTGCCCAAATAGCTTTCACCAGTTTCCATGCGGGTGCGACGGCAAATCCGATTACTGGGATCGACGCTGCGCCGATCGCCAGTCCAACGACCCCTGATAGAACGGCCCTAACTATCCATTTCACCGGTCCGGCGGTGGACGGCAGCGTGTGAGCTGCTGCTTCGGCAGCGGAATTGATGACTTGGCCAACGGAATGCACGCCGTACGCCTCCAGACCATGAACGATAATGGCGCCACCAACCCAGATCATGGCGGCAGTCCCGGCGGCACCGAGAAATGTTAGGAAGCTGGGCATACCGAGAACAAGGGCACGTCCGAATGCACGGCTTATACCGCCGATAGCCGAGTCGCCGTCGTGCTTTGCAAGAGCCACACCGACGTCGTCCGCTTTCACGATCAACGCGACCACGCCATAGACCGCGACGGTGATCCCAATTCCGACCAGCGCCAACACGAGTGCCTGCATCAAGATGCTCCCATCGGGAACAGCCGCCAGCGTGATCACCATGATCTCTGCCGAGAGGATGAAATCGGTCTTGATAGCGCTTGCGACTTTCTCATCCTCGAGCGTCTGCGGGTTCAACGCTACCGTGCCCAGCTGAGCTTCATGGGCGTGCGCCTGATGTGGCATGATGGCTTCAACGACTTTTTCCACCCCCTCGTAACAGAGGTAGGCACCGCCAGCCATGAGAAGCGGAGTGACCACCGAAGGGAGGAAATAGCTCAGGGCCAAAGTAGCGGGAAGCAGGACAAGAAGCTTGTTGCGCAGTGATCCCGCTGCGATTTTCCCCACGATCGGCAATTCGCGCCTGGCAGCGAATCCGAGCACGTAGCGCGGAGTGACTGCCGCGTCGTCGACAACGACACCCGCCGCCTTTATCCCCGCTTTGGCAGCCTGGGCTACTACGTCGTCAAGGGAGGCTGCCGCCACCTTTGCGATCGCCGCGATATCGTCAAGAAGAGCGATCAGTCCGATGCTCAAGAGTAGTTACTCTCACATTTCAGAAACTGGGTAGTGGCGGGCGGAAGTGAACCTGCAAAATAAATTCTCTTCTCCCAGTCGCGATCTATTCGACCACCTCGTCGGCGCGCTAGGCCCTCGATTGAGCTGGTCGAGACGAGGGAGCCGCGCGGTGTCGAGGTACCGAACATTCAGTGGACCAAGGTCCCCTATACGGATTGGGTCGATCGAGTCATGTCTTTGTAAAGCAGCCTGAGCTGCATCATTAATCACGCTTGCGCAAAGGAGGAGCTGCACATGGGCATTCTTGACGAGTTACTTGGCGGTGGGCAACGCCAGAAAGAGTACCGGGATTTCGTTGATCGATACGAACAAGGAGATCCGTCCGAGGGTTACTCCGATCAAGAGGTTCTCAAACGATATAGTGATGTGTCACACGCCGTGCCGCCTAAACAGTACACTCAGGCGGCGATAGAGGCGCTCGGCAAGCTGTCGCCGGAAGACCGGGCGGCGTTCGTGAAGATGTTGCAGGAGCGGGCCGCGGCGCGGGGCGTGGCGCTGCCGCCACAAGTAGCGCCCGAACCGAAGGAACTGGGCCAAGTGCTCACCGATCTGCATGGGAAGCCCGGTCAGCTCCGCGATATCCTCGGCGGTGGCGACGCCCAGCCTCAGGAGCAAGCGCAACGGTCGAACCCTATCATCGACATGCTGGGGTCCCCGCAGGCCAAGGCCGTGCTCGCTGGCATCGCGGCCATGGTGGTCAAGCGCGTCATGCAGGGTTCGTCCCGAACCGCGTAACGCATGCGTGAGGCTCGCGTGGGGTTGCACACCGCGCGCCAATGGCGGCGTGCCGGGGGGCAATGGAGACTCACATGAAGTTAACTGTCTCCGGAATTATGATCACCGCACTCCTCATGTCTCTACCCGCGTTCGCGCAATACGGAACGGGCACGGCCTCGACGCCCGGTGCTGGCGTAACGAAGGACAACACGTGGAGCGTAGCGACGCGGGTGAAAAAGCACGTGGCAAGCCACAAGCAAAAGAAACACATGGCGAGCTACAGGCAGCGGCACAATGCCAAAGCCGTGAACTCCAAAACGCAAACGACGGGGTCCGGCACCTCATCTGCACCGGGAGCAAGCACCAGTGCGACACCGAAGTCGCGATAGCCGTCATGTCAGCTAGAGCGACAGCAGCTTCGTAACTGGCCCCGGCAATTTTTGAAGTTGGACCATGGGCCAACGCGGCGCCCGGCAAAAATAAAAGAGCCGCAGGCGCTTCTCCCTGCTGCGGCTCTTCCGTCCATATGCTGAGAGGCTAATTTATGGACGGCGCTTAGATAACAGATGCAGCGTGTTTTCCGAAAGTTGGACCATGGTCCAATCGCATGGCTTACCACGCACCACTACCGCCGTGATCGCTACGACTGCTGCAAGAAGCCCAAGTTCTACCTCAAAAGAAAGCTGGCCCGCTCAGTCGACGCCCGAGGCGTCAACGTGCGGCGTTGTAGGCGTCGCGTAGGACGTTCGTCTCGAGCTCCAGGTCTTCCAGGCGATGCTTGACTACATCGCCGATGCTGATGATACCGGCGAGCCTGCCATCGCGTAATACCGGCATGTGCCGCACGCGATGGTGCGTCATCAGGTTCATCACGCGATTGACACTTTCGTCCGCGGACACGGTGGTCACACCGTATCGCATGATTTCTTTCACCGGCATCGACCCGATTGCCTCGCCGTAGCGAGCAAATGCGTGAACGATTTCACGTTCGGAGATGAGACCAATAACTGCGTCCCCACTCGTCACCACGAGAGCGCCGATATTCTTTGCGCGCAGCCAGTCCGCTGCGCTTTTGATGCTAGCTTCCGGACCTATTGTTGTAACGTCGGTGCCCTTCCGCCTCAGGATACTTTCGACGGACATAGTCTCCTCCCACCGTGCGGTCTAGCTGTCTCTCTCATTGATCTGCGTGGCTTTG
>Ga0207428_10001845_pt1 | contig 21656 bp, 20 predicted proteins | sample RhiMethybrSRZTD1_FD_187600 | JGI IMG/M metagenome (GOLD analysis project Ga0207428, IMG submission 187600) | Populus rhizosphere microbial communities from Tennessee, USA - Rhizosphere MetaG P. TD hybrid SRZTD1 (SPAdes) (version 3) | ecosystem: Host-associated > Plants > Roots > Rhizosphere >...
ACAGACAAGATTCAAACTAAACAATGTTAATATTTATAGCAAAAGGAATATGGAGTAATACTACATGAAAAGTGGGATTGAGTATCCACCAGGACCAACTTATATATTACCATACAGGTTGCTTCGGAAATTCTTGCGTGATCCACTCAAAGTGTTAATAGATATATCCCATACTTATGGAGACATAGCCCATTTTAAATTCGGAAGACAAAATGTCTATCTATTGAATCGTCCTGATTACATAGAAGATGTATTAGTTACTAATTACAAGAATTTTATCAAAAGTAGGGGATTGCAGGTATCAAGGCGACTTTTGGGTAATGGATTGGTTACTAGTGAGGGGGAGTCCCATGATAAACAACGTCACCTGATACAACCAACATTTTATCCTAAGCGAATCAAGTCTTATGCGGATATTATGATGAAGCAAGCACTTGATATGTGTAATAGCTGGAACGATGGAACAATACTCGATATTCATAAGGAAATGATAAAGCTTACATTAGCAATTATTTGTAAGACTGTATTAGGTTACGATATCGAGCCAGGACATGATGAGGTTGGTGATAATCTCAAGACATGCATGAAATATTTTAACCGTCTTCTGATGCCATTTGGTGAATTAATTGAAAAAATACCACTCTTACCCTTAAACAAAGGATTTCAGACAGCCAAACGGGACCTGGATTCAATAGTATATAGAATGATCAAAGAGCATAGAAAGAAACTGGATAAAGGGCATGAAAAAAAAGAAGATGATGATTTATTATTTACACTTCTGCAAGCACAAGACGAAGAGGCAGGCATAGGAAAAATGACTGATGAGCAGTTGAGAGATGAAGTAATGACCATATTTTTGGCTGGACATGAAACAACTGCAAATGCATTGACATGGACTTACTATCTATTGTCCGAACACCCAACAATTGAAACAAAACTTCAAGAAGAGCTTCATTCGATTTTTGGTAGCAACAAAACAATTATCACAGCAGACGATGTACCAAGGCTTGAATATACGGAAAAGATCTTGACAGAATCTATGCGACTCTATCCACCCGCATGGGCTTTAGGCCGTCAAGGTATTGACGATTATAAGGTGGGAGGATATACTATACCCAAAGGATCAATAATATTAATGAGTCAATATGTAATGCATCGTAATCCTCGATATTTTCCTGAACCCGATCGTTTTTATCCTGATCGTTGGACAGAAGAATTTAAAAAACAATTACCAAGGTTTAGTTACTTTCCTTTTGGTGGTGGCATTAGAGGATGTGTAGGAGAACCATTCGCCTGGTTGGAAGCAATTCTTCTGGTTGCCACTATATCCAGGCAATGGAGGATGAGGCATGTACCATCTCATAAAGTTGAATTGAAAGCTTTAATCACATTGCGACCCAAGTATGGAATGCTAATGAAGTTAACAAAATTATAATAGGAATCGATGGAGATACATCTATATCTTTTTTTAGGTAAAATACCAAATTATGATGATAATCTCTGTTGAAGGATCTTTTTCGCAACTACTTACAGTTTTTAGACGTATGGCTTAAAGAACAACATAGTTCAAATACAACTAGTGAAATTTTTCTCATATAATATTAGAATTCTATTACCATACATGAGTATTATAAAATATTCATTAGTGTAGCTAGAATCTAGGACAAAAAAGATGTTTAGATAAAATAAAAGCTAGCTATCAAGCTTGATGGATTAATTTTCACCACTAAACTCTAAGCTCAAACCTCTTTTTCGATTTAACTCTAGTTTATAATCCTCATAATCTTCAACAGGGATAACTTCTAGATCCTTACGATTACATACAGGACAGTAATCAAACAGTGGGGAACCTTTTAACAGTGATACAGCCCACAGACAATTGTTACAAATAACCAAGTCCCTATTTTCAGTACCTTTTTTTGCATTCATATTTATGACCATAGATTTTGAGATGATGAAATATATAATTAGTTAACTAATTGGTCAGTATACCACACAATAAAATTGAGTTCTGGTTTTTTAATGAGCCCAGTATAAGGCTTAATTATCGCGCCGAACTTGGATGATATTGATACCACAATTAGTAAATAGATACAAGATTCAAAATTTAATGATTTAAAAAGTTAATATGGAGAACCTGGTTTCTATCATCTATACCTTCTTCTTTCAAAATAGTCTGTGAAATGTCTAATGACATAAAGAATTGCAAATGTCCCTCCAAGAGATAGAGAAATAATTGAAATCAGCCATATTACACCACTCTTCTCCATACCCATGTCTTTTATTACTAGCAAGGAATTAAAGGTAACTTGTTTGTTAATCTTCTAAGCTCTCTAAAGCAATCACACTATCCATATTTATTTCTAATTTCTGCTATTTCAACTAGATTTGAGACTTGAAAAAAGCAATCGCAATATCAAAATGAGATCATAAATGCTGCATTTATGTTTGATGGACCATCAAAAATAATCGGTAATAAGACAATCTAACGCATCTTAATATTCTCTATTTCCATATAATCAATAGAAATGTTTGAGAAAAGATGCGCATATAAAAGGTATTACTAGATGAATCCACATACCAATGGAAGACAAATCTATACTACTAAATAATAATATTAAGATGAGATACCTGGAATCAAAACAAGGAAATAGGATTACTAATAAACACGTTTTGTTTATACATGGTCTTGGTGCATCGGTCGAAAGATGGCTAGATATTCCCGATGCGTTATCAATGTATTACCACACAATAGCTATTGATTTAATAGGCTTTGGAGGAAGTGACAAGCCATCAGATGTTAATTATACCATTGAAAAGTTCTCAGAATTCATTCTAGAATTTTTAGAGAAAATTGGACTTAATGATGATGATGGAAAAATTACATTAGTAGGTCATTCACTAGGAGGGTATATAGCTGTTGATTTTGCTATAAGAAATAAGGGACTGATAGAAAAGCTTGTGTTAGTTGATTCTTCAGGCTTTCTGAAAGGACCAACACCTCTACTTGAACAATACCTAAACGCTGCTAAATATCCATCATATGACAAGGTGAGAATAGTATTTGAACAACTGGTGTCTCAGCCTTGGAAAGTCATGCCTGTATTGATCAATACTTTTATAACAAGGATTAGCTCACCTGGTGCAAAATATCCATTTGAATCAGCTTACCAGAATAGTACTAGTACGCAGATTGACTTATCAAGATTGAAATCTATCGAAGATATTCCTACATTGATAATATGGGGCAAAAGCGATAACTTGATACCGATAGAGTATAGTGAGCCGTTCAAGCAAGTTTTTAAGAATTACAGAGTTGAGATAATAGAAGATGCTGGACATACACCCTTTGCTGAGAAACCCGCTATTATATGCGAATTATTGCATTCATTTTTATCACAAAATAATTGATGCCCATATGAAACCGTCTAGTTTCAATAAAGCCCACTTTAAAACTTTACTTGAGGATTTAGCAATGTTTAGAACGTTCTGAAGCTCTGAATTCGTCTATTATTGGTTTTATCTTTTTGGTCTCTAACCAAGGAACTTTAACTTGTAGTAACTTATCATATTGCATATACGATATATATAAATAGGTTAATGTCTATTAATTATATCGTATGACCGATATAATATTTGAAGAAGTGATTGTAAATTGATACCAATATCAGAAGAATCTATTGTAAATGCAGTCGATAAAGTCAGCAAAAGTGTAGTCAACATTGCCAGTGTTAGGATGGTGCAAGACCAGCTATTCAGAGTATTTCCAGTACAAGGGGTCGGGTCAGGTATAATCATTGATGATAGAGGACATATACTCACAAACAACCATGTGATAGATGGGACTGATAGATTAAGAGTAACTCTTGAGGATTCAAAACAGGTAGGTGCAAAAGTTGTAGGAACAGACGAGGAAACCGATCTAGCTGTAGTTAGAGCTGAACCTGTTGAGATAAACAGTAAAGATGCAGTTAAATTTCAACCTGTCAATTTAGGAAATTCTGAAGAGCTTAAGGTCGGACAAATAGTCGTGGCTGTGGGTAATCCCTTCGGCCTAACTGGGGGACCAACAGTAACCGCTGGAATTATCAGTTCATTAAATAGAAACGTACAATTTGAAAATGGAATCATGGAGTTAGTACAAACTGACGCAGCAATAAATCCTGGAAATTCAGGTGGTCCGCTAATTAACACAAAGGGTGAAGTAGTAGCAATAAACACGGCAAAAATTCCGTATGGACAAGGAATCGGGTTTGCGGTTCCCATTAATACAGTAAAATCGATATTAAACGACTTGGTAGAGAATGGGCATGTCACAAGACCATGGCTAGGTATAAGTACAGTAAAATTAAATCCTAGAATAGCTAGCTTTTACAGATTGCCATTAGTACATGGCGCATTGATAGTCAACGTTGAGCCATATAGTCCAGCGGATAATGCAGGATTGCGAAGAGGAGACATTATCGAAGAAATAGACGGAAATAAGATAGACAGTCCTTCACAGATATCATCTTATATTAGAAAGAAAAAACTGGTGAATGATAGAGTAACAGTCATCGTTAACAGATATGGCAGAGTTTATGAAGTACCTTTCCAACTGGAGGCTCATACATAACATTTGCTTTGTGGGTTGAATTTTATGTGGGTCTTGATTCATTGATACAAGAGAAAATAAGCAAAGAAATATTGAGTTGGCCTGGAGTTACCAGTGGTCAACATCGTTTTGGTGGGACTGAATTCCGTGTAGGAAAAAGAGAGATGGGGCATATTCATGGCGATAAATTGGCGGATCTGCCCTTTCCCATGCAAGTCAGGAATCAGCTCATTGAGTCAGGTCATGCCTCACCACATCATATTCTACCTGAATCCGGATGGGTAAGCAAGTGGATAAGGAGCGAGGAAGACGTATCTGAAGTTGTCGAATTGTTCAGAATGCAGTATAAACGGCTAAATCCTCAATATGAAAAGAGTGTAAGAAGTAATTGATTTTTAGCATTTTAATCATAAAAGTAGAATAAGTGGTAAAGATCATGGTCTTGTATCCATGTTGTATGCCTTGTCATGAGTTCCGTATTGCAGTGTTCCTACAAACTTATTTCCACAAGTGAACTTCATAAGCATATTGATTTATCTATGTATTATTTCGGCACTCTGCAGCCTTTACACCATCTGACTTGTCAACTATATCCCTCAATCCATTTGTCATGAATTTGTCTAATATGAAGGAAACATCTCTAGATTCATTAGACGTTATATAGTTATTGGGTTGAATTCCGATACTCCCAGCGATAGATTTTGTCGATGGTAACATATCAAATATGCTTAGGTTGTCCACAATTCTTTGCAGGTCGACTTTAGGAATATTTGATGTAACAACGCTTCCATTAATATCGGGAAAATATATTACTCTTTGTCTTGAAGTTACTGTGAGATGATATCTATTTATAAAACTTTCAATATCTGAATCTTTTCCATTGAAAATTACTGGTATTATGGCATTCTTTGGTTCGACTTTACTCATTTGAAGTAATATTTTGTTTATTTCCATTTCTGCGGCTAACCTGCTGAATTTCTGATGAGCAATGCCCACTAGTTCATAACACTTACCACCAATGTTTATATTCTCATGCTTTTCAGGATAGAAGGAATATACGATAAAAAAACTAATTAGTCCGGCAACTACGAGTACTCCTATTATAGGTATTGCTATTATACCGTAGTTTACCGTTTTATATAACCTCTATTTTATTTCCTTTGATATTTACCAATGATAGAGAAGGTAAATTGTCTTTGTCAGAATTAGTTGTAATTGACATAATATTGAAAGCGTCTCTCTACTTCTTTGTTATTTCCTCTTCTAATGAGCAGGATTTGGTTATGTAGTTGTTCCTTAATATACTGTAAACATATTTGTGTTTGTTCACTTGGTGGTAGCTGCCCTGACAAAATAGCTTCAAATTGTTTCATAAAATCTACTACCTTTTCTCTGTATTCCTCAGCTGAAGGTCTTCTGTTACTCGTTACCTTAAACCACGTTGTTGTACACGGTGCTGCATAATTTTTCGCCAATTCTTCAATTACCCGCTCTATCTCAAAATAGTCTTGTTTCATATCATTTTATAGGCAAAATAACGATATATTTACTACGGAAAAAAGATGTTAACTTGATTTCCGATTAGGCAACAAGAAAAAAATTTGCTAGGGCACAATAAGCGCCGTCTTTCATATAATTTCCTAATTGGCAATACATAATAATGATTGAAGAGATGTCTACTTATTGGTAGACGAAATCGATAGATTTCTATTAGCACAGCTTGGCAAGAATTCACGTACATCTTCATATGAAATGACAAGATATCTCCATGGACTTGGGTACAAAATAACCGATAGAACCGTAAGACACAGATTGAAGAGATTGGAAAAATCCAACACAATATTAGGTTACTCTCTTCTTCTAAATCCTACTTTATTATCAGATAAGATAAATCGTACAATTCTTCTTAAATTCAAATTTAAAGCTGATACTTCTGTTATGATCTCCCGTCTTGAAAAATACTGTGGCGAAGCAGAGTTTTGTGTTTACTGTGCAAGGATGACAGGAGACTTTGATTGGATATGTCATTTTGTTTTCGATTCTGTAGACCAATATGAATTTGAAAGCAGCAACTTTTTGAATAGATTTGTCGATCTGATAGATGATTTCCGTTCTTATGAATCTAGCATGGTGAAGGTTACACCTTATACTTTATTTGATGATCATGATATAAGAGACCAAAAGTGGCGTGCTTACAAACTCCTCAGTTCATTGAAGAAATATCAAAAATTAAATGAAAAGCTCCAGTTTATCGTGGAGAGTTTAGTAAAACATTTTGGCGCAAAGTTTTCTCGGATATGGTTATTGGACAAGGAAAGGAAAAATCTTATCCTAAAATTTAGTGCCGGAAAGTACAAAAATATAGATGGCGAATTTTCGAAGGTTCCTGCAGACTCTAATAAGATTGGGAATATAGTAATCACCGGCAAGCCGTCAATAACAAATGATGTTGTTAATGACAAGAGGATAAGATATCCTGAGTGGGCTAAAAGAGAAAACCTTCAATCTTTTGCAGGGTATCCTCTAACCCATGGTGATAATGTTATAGGGGTTCTAGCTATGTTCAGCACTAGAAGAATGCAGGCTGCTGAATTTGAAGTTCTAGGAGTTTTCTCAAGTCAGGTGTCTAAAGAGCTAGAAGGATTATACGAGGCCGTGGATTTCCTGATGCCTGGCAGGATTAAAGAATAAAACAATTATCACCTTCTGCGTAGGACTCGTATCTAGTTATAACCTTGCTTAAAATGCATGTCTATTGAGTACAATGTTTATTTGTAATCTGATCCCTTCTGGTACAACATAATCAAAGCATGGAGTTTAACCAATCTGACCACGGATAGCCCCATCCTTATATTCGTCAGTATGTACGTTTACATAGATACTCGCATTTCTCATTTGACTTATAAGATCCGAGATTTCCTTACCTTTCAAAGGACCCTGCAGATCATTTTTTGTAATGTTTCCCGTCAATGATATAGTTGCATTTCCTTCAGCATTAGCAGATTTATTTCCTGATAAAACAGCTACAATATCACCATTTTGTCCTTTAATTCCATCGTGTAAATGTGCCCCTGTTATTTTATTTAATCCACTAATACTAACCCAATATGCTATTTGTGAACCATTGTTAACAGACTGGAACTTAGCCCAAGCATTAGCATCAGATTTAGTCGGGGGAACTTCGTCTTTGCCTGACAGAAATGTGATAATTATGTTGCCTTCCTGAGCTTGAATTTGTTGCATGATGACAAAAGATGTTGCAACTAATGTCAAAGTAGTCGCTATAACAGTTATGAAAGTAGATTTCATTAAAATCGTATAGTGCAAGCTATCCACATATATTTTTCTATTTGGTTAATGAATAAAAGGTGCGTTTAACGTAGTATATAGTATGTTTATTAGCTGAAAGTATATAAATAAATGAATAATGCAGTCTCAAGATCATTCATTTCGGCTATTTTTTTAGCTCCATTCGATCGGAGCAAACAAGGAAAGTTTATGCAACTTCACTAAGGAAATATGTCGAGTTCCTAGCTCTAGAACAAAAGGATATATCATTAGCAAACGAGGAACGATTAATCGAATCTAAAATAATAGATTTTAAATCTCTTTAAGAGAAAAAGGATGTCTTATTCTGCAATTCATAATAATTTCTCATGCACAGAATCATTTAGATCATATTGATCTATCCTTGACCTGTCGACGGAATAAATAATGAAGATTTAACGAATGTGAGAATTTAAGACTGTTCCGTTTTAGAGGACATTTTTTTCATGTACTGATTTAATAGAATTGGATTTAATACCAGATTAATTGCAATTAAAGGTACTACTATACTAATGAATAGGTCTTTGAATTGATACTCTGATGAAAGTGAGAGAACTAATGCTACTGCTATTCCTCCTCTTAAACCTCCGAGGATAAGAACATTTTGCCATTGAAGAGGAATTCTAACTCTAAAGATTCTTAAAAATGCACTTCCACTGTAAATTACTACAGCCCTTGAGAACATCATGATAACAAATGGAGCTACTAGTATTAGTATCAATGGAACAGTACTACTTTCATATGATTCTACTGCAAGTAAAGGAATTCCAATAACAAAGAACAAGATACTGTTTGTAACGATACCTAGGTAGTCCCAGTATTTGTGAAAAAGTTTTCTAAAACCAGTTGAAATCTCCTTATGTTGTGTAACGAGAAACATTGCAGTAAATAAGGTCGTTACTATTGGAGAGATATGTAGAAAGTGGTCAGCCACGATAAATCCACCGATAGCCAGTCCTAAGGAAAAGGTGAAGTCCACATACTCATCAGCCTTCCACTTGTTAAGAATTCTACCACCAATCCACCCTAGTGCAGTGCCAAAAGCTATTGCACCTACCATTGACCAGATAAAAGAGATTGAAGTATCTACCAATGAAAAAGCAACGCCTGAAAAGATTATCGCTATAACAACATTAAAAGAGATAACTCCCGTTGCATCATTAAATAAGGACTCGCCCTCTATGATTAGATTCAATCTTTGTGGAATAGGAAATTTCTTAAATATCACACCCACAGCTACAGGGTCGGTAGCAGCAAGGATAGTTCCAAGAAGCAAGGCGTCTATTAATGGAATCTGAAATATAACATTAACTCCGATCCCTATTATTAGAATAGTTATGATTACTCCTATAATTGCAAAGTAACCAATTGGTATAGCTTCATTTTTGATCTGTCCAATAGATAATTTGCGTCCAGAATCAAAGATCAAAATAGGAATAATGACTAAATATACTAATCCTGGTATATCTTCAATAATTCCATAAAACTTGTCTACCTCGTGACTAATAATAGGAACTATTGCTAACATTGCTCCAAGAAACATCAAAATTGAAACTCCGGGTATGATGAAGCTTCTTGTGTAGTGGCGTACAGCCGAGATAACAACTAGTAACAGGCTCAAACCGAGCATAAAGGTTACCAGTAACTCACTTTCGGCCATGAAATACAGGATTTCTACCTAGATTTAAGTATGCTCTTCAGGAATTAAATTAAGTACTTAGTATCTGTCAAATAATCTGTAAAACAAAAGAAGAGCCTGTGACGATCTTTATGCTTGAAAAATAGAACGAATCCTAAATGAGCGAGTCAATTGGGATCAGTTAGGATATGCTTATATATTTTCAATATTATAACGACCACATAAAATGTTTCAAGTTAGTTTTCCCTCAGGCCGTAAAGTTGTACCTGCTTTGATAGTAGTAGATATGCAAAACGGTTTTGTTAGTAAAGGTGGTTCTTATGACAAATTGGGAATGAACACTTCCAATTACAGGGAGATAATACCCAAGCTCAAGGATGTAATCGATTTCTGTAGAGGTAAAGAAATTCCAATTTTTTATACCGAAGCAGTCAAGGAGGCTAGCGGAATTGATGTGTTAACAAAAATACACAACTTTCTGCCAAAAACAAGGCAAGAGCGGCTAAAGGTTCCTATTTGTGTCAGAGGCACATGGGATGGAGTTACCATCGATGAGCTAAAACCGACAGACGATGATCATATAGTCATCAAACGGAGAGATTCAGCATTCCAAGATACTGAACTACGGGTCTGGCTTCAGAGCGAAGGTATTAACTTGCTATTTTTTAGCGGAATCGATACTTCAATTTGTGTAGAGACATCATTAAGAGACGGATTTAACATAGGATATGATGTAGGGTTGATATCTGATGCCACTGCTTCAGGAAATAAAGAACATTATAAGACCACATTAGAAAGAGTAGGGGATTACTATGGATTAGTAATGAGTATAGAACGCTTTAAAAAAGCGATTAATCATCTGGACGAATGGAGGAAAAGCGGACTAGATTTAAGTCACATCCCAGATGAAACTTGGAATACCTTTCTTGACGAGTTTGAACTACTAGACCCTAGGTCGTTTGCTCTCACTAGCTAAGAGTCGTACTTCATTCACTTTTTTCAGATTCATCCTTAAATTGCAAATTCGATTTGATGTGTCTCAATTTTGAGCTAATCTAATAATTGTGTTATTTAATCCGTTCAGAAATCCACTGCTGGAGTATTTTAGTACCTTGGTCTAGAGCTTCTTCATATCCATCTTTTATTAGTTGTCGTATCGTTGTGTTTGAGAAATCAAATGTCTTATTTGCTATTGTATGTATATCGTTCTTTCGCTCTACTCTAACTACTAGGTCGACAGAGACCATACCTTGTATGAGATCCGCGTATGTAAAATGCTTGCCAGTCATAAAATTTCTTGAAAGGGCCTGCTGTTGTAAGATGTTATCCACTAATGTCTTTTTAATCTTAGTATCTTCGGTCAGCTTAATTAGGTTCCTGATAATGTTAACATAATCCGTTATCATTATTGCCATCCTCTCATCAAACAAAGTCCTGTCATGATATGTCAAGTCATTCTTTCTATCTACTACTCCATCATAATTGGCAGGTAAATATTCTTGTTTAATAGGGTGAACATTAATTATAAACGCACGTATAAGTGGAGGTTCAGATTTTCTAACATAATGCCAATACCTACGGTGTTCCATCACCGCCTCCCTTAGTGGAGTATTCGCAATAATTCCACCATCCCAAAAGTAACGTGCTTTCTTATTAATGGTTTTCCTACCTTGGTTTTTTTTCTTATCTTCATTCTCACTTTTGATTTTGTGTTTGTTACTGTAATCTTCTACCATTAACTTGGTGTAGTCGTAGTTAACAGGTACAGAACCACTTGCGAGAACATAATCAACTTCTATTCCATTATTGTACCTGATTACGTGTTCGAATCCTTCATTGCCATCATGTGCAAACTCCATATCGTAACGTCCATATTCAGTTTTGCGGCTACCATCTGCTTTCTCATAACTATCAAATACTACTGTGCTTCCCTCCTGTACGTCTACAGCTACTAAGAGTAGTCTGGGTTCATTTTTCTCATAACTGGTCGCTATCGGAAATTTTGCAAATTTCTCTAGACTTTGCTTTAATGGTCCGTTACTATAAAGATACCATACATTAGAAGGATCTAAAAATGTCTTATCTGTAAAAGTCTGTGAAGGTTTGAATACATTAGGTACTCCTTTAAGTATGAATTGCTTTGTATTATAATACCTTCTAGCTGACTCACTTGTAGCTACAACGTTGTAAAGATAATGCCAATAATCCCACCATTGAGTAAAACCTGGCATTTTATCAACAACTGATTCGGTAGCAAGATGTTCCCAGAATTCAATTAACCTTTCTGCAGATCCTCTCCAAGTTTTTTTTTCTTTCACATAACTTACCAGAACAGATGCATTCATAGCACCTATGGAGGTACCGGCAACAATATCAAATAATGGTTTATCTTCCCTTCCTATAATTTTGTCTCTTTCAGAAGCCAGTTCATAAAATGCCTTGTAGGCGCCAGCTTCATAGGCTCCTAGTGAACCTCCTCCCTGGAATACTAAAGCTCTTTGAAAATCATTTGTAGATGTCAACATTCAGTAATGTGATAAAAAAAGTAAAATTATAAGTATCTTTTTATTATTTTGCAGTCTCTGGGTGTACTAACACTACAAGATTAAGTAGCAAGCCCGCTTGAAATTATTTAAGACTGTCCATGCTTCCAAATATCGTCCATGCTTCCTTGATTTTGCCATGGTGAAAATGTAAAATCTCGACGCCTTGAGTCTCAAACTTCTCATGGCTTACATCCTTCCAATTCTCTATCTCATGGCTTGGTTGAGTACCATGAAGTTCCTTTGCAAATGTGCCTTTCAAGGTCCATCTCATTGCAAGTTTATCCTGTCCCCCAAATGTATCTACTATTGTGATATTCATATCAGGAAATGCCTTGAGATCTTCGCCTATCCACTGTTTGAAATTCTCCAGACCTTTAACTTCTTCCATTCCATGATAGGTTATATCAGGAGTAACAAAGTTTTCTGCCTCATCTACTTTTCTCTCATTAAATATAGTCTGAACAAATTTTTCAGCAATTTCCTTGTTATGAGCTTCTGTCATGCCCTCATTCCTTTAAAGCTACCATTAAAGGTTTCCATTCATCCATTAATATAATGAATATCCTACATTACCGATTCAAATATCCGATGGCTCAATTAACCAGATCTACTAGACGAACTAACTAATCGGTCCTTAATTGATTTGCTTGCTTAGAACGGCTTAGAAATAGATCGTCTAACTATCCTAAAATTTGATCGTATAAATATTTAGAGGAATAAAATTGATGTTAAGTTTTATAGTTTCGCTAATAATTCCGCTTTCGTTTTCTGAAATTCTTCATCTGATAAGATTCCTTGCTTATGAAGATCCGCTAATTTTTGCAGTTTCTGCGTTATATCTTCCTGACCGGATGGTTGTTGAGGCTTTGATTGTTGCTGTTGCTGTTTTAACTCATCTATCTGTCTTTGTTGCTCTGCTTTTAACTGATCAATTTCCTGCTGGTGAGCTGCATCTTGTTGCTCCATTTCCGCTCCCGCACGACGTCTGGCTACGCCTGCACCTATTGCTGCTGAAGCCCATCTACCTCTCATAATCTCAATTATAATACCCACAATAAATAAACTTATCTGAACGAGCTTGAAATTAACCATGACATTAAAAAATATCTCATAACTTTCACTTATAATCCACTTTATCTTTTACTCCCACTCCATAATTATTGATAACCTTTGGCTCTTCTATTCCGTTTCGATTTATCGATAGTTTTCCTTATTTTCCTCAGCGATTTCTGTTCTTGAACATTTGAGAATCTGTTATGGTGATATCGCCTTTCTCAATGTATCAACATGATGATCGGAGACCAATTTTATGAAGACCAGATTGCTAGGAATAGAAATATTTCTGATTGATGCCTGATACTCGTCTACCAATCTAATGATAGGTGATTTTGATGATTCTAATGAATTCACTATAATATTCCTTAACTTAGTAATATTATATTTTTTTAATATTTTATAAGGAACATTTTCAATGGCGGCCATAACAAAGACATTAGGCATGTCTCCTTGAATATCTTCCTCTATATCCTCCCAGTCGTCAATTAGATCAAGTAACGCTTGATTATAATGAAGAACTAGGGAGACGTTTTCACTAAAGCTTGGTAACTTGGCATCCAAGACTCTCGCATAAATTGTTGATGCGTCTGATGATTTAGATAGGCTAAAATTTCTTATTTCATTGTATGAAAAAGTGCTGCCTTCAAGTATACGACTTTTGACAATCTGCTCAAACTTCCAAAATGGCCAGAATTGCTTTAATGAAAAATCTATTGAATACTTAAGATGATGTTTATCGATTTCGTTAGCAAGGATTTTATTTATGGACCGACGCACTTTTCTGGCCAGCAGATGGTATCTATTATTTTTTGTCTCAAAAAACTTATCGTAAAGAAGAACATACCTAGCCAAAAGCCTTATCATTCTATATACCCATAATGCTTGCTTCAGATCTTTAGTATCAAAAAATGTAGCTACATAATATGTGGGGTCCTGTGCCTTTTCATCTACAGTTCTAAATTTGGTTGATATATTTAGATCATACTTCATCAATAACTTACTTAAAGAGATCATCTGCTCTATGAAATTCATTCTATCATCAGGAAAGCTCAAACCTTTAGTAACTCGAAAAATTTTAGCGATAATAGATTTTTCCTCTTTGTCTCGCAATTTGATAGATTTAGTTTCCTCCATGTCTGATGATCTCCAATTATAAATATTATGATTACTTGTGCTAGAGATTATTAAACCTGGTTGACATCAAGATTATCCTCCTATCAAAATTTCAAATATGTTCTGATATGTAAAGGTGTTTAAAGACATTACCAACACAAAATTAGGTTATGCCAATTATGCAATTATGTTATTTTTCAAAATGAGGTATAAAGTAATTGCAATTTAAATTCAGGAATACAATTTTTGATATAGGTTGTAATATAATCTGGATCCTCTCATCAAAAAGAATGCTAATAACATTAACCAAATACCACTGACAAAAGAAAACTTCACACCTATAACTACCCCTGTTACAAGAATACAAATTGACATAATCATCCCTATCCTTATAGCAGCTATAGTAGCCTTAAAGTGGTCGTGTGTATAGTAGGTCAAAAAAGATCTCAATATTCTTCCTCCATCACACGGGAATATGGGTAAGAGATTGAAAAGACCAATGACGAGGTTAATTATTCCACTATAGAAAAAGATCAAATCAAAAGGTGAATTTTGTGACATGAACATATGATTTTGAAAAAATATGAACCAAAGTAGAAAGGAAAGACCAGAAATAATGAAACTTACTAGAGGACCAGCAAGTGCCATAAATATTTCTTTTTTAGGAACAGTTATTTCAGTTCGATTTAAGGCAATTCCTCCCAAGGCAAATAGTATAATCTTTTGAAATTTGATTCCATACTTGCTTGCTATAATGGAATGGCCAACTTCATGAAGCAAAATTGAAAATAGTGAAATAAATGCACATGCTATTCCTATTATTATATAGGTTGATTGTACTAAACCTGGATAATTGTTTGGTAAAATCGTACTAGAAAGTGTCCATGCAATAAGAATAAAAACTAACGCAGAACTGAAATTTATATAAACAGGTACTCCATCTATTCTTCCAACAAATAGTGAATACCTTGATAACCAATTGTCTTCGTTGTCAGAACTTAATTTATCAATCTTGTTATCATTCATTACCTTCAGCTTAATTAATATAATTAATAGAATATATAATTTAATCCATTATTGAGGTATTCAATTACTTGATCCTATATCTCTGTAAATCTTTAAATGATATGTCAAGCATAAACTCGTTACCAATTCTACGTTCGATATGTGATTTTGGTATATTGTATCTTTCACCGGAGGGCGAAGTGACCAAGATGAAACTGTCAGATTTAGCTTCTATAGCTCCTACTAATGTTTTTTTTGCTCTGACTTTCTTTTCCAATATATTATCTAGATTCAAGTTTTCCTGTGACATCTATGCTCAACACCTTCAAAAAAGTAGGATATATGTTCTGATTAACAATGTTATGTTATTGTCTCATCGCAATGAACTACCCTATATGGGTTGCTTCGCACTAGGATTAGAAGGAGTTATAACACCCTGAATTTCTCCGTTCTCATGACCTTGAGTGCGAACAACTACGTTTGCTGAATTGTTCTTCATTAGGGCGATTAAATCAGTAACGTTCTTGCCACTTACCGGACCACTAAGATCATTAGCTGTAATTACCCCTTTAGATATTTGTCCATTCACTTGACCAGTTGGAATCCCCGACTTTCCATTAATCTCCACATAAGGATTGAATACTTGGGCTAGGTCAGTTCCGTTCTGAAGACTAACATGAGCCCCTATGATTCCTTTAATATTTTTACCATCTATCTCATAAGCTATATTTCCATTAGGCTCGAGATTAAATTTCGCCATTCCTGTAGCGGCAGTACTTACTGGCGGTGATAGAGTTTTGCCTGACAAGCTTGCTACAAAACTGGTTTGTTGTGCAAATACTGGCATTGATATTAACGACACGGCCAAGATACAGAGTGATATCATTGGAGCATACCTGCCAATAGGAAGCTTTACCAATCGTTTCGTTTTTAGAGACATTTCAATTGGTAATAGGGCCGAATCTATAAGTCTCTTACTTAATATTGTTAAGTTATCTTAATTAACTATTTAATGGTAACTATTGAGTAATCTGAATCACATGGGAAAGTAATGCTCTCTACTGCAGGTGATAGTAATTATTGTTGGTACCTTCCGCATATTGAAGAAATTGAATGTGGTGAATGTTACTTTTCGTTCTGCTAATTCAGTTAGATATGCGCCGAAAATAAGAATAAAATTCATGCTCGTATTACAAGTTTATCGACTTACGAAGATTAGTTATCAATATTTCTACTATTTATCATGACCTGTTTCATGACACGTCTGTTTATTAACATTTTAATATTGCATGCATTGGAGATTTTCTATATCCACAACCATGTAGACATCCATTTTTAGCGAAAAATAATCCTGCTTAACCGAATGATGTAAGATACTTGCTTGTTAAAGGATATTGATTCATGTTGTATAAATGTAGAGACTAGCAAAATGTAATAATCGCATTTGTCTTACTTGTCGTAATTTTTAATCTCGCTTTCAACTTAATGTAAAAATCCATTTTAACCTACTTTTAATTAATCCTGCGTCCTCACAGCATATTGTAAAATTAAACTATCAAAGTAACGATCAAAGGCACCATTAACTATAATATCGTCTGAATATAGCCCAATAGCAATCACCTTTCCTTTTAGATAATTTAGTTCATATGTTGCAACTACTACACTACCTGTTCTATTAGTGCTAGGTGATATCGTTGCATTATAATTTAATAAAATTATGTCTTTAGGATTTGTTATATATTGTTCCTCATGAGGTGAATAACCAAAGGGATTGTTGCTAAATTTAGAGATATCACTGATATAATTACTTCCAACCCATTGTGCTGTCTCATTTTCCCACCTTTCGTTTACACTTCGCCAAGCAGACTTGCCATTGAAGGCCCAGCTATGACCCTTAACAAGTGTTATGGCATCTGTATTGGGATTGTATTTGACTTCTGCATAAAAAACATTACCATCCAAAATAATCATTGTACCTCCAGTTCCTACAAATTGCTTAAAGTTGTCATACTCTCTTTGAGTAACGTATTCTTGATGACCTAGAATTATGACATCATAAGCATTACTTCCATTCACTTGAAATATGGAGCCTTCATCAACATCCTGATCTGTTAGAAAAGCAATGTTTGCATCTGGTCTTACCCATTTTAGATTTCCAAGCAAGTATAGCATGGCAATTCCTGATGCACTCAAAGAGGGTTTGTTGGTGACTTTATTCGAAAGCAAATTCAAGTCTTTTGTGATATTTACTCCTCTTGTAACATTAATGTACTTATGGTAAAATACGTAGAACGAATTGTCATATGCTGCAGAAGTAAATGTAGGCATGACTACAGCAATCCTTACTCCTTTCCCAAATTCTCCTTCATGAGAGCTGTTACTTGGTGTTGAAATCTCACTCTTATTTGCAGAGAATATGTAATTTTTGTTTGGCAAGATCTGTGGCTGTTTCCCTGGGATGGGTAAAGTTTCATTTGAGTTTCTCATGTTGTTTATGATAGATTGAGGCGAGTCGTCGCTCAGTGATGATGCATTCATTACTGAAGTATTGGTCCCTGTATCCAAAAGTGGCGGTGGCGTATAACTTGAAGCTGGATCAGCAATGGCCTGTGGTTGATTACCAGAAACTACAGAGATCTCACTCCTATTTTCAGAGAATACGTAATATTTGTTTGGCAAGATCTGTGGATGTTTACTTGGGATAGGTAAAGTTTCATTTGAGTTTCTCATATTGTTTATGATAGATTGAGGCGAGTCGTCGTTCAGTGATGATGCATTCATTACTGAAGTATTGGTCCCTGTATCCAAAAGTGGCGGTGGGGTATAAGTTGAAGCTGGATCAGCAATGGCCTGTGGTTGATTACCAGAAACTACAGAGTTTGTATACGGCAATGAAAACAAAATGAAGATCATAATAGAGATTATCAAAAATTTTAGACAGATTATTGGCACTTGTCTTGGCTTAGACATCTCTTTTGATCTTAACCTATAATTCTAATGTATAAGATAAATAAGTTTAAAATAACTTAGTTCTATGAAGCTGTCAGAAATCTATCGCATCGCACCTACATGAAGAGCATATGTTAAAAAACTAACATTTTAAGTCAAGTATTAGCAATTGCCTGCTTCAGAATGTCAAAGTACTTGGTGGTCGCCATCTCTCCATTTAGGGTTACTGTTATGAGATTGAAATCACGTGAAGAATCAGGTATATGACTCCAATTCCAAAAAGCCCATCCCCATACGCCAATATCTTTGAATTTTTTTGCCATTATGTTTGCGTCAGTCTGGTTCAAATCACTGATCTCTTGATTAATCTCCTTAACTGTCTTTCCTTCAACGCTAATATGTTCCTCGCGAGAAACGTCATTCCATTCTCCAACGTACAATGGGACTCCAGTTATATTGGCTACCCCCGAAAGTAAGTTTATTTTTTGCTCATCATAACTTCCTGGAGTAGGAATTCCATATAAGGAAATTTTGAATACTATATTATTCTTGTTCTCTGGTAACAACTTTGCAATGTTTCCCAAAGTCATATTTATTTTCGAGTCGTGAAACACAACAGGGATGGTCATATCGAAGACTAGTGTCTTGTTCGTTATTTTTCTGAGTTCGTTAGCAATCAGAGTATTATACTTACCGATTTTCTCCCATTGATCAGCACTTTGGATCTGAGGCTCGTTGAGGATCTCATAACCCAATGTACTTCTGTGATTTTCAACAGTTTCTATTATTTTTTTTAAGAATCCGATCTGAAGAGCCCATCCATCGATACCTCTATTGTCTGTTATATTGTGATTCCACCATTTAGTCCACCATTTTACGGCAGAAGGATTTCCTGGTGATCCACCTGAACCAAAGGGGTAACTCGTGTTATCGTTAAAAAATGAAGGTGGAAATCCATCTCCTCTTACAGGATCGAGCCAACTTGACGTATGGAATTGGTGATTGTCATAAATAACATGCAATCCCCATTTATCTGCCAGTGAGGCTACTGTTTGTAGCTCCTTAATAAAGGATAAAGGATCTTTTTCATATGCTTGCCAGTATAAGACATACCTGATATGATTCATACCTGCACTTGTGATTAACTTGAAGCTATCATTGTAATAATTATCAGGAAAACGAATAGAAGACAGGTTCTTAGGGATGGTGCTAGTATACAACCCCTTCATATTTACCCCTTTGAATAAAACATTTTTCTGATGTCCTGGTTGTGCGTTTACCTTATTCATTAAATCAAAGTAAATATTAGGAAAAAAAGATGAAATTATGAGGCAATTAACTATAGCAAATAGTACAGTTTTAGTGACTGTAAATTTGTGCAATGATAAATTTGAATAAATCAAGATTAGAAGTAATTTAATTGTTCTTTTCGATATAAACGTGTCTGAAATAAGTTGAAATATAGTTGTAGATTCTAGCCAATTAAGCAGGAAATGCATTTTTTTAAAATGATAGAGGAATTATGGATCTCTAAGCACTAAAAGTACAGAAGTAAATCAAATCGATTTAGATTTAAACCTATGAGTATATTCTCTGATAAGGTAAAAGTTCAGAAACTAGTAGATACTGATATGGCCTGGCGGACATTATTCATGATAAATCGTCTAATTAAAATCAGAACTGTATTTTACCATTTGACAATATTCTCAGATTGAACGTCTAAAAAAATTGGTAGGATGAGCCGAAGTGAAGCAAGAAGATCATTAAAACAAAGATAACTGGTGGGAGGAGCTAATTTGATTTTATGAACAAAGACAACCAAATAAACCCACCAGTTTCTTTTGTCCATTAATTTCATGTAGAACATAGTATAAAAAAATAGTATAACCAATCAAGGAGGGGGAGTAGTACGGGTTAGTTCGGCCCAGGTTTCATCCAGTATGCATTTTTTATAATAATGCTAAAAATTAGAGTTAAATGTACGAAATTTTAATATTTGATCATTAGTGTTGACTAGGGCACAAACTATAGTTGATAACAACGATATAATATATCTATTAATGCCAACTTGAGATGTGGAAGACTTGTGTAAAATATGTAATAAAAATGAAATAGAAATATATCAACTTGACATTGAGGTATGTTTCGATTGTTGGATGAACCAAACTAATCCCGAGATTTAGATGATCTAAATTTTTAATAAAAAGTTTACAGACTTTAATTTCCTATATATTTAGAAATTCCAAAAAAGAATACAAGTTTATTATGTATTGTTATCAAAATATTAGTTTGAAAGAGTTATGTATATATATTAAATAAACTTGCAAGTTTTATTTAGTTAGTCCTTGGTAAGTAACGGAAAGATTATCATTATTAGATTTTCACTATTGGCAGCAGTAATCGGTATTTTGTCAATTTCCTCATTTGCTGGAATTGGCTTTATACACAGCTTGCTTGCAACATCTATTGGCACAAATAGATATTATGATAAAGCAGTAATCTTAAATTTTGACGATGGTCGGCTCAGTCAGTATACAAATGCTCTACCAATCCTTGACAAGTATGGATTTAAGGCAACATTCTATGTGGTATGCAACTATATAGGAAAGAAAGATGGATACATGGACTGGAATGAAATAGAAACATTGCATAAAGAAGGACATGATATAGGCTCACATAGCATGAATCATGTACGCTTGGATACATTGTCAAAGAAATATGTAGAATATGAAGTAGGCCAGTCAAAGAGATGTCTTCAAAAGCATGGTATTAATGCTACTAGCTTTGCATATCCATTCAACGGTGGCTCCGATGACAAAACAGTTGTAGATATAGTCGCAAAGTATTATGAGATAGCCAGAACAGCCAATGACGCACTTGCTTTCCTAAGATGCGATAATCCGAAAATACACCCTACTCAAACTGACTGTAGAACATATACAGATAAGGATGGTCTAACTTATGCGAATAGATATACAATTAGAGCCTGGAGCCAGGACGCAACAAGAATGGAAGATTCGGCCAGCGACAATATGATGGCGGCTAAATTTATCAGAATTGTCGATAGCCAAATAAAATACAATAATGCCGGGACGATAAAGGCAATTCCTATAATAATTTATCATCGTGTGGGTGATAGCGGAGACAGATACAATACTGACATAAAACTATTCAGCGCGCAGATGAAGTATCTACATGATAATGGTTACAAGGTATTAACGATGGCTGACCTTGCATATGATGATAAAAGTAACTATTTGTACGTAAAGGACCTCAAGTCAGAAACTGAACAGCCAATTAAAAATGTTACTGCCCCAACAATAGCACCAGCCACAAATGCCACAACAAATGTTACTGCCCCAACAATAGCACCAGCCACAAATGCCACAACAAATGTTACTGCCCCAACAATAGCACCAGCCACAAA
>Ga0207428_10001849_pt1 | contig 21630 bp, 9 predicted proteins | sample RhiMethybrSRZTD1_FD_187600 | JGI IMG/M metagenome (GOLD analysis project Ga0207428, IMG submission 187600) | Populus rhizosphere microbial communities from Tennessee, USA - Rhizosphere MetaG P. TD hybrid SRZTD1 (SPAdes) (version 3) | ecosystem: Host-associated > Plants > Roots > Rhizosphere >...
CCAAGCCGGGCTCCGGCATCCATGTCGGCTTTCAAAGCGGCCGCATACCGTCCGGAGTCCACGCAGGTGTTGAACTTGGCCGTGTCCAGGCCCAGCTCGGAAGCCGATCGCTTGAGGTCCGCCACCTGCAGCGCGCGCTGGTCGGTGAAGAGGCGGTCGTGCATTTCCCAGAACTTGCCCTGGTCGCCGGCGCAGCGCGCGGCCTCCGCGGCCTTCTGCGCCTGGGCGTGCATGTCGAGTGGGAAGTCACGGAACACGAGGCGGACCTTCCCATCGTAGCGCTGCATCAGGTCCTTGAGGATCGGCTGGGCTCGGGCGCAGTAGGGGCACTGGAAGTCGGAGAACTCCACGATGGTGACCGGCGCGGTCTTGGGCCCCATGGTGGCGCCGTCAACGGCTGCGATCTCGACGCGCGGCGCTTCCAGAAGCACCTTGACCGACGTCTTGGAGCGGATCGACGCGAGCAGCCGGCGGCGCGCGTCGGCCAGGCGAATCCGCTTCAGGTTTGCCTCGATGAGGGCGAACGCCTCCGCTTCCGACTTGCCCGCGTAGGGCTGCGGATTGGATTCGTAGACGGCGCGCTTCTGCTCCTCCGTCACCGGCATGACCTTCTGCTCGATCTCGCGCTTCTCGAGCTCTTCGGGACTGATGCCACGCGCGGCAGCCTCCGTCTCGATGAGGGCGCGCGTGATGTACTCCTCCAGGACCTGCCGCTTGATGTTGTATTCCTCGTTCTTCACCTTGGCCAAACGGTTGCTGGCCAGGCGCTCCAGTTCGTCATCCGTGATCGTGCGGTCGCCGATCTGGGCCACCGGCGGGCTCGAGTCCTCACGCTTCTTCGCGCTCTGGGCCGCCGACGGCACCTGCGACCCGAGCAAGACCAGGATGATCAACAGCGCCGTCTTCTTCATACCTCTGCTCCGTAGGAACCCGACGAGGCCGAACGCGAGGACCGCCAGCATCAATTCTGCGCCGCGACGGCGCACGGGCAAATCGCCCGCACGGGCGGAAACTGCAACCGGCATCGCGGCACGGCGAACGCGGGCGACAGTGACGGGCGGAGCGGGTCGTACCCCGCGAGCGTCCCGCCTCACGGGATGATCGAGCCGCTCAGTGGATGCGAGCCATGAACGGCCATCGAGCAATGCCGCGGACTGCCCGGACGGGACGCACTGGGTCCCACTGCACTGAAGGCCTTCGGCGCAGGGGCAGTCGTCCGGGCACCACCCACAGTTCTCGATGCCAGGAGCGCACGTCCCGTCACCACAATAGGGCTCAGGTGCGACGCACTGGGCGCCGTTGCACTGGAGTCCTTCGGCACAGGGACAATCTTCCGCGCAGTTTCCACAGTTCTCGACGCCCGGTGCGCAGGTTCCGTCGCCGCACTGAGGCCCGGGGTTCACGCACTGGCCGCCGTTGCACACTTTGTTGCCCGGACACGGGCAGTCCTGGAGGCACGTTCCGCAGTTCTCCACTCCTGGAGCACAGACGCCATCGCCACACGCCGGAGGAGGATTCACGCACTGCCCCGCCGAGCCACTCGCATTGCAAACCTTGTTGCCGGGGCAAGGGCAGTCCTGGATGCAAGTGCCACAATCCTCCACCCCAGGCGCGCAAACGCCGTCGCCACACTGGGGCGGAGGCGGAGGCGGATTCACGCACTGGCCGTGGGACCCGCTGGCGTTGCAGACCAGGTTGCCGGGGCAGGGGCAGTCCTCGAGGCACACACCGCAGTCTTCCACGTTCGGCTTGCAGACACCGTTGCCACACTCCGGGGGCGGCGGTGGAGGCACGTCGTCTTGCACGCAACAGTCGCCTGGGCAGTCCGTGGCCACGAAATCCGGGTGCTGGCCCGTCGGGCACGAATCACCGGGCCTGCAGGTGCCGCCGCGCTCACTGCAGGTCTGCGGCGCCGGGCCCGCGCAACAGGTCAGACCGCCGCTGCTGCAAGTACCGTTGAGGGGCGTGTACGAGCCAGTGCAGGAGCCAAGGCAATATCCGCCGGCCTGGGTGCACGTAGGTGGAGGAACGTAGGGGTCCCCGCAGCACGTCTCGAACCCGCAGTCGGGCGTGCGCCCGAGGACGTGGTCACCGCTGCATTGCCCGCACGCGCCTCCAAGGGCCGAACACAACGTACACGTCTTCGCGGACGCGCACCCTCCGTTGGTGAACTGGCCGCAGGAAGTCCAATTGCCCGATTCGGGGTCCAGGCAGGAGGCGTCGCACGGAGTGGAGGACGAGCAGATGGCATTGCAGGAGCCATTCGTGGAGCATGCCTCGCTGCCGGGCGGTGGCGCGTCGCAGCACGCTTCACAATCGAACGTCTGGCCCAAAGACGGATATCCATTCGGGCAAGTGCCCGTACTGCCGCAATGGTCCCCGCCGATCGCCCCGCACGACGGCCCCGGTCCCACGGCGACGCAGCACTCGCCGCAGTCCGCGGAGGGGCCCGTTGGGTCGAAGCCCCGTGCGCAACCGGCTCCCCCTTGCGGACACTGCCATTCCCACCCATGCGCGCGCTGCGCACAAGTGTCGGTGGCCGTGTTGCAGCAGGTGGCGAACCCACAGTCCGCGGTATGCCCGAGCACCGCCGAGCCCGAGCACGTCCCGCAGGTTCCGCCGAGCGCCTGGCACGTGCTGCTGCAGGTCTTGTTCGGATCGCATGGCCGGTTCAGGCCGCTGCAGGTCGTCAACGTGTTGAGCTCGGGATCGATACACGGCGTGTCGCAGGGCAGATCCGAGTTGCAGATGGCACCGCACTGTTGCGTACCTTCGCACACGGCGGGGGGGACACCGGTCACCCAGAATGTCCACCCCGCGCAGGCGCTCGCACTGGAGCCGTACGGGTAGACCTTCCACCGATGCAGACCGTTGCCTGGCCTCCAGGGAGCCAGATGCACAGCGATGTTCGCGGCGTCGCGCTGCGCCTCCGTGATCGTGCACACGGGAGGCAAGCAGTCCAGGATCCGCCAGGAGTAAGTACCACCCTGTGGATCGATCACGTCCAGCTGGTAGTTGCTCACCCCGGGCGTGACGGACCAGCCGAACACCAGCGGAAGGTTGGCGAACGCCCCCGGGTGCGGTGAAATCGGAGTGGCGGCGCAGGCGCTCGGATCGATGTTGAAGTCCTTGCGCAGGCTCGACACTTCACACTCCGCGAAGACACCGTGGATACGCCACGAGTGCTTGCCGAGTGGGAGGTTGAGCGGGGGCACCGTCGCGGTGCACTCCCCGGCGGCACATACAGTGCTCGGTGGGAAGTGGGCGCGTTCCTCGGTCTCGGCGTCGATGAAGAGCCTGTATTGCTCCGGCAGGGACAAGTAGGTCCAGCGGAAGGTCGTCGGCGAACCGTTCACGGTACCGGCGGGCGAGACGGGGTTCGCGGGCGGCGGACCGATGACGTAGTAGAACTCCGGCGACCAAACCCCCGCCACGCCGTCATAGAGCGGCAAGACCGCCCAATGATGCGGGCCGGGCGCGAACGGCTGGACATCATCCTGGGCCTCGGGCTCGAAGACGCAGATTGTCCGGTTGTTGAGTGATCCGACGCAGTACTTGGCGTCGAGCGTCTCCACGATTTCGACGTCGTCCACCTTGAGCTTGTAGTGCGTCGCGGCCGAGTCGCGGTACCACTTGAAGTCGAAGTCCTCCATCACCGCGCAGTTGTCGACGATACCGACCGGCCCGATCAAGCCGAGCCCGCCCCCGGGGATCGAGCCTTTGACCTCGGCGACCAACCGCGATCCGGCGTAAACGTAGTCCTTCGCCGGAAGCGCCGGATCTTCGTCCGAGTGCTCGGTGACGAGACGACCCATGGCATCGTAGATGTAGACGAACGTGTGCCCCGCCGTCTCCTTCTTGAAGACGCGCCGGCCGTCGCCGTCGTAGCCGTAGTTGACGGGCAACCCGGTCGGGCCTGCGAGGAACTTCGTTTGGCGGTTCTCGCCGTCGTACGTGAACAACCGGCCTACCGGATCGCGTGTCAGGTTGCCGGCGCCGTCGTAGGCCGTTCCCATCAGCAGCCGGTTGGTGTCGTGATCGATGTGTGCCGGGGACGTGGGCGTGAGGTTGGTGTTCGGGACGTAGCCGGAGGAGACGCGCCGGTTGCCGAAGGCGTCGTAGCTGTAGGTCTGATCCCATACGGTGCCGCCGCGCTGCTCGCCCGCCGAACTCAGTCGGTTCAATCCGTCGTACGCGTAGGTCTGGACGAGCTGCGCCCCCGCGGCGAAGATCCGTTGTTCGTAGACGTTGCCGTTGTTGGCGGAGGCGGGTCCGGGTGGGTGGTAGGTGTACCCCAGCCGCAGACGGTCGTCGCCGCCATTGCCCGTACCGAGCCGGATCGCCGTCGGCTGCAGGCGCTGGTTGAAGTCGGTGCTCTCCCAGAGCCCGTTGCCGAGCCGCATTCCCGCGATCGCCCCGTGCGGCGAGTAGCTGACGTCGCCCGGCGTGACGAACTCGAGGTCGTCCTGCAAAGGCTTGCTGCCGGTGACGCCGGAGATTCGGCCGGCATCGTCGTATTGAATCGAGATCGACCGGCCCGAGGGATAGGTCTCCCCCGTGAGCAGGCCCGCGCGGTTGTACTCGTACGCGGTGTCGTAGAAGCGTCCGTTCGTGCGCTGGCTGTGGGCGACGACTCGCCCGAGCGCGTCGTAGCCACTGAAGGTGGTCTGCGACGTGTTGGTGACGACACCCGTGAGCCGGCCGATGGAGTGGCTTCCTCCCTGGTCGTAGGAGTACGTGACGCTGTCCGTCGCCGCAACTCCCGCGCCGCCGGAATACGATCGCGACCGGATGCGGCCGAGCTCGTCGTAATCGTAGTTCGTCTGCACGCCGCGCGCGTCCACGCGTCGTGTGAGGTTCCCCCCCGCGTCGTAGAGCGGATAGCTGGTGACGCCGCTCTCCGGGTTGGAGGCGGTCTTGAGGCGTGACAGCGCGTCGTAGGTGAAGGTCCGCGTCTGGGCGCCCTGATTGACGAGGCGCAGGTTGTCGAGCACGTCGTAGGTGTAGTCGGTCGTCAGGTTCGCCTGACCCGGAGCCTCGACGACACGCACCACGCGCCCTAATGCGTCGCTGCGGCTGCGGCGCGCGTTCCCCACCGGGTCCGTGACCGTGGCCTCGGCCCCGGAGTACGTGGTCACGGTGTGCGCGCCGTCCGGCGCCTGAACCACCCGCACCCGCCCGAGAGCGTCGTAGCTGGTCGTGGTGAATGCGGCCGGCTCGCTGCGGTGCGGATTGGCTACCTGGGAGACCCGGCCCAGCCCGTCGTACGTGGTCTCGACCGTGGTCGGACCGTCCGGCGTCTCCTGGCGGGTCGCGACGACGCGACCGAATCCGTCGTATTCGCTCTCGCTGGTGAGCGCACCGTCGCCGAAGTGACGAAGGTCGCTCGCCGTTCTTACGATGCGCTCGTCATCGAGGTAAGTGTACCTGGTCCGCGTCCTGGCGTCGTCGTCATTGGACGCCGCCACCACCGTGGTCAGGCGATCGAGAGCGTCGTCGTATTCGAAGTCCGTGGTGACGCCGTTGAGATCCCGCTGCTGGATCCGTTGCCCGGTGTCGAAGTCGAAGCTCGCGCGGGACTGATGCCCCAGGGCATTGGTGACGCGAGTGGGAAACGCGAAGGACGGGCCGTCGTATTCGATGTCCGTGGCGAACCCGCGAGGATCGATGCTCCGCGTCACGTTGCCGGCGACGTCGTAACGGTACCGCGCGATCGAGTCCGGCTCGCCGCCGCCGACCAGCCGCTGGATGCTCGTCGGGTTCCCGCGGTTGGTACGTGCGGTCCCGTACGCGCCGTCGTGGCCCGAGATGCCGGGCCGATCGGCGAGCGCCGCGGCGTCGTAGGTATAGCTCGTCCGCGCCACTCCGTCGCCCGCGCAGGCCGCTCCGCCGCTTTGCCCCTGGTACACGACTTCCCGGCTGGGCAGGCTGATCAGGTGAGTCGGGAAGCTCGTGTACGAGGGGTCGGTGACGAACAGCGTGCAGCGGCGCCGGACGGCCGTCCCGTCGAAGTCCAATTCAGTAGTGCTTATTCGATTCGTGAAGCCGTCGTAGGCGAACGTCTTGCGCGCGGTGAGCGGCGCCGGCCCGTCGTGCACCGAGACGCGTTCTTCCACGATCGCGAAGTCGTGGGTACCACTGTCGTTGCCCCAGTCGTGCTCGGTCCGGCGCAGCAAGGTGCCGCCCTGGAACACCTCGGTCCGGAATTCCTTCCCGTAGTTGGTGGGAAGGCCGGGCGCGGGCGGCTGGTCCGGGTCGCCGAAGAAGGCGTGCGTTTCGCGCACGAGCTCGTTCCCGCCGCCGTCGCGGGTGCTCACCGAAGTCCCTCCCGACGCAGGCGAATACACGATCCTCTGCTCGAGACCGCCGCCCGCCCCGATCATGCGACGCTCCGCCACTCGCTGGCGCACGGACAGGCTTCCCAGGTTCACGTCCGTCGGCGCGTAGTCGTATTCGATTCGCCCGCCCGTCGGCAGCACGATGGCCGCCACGCGCGCGAACGAGGTGTACTGGAAGGTGTACTGGCGTCCGTCCGGGAGCTCGACCCGCGAGACGACGAGCGGGTCGTAAACGGTGGTCGGGGGCGGGTAACCCGGCTGGAAGCGGTCCGCGATCTCGGGGAAGAGCTCGCCCAGCGTGCGGAGGCCCTGTCCCGCGGCGAGCGCTGCGCCGAGCGAAGTGCGGCAAATGTTGATCGTGCGCGTCGCGCCCCCGGATCCGGCAAAGGTCAGCCGATCGCCGGTGCACGTTTCCGCTGCGTCGATATGGGTCACGCGCCCCAGGCTGTCCCCCACCTGATTGGGGGGCTGGCCGGGGTTGAGAATGTCGACCGGCGGGTAGGAGAACGAGATCAGGTTTCCATTCCGGTCCCGGATGGACGAGACACGGCCATCGTCGAGGCGATAGCGTGTGCCGTCCCGAGTGACGAGGTCGCCGGTCGCGCCGCCGGTCCCAAGGGAGCTGGCTACGTCGAATTTCCCGTCGATGATGTCCGTGTCGGATCGGAAATAGAGGCCGAAGCCATCCCGGCTCACGAAGTCCCGGCCCCGATTGAAGGGCTCTCCGGGTGAGGCACAGGTGGTCGTCTTGAGACCTGCGTTGTCTCCTGTCCCGAACAAGTCATGGGAAGTGCCGTCGGCCAGCATGAACACCACGCGCGTTATCGAGGCGTTCTGGCGCACGCCGGCCGCGCAAAGCGCCCCCGGCTCCGCGTGGTACCGCACCATCCCGAAGCCCGCGGCGTAGGGCGTCTCCTTCGGCCCGCCGACCATGCTCCAGATGTCGTCGTGCGGGAAGTAGAACGTGTCGAACACGCCTCCTTCCCTCGGCACGTCGAACCTCTGGATCGCCCAGTTGCGCTCGAGGCGCAGGATCATGTCGTAGCCGGCGTCTCCTCGCCCCTTGATCGCGCGCAGGGGCAGCGCGACGTTCAGGTTGCCGGAGAAGAGATCGACGGTCTCGAATCCACTGAGCGCGTAGGATCCGGCGGGCGAGCCCGGCGCCATGCCCGCCGGGGTCATGAAGTCCGTCGGCGTCTTCGTCGTCGTGCCCGACGGCAGATCCGAGCTCGTGAAGCTGGCCGCCGCGATCTGCACGTTGCTGACCGTCGCGCCGGTGTCGTGCAACGCGGTGTCGACCGTCAGTGAATACGTCGGGTGCACGGCACTCGTGTAGACCACCGTCCCGTTGCGCGAGTACTTCACCGTTCCGGATTCGACGGCAACGCGAAGGCGATCGGACGGCGCATAGGTACCGTACGTACCGCGGAGGACACCCGACTCGTAGACGGAAAGCGACTGCGAGGTCCCGAGCCTGAACGCGTACTCGATGTCGGATCCGCCCTGCCCACTGTCGCCGTTGCCGAGCCCGATGTACCCGACCTGCGCCGCATTTCCGGCGGAGAACTCCATGTATCCATCGCCGGCCCCGATCTTGTCGACCGATATCGCTCCTGCGTTCCAACCCGGGGTGGCGGTCTTCTCGAGGCTGTTTCCGCTCGCGACGGCCCCGACGACGTGCGTCCATACCACCGATTCCACGGCCGCGACCGAAACCTGCGCCGTATCGATCGCGAAGAGTCCCTGACTGTCGGTGACCGTGAGCGTCGCCGTGTAGGTCCCGCCGCTGGCGTAGCTGTGGCTCGCGTTCATGCCGGTAGCGCTCTGCCCGTCGCCGAACGACCACTTGTACGTCAAGCCCGTGCCCGTGGAGGCGCTGCCGCTCATCGACACGACCTCGCCCTGGGATCCGAAGTAGGGCCCACCCGCGATGGCTATCGGAACCTGGTTGGGCCCGAAGACCCCCGAGATCTTTGCGTTCGTAATGGTGGCACCCGCCCTATACAAGGAGGTGTCCACCAACAGCGGATAGGTGGGAGTGATCGTGCTCGTGTAGAGCAGACTCCCGTTTCGCCGGTAACGGACCACTCCGGACTCCACGGCGACGCGGAACACGTCCCCGGAGGCATAGGTCCCGAAGCTTCCCCGATTGACACCGGCCTCGTAGATCTGAACGGTGCCGTTCGACACCAGGAAGAAGGCGTAGTCGATGTCCGGATAGGTCACGTCGGTGTTCCCGTGACTGAGACCGCACATCCGGTAGTTGTTCGTCTCCGTGGCCGTGAACTCCACGTAGCCATTGCCGGACACGACCCAGTTCGTAGAAACCGCGCCCGCATCCCAGGCGTCGGCCGACGACACTTTGGTGAGGTTGTTTCCAGATGCCGTTGCCTGCACCACTTGCGTCCACACGACGTTCAGCACCGGTCGTGGCACCGTCACTACTACTGCCGCCGTCACGCTCGATGACGCGCCCTCGTCGTCCGTCACCGTGAGCCTGGCCGTATACGACCCGGTCGAGGCGTAGGCGTGGCTCGGTGTCGCCCCGGTGGCCGTGGCCCCGTCGCCAAACTCCCAGGCATAGCTCACGACCGTGCCGTCGGGATCATTGGACGCACGTCCATCGAAGAGAATTGGCGCTCCTACGATCTCCTCATACGGGCCGCCCGGGATGGCTATCGGAACCTGGTTGGGGCCGAAGACCCCCGAGATCTTTGCGTTCGTGATGGTGGCACCCGCCCTATACAAGGAGGTGTCCACCAACAGCGGATAGGTGGGAGCGACCGTGCTCGTGTAGATCAGACTCCCGTTTCGCCGGTAACGGACCACTCCGGACTCCACGGCGACGCGGAATACGTCCCCGGAGACATAGGTCCCGAAGTTTCCCCGAATGACTCCGGCCTCGTAGACCTGAACGGAGCCGTCCGACACCAGGAAGAAGGCGTAGTCGATGTCCTGGTAGGTCACGCCGCCGTTTCCGTGACTGAGCCCGCACATCCGGTAGTTGTTCGTCTCGGTGGCCGTGAACTCCACGTAGCCATTGCCGGACACGATCGACTTCATGGACACCGCGCCCGCATCCCACGCATCGGCCGACGACACTTTGGTGAGGTTGTTTCCAGATGCCGTTGCCTGCACCACTTGCGTCCACACGACGTTCAGCACCGGTCGTGGCACCGTCACTACTACGGCCGCCGTGACGCTCGATGACGCGCCGTCGTCGTCGGTGACCGTGAGCCTGGCCGTGTACAACCCGGTCGAGACATAGGCGTGACTCGGTGTGGCTCCGGTGGCCGTGGCCCCGTCGCCAAACTCCCAGGCATAGCTCACGACCGTGCCGTCGGGATCATTGGACGCACGTCCATCGAAAGGAATTGGCGCTCCTGCGATCCCCTCATACGGGCCGCCCGGGATGGCTATCGGAACCTGGTTGGGGCCAAAGACCCCGAAGATCTTTGCGTTGGTGATGGTGGCACCCGCCCTATACAAGGAGGTGTCCACCAACAGCGGATAGGTGGGACCGATCGTGCTTGTGTAGATCAGGTTGCCGTTTCGCCGGTACCGGACTACCCCGGCCTCCACGGCGACGCGGAACACGTCCCCGGAGGCATAGGCCCCGAAGCTTCCCCGATTGACACCCGCTTCGTAGATCTGAACGGTGCCGTCCGACACCAAGAACACGGCATAGTCGATGTCCGGATAGGTCACGTCGGTGTTTCCGTGACTCAGCCCGAACATCCGGTAGTTGTTCGTCTCGGTGGCCGTGAACTCGACATAGCCGTCCGCGGAGGCGATCGCCTTCGTCGACACCGCCCCTGCGTCCCATCCATCCACACTCGTACTCTTCTGAAGACTGTTGCCTGTGACCGTCACTCCCACCGCGTTCGTCCACACTACCGACTTCAGGGTCGGCGTCGGACCCGCCCCCACCGCGACGACGAACTGGCACGTGCCCACCACGGAGTTGCTGTTGTTGGCGAAGAGCCGCAGCTCGTAGACGCCCGGGCTCGTCGGAGCGGTGAAGGTCCCATCCGTCGGCGCCGGCCGCGGCACCGGCGCGCGGCGATAAGGCGGGATGAACGGCAGGGTGATGCCGACTCCCGCCGGCCACATCGCGATCCAGTCGTTCGACGAATTGCCGCCGTTCACCATCGGCGTGAAGGTCGCCCCCGGCGCCACGGAACCGGGACAGACGATCGTCCCTGCCGGCCCGTCGTCGTCGACGATCCTGACCAGGCCCTGCGTGTCGGCGATCGTCGCTCCCACCGCGCCCGCCAGGTCCACGACGAACGTCTCCATCGACTCCGCGGCCGTGTCCCCCTTCGCCGCGACCACGATCGTCTTCGTGGTCTCCCCCGGAGCGAAGGTTACCGTCCCCGCGGCCGCGACATAGTCGGTGGCGGCGGTTGCCGTCCCGTTCGCCGTCGCATAGTCGACGGTCACCGCCGTGCTCGACGCCGTGCTGAGGGTCAGCGTGAGCGACACGTTCGCCGTGCCGAAGTTGCCCTCCAGCACGCCTCCGTCGGCTATCGAGACGAGGGGGCCCGTCGCCACGACGAACTGGCACTTGCCCAGGACTACGTAGTCGCCTTCCTTGAACAGCCGCAGCTCGTAGGTACCGGGGCTCGCGGGCGCGGTGAAACTGTCCGTCATGGCGGGGCGCGGCACCGGCACCCAGCGGTAGGGCCCGATCCAGGGGTTGTTCGCAGCTTGAGCGGCCGGATACATCGCGACCCAGTCGTTCGAGGCGTTGCCGCCGTTCACCATCGGCGTAAACGTCGTTCCCGGCGCCACCGAGCCGGGACACATGATCGCGTTGGCGGGCGAGTCGTCGTCGATGATCCTCACCACGGCCTGGGGATCGGCGATGGTCGCCCCCACCGCGTTCGTGAGGTTGACGAAGAAGGTCTCGTTGGGCTCCGGCGCCGCATCACCGTTCGTGGTGAAGGTGACGGTCTTCGTGGTCTCGCCCGGAGCGAACGTAACCGTGCCCGAACTCGCGACGTAGTCGCTGCCGGCGGCCGCGGTGTCGTTCGCGGTCGCGAACCCGACCGTCACCGGGCTGTTCGGGACAAGGCTCAGGGACAGCGTGACCGAGACGCTCATCGTGCCGAAGTTGCCCTCCAGCACGCCTCCGTCCGTTATTGAGACGAGCGGGCCCGCCGCGACGACGAACTGGCACTTGCCCAGGACCACATAGTCGCCTTCCTTGAAGAGGCGCAGCTCGTAGGTGCCGGGGCTCGCGGGCGCGGTGAAGGTGTCCGGCGTGGTGGGGCGCGGCAAGGGTACCCAGCGGTAGGGTCCGATCCAGGGGTTGTGCACAGCTTGAGCCGCCGGATACATCGCGACCCAGTCGTTCGAGGCGTTGCCACCCGTCACCGTCGTCGTGAAGACGGTCCCGGGCGGGATGACACCGGGACAGGTCAAGGCTCCCGGCCCCGAGTCGTCGTTGGTGATGGTCGCTTGCCCCTGAGCATCCGCGATCGTGACTCCGACGGCATTGCTCAGGTTGACCACGAACGTCTCGTTGGGCTCGATCGTGATGTCGCCGTTGACGGTGACCGCGATCGTCTTCGTCGTCTCTCCGGGATGGAAGGAGACCGTACCGCTCGCCGCGACGTAGTCACTCGCGGCCACTGCCGTGCCGTCGGCCGTCGCGTAGTCGAGGGTGACGAGATGGTCGAAGGGAGCGCTGAGCGACACCGTGAAGGTGGCGCTGGGCGTGACCGTGTTGCCTTCGGCGAGAGAGACGTCGTTGATCGCGACGGTGGGCGGTGGCGGCGTGTTGACCGTGCCGGCGATCTTGACGTTGTTGATCGCCATGCTCGGGGTGTAGAGGGCGGTATCGACGAGAAGAGGATAGGTCGGCGTGAGGGCGGAGGTGAGGAAGACGACGCCGTTCTTGCCGTACTTGATCTGCCCGTTTTCGATGGAGACGCGGAAGCGGTCGCCGTTGACGTAGTTCGTCAAGGGAGTGCCGGAGGAAGGCACCAGATTCCCCCCCTCGACGACCACGACTCCGCCGGTGTCGAGGAGAGAGATGCCGAAGGCGACGTCGTCCCATCTCTGGTTGGTGTCGCCGCCGCCGCCGAAGCCACACACCCGGTATCCATAACCGCCCGCCACCGTGAACTCCACGTAGGCATCGCCGGAAATCACGGATCGGGTCGATACGGCGCCCGCGTCCCAGGCCACCGTCCCTGCAGACTTCGTGAGGCTGTTTCCGTTGACGGCGACGCCGACGACGTTCGTCCAGAAGACGTCCTGTATGGGAAGTGCGGACCATTCGCCGTAACTCCGAGTCACGACCCGGCTGGGAAAGACCCCGCTCTTGAACCCGCGGGCCTTGAGCGTCGTCCCGGGACTCACGAAAACGACACTCGCGGAGACGGCGGCATCAGACTCGGTCGGATCGTTGCCGTTGAGGGTGTAGCGAACCGTCGCGCCTGGCGTCCGCGTCGAGATCAGCACGTCGAAGCCCGTCGCGGCCGTACCCGAGGTCATCGCCAGTTCCGGCGCTTCGACGCCAACGTCGACCAGTGGCCCCGACAGCACGCCATCGGCGATCGACGCTCCCGGTGTGTAGAACGCCGTGTCGACGAGCAGGGGATAGGTCGGCGCGACGGCGCTCGTGTAGAGAAGCGCGCCGTTCTTGCGGTAGCGGACCTGTCCCGATTCCACGGAGACACGGAAGCGGTCGCCTGCCAAATAGGAGCCGAACGTCACGCTGCCGGAGGCATTGGTGCGGGCGAGGCCGCCCTCGAGGATCCGCACGGTTCCGTCGCCGTACAGGTACAGGCCGAAGTCGATGTCCGCATCGCTCGCGCCGCTGTCACCCGCGCTGAGGCCGACGATCCTCTGCGTGTTGGTTTCGGTCGCCGTGAATTCGACATGACCGCCCGTGGCCGACAGCCCCCGGGTGGACACGGCCCCCGAAGCCCACGACGACGAAGTGCCACTCTTGCGGAGGCCGTTGGCCTCTGTCGTTACGGTGACCGTATTGGTCCAGCGGACGGCCTCTCCGCGCGAGGAACCCGTGATCGTCGCGCCGACGATGGTCGCGTCGTCCTGGCTGAGGGCCGCATCCGCCAGCAGCGGATAGACGGGTGCGGTGGTGCTCGAGTAGAGAAGCGTGCCGTTGATCCGATAGCGGACCGTGCCGCCCTCGATCGCGACCTGGAGGCGGTCGCCCGCCTGATAAGTGCCAAACCATCCGCGGATGGTGCCCTTCTCGACGACGCCGACCCCACCTCCATTCGAGAGCCAGATGCCGAATTCGATGGGCTCGTACTGCTGGTCGCGGTCCTGACGCGCAAGGCCGCAGATCTTGTCGGTGGTCGCCTCAGTGGTGCTGAACTCGAAGACTCCATCTCCGGCGAGGATGGCCTGCACGGAAGAGGCTCCGGCGTTGCCCCACCCGGGGATCCCCGACTTGGTGACGGTAGTTCCCGAAACGACCACGCCGCGCAATTCCTGCCAGGCCACGTCTTCCCCGTGAAGCAGCCCGCTCAGAGGGAAGAGGACGAGCAGGAGCGGCAGCAGGCCAGAACGAACCACCAAGGGCAGGCGACAGCCAGGAGGCTGCCGAACGGGGTTCGGGTCCGCGCCGGTGAACCACGGAGTCAGAGTCATTGGTGGCCGCCGCTACCGATTAACGTGTACTCAAAAGCTGGCGCACTCTACAGAGAGACACCGGATCTGGTCAATCGGTTTCTTGTACTACAGCGGGACTAACACAAACTGTCTAGCCTCTGGACACAGTCGCGCGGATGGAGCGGGGGTTCTCCCAGCAAGCCTTCCACCGACCGCACGACGCACACGTTTGTAACCACTCAAGCATCTCGGGGATACGGACGGCAGCCTAGGCCTTGGGCAGGGCGGCAGTCAACGTTTCTTGTGACAGTTTCGCGTGCTCGCGCATCGACGTATGAGGAAGGCATCCGGCAGACCCTGGCCCCGACGCGACCCGGCGGCAAATAAGGGCTAGGATCACCAACGAGGTCATATCCATGCGCTCTTTTTCCAGTGACGTCTCCGGATTGGCGAGTCGGCTTTACGCGCGGCGGGTCCTGCTGGCGGTCGTGGCCACCCTGATGGCCACGGCGGCGACGGCGCAGACGACGACACCACCCGAGAAGCCCGCGCTGCACCTGGGGTCCACGCCATGGACTCCCTTCACGAACGAAGCCGGGAAACCGCGCTTCGCCATCGATCTCGTGCAGGCGGCCCTGAAACGGATGGGGATCACCGTCGAGACCACCGTCGTGCCCGAAGGGACCCTGACGGGCGCGCTCCTGGAAGGCAAGTTCGACGGAAGCCCGGCCCTCTGGCGAGACAAGGAGCGCGAGGACAAGCTCATCTACTCCAAGCCCTATCTCGAGAACCGGCTCGTCCTCGTGGCCCGGAAGGGTTTCGACGTGTCCGCGCCCGCGCTCCCGGCGCTCGCCGGCCGGCGCATCGCTCTCGTCGACGGCTACGCCTACGGAGACGCCTTGAAGGTCCCGAAGGGACCCGACTACGTCACCGCGCGCAGCGTCGAGGAGAGCCTCCAGATGGTGCTGGATAGCAAAGCGGACTACACGTTGATGGACGACCTCGTGGTCCAGTACCTGCTGACGAACTATCCGGAGCAGGTCAAGACGCGGCTGGCCATCGGAACCGAGCCGCTCCTCACGCGCACGCTTCACTTCGCCCTTCGGCGCGACGTGCGTGCCGCCCAGTCCGTCGTGGACCGCTTCGACGCGGAAGTGATCAAGATGATCGCGGACCGCAGCTACCATCGCCTCCTCCAGGTCGGCTGGATCCAGGCGGACATCGACGGCGACGGCCGCATGGAGCTGGTGCCGGCCACCGACCAGGCCGGCCAGGAGGCGCCGGTGCGCCGTTACGAGCTCGTGACTGTCACCGCAAACCCGGCGAAGCCGTCGCCCGGGCCGAAGCGCTTCTTCCTGGGCGGGAAGGTCTACGACGATTGGGGCAGCGTCCCCGAGCGCTACAAGGTCCTGGATGCGAACAAGACGCCGTGGGGATCCCAGAGCGCCCCGATCTTCTCCTTCAAGTGGTAGCCCGAAATCCCTGACCGCGTCGTCTGCGCGTTAGAGTAACGCGTGGCCCGCATCATCGGCGGCATCGGCAGCTCCCACGTCCCCACCATCGGAATGGCGTTCGACCAGGCCAAGGAGAAGGACCCGGCCTGGGCGCCGTTGTTCGAGGCCTACCGGCCGGTGGCGGCATGGCTCGCGGAGAAGAAGCCCGACGTCCTCTTCTTCTGCTTCAACGACCACGCCACCACGTTCTTCTTCGACCACTATCCGACCTTCGCGCTGGGGGTCAGCGACGAATACGCGATCGCGGACGAAGGCGTCGGCCCGCGCCGCATCCCTCCCCTCGAGGGGCACGCGCCGTTGGCGCGGCATCTCGCGCGCGCCCTGGTGGCGGACGAGTTCGACCTGTCGATCTTCCAGGGCCTGCCCCTGGACCACGGGCTGCACTCGCCGCTCACCATGATGTGGCCGTCGCGCCCCGACTGGCCGGGCCGCATCGTGCCGCTCGTCGTCAACGTCTTCCAGCAGCCCCTCCCGACGCCGCGGCGATGCTACAAGCTGGGCCAGGCGGTCGGTCGCGCGATCCGGGCCTATCCCGAGGACCTGAAGATCGCGATGGTGGGCACGGGCGGGCTCTCGCATCAGCTCATCGGCGACCGCGCCGGCTTCAACAACGAGGCCTGGGACCTCGAGTTCCTCGACCTCATCGACCGGGACCCCGAGCGCCTGGCCGCCATGTCGATCGACGACTACATGCGCCTGGGCGGCAACGAAGGGGCCGAGGTCATCATGTGGCTCATCATGCGCGGCGCTCTCGATCCGGGCATGCGCAAGGTCCACCAGGGCTACTATCTGCCCATGACGACGGCGATGACCGTCGCCCTCTTCGAATGAGCTACGTCTTCGACCTCGAGCGCAGCGCGCAAGGGCTTCGGCTCAACCGGTTCCTGCACGGGCTCACCCGGCGAGAGCTGAGGGACCTCTTCGAAAACGATCCCGACCAGGCCATGCAGGAACTGAGCGAAAAGGAGAGGGACATGGTGCGCCGCCTGGACTGGCGGGCCATGCAGGACCACGGCGCGAACTTCTTCTGCCTCGAGAAGCTCGGCCGCGTGAAGGGCGTCTCCAATCCCGAGATCGTGGCCCACTTCCGCGGCGAGACCCTCGACGAGTTCCTGCGGACGCGCCGCGTGCCCGGAGCGCGATGAGATGAGCGGCACCGTCGTGCGCAAGATCCACCGCGCCGCGCCCCAGACGATCGCCGTGCTCGAGCGCCTCGGTGTGGCGACCGTACACGAGGCGCAGGGTCGGACGGGGCTGATGCACACCTACATGCGGCCGCTGTGGCGCGGCGCGCGCGTGGCCGGCAGCGCCGTCACCGCGCTCTGCCATCCCGGCGACAACTGGATGATCCACGTCGCCTGCGAGGTCGTGCAGAAGGGCGACGTGCTGGTCGTGGCCTGTTCGAGCGAGAACACCGACGGCGCCTTCGGCGAGCTGCTCGCCACTTCCGTACACGCGCTCGGCGTACGCGGGGTGGTGCTCGACATGGGCTGTCGCGATGCCGCCGAGATCACGGAGATGAAGCTCCCCCTCTGGTCACGGGCGATCTCGGCCAAGGGGACGGTCAAGGCCAGCATCGGCTCCGTCAATGTGCCCGTGGTCTGCGCCGGTGCGAACGTCCGGCCGGGCGACGTGATCGTCGCCGATGACGATGGCGTGGTCGTCGTGCCCCGCCTGGACTGCGCCAAGGTCGCGAAGGCGGGCGAGGAGCGCGAGAAGAAGGAGGCGGGCACGCGCGCGCGCCTGCAGAAGGGCGAGCTCGGCCTCGACATCTACGACATGCGCAAGGTCCTGGCCGAGAAGGGCCTCAAATACGTCGACGGGCCGCTCGACGAATAACGGCCGGCGACGCCCGACATGAAGGCACTCCTCGGCGATCATCCGGTCACACGGCATTTCAAGGCCCACTCCTCGCTCGAGTTCGCCGACGTCAAGGTCCTCCACACCGCCTTCAAGCGCGTCGTGCGCGACCTGGAGTTCGACGTGGCCGAGCTGGCCCTCATGACCTTCCTTCTCGCCAAAGCGCACGGCAAGCCGTACCGGCTGCTGCCCGCGGTCCTGACCGCGCGGTTCCAGCACGGGATGCTCGCCTACAACCCCGAGCGCGGCCCTCTCTCTCCCGACCAGCTCGAGGGGAAGCGGGTCGGGATGCGTTCGTATTCGGTCACCACGGCGGTGTGGGTGCGCGGCATCCTCGCCGACGACCACGGCGTGGATCTCGGCCGGGTGAACTGGGTCACGCTCGAAGAGCCTCACGTGGCCGAGCTGCGCGACCCGCCGAACGCGACCCGGATGCCGCCGGGGAAGGACCTGAAGGCCATGCTCCTGGCCGGCGAGATCGACGCCGCGATCCTCGCCGAGCCGCCGCAAGAAGGCCCGCTCCGGAGCCTGATCCCGGACCCGGCGTCCGCGGCGGCCGCCTGGCGAGCCCGGCATGGCGCGATCCAGATCAATCACATGGTGACGGTGAAGGAGACGGTCTCGGACGTGCAGGCCCAGGAGATTTTTTCTTTGCTCCGCGAGGGCCGGGACGCCTCCGGGGCTTCGGAGATGAACCCGTTCGGGATCGAGGAGAACCGGCGCAACCTGGAGGTCGCGATCGACTGTCTCTTCGGCCAGGGAATGATCGCGAGGCGTCTCACCGTGGACGAGCTGTTCCGATGATCGTCGACTGCCACGGCCACTACACCACCGCGCCCCAGGCTCTCTGGGACTGGCGCAAGCGGCAGGTGGCCGAGAACGGGAGCCCTTCGCAGGAGCCCGTGATCCGCGACGACGAGATCCGCGAGAGCCTCGAAGGAGCCCAGCTCAAGCGGCAGCGGGAGCGCGGCACCGACGTCACCTTCTTCTCGCCGCGGGCCGGATCCATGGAGCACCACGTCGGCGACGCGGCCATCAGCGCACAGTGGGCGCGCGTCCAGAACGATCTCATCCATCGCGTCTGCACGCTCTACCCGAAGAACTTCGCGCCCGTGTGCATGCTCCCGCAGTCGCCGGGCGTCTCCCCTGCCGGCTGCGTCGCCGAGCTCGAGCGCTGCGTGACGCAGATGGGCTTCATCGGCTGCAACCTCAACCCCGATCCGTCCGGCGGCTGGTGGAAGGAGCCGCCGCTCACCGATCGCTGGTGGTACCCGCTCTACGAGAAAATGGCGGAGCTCGACGTACCGGCCATGGTGCACGTCAGCGCCTCCTGCAACCCCGCGTTCCATTTCACCGGCGCCCACTACATCAACGCCGACACGACCGCGTTCATGCAGCTCGTCCAGGCCGACCTCTTCAAGGACTTCCCCACGCTCAAGCTCGTGATCCCGCACGGCGGCGGCGCCGTCCCCTATCACTGGGGCCGGTACCGCGGCCTCGCCCAGGACATGAAGCTCCCGCCGCTGAAGGACCACCTGCTGAAGAACGTCTTCTTCGATACGTGCGTCTACCACCAGCCGGGCATCGACCTCCTCGTCAAGGTCATCCCGACGGACAACATCCTGTTCGCGTCGGAGATGGTGGGGGCGGTGCGCGGCATCGACCCGGAGACCGGCCAGCATTATGACGATACCCGGCGCTACGTCGACGCTTCCGCCCTCAGCCTTGCGGACAAGCAGCAGGTCTTCGAAGGGAATGCCCGCAAGGTCTATTCGAGGTGGCGTCCTCCTCAGTAGGCGACGCCGAACCGCTGACGGACGTGCCGCGGACGTATCCTTCATATAAGGGAGAAAATCACCATATGCGTGTGTCCGTCGGAATCGGAGCCGTCGCCTGTCTGGGCGTGTTCGTCGCCGTGGCCGCCAGCGTTGCCGCTCAGCGTAGCCCGTCTCCCCCGCCCGCGGCGCCAGCGGAGGCGACGGCGCGGATCGTCGCCTCGGCGAACGCGTTCCTGGCCACGCTCGAGGACTCGGGCCGGACGAAGGTCCAGTTCCCGTTCGACAGCCCCCAGAAGGCGCGGTGGTCCAACTTCCCCACCGGCATCTTCAAGCGAGAAGGGGCGCGCATGGGCGACCTCACGCCCGCGCAACGGGCCGCGGCCATGACCCTCCTCTCGACCGCGTTCAGTCCCGACGGCTACAGGAAGGTCCGCGAGATCATGCACGGCGACGAGGTCCTTCGCGAGGGATCCAGCGGAGGCGGCGGACGCGTGACGTTCGGCGAAGACGAGTACTATCTCGCCTTCCTGGGTGTGCCCTCCGTCAGCGCGCCGTGGATGCTGCAGTTCGGCGGACACCACCTCGCCATCAACATGACGCTGGCCGGGCGCGAGGCCACCCTGGCCCCCAGTCATACCGCGGCCCAGCCCGCGAGCTACTCGTTCGAGGGCCGCACCGTCCGCCCGCTCGGAGACGAGAACGACCTCGCCTTCGCCTTGATGGCCACCCTGGACGATGCCCAGCGGAAGCAGGCGATCCTCGGTTCCACCATGGCCGACCTCGTCCTCGGGCCCGGTCAGGACGGACGAACGATACAGCCGGAGGGCCTGCCCGCCTCGAAGTTGTCCGCGGCGCAGCAGACGATGCTCCTGGACCTCGTCCGCGAATGGGCGGGGATAGCGAACGACGCGCTCGCGGCGCCACGGATGGAAGAGATCCGGAGCAAGCTTCCCCAGACCTACTTCGCGTGGAGCGGCCCCACGACCCCCGGCAGCGCCGCCTACTTCCGCATCCAGGGTCCCACGCTCGTCATCGAATACGCGCCGCAGCGCGGAGTGGATCACATCCACACGATGTACCGGGATCCCACCAACGACTACGGGGCGCGGTACGCGCGCCCGTAACGGGCTCGCGATAGGCGCCGCCATCGCGCTGACGCTCCTCGCTACCACGGACGTTTCCGCCCATCGGACCGAGGACTACCTGCAGGCGGCGCGCATCGGCGTGGAGCCGGACCGCGTCCAGATCACCCTGGATCTGACGCCCGGCACCGTTGTGGCGGAGTCGTTCATCGCCGCGATCGATCGCGACGGAGACGGGTCGCTCTCGGCCGAAGAGCAACGGGCGTACGCGGGGCAGATGGTGGGCGCCATGGACGTTGCGCTCGATGGGCGATCCCTGCGCACACGTATGCGGGCATCGAGCTTTCCCGAAGCCGCGGCCGTCCGCCACGGCGAGGGCACCATCCGGCTGGAGATCGAGGCGGCCGTTCCCGACGCGTCGCCAGGCTTCCATCGGCTCGTCTTCAGGAATGCGCACCTGGCCGGACACAGCGCATACCTGGCCAATGCGCTCGTGCCCGAAAGCGATCGCGTGGCCGTCACCGCCCAGCGCCGCGACCGCGACCAGAGTGAGCTGGCCATCGAATACACGGTCCAGGGCGGTCCCGCCGCGGCCGCTCTGCCCTGGATCTTCGGCAGCGTGGCCGGCGCCGTCCTGCTGGTGCGTGCCCGTCGCTGGAGCGACGGAAGGACCCGCTAGGCGGGCGGCCGCTGCACGTAGGTGTTGACCACGATTCCGCAAGGATAGGCCGTGGAGCCGGCCAGCTTCAGCGGCGCCCGGCCCTTGAAGACCTGCTTCCCGTTCCCGATGGCCACGGGGTTCAGGAAGAAGTTGAGCTCGTCGATCAGGCCGTGCTCGATCAACGACGACACGAAGGTGGCGCCGCCGTAGACGACGATGTCCTTGCCGGGCGCGCTCTTGATCTGTTTCACGGCCTGGGCCAGGTCCCCGTTCTCCACGCGGACGTTCTTTCCGTCCACGTGCTTCACGGTCTTGCTGAACACTACCTTGGGGATGTTCACCATCTTCTGCGCGAAGTCGTATTCGGGGCTGTCCTTCTGGGTGGCGGACTGCTCCCAGTACTTCACGAAGCCGTCCGTCATCTTGCGGCCGAGAAGGATGGTGTCACTCGTGTCCGTCAGCTGGTTGATGAAGCCGAGGAGCTTCGGGTCCATGTCGAACGTCATCCAGTCGAGCTGTCCCTCGGGTCCCGCGACGTAGCCGTCCACCGTCGTCTGCATCTGGAGCTTGAGCTTTCTCATGGCTTCCTTTCGTGATGCCCCTGCCGTCAGCGTATACGAAGCCACGAGATCGCGTGTTCACTGTGCGCGCTTCACCACGGGATCGACCCAGCCTCCCGGCGGCGTCACGTCCGCGGATGTGGGCCCCCACGTGCCCGGCGCGTATTCGATCGGCTCGGCCGCCCCCTCGAGCACCGGGTCCACGATGCGCCAGGCCTCTTCCACGTAGTCTTCGCGCGCGAAC
>Ga0207428_10001856_pt1 | contig 21572 bp, 19 predicted proteins | sample RhiMethybrSRZTD1_FD_187600 | JGI IMG/M metagenome (GOLD analysis project Ga0207428, IMG submission 187600) | Populus rhizosphere microbial communities from Tennessee, USA - Rhizosphere MetaG P. TD hybrid SRZTD1 (SPAdes) (version 3) | ecosystem: Host-associated > Plants > Roots > Rhizosphere >...
TCGTGAGCTTCTTCGAACCGCTGCTCGCCGATCTCGGTGTGGTCCGTTCGAGGGACCTGCACAGGTGTCGCTCGGACCAGCGCGTGATGGTGGCCGGTGTGAAGGTGGCGTCGCAGACGCCGGCGATCCGTAGCGGTCAACGGATCATCTTCCTCACGCTGGACGACGCGACGGGGCCGGTCGACGTGACCGTGTTCGAGAGCGTTCAGCCGAAGGTCGCCAAGACGGTGTTCCACTCGTTCGTGCTCGCCGTGGTGGGGACCGTCCGGCGGACCGGATACAAGGGTGTCTCGGTGGTGGCGGAGGATGTGTGGGATCTGACGGCGCTGCTGCACGCCCGGCGGCATGGACGGCTCGCGGAGGCGCTCGCCCACGAGGGGCCATCCCCCGGTGCGGCCGTTCCCCGCAAGCTCTGGCATTCGAGCGGCGGCTCGGCCGGCCGATGACGTCGCTCGTCACGTCCGTCGCGGCGGTACGCTCCGCGACGATGACCCGCGCGAGGTCGAGCGAGCCGATCCTGCACGTCGATCTCGATGCGTTCTACGCCTCGGTCGAGACCCTGAAGGACCCGAGCCTTTCGGGCAAGCCGGTCGCGGTGGGCGGCGCCGGAAACCGCGGGGTCGTGATGTCGGCGTCCTACGAGGCCCGGGCGTTCGGCATCCGGAGCGCGATGCCCGCCGTACGCGCTCGGCGCCTGTGTCCGGACGTGATCTTCGTCCCGCCCGACTTCGAGTCCTACAGGGTGCACTCCAACCGGTTCCGCGAGATCCTGCTGGCCGTCACCCCGGCCGTCGAGCCGATCTCGCTCGACGAGGCGTTCCTCGACGTCTCCGGTGCGCACCTGCTGTTCGGCGAGCCCGAGGAGATCGGACGCAAGGTTCGCAGAGAGGTCCGGGACGGCATCGGGGTGCGGTGCTCGGTGGGCGTCGCACCCACCAAGCTGGTCGCCAAGCTCGCGTCGCGCGACGCCAAGCCCGACGGGATGGTGGTCGTGCGAATCGATGAGGTGGACGCCTACCTGGACCCGCTTCCCGTGCGGGCGCTCTGGGGGGTGGGCGAGAAGACGGCCGAGACCCTCGGGCGGCTCGGCGTGCGGACCGTCGGGGACCTGGGCCGGACGCCGGTCGGGGTGCTCGGCAGGCTCATGGGCGAACGGCATGCGCGAGACCTCGGGGACCTGGCCCGTGGGGTGGACGACCGGACGGTCGTGCCCTACGAGGCGCCGAAGTCCGTCAGCCACGAGGAGACCTTCGACCGCGATCTGGACGATCAGCGCGAGCTGCTCCGCGAGGTGCTCTCGCTCTCACAGCGCGTGGCCGCGCGGCTGCGCGAGGACGGGTTCCGGGCCCGGACGATCACCCTGAAGCTCCGGCTCGCGAACTTCACGACGCTCACGCGTTCGCGAACGCTCCCGGCGCCGACCGACGTCGCCGCGGACCTGTACGAGGTGGTCGGGGAGCTGTTCGCCGCCCTCCCGGGGGCTCGCCGGCGCGTCCGATTGCTCGGCGTGGCCGCGACCGGCCTGGTGCCGGCGGGGGAGGAGCAGCTCGCGCTGCTGCGGAGCGAGCGATGGGGCGACGTCGAACGCGCGGTGGATCGGATCGATCAGCGGTTCGGACCGGGATCGGCCGTGCCTGCGGCCCTGCTCGAACGCGGCCGCGATCGCTGAACGCCCGCCGCCCGGCGCGGCCGGCCCCGTCGAAGGCCCCTTCCACTGGCGGAGGTCGTTCCTATAATCGTGTCGGACCGCAACCGAGGCCGGAGCCGGGAGCCTATGCCACTGTCGCCCGACGAGCAGCGCATCCTCGACGAGATCGAGCAACGTCTCGCCGAGGAGGATCCCCGTCTGGTCGAGGCCGTCAGCCGAACCTCCCTGTACACGCATCTCGCCCGGCGCATCAAGTGGTCGCTGCTGGCGTTCCTGGTCGGGTTCCTGATGCTGATGGTGTTCCTGGTGGTCGTCCCCGAGCAGCTGTGGGTCGCGGCCACGGGCTTCGGCGTGATGCTCGCGGCCGCGTTGCTGATCTATCGGTACCTCAAGCAGCTGACCCTCGATCAGATGCGTGCCATGCAGCAGCAGTCGGGGCGTTTCTCGCTGACCGGCTTGCTGGCGCGTCTCGCTGGACGTTTTCGAACGCCGCCGGCGACACCTCCCGGGTCCTAGAAGGTCGGACGGCGCGGCCGTTCCGTCGGGTCGCCCCTCGCCGCTCGACGACGGGTCGAGCCGTCGCGACGAACGTGAGAAACATCCGAGGGACACGAACTGTCGTCGCCTTCGGGTTGCCACGGCACGCGTGCCTGGAGTACAACATGCCTCACCTTCCCCGGGGGCGTGACCGTCGCATCGACGTCGAGACTTCCCCTCGACGAGCCGGCGGAACGCGCGTTGGTGTCGTGAGGGAGACGTCGTCGGAGGGGCGCTCGCTTCCATGGAGGGATTCACCGCACATCAGGCGACGAAATTCACCGGGTGTTCCGCGCGTCAGCTCAGGTATTGGGACCAGATCGGCTTGGTCACACCGTCCATCCAGGGGACCGGAGGCCGTCCCGGGGTGCCCAGGCTGTACTCGTTCCGGGACCTGGTCGCGCTCAAGGTCGTCAAATCCCTCCTTGACAACGGGATGTCCCTCCAGCGTGTGCGCCGTGCATGGGACTACCTGAACCGCCGCGCCGCGCTCGACAAGCACCTGTCCGAGGTCAAGCTGATCACCGACGGGGTCAGCATCTTCAAGATCGCGCGTCGCAACGGCGAGATCATCGACGCCCTGCGAGATGGCCAGCTCGCGTTCTTCGTCGCGATCGACGAGATCGCGAGCGGCGTGGAGAGCAAGGTCGGCCAATTCCGAGAGGATCGCGACCGTTTCGTCCGGGCGCTTCGCGAGGCCGCCGCCCGAGCGCAGACGGGTCGCTGAGTTCCTTCCTCGACGCCGGGCCCTAGACGCCGGGGCGGTACGTGCCCACGATCCGCCGAACGAGACCCGCGTCCTTCCGGAGCTCCCGGATCGCCCGGTGGGCGTCGTGGGCCGCCGAAGTGGCCTCCTCGGGTGACGGCGCGTCGGCGGCATACGCCGCTCGGGTCGCCTGAGCCGTCAACCGCCCGAGATGTCCGTCGGCGAACGCGATCGCCGCGGCCAGCCGCGCGCGGTGCTCGTCGATGGTCTCGCCCTCGCGGCGACCCAACCCGAGGTCTGCGGCCTCCCCGTCGAATACCCGGTACGCCGCCAGGATGTGCTCGCGCGGCTCCCGCGAGCGCCGCATGAGCCGGCGGCGCCATGCGGACTTCACGATCGGCACGACCACGAGGAGCACGCCGAGCAGGATGAGGAGCCCGAGGAAGATCAACCGGTACGGCACCGAATAGCCCGACGCGTCCGAGGTCCCGGTCGCGCCGGCCGGTGGCAGGGCGACGAAGTCGCCCGGCCCCCGTTGGGGCTTGCGTTCGACCTGACACAGGAGCTGGCGTTCGCGTGGGCTGAGGTCGGCAGCCGCGACGCATTCCGCCCCGCTTCCGCCGCCCGGGCCGGTGGCACCGGTCGCGCCCCCGGGCGACACCTCGGGGTTCGACGTACCGCTGGCGGGGTTCAGGTAGGTGCCCGGCTCGGCGTTGGGGTGGCTGCCGTGTCCGGGCGTCGGCTCGAACTGGAGCCACCCGTACCCCTCGAAGAAGACCTCCACCCAGGCGTGGGCGTTCTGGGATTGCACCAGGTAGGTTCCGTCGTCCTGGAGCGTGCCGGCCTGGTACCCGACGGCGATACGTGCCGGCAGGCCGAGCTCGCGGACGAGCACCGCCATCGAGGTGGCGTACTGCTGGCAGAAACCGGCCTTGGTTTGCGTCAGGAACGTCAGCAGGGCGTCGGCGTCGTCGGCAACGTCGACGTCGGTCTCGTAGCGGAACCCGTCGGTGTGGAAGTGCTGCTGGATCGCGAGCACCTTGTCGTAGTCCGAGTCCTCGCCCCGCGTCCACTCGTCGGCGATCTGCTCGATCCGGGGATCGAGGTCGGCTGGGAGCTCGGTCCACCGCCCGTACTGGACCGCGGTGAGGTCCTGGACCCGGTCGAGCTGCGCGGCGGTCGGCACGATGACTCGGGAGCTGATCCCGTACTCGAGCCCGGCCTCGAGCCCGCCGTCCAGGAACGCCTGGCCGCGGGTCGGATCCCACGTCACGTCACCGAGGTCGCCGGCCGTGATCTCCACCGGCGTCTGTGCCATCGGCAGCGCGTGGGCGTTGTCGAAGTCCGCGAGGACCCGGAACGTGAAGTTCGTCGCCGGGGGGGTGTCCCCCGGGAAGTCGAAGCCCGGCGCCTGCGGCAGGATCGTCGGGGCGGTGACGGTCTGCCCCGCGGAGCCCTCCGGGTCGCTGCTCCGCCACTTTTCGCCGTCGAACTCGTCCAGCGTGAGCAGGCGCCAGTACTGCGGTTCGGACGTCTGGACCTCGAAGAGGTCCCGGACCGGTGCGTCGTCGGTCAGTTGCGCGTGGATCGAGACGAACGGATCCAGGCCGGCGCCCTCGTCGCCCGCGGTCGAGAAGTCGACGAGCGGATCCGAGCGGAACCCCGGCAGCAGACCCGGGACGAGGACGGCCGCCGCGATCACCGCGAACGCGACCGGCCTCGAGCCCCGGACCTTGGTCCCGAGGCGTCGTGTCCTCGAACCCGACCACACCGGGCCCCACTGGCGAACCCGACGCAGTCCGTCCGCGAACACGACCGCGAGCGCGGCGGCGAGCAGCACGATCGCGTAGAAGGGACGGGCTCCGTCCTCGAGCACCGTGTCCGCGAACCCAACGAGCGCGATCGGCGGCAGGATGGCCAGGAGCGGGCTCCCGGCACGGATCGCGAGCGCGTGCGACGAGAACGCCGCGGTCCAGACCGCCGTCACCGCCGCGAGCATCAGGGGAGGGAGCGCGGGTGTGGGCGCCACGCGCAGGCGCGCCTGCTGCCCGACGAAATCGAGCGAGCGTCCCACGGCCCGGAGCGTCTGGATCGATGGGAGGCCGTACCACGCGGTCTGCGGCAGGACGATCCACGTGATCGCGAACGCGAGGCCGACCAGGCTCGCCATCGTCGCCAACAGCAGCCCGCGGCGTTCGAACAGGGCAGCGATCGCCACAGACGCGAGCGCCGCGGCCACGAGCTCGAGCGTGGCCTGCCGGCCGGTGAACACGCGGCCGAACGCGAGCGCCGTCGCCACGGACAGCGCCGTGACGGCCGCGAGTCCTAGGAGCCGCTGGTGACCAGGGGTTGGGTCCGCTCGACGTGCCATACGTCTCGCAATCTCCTCGACGGTGGGAGTACCACGACCTCCCACCCGGTTCGGGACAGGGACATCCGGGCCTGTGACGCGCGCCCCTCGAGCTGTGCCCGCCGGTCGGGGGGCAGGGTGTCTGGCTCCGTCGTGTGAACGAACACGCCGACCTTGGGCCCGAACATCGCGCCGACGCGCAGCCACGATGGCAGCTCGGTCGGGCCGGGAGGCGCCCCGACCACGACGAGGGTCGTGTCGCTCGCGGCGACCATACGCAGGCGGGTCAGCCCGGTCGACAGAGCTCGGGACGAGTGGTGGGTCATCCCCGCGAGCGCGTCGAGCAGACTCTCCTCCGCGACGCGCTGCGGCGGCATCTGCGTGGTGGCGAGCTTGACGGAGAACCCGTAGCGCATCAGCAGGATCCCGAGCGAGGCCGCCGCGGAGATCACCTTCTCGAAACACGGTGTGTGGGTCTGACCCACGGCGGTGTCGCGCGTATCGACGAACAGGACGGCGGTCGATCGCCGGGTGGATTCGTCCTGGCGGATCATCAGCTCGCCGCTGCGGGCAACGCTCGGCCAGTGGATCCGTCGCAGGTCGTCGCCCTCCACGTAGGCCCGCATCGTGTAGAACTCGTCGCCCGTCCGGAACAGGTGCTTGGCGAGCGCGAGCCCGCTCGTCATCCCGAACGGTGAGTCCGGTCCGCTCCCGAGCAGCTCGACCTCCGGAGCGACGACGAGCTCGTCACGCTCGTCGAACTCGACCCGCAGCTTCGTGAGGGCGAACGGGTCGGACAGGTCGGCGGTGAGCGGACCGAGCACGTAGCGCCCCCGCTGGTGCGGGGCGATCGAATACCGGACCCGTTGCCTCCCGCGGGGGGGCAGCGAGGCGACCACCAGCCGCGCCGAACGGCCGAGCTGCGCGGGGAGGCGATCCTCCACCAGGAGGAAGGAGGTCTGGGCCGGGGACTGGTTCTCGATCTCGAGCTCGACGTGCACGCGCTGGCCGGGTTGCACGCGCGTGTCCGAGAGCCGTCGACGGATCCGCAGCCGTTGCCGGCTCCAGCGCGCGAACAGGGCCGCGGCGAGCGGGAGCAGGACGATCCCGACCGAGATCATGTGCAGGGTCGGCGACCCGAGCATCCGCGCGGCCACCCACAGGGCGATCCCGGCCCCGAAGACCAGGACCCCCCGGCCCGAGGGCATGTCAGGCGTTCCCGGTGACGGGTACCGCCACCTCGGCGGCGAGGTCCTGCAGGACGGCCTGTGAGCTGCGCCCGCCCATGACGGCGTCGGCCGTCACGATCACGCGATGTGCGAGCACCGGTGTCACGAGCGACTTCACGTCGTCGGGAATCACGTAGTCGCGCTCCTCGGCGGCCGCGAGCGCACGCGACGCACGGAGCAGCATGATCGACGCGCGGGGGCTCGCCCCGAGGTAGACATCCGGGTGACGACGGGTCCCCTCGACGAGATCGACGATGTAGCGGCGCACAGCGGGTGAGACGTGGACCTGCCGGGTCTGCTCGATCATCTCGCGCACCGACAGGGCGTCGGCGACCGGACCGATGTCCGGCAGTGTCGAACGTACGCCGTGGGTGGCGAGGATCTCGGCCTCGACCTCGCTCGAGGGGTAGCCGATCCCGATCCGCATCATGAACCGGTCGAGCTGCGCCTCGGGCAGCGGATAGGTCCCCTCGTGCTCGATCGGGTTCTGCGTCGCGATCACCATGAAGGGCGTACCGAGTTGGTAGGTCTCGGTGTCGACCGTGATCTGACGCTCCTCCATGCACTCCAGGAGCGCCGACTGGGTCTTGGGGCTCGCGCGGTTGATCTCGTCCCCGAGCACGATGTTCGCGAAGATCGCACCGGGCTTGAACTCGAAGTCCCCGCGCTCCTGGTTGAAGACGTTCACGCCGGTGACGTCGGTCGGCAGCAGGTCCGGCGTGAACTGGATGCGGCGGAACGAACAGTCGATCGAGCGCGCGATCGCCTTGGCGAGCATCGTCTTGCCGACGCCGGGGACGTCCTCGATCAGGATGTGACCCTCGGCGAGCAGCGCCGCGAGCGCCAGCCGGATCTCCGGCTGTTTGCCCTGGACCACCTTCTCGACGTTCTGCTCGATGACGCGGAAGCCCTGCGCGTACCGCTGCCAGTCGAGCGTCGGCTCTCGAGCCTCCAACTGCACCTCCGCGGATCGACGCCGGACCATCTTACTCACGAGTACGTCAAGGGTACGTTCGGGGTTCCTGCGGCATCCTGCTCACGCCGGCGACGCACGTGGGTTCGTTCGAAACAACGGAGGCGGCAGCGGCGCGCTCGCTGCCGGACGCCCCGCGCGGCCCCTTGTTCGCTCTTCCAGGCGTCCCTCGAGCGCGGCCGGTCCGCCGCCTCCGCGCGGATTACAACCCTGGGATTCCGCAGTTGCAAGCACCTCGCGCCCGGTTCTGTGCCTGGTGGCCCGTATACTCGCGCCGTGGGACGAGCGCTCGTGCTCAACGCGTCGCACCAGCCCCTCGCGGTGGTGGCCGCGAGACGCGCCGTGATCCTGGTGCTCAAGGACAAGGCCGAGGTCGTGGTCTCCAACGGGCAGGTCTTCCGATCGGAGCACCTGCACGTCGACGCGCCGTCCGTCCTGCGGCTGCGGACCTTCGTGAAGATCCCGCACCGGTCCCACGCGCCCCTCACGCGCCGGGCGGTCTTCGCCCGCGACGAGTGGGCCTGTCAGTACTGCGGCGCCAGCGCGGAGAACCTTGACCACGTCGTCCCGAGGTCGCGCGGGGGTGCCCACTCGTGGGACAACGTGGTCGCGGCGTGCCGGCGGTGCAACTCGCGCAAGGAGAACCGGCTGATCGAGGAGGTCGGGCTCCGCCTGGCCCGCCGACCGGTCCCGCCGAGGGACGGGTTCCGACTGTCGATCGGGCGTCTCGAGCCCGAGTGGGAGCCCTACCTCTAGCATCTCCCGGTCGGCCGAGCTCCCTCCCCGTCCCGCGCCTCAACGGTTGACCCACGTCCACAGTCATTGACCCATCTCACGCAGGACCCTTGACGGGGTGGAGTGATAGTGGAATAAAGGTGGCTCGCAGTGGAGGAGAAGGGGAGGACGCGTGGCCGAACTTCTCGGCACGCACAGCTATCAACTCGACCCGAAGGGGCGCATCAGCTTGCCCGGTCGGTTCCGTGAGGCGTTCGCCGACGGCGCCGTCCTGACGCTCGGGCAGGACGGGTGCCTCTTCTGCTTCCCCAGGGCCGAGTGGACGGCGAGGGCGGCCGAGATCCGCGACCTCCTCCTCTCCGACACCGAGGGCCGGGCGTACGCGCGGATGTTCTTCGGCAAGGCCGAGCCGGTGACGCTGGACGGACAGGGCCGCCTCCTGGTGCCTCAGCGCCTGCGCCACGAGGCCGGGATCGGCAAGGAGGCGGTCGTGCTCGGCGTCTCGGATCGGATGGAGATCTGGGATCGGACCGCACACGAGCGGTACGAGGCGGCACACGCCGGCGCCTACCAGGCGGGAACGCTGGCACCAGGGGCGAAGGGATGAACCACGAGGCGAGCAGGGACGCGCAGAGTCGGCAGCCCCGTCGGAGCCCGTCGCCGATCGCGGTCACCGCCGTGAGGGCCTCCACGTTCGTCGGACCCGGGCCGCTCAACGCCCACCCGTCGGGATGAGGGCGGGGTGGTGGCGAGACGCGGCCACGAGCCGGTCATGGTCGGCGAGGTCCTCCGGTTCCTCGGCGAGGCCACGACCGTGATCGACGCGACGCTCGGCGCAGGCGGCCACGCGGAGGCGCTGCTCGAGGCCGGGGTGGAACGGGTGATCGGACTCGACCGCGATCCGCAGGCGATCGGTCTGGCCGCGGCTCGGCTCGATCGGTTCGGCAAGCGTTTCACCGCCATCGAGACCCGGTTCTCACAGCTGCCCGCGGAGAACCGGGTCGACGGCGTCCTCTACGACCTCGGGGTGAGCTCGATGCAGCTCGACCGTCCCGAACGCGGGTTCTCCTACCGAGCCGACGGGCCGCTGGACATGCGGATGGGTCCCGACGGGGAACGAGCGATGGACATCGTGAACTCGGCGAGCGAGGAGGAGCTCGCGCGGATCGTGTTCGAGTACGGCGAGGAACGACGCTCGCGCCGAGTCGCGGCGGCCATCGTTCGGGCGCGGTCCCGGTCGCCGATCGAGACCACCGACGAGCTCGCGCGTGTGGTCGCGAGCGCGCTGGGGGCGCGGCGGGGCGGCCCCCACCCCGCCCGCCGGACGTTCCAGGCGCTCCGCATCGCGGTCAATCGGGAGCTGGAGGAGCTCGCCGCGTCCCTGCCTCGGGCGGTCGAGATCCTCGCTCCCGGTGGCCGCGTGGTCGTGATCGCGTACCACTCCCTCGAGGACCGCATCGTCAAGCGGTTCTTCAACGGCTCGGAGGACCTTGAGGTCCTGACCAGGAAACCGCTCCGACCCTCCCCGGCCGAGTCCGCCATGAACCCCAGGTCGCGGAGCGCGAAGCTCCGATCCGCCGAACGGAGCCGTGCCGCGTGAGCCAGCCCGCGCGCCGGCTCGAGCCGGCCCAACGTCGAACGCGTCCGTCTACGTCGGCGCGCACCACGGCGCCTCCCACGGCGCCGCGACGGCGGACGCGGCCGGTCGCGCCGCCCGCACGTGAGCGGCCCGCCGCAGCGCGCCGCCCGCGGCCGAGCCACCGCCGATCGATCGGATTCGTGCTGCTCGCCTCGACCGTGGTGGGGTCGATGGTCTTCGGCATCGTGGTCGTGAACGTCCTGCTCGCCCAGACGTCGTTCCGCATCGGCGAGGCGGAGCGACGGCTCGAGGGGCTCTCCGAGGACAACCTCGAGTTGGTGCGCGAGCAGGCCACCCTGTCCGCTCCGGGCCGGATCTCCGCATGGGCCAGCCGGCACGGCATGCGTCTCCCCGACGACATCCGCATCCTCCACGCGCCCGGTTCGGGCTCGGGGGAGCCGGCCGGAGCGGACCCTTCCACGCAGGCGACGGACGCCCAGGGGACGAGGGGTCCTGCAGCGAAGGGCGACCCACCAACGTGAGCCGCCCGCCCGCCGGACGGCTGGTCGCGCTGTTCGCCCTGATGACGTTTGCCTTCGGAGCGATCTCGGTGCGGCTCGTCGTCTTGCAGGTGAGCCAGGCGCAGGAGCTGGAGGATCGCGCGTTCGACCAGCGCGTGCGGACGATCGACCTGCCGGCACAGCGCGGACAGATCCTCGATCGCAACGGAGCACGGCTGGCGCTGTCGACGCCGGCCGACGATGTGTACGCCGACCCGCAGTTGATCGATGACCCGTGGGCAGCGGCTACGAGCCTCTCGCCGCTGCTCGGCGTCGGCGTCCCGGATCTCGTGCACGCGATGACCTCCGAGGGGACGTTCGTCTATCTCGCCCGCCATCTCGGCCGCGGCGCCTCCGACCGGATCCAACGCCTCGCCTTGCCCGGCATCGGCCTGCTCCCCACCTCGAAACGCTCTTACCCCGCGGGACCGCTCGCCTCCCAGGTTCTCGGGTTCGTCGGGACCGACGGTGTCGGTCTCACGGGCCTCGAGCTCGGATACCAGGACGTCCTCGCGGGCACGCCGGGCGAGCGCACGAACGAGCTCGGCCTTTCGGGCCAGGCGATCGTGAGCGGGGTCGACGAGGAACGCGCGCCCGTCGCGGGCGCGAGCGTCGTCACGACGATCGACCGCGAGCTCCAGTTTCAGGCGCAGGCCGCACTCGAGCAGGCGGTGGAGGAACAGGGCGCCCGCGGCGGGACCGTGATCGTGATGGATCCGCGGACCGCCGAGGTCCTCGCGATGGCGAGCAACCCGTCGTTCGACCCGAATGCGTTCGAGAACGCGCCGAGCGCCACCTATCGCAACCGGGCCGTGACGGACGCCTACGAACCTGGTTCGACCAACAAGGTCATCACGGCCGCGGCGGCGATCCAGGAGCGGGCGATCCCGCTCGGCAGTCGGCTCACGGTTCCCTGGACGATGCCGGTCGGCGACTACATCATCCACGACTCGCAGGCGCATGCACCGATGCAGATGACCCTCGGGGACATCGTCGCCGAGTCCAGCAACATCGGCGCGGTCATGGTCGCGGACCGTGTCGGGGCGTCCACCCTCGCGACCTACCTGGCGCGGTTCGGGCTCGGTCGCGCGACCGGCGTCGGGTTCCCCGGGGAGTCCAACGGGATCATCCTCCCGCTCGACCAGTGGAACGACACGATCCTGGCCACGACGGCGTACGGCCAGGGGATCGCGGCCACGCCCCTCCAGATGGTCTCGGTGTACTCGACGATCGCGAACGACGGCCGCTGGGTGCAGCCCAAGCTCGTGCGGGGGACGATCGGTCCCGACGGGTCGCTGGACGCGAGCGAGGTCGCCCCCGCGCGGAGGGTCGTCTCGGCGGGGACTGCGAGGATGGTCACGCGGATGCTCGCGTACGCGGTGGAGGACGGCACCGGCACGAACGCGCAGATCCCCGGATACCAGGTCGCCGGCAAGACCGGAACAGCGCGGATCCCGACCGGCGACGGTTCGGGTTACCTCGAGGGCCAGTACATCGCCTCGTTCATCGGCTTCCTCCCCGCGGGCGACCCGAAGGTCGTCGTCGCGGCGATCCTGGATCGTCCGGCGACCGTGTACGGCGGGCTCGCCGCGGCGCCGCTGTTCAAGCGGGTCGCGCTCGCCGCCATCGCCCGCCTCGACATCGCGCCCGCCGACAGGGTGCCTCTGCCGCCGCACGCCCTGCCGATCGGATGAGCGTCGTCACGCCGGAGGGCGCCGCCACGCAGGCGATAGGCTCAGGAACCGTGGCCCCTCCCCGCTCCCGAACGCTCCATGACCTCGTCCGCGACCTTCCCGAGGCCGAGCTGCGAGGCGGCGCTGACGTGCTCGTCTCGAGCCTCTGCTACCGCTCGGACGACGCCCGGCCCGGTGCACTCTTCTTCTGCGTCCCGGGCAGCGCGTCCGACGGTCATGCCTTCGCGGGGGACGCGGTCGCGCGCGGATCCAGCGCGATCGTGGTCGACCGCTGGCTCGAGCTCGACGTGTCCCAGGTGAGGGTGCCGGACGTGCGCGGGGCGATGGGTCCGATCTCGGCGGCGTTCTACGGGCGGCCGGCGGATGGGATGACCGTCGTGGGTGTGACCGGCACGAACGGGAAGACTACGACGACCTATCTGCTCGAGGCGATCCTCCGGGCGGACGGCCGGATCCCGGGCGTGATCGGCACGACGGGCGTGCGGGTCGACGGCCGGCCCGAGCCCTTCCCGAGGACGACGCCCGAGGCGCCGGACCTGCATCGACTCGTGGCCACGATGGCCGACGAGGGGGTGACCGCGATCGCGATGGAGGTCTCCTCGCACGGGCTGCATCAGCACCGCGTCGACGGCATCCGGTACTCGGTCGCGGTGTTCACCAACCTCACCCAGGATCACCTCGACTACCACGCGTCGATGCGGGAGTACTTCCTCGCCAAGTCCCGGCTGTTCACGCCTGCGATGAGCGATCGCGCGGTCGTGAACCTGGACGACCGGTGGGGCCGGGATCTGGTCGGTTCGGGTCTGCCGACGATCACGTACGGGCTCGCGTCCGACTCGGACGTGCGAGCCACGGACGTGGAGTCGACGGTCGAGGGGATCAGCTTCCTCGCCGACGGTGTCCCGATCCGGTCGGCGCTGCGTGGGTCCTTCAACGTCGAGAACGCCCTGGCCGCATTCGCCGCCGCGCGATCGCTCGGGATCGAGGACATCACCGCGGCCGAAGCGATCTCGTCGGTCCGGGTCGTTCCCGGACGCGTGGAGTCGGTCGAGGTGGGGCAGGGGTTCCTCGTGTTGGTCGACTACGCCCATACGCCGGACAGCGTGGAGAACGTGTTGCGCGCGGCCCGATCGCTCACCGGGGGCCGGTTGATCGTGGTGTTCGGGGCTGGCGGCGACCGGGACCGTGTCAAGCGACCACTCATGGGTCGCGCTGCTACGGCGACCGCCGACCTCGCGGTCATCACGAGCGACAACCCTCGCAGTGAGGACCCGCTCGAGATCATCGCCGAGATCATGCCCGGCGCCGAGCAGGGAGGCGGCCGTTTCGTCGTCGAGCCGGATCGCCGCGCGGCGATCCGGCTGGCGATGGAGGAGGCCTCACCCGGCGACGTCGTCGTGATCGCCGGCAAGGGACACGAGGCCTACCAAGAGCTCGCGGATCGCACGATCCCGTTCGACGACCGAGCGGTCGCGGAGGACGAGCTGCGATCGATCGGGAAGGCCACCCGCCCGCTGGGGGCGACACGGTGATCGAGCGCCGCCTCTCCGAGATCGCGTCGGCCGTCCGCGGCACGCTCCGCGGACCGGACGCCGTCGCGTCAGCGGTGGAGACGGACTCGCGCGCCGTCGGGTCGGGAGGCCTGTTCGTCGCGATCGAAGGCGAGCGCCTGGATGGTCACGCGTTCGTCGGCGACGCGATGGCGCGTGGGGCCATCGCCGCGGTCGTGCATCGACCCGGGATCGACGGGACCGTGATCGAGGTTCCGCACACGGGGCGCGCGCTACTGGACCTCGCGGCCGACGAGCGCGAACGCATGACGGGCACCCGCGTGGTCGGGATCACCGGCTCGAACGGGAAGACCTCCGTGAAGGACCTCGCCGCCGCGGTGGTGGGCACGCGTCTGCGGACCCACGCCAGCCCCGCGTCGTTCAACAACGAGGTCGGGCTCCCGATGACGCTGCTCGGCGTCGATCGCGGGATCGAGGTCGTGGTCGTGGAGATGGGCGCGCGACGCGAGGGGGACGTTCGGTTGCTGTGCGACATCGCGCGGCCCGACGCCGTCGTCGTGACGAACGTCGGGACGGCGCACCTTGGGATCTTCGGGTCGTGGGACGCGATCGTCCGCGCAGGGTCCGAGCCGGTCGAGTGGCTCGATGCGGACGGCACGGCGATCGTGAATGCCGACGACCCCGTCGCGCGCGCGTACGCCGACGAGACCGACGCCGCGGTGATCACGTTCGGCCTGGATCCGGGCGCCGACGTCCGGGCCGAGGACGTCGAGCTCGGTCCCGATGCGCGAGCGACGTTCGTGCTGTGGTCGGCCGGCGAGCGCGAGCCCGTGGAACTCGCGGTCCCCGGCGACCACATGGTGTCGAACGCCCTCGCCGCCGCGGCGGTCGGGCGCTGGGCCGGCGTGACGCTCGCCGAGACCGCGACGGCGCTCAAGGGCGCGGGCGTCGCGCGCTGGCGGATGGAGACCTCCACCGGCTCGTCGGGGATCGTGGTCGTGAACGACGCCTACAACGCGAACCCCGAGTCGATGGCGGCCGCGTTGAAGTCCGCTCGTTGGATGGCAAGGGGCCAGCGGCTGATCGCGGTGCTCGGGTACATGGCCGAGCTCGGGCCTGTCGAGTTCGAGGAGCACGAGAAGCTGGGGCAGCTGGTGGTCAGGATCGGCGTCGAGCGGCTGATCACGGTGGGGGAGCAGGCGCATTCGATCGCCCGCGCCGCGATCCGCGAGGGACAGCTGCCCGAGGACGTCGAGTCGTACGAGGACCCGTCGGATGCGGCCGCCGACGTCCGTGCATGGGCGAGGCCCGGCGACGTGGTGCTCGTGAAGGGATCCCGGGTGGCGGGTCTGGAACGCGTGGCGGAGGCCCTGGGGTGAAGGCGAGTCGCGACCGCAACGAGGCGCGTCCGTGAGGCAGATCTTGATCGCAGCCGCGGTGGGCCTCTCGGTGACGCTGTTCGGCACACCGATCGCGATCCGACTCTTCGGCCTGTGGGGGTGGGGTCAGCGGATCCGCGAAGACGGGCCGCACACCCACCTGGAGAAGATGGGCACGCCGACGATGGGCGGCACGGTGATCATCGCGGGGATCGTCGCCGGCTACGTCGCGACCCGCATCGTGTTCACGACCGTCACCGCCGCCGGGATCTCGGTGCTGCTCGCGACCGTGCTCCTCGGGCTGCTCGGGTTCATGGACGACTTCATCAAGGTCCGCCGGCGGAGGTCGCTCGGCCTGTCGAAGACCGCGAAGATCGCGGGACAGGCCGTGATCGCCCTGATCTTCGGGATGGTGGCAGTCCGGGCGGCGGGCGTCCCGACCGAGCTGAGCTTCATCCGCGCCACCGGCGTCGAGCTCGGGCTCCTGTTCTACCTGTGGGTGTTCGTGATCCTCGCGGCGTCCTCGAACGCCGTGAACCTGACCGACGGGCTCGACGGCCTCGCCTCGGGCGCGTCGATCCTCGTGCTCTCCGCCTTCGTCTTCATCGCGTTCTGGCAGTTCCGGCACACCTGCGAGATGATCGCGGGCGCCGCGTGCTACCCGATCGACGTCAACGCCGCGCTCGATCTCGCGATCGTCGCGGGCGCCGGGGTCGGGGCGACCGCCGGGTTCCTGTGGTGGAACGCCGCGCCGGCCCGGATCTTCATGGGGGATACCGGCTCGCTCGCCCTCGGCGGGCTGATGGGGGCGCTCGCGATCGTGACGAACACCCAGCTGCTGCTGGTCGTCCTCGGCGGGCTGTTCGTGATCGAGGCGGCGTCCGTGATCGCCCAGGTGATCGCGTTCCGCGGCTTCAAGCGGCGGATCTTCCGGATGTCGCCGATCCACCACCACTTCGAGCTCGCCGGCTGGCCCGAGTTCACGGTGATCGTCCGCTTCTGGATCGTGACGGGTCTGTTGGTCGCGGTGGGACTGGGGTTGTTCTACACGGACTTCGTCAGCCGCGGTGGTCTGGGGCTCGAGTGATGGGTGCGTTCGACGGTGAACACGTTGTCGTGGTCGGCGCCGGTGTGGCCGGCTCCGCGGCGGCGCGCGTCCTGGTCGCGGAGGGCGCGACGGTCCGCGTGAGCGATTCCGGTCGCGCGACGCCCGGCGCCTCGGACCTGCGTGCGGAGGGTATCGAGGTACTCGAGGGCGGTCACGCCCCCGACCATCTCGACGGCGCGACGATGGTCATGACGAGCCCGGGGGTGCCGCCGCACGCCGACATCCTCAGATGGGCCAACGATCGGATGCTTCCCGTGTGGGGCGAGCTGGAGCTCGGGGCCAGGCTGGCCCGGGTGCCGTACCTCGCGGTGACCGGAACGAACGGCAAGACGACCACCACCGGCATGCTCGCCGCATGCCTGCGGTCGGCGGGTCTGGACGCGGTAGCCTGCGGCAACATCGGGCGGCCGTTCCCCTCGGCGGCGAGGGAGCCCCACGACGCGCTCGTCGTCGAGGTCTCCTCCTTTCAGCTCGCGACGCAGACGTCGTTCCACCCGAGGGTCTCGGTGCTGCTCAACCTCGCGCCGGACCACCTGGACTGGCACGGCTCGTTCGACGCATATGCGGCGGCGAAGGCGCGGGTCTTCGCGCTCCAGGGTGCGGCCGACGTCCACGTCGGGAATCTCGACGACGAGGCGTCCGCCGCGATCTCGCGCACGGCCCCGTGCGAGGTGCGGTGGTTCACGCTCGGCGAGCCTTCGGAAGGCGGCGCGGGCATAAGTGACGGCCGGCTGACCGCCGGGTGGAGCGGCGCCGATCTCGGTGCGCTCTCGTTCGACTCGCCGCCGATGCGCGCCGACGCCGCGGCCGCCGCCACCGCGGCCCACGCATTCGCGATCGGCGACCACGCGATCGCGGAGGCGATCGCGACATTCGCGCCGGAACCCCACCGGGGCGAACCCGTCGCAACCGTCGAAGGCGTCCGGTTCCTCGACAACTCCAAGGCGACGAACCCGCACGCGGCGATCGCCGCGGTCGGGGATGCCGAGGGCGTCGTCCTGATCGCCGGGGGCGACGCCAAGGGCGTCGACCTGACCCCGCTCAGGTCGGTGGCGGCCCGCCTTGCCGGGGTCGTCGCGATCGGGGCCTCGGCGGGGGACGTCCGCGCCGTCTTCGAGGGTCGGGTCCCCGTTCGAGAGGCCGGGTCGATCGAGGAGGCGGCGAGGCTCGCGTTCCGGATGGCGTCCGGCACAGGCACGGTGTTGCTCGCCCCCGCGTGCGCGAGTTGGGACATGTTCCGCGACTACGCCGAACGCGGGGACCGGTTCGCCGCGGCCGCGCGCGCGCTCGAGAAGGAGGAAGCGAGGACGTGAGCGGGATCGGCGCCGCTTCCCCCCGGCCGAGGACCCTGCGGCTGGTCCGGCCGGACGAACGCCCGATCTCACGGGCGCGGACCGACGTGAGGACCCGCCGGACCCTCGCGTTGCTATTGGGCTCGACCGCGTTCCTCGTGGGGTCGGGGCTCGTGATGGTCCTGTCGGCGAGCTCGGTCTCGGCGTTCGCCGAGTATGGGGACAGCTTCCTGTTCGTCCAGCGACAGGCCGCCTACGCGGTGGTGGGCGTCCTCGCGCTGCTCGTGACCTCACGGATGCGCTACGAGGCGTGGAGGCGCTTGGCGGGTCCGCTCCTGCTCGTCACGATGGCGATGCTCGTGCTGGTCCTGATCCCGGCGCACGGTATCGAGGCCTACGGTTCCTCGAGGTGGTTCCAGCTCGGTCCGGTGACCGTGCAACCCTCCGAGCTCGCGAAGCTCTCGCTGATCGTGTTCGCAGCGGCGACCCTCGCGCGGAATCGGACCAAGGTGGACGACGTCCGCCAGCTCGCCGTGCCGCTCCTGCCGATCTCGGTCCTCGTGTGCGGGCTCGTGATGATGCAGCCCGACCTCGGTACCACCGTGATCATCGCCGTGACGATGTTCGCGCTGGCGTTCGCCGCCGGGGTCAGGCTGAGCTATCTGACGTGCGCGAGCCTCGTGAGCGCGCTGATCGGGGCGGGTCTGATCATGAGCGCGGACTACCGGAGGGTGCGGTTCCTCGCCTTCCTGCATCCATGGGCCGACGTGAAGAACACCGGGTACCAGTTGGCGCAGTCGCTCTACGCGCTCGGTTCGGGAGGATGGATGGGCGTCGGGCTCGGCGCCTCGCGCCAGAAGTGGCAGTACGTGCCGAACGCGCACACCGACTTCATCTTCTCGATCCTTGGCGAAGAGCTCGGCCTGCTCGGCGAGCTCGTGGTCCTCGCGGCGTTCGGCGCGCTGATCTTCGCGGGCATCCGGATCGCGGCGAACGCGAAGGACGTGTTCGGCCGGTTGCTCGCGGCCGGGATCGTGTCGTGGTTCGGCCTGCAGACGCTGATCAACCTCGGGGCGGTCACCGGCCTGCTCCCGGTCACCGGCGTTCCCCTCCCGTTCCTTTCCTACGGGGGGTCCTCGCTCGTGGTCTCGCTCGCGGCGGTGGGCGTGTTGGTGAACATCGCCCGCGCGTCCGAGCGTGCACCGGCCCGCGCCCGAGGCTCGTCGCGATGAAGGTGCTCCTCGCGGGCGGCGGTACGGCGGGCCACGTGTTCCCGGCGATCGCGCTCGCCCGGGAGGTCGTGTCGATGGGTCACGACGTGCGCTTCGTCGGCACGTCCGGCGGGCAGGAGGGACGCCTGGTGGCGGAGGCCGGGTTCGAGCTCGTGACGGTGGAGGCGCGGCCGTTCGAACGCCGGGTCTCCCTGAGGGCGGTGATGGCGCCCATCGCGGCAGTCCGATCGGTCAAGGCCTGCCGCCCCTTGGTCGAGGCCGTCGACGTCGTGGTGGGGATGGGCGGCTACGTGAGCGTCCCGGTGGTGCTCGCCGCCCTTCGATCGCGCCGGCCGGTGGTCCTGCACGAGCAGAACGCCGTTCCCGGGCTCGCCAACCGGACGTTCGCGCGGCCGGCGCGAAGGGTGGCGCTGGCGTTCGCCGAGGCGCGCCGGGCCCTGCCGCGGCGCGCTCGGACGGTGCTCACCGGGAACCCGGTCCGTGCCGACATCCTCGCCGTCGCGACGGATCGCGAGCGGCTGGCGAAGGAGGCGCGCGTCGAGCTCGAGCTGGAGGAGGGCAAGCGGACGATCGTCGTGTTCGGCGGGAGCCAGGGCGCCCTCCACCTGAACCGCGCCTTCGCCGACGCGTTGCGCGTCTTCGACCGCTCGGATCTGCAGGTGGTACTGATGACCGGTCCGGCCCACGTCGAGGCCGTTCGCGCGTCGCTCCCGGTCGGCGGGACCGTCCCGGTGCGGGTGCGGGGCTTCCTCGAACGGATGGAGCTCGCGTACGCGGTCGCCGACGCCGTCGTCGCTCGCGCCGGCGCGACGACCATCGCGGAGATCGGCGTCAGCGGGCTCCCGTCGCTGCTCGTCCCGTACCCGTACGCGACGGGCCGACATCAGGAGGCGAACGCCCGGGCGCTCCAGCGCGCGGGCGCCGCGACGATGCTGCTCGACGACGAGCTCGACGGTCGCGCCCTCGCGGACCGGATCGAGTGGCTGCTCTCCGACGACCGGCGCCTGCGATCGATGGGCGAGCGCGCCCGAGCGTGGTCGAGGCCGGACGCGGCGAACGCGCTCGCGCGGACGGTGCTCGAGGCGGGGGATGGCGGATGAGCGGCTACCGTCCACCGGACGGCTCGATCCCGACGCTCGAGGTGCCGGACCTCGCCGACGTCCGCAGCGTCCACATGATCGGCATCGGCGGCGCGGGCATGCGCAACCTCGCTCGGCTGTTCCTCGCGAGGGGTGTGGGAGTGACGGGTTCGGACCTGAAGGACTCCGAGGGCGTGCAGGAGCTCCGGGCGCTCGGGGCGGCGATCGCCACCGGTCACGTGGGCGCGAACCTGGGCGACGCGGACGCGGTCGTCGTCTCGAGCGCGATCCGCGACGACAACCCCGAGCTCGTCGAGGCGCGACGTCGCGGGATCCCGACGTGGGCCAGGGCGCAGGCCCTTGCCGCCGCCGCGACCGACCGGCGTGAGATCGCCGTCGCGGGGACGCACGGCAAGACGACCACGACCGCGATGATCGCCCTCGTCTTGCAACGCGCGGGGCTGGACCCGACCTACGTGATCGGCGGGGAGATGAACGAGTCCGGCAGCGGGGCGAACGCGGGGTCGGGTGAGCTGTTCGTCAGCGAGGCGGACGAGAGCGACGGTTCCTTCCTCCTCGGTCGTCCGGCAGTCGGCGTGGTCACCAACATCGAGCTGGATCACGTCGACTTCTACGCCGGTGGGCTCGAGGAGATCGAGAGCGCGTTCACGGCGTTCGCGGCACGCTGCGACCATGTCGTGGTGTGTGCCGACGACCCGTCCGCGATGCGCGCGGTCGAGTCGGCGGGCCGACCGGTCACGACGTACGGCATGCGGCCGGACGCGGAGATCCGCGTGGACGTCGACTCGGTCGGACCGGGGGGCGCCTCCGCGAGGCTGGATGCCGGCGGACGGTCCCACGATCTTCGGTTGGCCGTAGACGGCGCGCACAACCTGCTGAATGCGGCCGCCGCGGTGGCGGCCGCGGAGGCGGTCGGCGTCTCCGCGGAGGCGGCGGTCGAGGCGCTCGCCGGGTTCGCCGGGGTCCATCGCCGCTTCGAGCGCCGGGGATCGGTGCGCGGCGCCGACTTCTACGACGACTACGGACACGTCCCCACCGAGCTCGAGGTCACGTTGGACGTCGCTCGCCGGACCGACCACCGTCGGGTCCTCGCGGTGTTCCAACCTCACCGGTACTCCAGAACGCAGGCGCTGTGGAAGGAGCTCGGAGCGAGCCTGGTCGGCGCCGACGTCATCGTGGTGACCGACATCTACGGCGCCGCGCAGGAGCCGATCCCGGGCGTGACCGGCAAGCTGGTGGTCGAGGGCATCGCCCGCACCGGGCGCGACCGTCGGGTCGTCTACCTGCCGCACCGCAACGACGTCGTGGAGTTCCTCACGCGCGAGGTCCGTCGGGGCGACCTGGTCCTCACGATGGGGTGCGGCGACGTCTGGATGTTGGGCGACGCCGCGCTCGAACGGATCGAGGAGGCGTCGTGACGATCACGGACGGCGCGCTCGGCCGGGCGGAGGCGATCCTGCGGGCCGCGTGCGGTGAGCGGGTCCGCACGCGGTTCGAGCTCGCGGCGCTCACCACGTTCCGGATCGGCGGGCCCGCCGCCCTCTTCCTGGAACCCGAGTCCGAGTCCGATCTGGTCGCGGTCTCCGAGGCCGTTCGCCAGACGGGCATCCGGGTGGCGGTGCTCGGCAAGGGCTCGAACGTGCTGATCGCCGACGAGGGCTTCCCCGGCCTCGTGCTCCGTCTCGGGAGGAGCTACCGCTGGTCGGCTCGCGGCGGCGAACGGCTCACCGCCGGCGGCGCGATGCCGCTGCCGGCGCTGGCGGGGGTGGCCCTCGCGCACGGCCTGTCGGGGCTGGAGTTCGGGGTGGCGATCCCGGCCTCGCTGGGCGGCGCCGTGCGCATGAACGCCGGCGCCCACGGCGGGACCCTCGCTGACGTGGTCGAGTCCGTCGATGTGTTCGGCCTCGGTGACGGTGCGGGGCACCGCGTGAGCGCGGAC
>Ga0207428_10001857_pt1 | contig 21562 bp, 19 predicted proteins | sample RhiMethybrSRZTD1_FD_187600 | JGI IMG/M metagenome (GOLD analysis project Ga0207428, IMG submission 187600) | Populus rhizosphere microbial communities from Tennessee, USA - Rhizosphere MetaG P. TD hybrid SRZTD1 (SPAdes) (version 3) | ecosystem: Host-associated > Plants > Roots > Rhizosphere >...
TAACGTTGTACTGGCGTATTCCTACGAAGCTTTTTCCTGTTTCGCTTCGGCGATCACGCGTTTCCACCGCACCGGATCCCAATTCACTCGCCTGCCCGATCTGAATGATTCGTTCGCCAGATGCGCCCCGACCAGCACGCGATTCGCCAATTCGACCGGCGAATTCGGCTGCTTGCGGTCGCGCATACAATCGAGAAAGTTTTGCATGTGCGTCGTGCTTTCGTCGGTCACTTTCCAGCTCTCGACTTCTTTGCGGTTCTTGTCATAACGAACCATCATCCCGCGATTGTTCTCCTGCACGATGCTGCCTTCCAGGCCGTAAAACGCCGCGCCGTCGTACTCCTGCCCGTTCATGAACTGCACCATGAAGACGATCGCGAATGAGCCACAATCCAGGATGGCGTGGACGTTGTCGGGCGTTTCCCAGTCCAGGTTTTGATATTTGCCGCCGTTGCTTGAAACAGTGCGTGGGCCATCCGAGCCAGTGATCCACATCGCCACGTCCAGCCAATGCGGTCCGATGTCTGTCATCAGCCCTCCGGCGTAGTCCCAGAACCAGCGCCAGCCCGACGCGCGTTTCGCGTCGTAAGGCCGTTTCGGGGCGCGGCCGAGGAAACGCGGCCAATCAATCACTTCGGGCGCGAAGAGCGATTGATCCTTGCTGCGTTTGATGTACGGATCAACCGGCCGATAGCGAAAATCCCAGATGCGCACGAAGCGGATTTCGCCGATGCCGCCCGAGGCGACTATGTCGCGCGCTTTTTTGAAATGATCGCCGCTGCGCCGTTGATTACCCACCTGCACGATCTGTTTCGAGGCTTTGACCTTGGCGACCATGTTCTCGCCCTCTTCGATCGTGCGGCAAAGCGGTTTCTCGATGTAAGCGTCTTTGCCCGCCTGTACGGCCGCGATCAGGCAATCGTGGTGCAGGTGATCGGGCGTGGCGATGATCACGCCGTCGAGGTCCTTATGCGCGAGCAGATCTTTGTAATCAACGTAGGTCTTTTCTACCGGCGCGGTGAGTCTTTTTTGCGCGAGTTCCAGCATGCCCTTGTTGACGTCGCAAAGCGCGACGATGTCGGCGCCCAGCTTCTGCGCCGAAGCGACGCGTCCTGAGCCTCGGTCACCGGGGCCGATGCCCCCGAGCCGGATGCGGTCGTTTGCGCCGATAATGCGGGAATAAGATTTCACGCTCATCCCGGCCGTGGCCCCGACTGTGAATGTCGCTGTGGCGATTGAGTGTTTGACGAAATCACGACGATCCATTTCTATTCCCCGAAATTTCAATTCACATAAACGAACTCGTTCGAGTTGAACAATACATGGCAAAAATCTACCAGCGCCGCCGCGCGGGCCTGGGCGGTCACGTCGGGCGCGATATCGCAATTCGACGGCAAAGCCACGGGCTGCTTCGCCTCGATTCTGGATTTGATCAGCTCGGATTGTTGATCGAGGAAGTTGATCGCCGTCCTGCTCTCATCGGCTTCGGGCGCGCGCGCGAACGCCAGGCGATAGGCCAGCGCGATCTGTCTGTTCATATCGGCGCCGGCTTCTTTCAATACACGGCCTGCGAACGACTGGGCCGAAATGAGGATCGTTCTGTCGTTGAGCAGGTTCAAAGCCTGTGGCGCGGTGGTCGTCACCGAGCGGCGCGAACAACTCTCGTGCGTGTCGGGCATGTCGAAGGCCTGGAACATCGGATAACGCGAATTGCGCCGGACGAAAGCGTAGATGCTTCGGCGGGTCTTCTGATCTTCGCTCTCGTTGCGTTTCCATCCGCCGCGCACGTCCATCTCTTTCGGGATTTCAGGGAAGACGCTCGGGCCGCCCATCTGCCGGTTGATGCGCCCGCTCACCAGGAGAATCGCGTCGCGAATCTCTTCGCCCGTCAATCGCCGGCGACTGAAACGCCAGAGCAGTTTGTTGTCGGGATCCACCCTGGCCGCTTCGGCGTTGAACGCCGACGATTGCTGATAAGCGTTCGAGAGCATAATCAGCCGGCTCATCTTTTTTACGCTCCACCCCTGTTCGACAAAGGTGGCCGCGAGCCAATCCAACAATTCACGATGGGTTTCGCGGTCGCGCATCTCGCCGAAATCGCTCGGCGTGCCCACGATGCCGCGCCCGAAGTGGTAATGCCAAATGCGGTTGACCATCACGCGGGCAGTCAGCGGATTGGCGGGGTCGGCGAGCCAGTTCGCCAACGTCGTGCGGCGGCCTGTCGTGTTGATCTTTGACGGAGTGATCTTCGCGTCGCCGCGATCAAATATGGTCAAAAACCCCGGCTGTACTTCTTCGCCGAACGCGTCGTAACCGCCGCCTTTCAAAACAAAAGTCACGGGAGCCTGCGCGCTGACATCGGAAATGCCAGAACCGATGGGCAGTGGTTTTGGCTTGATGTCGTCGAACGCGGCCAGTTGTTTGCGCAGCGCCTCCCACTGCTTCTTCTGTTCGCCCTTCAACTTTTGCCCGACGCCATTGCCATCCTCATCCACTCCGTAATTCAATTGCCATTGCGCCTTGTGATACATCAGCCACTGCATCGTGTCGCGTTTTTCGGGCGAAGTGGTGATGGCGAGTTTGATCTCGTCCGGATATTTATCGAAGCTCTCGTCGTAGATCGCCCTGGCGACGGGCGCTTCTATCTTGGCGATCTGCTCGCGGATCTCTTTGGTCTGCTCCTGCCATTTAGCGAGCTTGCGCTGGTATTCGGCCTGTTCGGACGTCGAAACCAGAACGTAATCGTCTTTCGAGCGCGTGGCGGCGAAGAAGGCCTGCAAACGGTAATAGTCTTTCTGCAGAATCGGGTCGTATTTGTGATTGTGGCAGCGCGCGCACCCGATTGTTGAACCGAGAAAGACCGCGCCAACGGTATCGGTGATATCGTTCAAAATCTCCTGCCGCCGCTGCCGCAGGTTGCGCGCGTTGTATTCGTCGGGGTAATGACGGTTGAACCCTGTGGCGACCAGCGCGTCCGCATCGTCAGGCCACAACTCATCGCCCGCGATCTGCTCTTTGATGAACCGGTCGTAGGGTTTGTCTTCGTTGAACGCTTTGATGACGTAATCGCGATAGCGCCACACGTTAGGTCGCGTCTCGTCGGCTTTGAATCCCTCACTCTCGGCGTAGCGCGCCAGGTCGAGCCAGTGGCGCGCCCACTTCTCGCCGTAATGCGGACTGTCGAGCAGACGGTCAACCACTTTCTCAAACGCCCCGGGCGAGTTGTCGGCTAGAAACGAGTTGACCTCTTCGGGTGTCGGCGGCAAGCCGGTCAAATCGAAGGTCGCGCGGCGCAACAAAGTGGTCTTGTCTGCGGCTGGCATGGGCCTGGCGCCTTCGCTTTCGAGTTTCGCCAGGACGAAGGCGTCAACCGGATTTTTGACCCACGCTCGATTTCTAACCGAGGGCTGTTTCGGCTTCTGAACCTTCTGATAAGCCCAGTGATTGAGTTGTTCGGCGGTGAACGGAAGATTATCCGAGAATGCCCGAACGCTGTACGCTAGCGCCAAAATGGCAAGCACAGCTTTCAGTGGTTTCGCGTTGCGCATATTTTTTCTCCGCGAATGTAAGGATTTTATTTCACTGAAACCGCAAGCGCGGTTATTCTTATGCCGGTTTTACCATATGTCAATCAATATCGTGAGCGGTAACGAGCGTGGTCCCATCAATAGAACGATTCAGGGATCCCGTCCGCTACCGCTCGCGGCGCTGATCCAAACTCCAAAACAATTCATGCGATTGCGCGTAATTACAACAGCATTGATCTTATGTCTTTGCGCAGCGGTTTCGGCGACGCGGCCTGCGCCGTCGAAGTCGAAGATCGAAACCTTCGCCGGCGCCGGGCGGGCGGGCTACGCAGGCGACGGCGGACAGGCCACGAAAGCGCAACTCGACAATCCTTTCGGCGTCGCGCGAGGGCCGGACGGCGCGCTTTATATCTGCGACACGATGAATCACGTCATTCGCAAAGTTGATCGGAACGGCGTAATCACGACCGTCGCCGGCGCGGGCAAGAAAGGCTATTCGGGCGACGGCGGGCCCGCGCTCGACGCCGCGCTCAACGAGCCTTACGAGATTCGTTTCAACAAACAAGGCGATATGCTTTTCGTCGAACGACTCAACCATGTTGTCCGTCGTGTTGACGCGAAGACGCGGATCATTACGACCGTCGCAGGATCGGGCAAGGCCGGATTTTCGGGCGACGGCGGCGCGGCCACCCAAGCGACGCTCGATCAACCGCACAGCATTCAATTCGACGCGCGCGGCGACCTTTACATCTGCGACATCCTCAACCACCGCATCCGCAAAGTTGATATGAAGACGGGCGTGATCACGACATTCGCCGGAACGGGAGATAAAAAACCGACGCCCGACGGCGCCAAGATCGCCGGGACTCCGCTCAACGGCCCGCGCGCGATTGACTTCGACCGCCGCGGAGACATGTGGCTGGCGCTGCGCGAAGGCAACGCCGTTTACCGGATAGATATGAAAGCGGGAACGATTCATCACGTCGCGGGAACAGGAGAGAAAGGATTCACGGGCAACGGCGGCGCGGCTAAACTGGCCACGTTGTCCGGCCCGAAAGGTCTGAGCGTCGCGCCGAACGGCGACGTTTATCTGGCCGACACCGAAAGCCATTCGATCAGGATGATTGACGTTCGCAAACAGACGATTGAACTGATTGCGGGAACCGGGGCCAAAGGCGACGGCTCGAAAGATTGCGAAGACGGCGATCCGCTCGCGTGCCAGATGGCGCGCCCGCATGGCGTTTTCGTTGACCGCGACGGCTCGATCTTCATCGGCGACAGCGAAACTCATCGAGTGCGCGTGATTCGAACGAAATAAAAATCGTCCACGAAGCCACACTAAGGTTCACGAAGGAGATGAAAAAAACTTCGTGAATCTTAGTGTGGCTTCGTGGACGATTTTCCGAAAGAGAAACCCTACATGAATTTCAAAGACAAAGTCGTACTCATCACCGGCGCGGCGCAGGGCATTGGACGCGCCACCGCGGTTCGATTCGCCGAACACGGCGCGCGAGTGATCGTTCATTACAACAACAACCGCGAGCAGGCCGAAAAGACGCTCGCCTTGCTCAATGGCGGTCAGCACGCGGCCATTCGAGCCGACATCACCGACGCCGAACAGTCGCGAGAACTGGTCGATAACGTAGTCCGCGACTATGGGCGGTTGGACGCGCTGATCAACAACGCCGCGATCTTCGAACTCCATCAGATTGCGACCATCGGTTATGACGAATGGCGGAAGGCCTGGCAGGATACGATCAACACCAACCTGATCGGGACGGCGAACGTGACCTTTTGCGCGGCCCAACAGATGATCAAACAGGGCGGCGGAAGGATCGTCAATGTTTCTTCGCGCGGCGCGTTCCGCGGCGAACCCGACGCGCCGGCTTACGGCGCGAGCAAAGCCGGTCTGAACGCGATGAGCCAATCGCTGGCTCAGGCTCTGGCCCCGCACAATGTATTCGTTTACGCCGTCGCGCCTGGCTTCGTCGACACGGAACGCGTCGCTTGGAAAGTCCACGGCCCTGACGGCGAGGCCATCAGCAATCAGAGTCCGCTCAAGCGGGTGGCGAAGCCGGACGAAGTCGCCCAAACCATTCTGTTCCTGGCGTCGGAGGGAACGGATTTTCTGACCGGCTGCATTGTCGACATTAACGGGGCGTCGTATCTGCGCTCTTAACAGCAACAACGTAGGGGCGGGTTTTCCCCGCCCGGATCCGTGATCGATGCATCCGGGCGGGGAAAACCCGCCCCTACGTTGTTGGTCACATTTATTTCTCAGATATCAAAGTCTATACCACTCCCAACCTGAAGGATCGTCATGAAGACCACACCTGTTTCAATCGAGGATTTACAAGGAGTTTTTCCCGTGCCGCCGCTCGCGCGTAAGAACGACTCTTGGCGTTCGATAGATTTCGAGCAGAACAACCGCATTGTACGTCACATCGCTGACGGCGGGCTGACGCGATTTCTGTACGGCGGCAACGCGTTTCTCTATCACATCACAATGGCCGAATACGAAGCGCTGCTCGACTGGCTAAACTCATTCGCCGACGGTCTCTGGGCGATTCCGAGCCTCGGGCCGTCTTACGGACGCGCGACGGATCAAGCCTCGATTCTGCGCCAATATAAATTTCCCTGTGTGATGGCGCTGCCGTGCGGCGACCCGCGCGACGCGAAAGGACTGGAAACCGGCCTGCGCGAGATCGCCGAGAGCGCGAATACGCCTCTCATCCTCTACCTCAAAGAGGAGAACAATTTCGGCGCGGACAAGGAGGCCGGATTGGATGTCGTGGCGCGATTGGTGGACGAAGGCGTCTGCGTGGCGATCAAGTACGCGGTCGTCCGGCAAAACCCGACGGAAGACGCTTATCTGGATTCGCTGCTCAAACGGGTCGATCGCGCCCGCGTGATAAGCGGCATCGGCGAACGCCCGGCGATCGTCCACATGCGCGATTGGAGATTGCCCGGATTCACGACCGGGTCGGGCTGTGTCGCGCCCCGGTTGAGCGGACAGATTTTCGAAGCCTGCGTGAAGCGGGATTACGAAACGGCGGAGGGGCTGCGCGCTGAGTTCCTGCCGCTGGAAGATTTACGCGACGCATGGAGCCCGGCGAAGGTTTTGCACTTCGCCACCCAACTCGCCGGCATAGCGGAGACAGGCCCTGTTACGCCTTTTCTCTCCCAGCTTTCCGAAGAAAAGTTGAAAGAGCTTGCGCCCGTCGCGCGCGCGTTGGAGGAGCGAAACGCGCTGCGTTGATCGTCGTTTGGGCCGCCGGACAGAAAAATGCTGGAGAGAAAAATAGCATCTCAATTTTTCTCTCCAGCATTTTTCTGTCCGAATTTTCATACCGGCCTGAGCGCGCCTCCACGCCGCTCAGTCGAGCCATCGCTGACCGAAGTGGGCGCGCCTGAATCGAGCAAAGGCAATCTCACCATAAACTCGGTCCCTTTCCCCACCTCGCTCTTAGCCTCGATCCTCCCGCCGTGCGAGTCGACAATCCATTTGACGATTGACAGGCCGAGTCCGAAGCCGGCGGCGGTGCGGTCGGCGGTCTTGGCCGAGCGGCGGAAAAACCTTTCGAAGATGTGCGGCAGATCTTCGGTAGGAATTCCGCGCCCGGTGTCGGCGACGGTGATGATGGCGACCTTATCTTCGGTCTTCAATCGTAGGGCTACGCGTCCGCGCAGCGGAGTGTATTTGATCGCGTTGTCGAGCAGATTGAGCAGGAGTTGTTTGACGCGCAGCACGTCGGCGCTGACCATGACCGGGGCGGTCTCGGCGCCCCGCGGCGGCTCGTAAGTCAACGTCTGGTCGCGTTGATCGGCGAGCGGGTTGATGTATTCGGTCATGCGACGGCAGAGATCGTTCAGGTCTACAGGCTCGCAGCGCAATTCGAACCGACCCGTGTCGCCACGCGCCAGCGTCAACAAATCTTCGACCAGGCGCGACAGCCGTATGATTTCTTCGAGGTTGGACGTGAGCGTGCGTTTGTACTCTTCGGCGGACCGTTCGCGCCGCAGCGTGATCTCGATGTCGCCGCGCATCACGGCCAGAGGGGTTCGCAATTCGTGCGAAGCGTCTGAGGTGAACTGCCTCTGCCGCTCGAAGGCCGCCTGCAGGCGCGAGATCATGTCGTTGAACGTCGCCGCCAGACGCCCCAGTTCGTCCATCCGCGCCGGTTCCGGCACGCGCTCGGACAGGTCTCCGGCGGCGATATGTTCGGCCGCGCGCGTCATGCGGTCAACCGGGCGCAGCGCCTGGTTGGCCAGCAACAACCCTCCGTAACTGCCCAGCAGCAGCGCCAGCGGGATCGCAATACCTAATAAGATTAACGTGCGGCGGGTAGTTTTTTGGAAGGACTTAAGAGAATAGCCGAGACGGATGAAATAGGTCCCACTGCCATCGGGGTCTTTGGCGCGAAGGGTTACGACCCGCAGCAAATCTCCATTCTGAGTCTTTTCCGTGTCATATCTCGTTTCGCCTACCGCCAACTTAGACAACTTATCGCGATCAACCTCCAAATGGTCGTCCGGCGACACATACTCCTCGTCCCTGACCTGCCAAACGTCGTCGATGATCTGGACCGCATGCGGCCTGACCTCGAGGAGCTTTTCGACGTTTTCATTACCCGTTCCCGGTTCGACGCCGCCAGGCCCGAGTTCGATAATGCGTTCGATCTTCGCTATCTGATAGGTGAGCGATTCGTCAATGGGTATTAGCAGGCTGCGAGACACGTAGGTGTGTACGGCTACCCCGAAAAAGAACAGAATGGCGGAGAGGATCGCGAGATAGTAGAGCGTGAGCTTGATGCGAAGTGAGAGCATGTTGGGGCGGCAAGAAGATTATGCGTCCAAGCGAAGTTTTCTATATCACATCACTTTCCATTTGCCATGTCATATCTTTCATTTGTCATTGTCGGAGGCGCCACTGCCCGCAATGACAAATGAAAGATGTGACATGGCAAATGAAAAATGAAAGACGATTACACCTTGATACTTTTCCGTCACTGCTTGCGAGACAACAGAGAAGGAGCGGGACGGGGGAACGTTTTGCCTTCCCCCGGCATCACCCTGGGAGCGCCGCTGGTCCTTGCCTGCTCGCCCCCGACGCCGTCGCCTGCGGTTTCCCGGTCTTCTAAGATGCTTTCGATTCCGCGACCATTCTCGACGGCATCGCGGGAGTCTTGAGCATATAACCGACGCCGCGCACCGTATGAATCAGCTTGGGTTCGTATTGACGATCGATCTTGTTGCGCAGGTAATTGATGTAAACGTCAATCACGTTGGTCAGCGTGTCGAAAGTCTCTTCCCAAACTTTTTCCGAAAGCACTTCGCGCGAGAGGATCTCGTCAGGATGACGCATGAAGAATTCCAGCAGCGCGAATTCCTTGTTCGTCAACTGGACTTCATTGCCGGCGCGCGCCGCGCGTCGGTTGATCAGGTTCAGCGTCAGATCGCCGAGCTGCAGCTTCGTAGTATCCTCCGCCGCCGTGCGACGCTGCAACGCGCGGATGCGGGCGAGCAGTTCGGCGAAGGCAAACGGCTTAGTGATGTAGTCGTCCGCCCCCGTGTCCAGCCCTTTGACTTTCGCCTCGGTGCTGTCCATCGCGGTTACGATCAGAATCGGCGTTTTGATTCCCATCTGGCGCCATTCACGCGCAATGTCCAGGCCGTTTCGCCCCGGCAACGCCAGATCCAGGATGATCAGATCGATATTTTCCGACTTCCCGGACTCGAACCCGACATCCCCGTCATAAGCCGTCTCGACCTCAATCCCCTCTTCCTCAAGCCCGCGCTTGATTAAATCTGCCATCTTTTGTTCGTCTTCGATTACTAATACACGCATAGCTATTTTTCCGCTCCTTGAAAACTCGTGAGGTAATTTATTAAATCGAGGAGTTAACGACTCAGCCGGCCTCAATCTCTCGATATCGAGATTTGAGCCCTGCGCCGTGAATCGCGACATGGGAGAGCAGGCGAAATCCGGAGCATTTAAGCCTGAGCCGACATAATCAATGAATCTTTGTCGGGTCTAAGGGGGATCGTTAGGACTACTTTACACAATATTTGCTTCTTAGGGCAAGCGCCTCCTTGCCGCTAATCTAACAATTGCGGCAGAATTATTAGAAACGGGTTTTGACCGAGGCTGCAAGCCAGCTCAGATACTCATTCGATCCAGCTTCGACCGATAGGGCGACTATCTCCGGCGTCTGATAGGGGTGATTCTCTTTAATCGTGGTTTCGAGTCGCGGGTAGGCGGCGCGTGTGGTTTTAATGAGGAGTAGGACTTCATTGGCCCGTTCGACCGCCCCTTGCCAGCGGTAAATCGAGATCATCGGCGGCAGAATTTGAACACAGGCGGCCAGCTCACGTTCGACCAGCAACTTGGCAAGCCGCTCGCCGTCCTCCTGCTTTTCCAGGGTCGTCAATACGACCAGAGCGTCAGCGGCGTTAGACATCCTCTATTTCCTCATCCTCGTTCAGCGCCTGGCGATCACTTTCGAAGAAGGCTTCGTATAGTTGTCGCGCGCGTTCGAATTCGTCCTCGGGCACGAGCAATTGAATTTCCGAGAAACCGCCCGGCGTCAGCAAAGGCTGCAGACCGCCGAAATAAGTCCCCTGCAAAACGGCGTCAATGCCGTTATTGGCCAATAATTCGCGCGCCATCTCGGCCTCAATCGACTTGGCGAAACGCGCAAGCGTGACAAAATTGATTTCCCGTTCACGGTCTTCGATCTCGCTCATCTTCATTTACCATCGGGCGCCTCTGTCCAGAAGCGTCCGAGCGCGATGGAACAGCGTCGCAGGCTTAGAGCGGTTTGCAATTGCGTGTACGGTAGGGGCGGACCTGCGTGTGGGGCCCCGGATTGAGCGCACAGGCAACCACCGGGGCCCCACACGCGGGTCTGCCCCTACACTGATTTGCAAACTGCTCTAAACAAGCGGCTGAACTATAAGACATCCGCTTGTTTACGCGCGCGGAAATCTTCCGGTGTTTAGGCCAACCACTCGCCGCGATAAACGGCCCCCGCTTCGCCGGTCTGAACGATCATTCCATCATTACGCCATTCGACGATCAATGCGCCGGCCGCTGTTATCACTTTGACCTTCGCCGCGGCCAATCCGTTGATCATCGCCGCCAGCGCCGCGCCGCACGCGCCCGTGCCGGAAGCCAGAGTTTCTCCCACGCCGCGCTCCCAGAATCTGGCCTCGATCTCGTCTCGATTGATCACGCGTATGAATTCGACGTTCGTTCGTTCGGGAAAGGCTGCATGGGTTTCTATCTTCGAGCCGAGGGTTCGCCAATCAAGGCTCTCGAAATTGTCCACAAAGACGCTGCAATGCGGATTGCCCATCGACGTGGCGGTGAACTCGACGCCCTGTCCGTTGACGTCCAGCCTCTGCCCGATCACGCGATCGAGCCGTGTCGCTGTGACGACCGGGATTTCTTCACTCCCAAACCTCGGCGCGCCCATTTCGGCCTCGAAGACCATGCTATGGCCGATCAGGCCGCCGCGATCAACAGGCCTTAGAACCTTAACGCCCGCGCCCGTCGCGATTCGGACTTCCGGCTTCTCCCATTTTTCGACCAGGTAGAGATAAGCCGCCACGCAGCGCGTGCCGTTGCCGGATATCGGAGTCTCGCCGCCGTCGGCGTTGAACAGCCTCACTTCAAAATCGGCGCCGGCTGCCTGCGGCGAGTCTAGCAACACCTCAACTCCGTCCGCCCCCGCGCCGAAATGCCGGTCGCAAATCTGTTTTGAGAAGACTCCGAAGTCGTCGGCGACCGCTCGCAATGCCGATTCACGAACGATTAGGAAGTCGTTGCCTAGAGCTTGGAATTTGTGGAAGAGCATAAGGGAATGCGGATTGCGGATTGCGGAATGATGAGTCTGTTCAACCGCAGACGCGAAATCGAGATTGAAGGTTCATCAATCCGCATTCCGCATTCCGCATTCCGCATTCCTAACCCCACTAAACATCAAAATGCGTGAACTCTTTGAACTGATGGAAGCGGGCGTGAATCTCTTCGGGCTTGAGTCTGCGCAAGCGATCACAACTGAACTCCTCGACGTTGTAGGATGCCATGACAGAGCCGTAGATGATGGCGCGGCGCAGCGTTGTCTCGTCGATCTTGTCGGCCTGCGCCAGGTAACCCATGAAGCCGCCCGCGAAGCTGTCGCCGGCCCCTGTCGGATCGAAGACGTTTTCGAGCGGATAGGCCGGTATGGAAAAGTAAGAGTCAAGCGTGAACAAAGCCGCCCCGTACTCGCCGCGTTTTACTACGAGCATTTGCGGCCCCCAGCTCAATATCTTCCTCGCCGCGCGGATCAGGTTCGGCTCTCCGGCCAGTTCGCGCGCTTCGGCGTCGTTGATGATCAGGGCGTCGACGACGGCGATGGTTTTGAGCAGATCTTCGCGCGTCCTTTCGATCCAATAGTTCATCGTGTCCATTGCGACGAAGCGCGCGTCAACCTGTTCGCGCACTTCGCGCTGCAAGGTCGGCTGGCTATTGGCGAGGAAGAGGAACGGCGACCTTCTCACCGTGTCTGAAAGTTGCGGATTGAAGTCGGCGAGCACGTTGAGTTGCGTGTCTATTGTGCGCGCCGTGTTCAGATCGAAGCCGTATTCGCCCACCCAGCGGAAGGTCTTGCCGCCTGGGATACGCTCCAGGTTCTCGATGTTGATCCGGCGCTCGTGAAAGACGGTTTCGTCTTCGGCGGTGAAATCGTCGCCGATGACGGCGACTACGCTCACGTCGGTGAAGAACGAAGCCGCGACCGAGAAGTGCGTGACGGCGCCGCCCAGGCTGCGCTCGCGCGAGCCGAACGGCGTGGTAATGGAATCAATCGCCACGGAGCCGACGACTAAAAGCGGTGTAACGGTAGACATTGAGTGGTTATCCCTTCTTTTGGTCCTTGACTTGTGATTTCGATTCGTTAAGCCGCTTCTGAATCTCGGACTTGAGCTTTTCGTCCGAAGTCTCCTGAGAGGCCTTCGTCCAGTTTTCGACGGCCTTGTCCAGGTCGCCCATTCGTTTGTAAAGCTCGCCGAGCATGAAATAGACGTCGTCTATTCGGTTGAAGGTAGGATTGGTGTCAACGATCTCCTGCAATCGGCTCTCGACAGCTTTGTTGATGCGCTCCAAGCCGTCTTTGTCATTTTTATCGGGTTTGCGTTTGTAGAAGTAGAACTTGGCGGCTTCGAGACTTCGGCTAGATTGCTTCTCCGTTTCGGGGTCGCGCGCCACGGTGATGGGACCGCGTCCCGGGCCTTGCTGAAATGCGCGCGGGGCGGCGAGACAGACGCGATTTGATTCGACGAGCGCGCCAAAGCCGGCGAGCGCAAGAGCCAACGCAAGAGCAAAATTCATTCGATACATCATAATCCTCCTCATTATACCGGTTTTCAGATGTATGAAGACTGTTAGCCACAGAGGTCACAGAGGTGATTCGCGGCTTCTCTGTGTCCTCTGTGACCTCTGTGGCTATTCATACATATGAAAACCGCTGTAAATTTAAGCCTGTCTCACCTTATTCGCCCACGTACTTGCCGATGATCGCCGCCAGTTTCTTCTTCGTTTCTGCCGGGATTGCGGCGGGCTGCGTCAGAATAGCGTGGCGGAGCGCGCCGCCGCATTTGCAGTCGCGCGGCGTCGGGGCCAGCCGGCGCACGGCGTCGCGTATGATCACCTGCGCGTTGGCCGAATTCTTATTCAGATATTCGATAATCATCTCGACCGTCACCGCGTCGTGGTCCGGGTGCCAACAATCGTAATCGGTCACCATGGCTATCGTCGAGTAACAGATCTCGGCCTCGCGCGCGAGTTTGGCCTCCTGCAGATTGGTCATGCCGATCACGTCCATGCCCCAACTGCGATAGAGCCGCGATTCGGCGAGCGTCGAGAAGGCCGGCCCCTCTATGCACAGATAGGTCCCGCCGCGATGAATCTTGACCCCAGCCGACTCTCCGGCGACGGCCACCACGCCGCCCAACGACTGGCAGACCGGATGGGCGAATGTGATGTGCGCGACCAGGCCTTCGCCGAAGAAAGTCGAGACACGACCGCGCGTGCGGTCGAAGAATTGATCGGGGATGACGATGTCCATCGGCGCGTACCGCTCCTGCAGCGAGCCGACCGCCGAGGCTGAAATAATACGTTCGACGCCCAGCAGTTTCATTGCATAGATGTTGGCGCGAAAAGGCAACTCGGCAGGCATGAGGCGATGGCCGCGCCCGTGCCGGGCCAGGAAGGCGACGCGCGCGCCTTCAAGCGTCCCGAGAATGAAGTTATCCGAAGGTTTGCCGAACGGGGTTTCGACGCCGATCTCCCGCACTTCGGTCAAACCGTCCATCTGATACAGGCCGCTGCCGCCAATGATTCCAATTTGCGCCTTTTCCATTACTTTTTCTCTCCGGGATTGATTTCACGTATTGAGCCGCCCTGCCCGCCGCCGGGGATGCTATGTGGATTCGGCGCGGCGCTGTTGACTATGAAGTCCGTGGGCGCAGCTACGGCGTATTTCAGCGTCACGTCTTCCAGTTCGCGGTTAACCTTGTCCTTAATCATCCTGGACTCGAACTGCTCGGACTCTATGGTGTCAATTAAAATATGGCGGGCGTGAACCTCTTCCCCTGGCTCCTGACTCTGCCCGGGGGGCGGGCTCAGCGCAGGCGGCGCGGCGGCCTTGGGCGGCGCTTTTCGGCGGTCTTCAACGCGGATGATGTGATAGCCGAACCTAGATTTGACCAGTTCGCTGGTGGTTTGGCCCTTCTGCAGCGCGAACGCGGCGGATTCAAAAGCGGGGTCCATGACGCCCCTGCCGAACCAGCCCACGTCGCCTCCTTTCGCTTTACTCCCAGGGTCGTCGCTGAATTCATTGGCAATCTTCTCGAAGTTCTCGCCTTTCTTCAGACGTTCGAGCAGCCCCTGAGCCTTCTCTTTCTGCTTATCCGGGTCGGCGCCAGGATGCTCGGCAATATATTTCTTCTTCTCGTCGTCAGTGAGTTTGTGCTTCTCTTCTAGTGACTGGGCGTAGAGACCCGCCAGGAGATCGGCTTTCCCGAACTTCACAAGGATCACGAACGCCGGTTCCTTATCGAGACCGGCCTGGCGCGCCTTCTCTGCGGTAGTCTTCGTCTGGCTCCAGAGCTGCCGCTGTTGCTCCTTCTGCTCGTCGGTTATCGGCTGCTTGAGTTTCGCGGTTATAAAATTGATGTGGTCGTCGAACTGGGGCTTGTGCGACGCATAGTAGGCCTCCCACTCCTCTTTCGATATGACCACGTTTGGATTGCGTTCAGTGTATTTGGCCATGAGCAATTGTTCGACGCCAAATTCCAATCTCTTTTTGAACTCATCGGACTTGTGGAGTCCCGCCTCCTCGGCTGCCTGAGCGAGCGCGAACGACTTTTTGAAGTCATCGATGAACTTCTTCCGTACCATCTCGCTCTGGGCGATCTGACCTCTGTACATCTCCGGATATCTCGCTTCCACAAAGGCCGTCAGATCAGCGGCGCTCAATTCAGCATAGTCGCTCTTGAAAAGCCACTTGCACGATTGCGCGGCGACAACGCTCGCGACGAGCAGAGTAAAAAAAACCAGTTTCTTATTCACAACAAGTCTCCTATACAGTTTTGTCATAATCGATTCGTCCCGCATCGTGGCGTTAGGCGACAAGTCAATGGAGCGTGACTACAGCATTATTCAACCACAATGATGGTCAGCGTGGGAGCGACTTTGTGATCATAGGTCGCTCGTCATTCATAACAATTGACGAACAAATGACCAGTGACTAATTACAGCGTTAACTAAATTTTTGGTGATTTAATCAAAACAATAAATGTTGGTACAGTATCGTGCGCCAACGTTGCATGTATCGATTTAGGGATAACGCCAGACAACTTTGTTAACGTTGTACTAATGGCTTCCACTCCCCCTCTGCGTCAATTCTATCAACACGCCGCCTGTTGACGACGGATGAACGAACGCGACGAGCGCGCCTCCGGCGCCGATCCTCGGCCGCTCGTCAATCAAGCGGGCGCCGCGGGCTTTCAGTTCGCTGAGTTTCGCGTTGATGTCGTCGACTTCGACGCAAAGGTGATGAATTCCGGGGCCGCGCTTAGCCAAAAACTTCCCGACCGGAGTTTCCTCGCCGGCGGCTTCGAGCAGTTCGATGCGGCTTTCGCCGATCGGCAACATGGCGACTCGCACGCCCTGATCCTCTACTACCTCGATCTCTTTCAATTCGAGGCCGAGCGCGTCGCGCCAGAACGCGAGCGCGCCTTCGAGGGATTCTACGGCGACGCCCAGGTGTTGAATGATGATCTCTTTTGGATTCGACATAAAGAAATGTGGAACAGTCTTAGGGCATTTGAAAAAATAATGCGCCCAGCATTGTAGGGGCGCCATTTATTTCTAAAAGATCATTAGTCTGTCCGTGAGCAGGGACAGACTAAAATCTGTCCCACGTCTTGAGCGTTATTCAATTCGGATCTTGCGGGCGATCTCTTCGACTATCGAGTACGGGTCGCGTGCGCGCGAGGCGACCTGCGCCGCAAGCTCCCGCAATTGTCCCGGCGCCAACGCCTCATCGAGCGCTCGCCGCAGCAGGCGGTCGCGCAGCAACTCGACGATGCGGTTTTGGGCGACATTGGCGCGGCGTTCCAGCGAGGTCATATGCGCGTGGCGGAAGTCGGCGAATTTTTCGACGGCCTCCGCGAACTCGGCTATGCCTTTATTCTGAGTCGCGACGGTGCGGACAATTGGAGGTGTCCAGCCGTCCTTCCCGTCCGACCGTTCCGATATTTCAAGCAGCGCGATCAACTCCCTCTCGGTCCGCTCGACGCCTTCGCGGTCGGCCTTGTTGATGACGAAGATGTCGCCGATTTCCATGATGCCCGCTTTGATCGCCTGAATGTCATCGCCCATCCCGGGCACGAGCACGACGACCGAAACGTCCGCGGCCTTCACGACATCCACCTCGTCCTGTCCGACGCCGACCGTTTCGACCAGCGTCCTATCGTATCCGGCGGCATCCAGAACCGCAACGGCGTCAACCGTCGCGCGAGCCAGCCCGCCCAGGTTGCCCCGCGTCGCCATCGAACGGATGAAGACGCCGGGGTCGTTGGCCAGAGTCTGCATCCTGATCCGGTCGCCCAGAATCGCCCCGCCCGAAAACGGACTCGAAGGGTCGACCGCGATGACGCCGACCGTCTTACCCGTCGAGCGGTAATGCAACGCTAGTTTGTCAACGAGCGAGGATTTGCCCGCGCCCGGCGCGCCGGTCACGCCAACGGTCAGACCATGCCCCGTTCGCGCGAAGAGCGCCTTCAGAATCTCGTTCGCGTCGGGCGAGTCGTTTTCGATCTTGGAGATTGCGCGGGCGATGGCGCGTGGGTCGCGCGCCAGGATCCGGTCGACAAGTGATGCGGTCATCGAAAGGACAATAGATAATGGATAAACATCGGTAACGAACCTGAACTATAACCGCAAAAGGCTGTAAATTCCACCTGCCAATCGGCGTAGTCCGGGATCACGATTGCGCTTGTCGGGTGGGGGGATAAGTATTATGGCGCGCTCCGTCCCCCTCCTTCCTAACCGCCGAGTAAGTTATGAAAGTCGCACTGGCCACTTTAATGTCGCTCACACTGTTCCCTGCGCTGACGCCACTGGCGCAAAGACGCGACCCTGTTACCGTTAAGAATAAACGGCTCGCTCTCGTTAAAAGTAGATCCGTTTTTTTAGTAACCCGCGTGGTAGCGCCCAACATCCTTCGAGCGTCAATCTTTCTTCCATCTTTCAGAGAAATTCGCCGCCTCTTCTTTCGCGCCGGAGCGCTTGTTGGCGACGCGAGCCATCACGAAGAGGAGATCGGAGAGGCGATTGAGATAGGTCAGGGCGTGTTTGTTGACCGCCGACTGGCGGGTGAGCGCGACCACCGATCGTTCGGCGCGGCGAGAGACGGCGCGGGCCAGATGCAGTGTGGCGCCCAGTTGAGTTCCGCCCGGCAGAATGAATTCGCGCAGCGGCTCCAATTCTTCTAGCAACAGGTCGATCAACCGCTCCATCTCGGCCACGCGTTCTTCGACGACCCTCGGTACCTGAACCTCCAGCGGGCTGGCCAGGTCAGCGCCGACGATGAAAAGCTCATTCTGAATCTTGCCGAGCGCCTCATCCAATTGCGAGTCGGCCAGGCCGACTCGCGTCATTCCCAGCAGCGAATTCAATTCGTCGACATCGCCGTATGCGACGACGCGTGGATCGGCTTTGCTGACGCGGCTTCCGTCGACCAGCGAGGTCTCGCCCGCGTCGCCGCTCTTTGTGTAAACACGACTGATTCTCACGGTAGCCTCCTCCGGAAAATCCCCGGGGGCAATTTCAATTATTACCGCACGCCGTCGACAAATCGGAGCGTCATCTCCGCGGCCAGTACTCGGCGCCATTGGCGATCGAAAGCGAAGCAGACCTCCCGCGACGATTCGAGGAAGTTACGCAGCAGGGACGGGTCGATCAGGCGCCCCAACCGCATGGTTGCGGGATTGAGCGTCTCTCGAATCTCTTCGTCGTGCAATAACCGCAGACGGTCAGGCTTGGGCGCCGGCTGAGCGGCGAAACACCGCTCCTGCGCCGTGTCCCAGGCCCTTTTGGCGCAGCGCCACGCCGCAGGGACGAATTGCGGCAGATACCTCAACGTAAACGGGGCCGCCGGGTATCCGTGTACAAGTGGATAGGCGGCCAGGCGATGGCTCAACATCGACATCAGGCCGCGGACGAGCCTGCTGCGTCTGCGGGTGTGCGCGGTCGTCTGAAGCGCCGTCTCCAGCGTCGAGCGGAACATAAACGGCGAGACGCATGGCCAGACCTGGTCGACGCCGCTCCAGATTCTTCCATACCATCGCTGCATTCGCAGGACCAGATGGGCGTGATCCATTTGCGCCGTGTTGGGCCATCCGTCCAGGCCCTCGTTCAAACGGCTTATGATCATAGCCAGGCGCCCGACGATGTCAACGGCGGCGCCGGGCGGAAAGAGATCAGGGCTGCACGGATCAGCCGCGTAACACCTTTTGGCCAACTCGCGGCAATCGATCGGCTCGCGCCGCCCGACCTTAGGGAAGAGCATGTTCCACCCATAATCCCGCGCTATCTCGCCGCACGACCCGTTGATGCTCACATCGAACCGGGCCGAAAGGCCGTCGCGCGGCGAATGGACGCGCGCATAGTGGATCAAATCGCATTCGCCGTCGGTTAATCGTAGCGCCTCTTCGAGCCGCTGGCCCCATAAAACTTCAGCCGGTTTGAGCCGGCTGTTCGGCGCGCCTATCAATTTCGACAAGCCTCTCGAGATGATCACGTCGGGGTCGGTGTCCAGGCCGACTACGGCCGTTTCAAATTCGACCCCGGCGTTCAAAAAAGCGGCGACCACTAAACGCGAGTTATACCCCCCGGTCAGGTCGCAAACCGGGCGGCGGTAAGTCGCGGCGATCCGGTCGGCCGCGCAAATCAGCCGCTCGCCCAGGCATTGCGCGGCGTCTTCGCCGTCAAACGCATCGGGATCGAGATCAGTCATCCGCCAGTAACGGATCGCCTCGGTCAATGCTCCGTCGGTAAAACGGTAAATCGTGGCGGGCTCGAGTTTCCTCACTTCGCGGAAGAGAGTGCGGCCTTCGTATACCGCCCCCGTGCTCAAAAATTCTTCGCAAGCCAGCGCGTCCGGCGTGGCGTCGTCCAAGGCAGCGAGCAGCAGCGACGAAGTGGACAGGGCCACGCAATCGCGCAAGACGCGCATAAAGCAATGACGGCCGCCCATCAGATCGGTGACGACGAAGACTTCGCGCGACCGCGCGTCGCAAAAGACGATGACAAAAAAACCCTCCAAGCCCGACGCCACGCGCGTAATGGTCTTCTCGACTGCGCGCCGGAGCAGCCACTTCTCGTCCCCCGCCCCGTAACCGTTCTGGTGAAACCACGACCCGGCGGCCATCAGCCAGCATCCGGTAGCGTCGTCAGTAACCATCTTGCCGCCCGACCCGTTCCGGCGCGCGAACGAAGCGGCGCGCGCGTAGGCGACATCAATCGTATTTTTCGGCGATTGCGATTTGATCCGCCGCGCGAGATCCACCCCGGCTTTGAACAACTCCTCCGGCTTCGACCAGACGTTTTCGGGCGACACAACAGCAAAAATGTTTCCCATCGATGTTCCTCCGACAACCAAGCGCGAAAAGGCGAAGGTAGAGGATCACAATCTTCGTTCAATCTTCGGTCAACGACCTTCCACTTTCGATCCTCGATCTTCTATCTTCGATTCTCGTCACTTCGTGGTCGTCTTTTATTGCTTTAGGGAGTTGGGATTCCCGGCGTCAGCCTCGTCATGGCGCCGGATGAGGAGAGTTCGTCGGAAGGGAGTAGATCAATTCGTCCATACTCTACGCGCCTTTCGCCAGCTTTTGCAATCGTAATTGGCGCGCCTCTAATCTTCATTAACGCGCGCGGCGCATTTACGCGAACGCAATATGCGACAGTGTATGAGTTCATAGAACGCGAATGACGCTGATAGAGTGGATTGGCGCTGATCTTTTTAGTTTTGTCCGCGATGATCCGCGCTCGTCCGCGTCATCAGCGTTCTATTGACGCATTCTTTGCCGCAAACCAATTGCTGCCCCGTATACGCGGTTGAATAAGGATTTCGCTTATTAAAGCAAATGACGGAATCCTTTAATAACGACGCGCGGGAAAGTTAAACTGGCCGGACTGGCTCGGTCAGGGAAAGTTTAATGCTCTCCGACGGCTGAATGGTTGCATTGCTTATCTGAATCTTCTCTTTCGGCTTATCGAGTCAGAGGGTAGGCCTCATTTTTATGGAATCGCACGGCGAATGTCAGTCGCGATTTCGATCTCCTAGGCTTCGAAGCCCCATTGACCAGCCTGGCGACGTCACCATCAGTAATGCAATAGTCAGCACAGAGCCTTCTTGCCGTGTCGAAGTTGTCATGTTCGGTTATGAGCCGCCTCAACACGCTGTGTGATATGAAGATGGAAATATTTTCTATGGCTGTTTTCATAAACCATCCTTGAGACAATTGAATTGTCAGTGATTAAATAGACTTGCCAACTGTAGTTACTAGCAATCAATGTGCCATAGCGTACATACGCCTATTCTTCATTCAACTGCGCGCTTCCAAAATAAATAATAACCTGCCGTCAACGAATATCCTATTCCAGCGTATCCCTCCTGCCTCCAAACGCCTTTCAACAAAGGTTGCGCATTAACCAACTCCCAGCCCTCATTTCCCAAGCGATTCAGGTGACGCGCGTATTCAGGGTTGTCAGTCAACGACTCGATGATCGGCATACGAGGAGGTCTTACTTCTGTCACCCACTCCACCTAAACGCTAACGCGTTGTAGGTGGAGCTTGTCGCTGTACTACGCGGCTGCTGTCAGCTGTTTTTCCGCGACTTCCCGCCAGGCGACTTTGGCGGCACAGGCAATATTGGTTGCGCCGACTATATCCGCATGATCGAAATGACCACACGATCGGCACAAAAACTGTCCCCGAGCAATGCGATTGCCTTTCTCTATATGCCCGCACTTCGGGCACGTCCTGCTCGTGTTGCGCGGATTAACGGGGATCACCGGTATTCCCGCCACTTTCGCCTTGTACTCGATGAATCCGCGCAGTTCCGCGAACGACCATTTCGACATCTTGTCTCGCTGAGTCTTCCTGAACCGAGTCCGTTCGCGGATGTCGGTCAGATCCTCAAGTCCGATCCCGCGATTGGTGTCTGTGGCTTTCTCAACGATATGTTTAGAGATGCGATGATTTTCGTTCGCTTTAAACCGCCGTTCCTTGCCGGAGAGCGCTTTCAGTTTTCGCTTAATGTTCTTCGGGCGCGATCCCTCGCGTTTCACTTTCCCGGCCCTCCGACCCAAAGAACGTCTGACCTTATTTTGCTTTTGGCGTACCTTTTCTGTCTCAGTGTTGGTGTAGACATCGCCATCATTGTCTGTGGCGAGATTCACCACACCGAAATCCAC
>Ga0207428_10001858_pt1 | contig 21551 bp, 19 predicted proteins | sample RhiMethybrSRZTD1_FD_187600 | JGI IMG/M metagenome (GOLD analysis project Ga0207428, IMG submission 187600) | Populus rhizosphere microbial communities from Tennessee, USA - Rhizosphere MetaG P. TD hybrid SRZTD1 (SPAdes) (version 3) | ecosystem: Host-associated > Plants > Roots > Rhizosphere >...
GCCGCGCGAAGCAACGAAGGAAGGATGGCGGCGCGCTCTGAAAGATTTTGAGCTGAGCTACATCTTTACCTGCGCGTCCCGTTTGCCTTTCAACATCCTGCTGGGAAGCGATCGCAACTTCGACACAAATAACAATGATCGGCCGGCGGGCGTTGGTCGGAACACCGGCCGCGGTTTTGATTATGCGTCATTGGACATGCGTCTCAACCGTCGCATCCGTCTGAACGAGCGAGTCTCGGTCGATCTGCTGGCCGAGGGTTTCAATCTGTTCAATCGCGCGAATTATGGGGTGCCGAATAATACTTTCGGAGCCGGAACCAATCCGTTGCCGTCCTTTGGTCAACCCACCCTGGCTTTCGATCCGCGACAATTTCAGTTTGGTTTGAAGCTGAACTTTTGATGTGCTAGAAACATGGGCGGCGATGGAGTCCGCCCTTAAACGCCTGCCCGGCTGATGACTCCTACCAGGTGGCACGGGCGTCCCGCCCGTGAACCAAACGCAAGCTGCGCATAGTCTGTTAAAACTGAAGCTGCACCAAAACTGGTTAGGAGTCTTGAGACATGGGTAAATTACTTTTGGCCGGGATCGGCGGTTTCATAGGTTCTGCGCTGCGCTATTCCGTAAGTGGATTCGTGCAGGGCTTCAATCGCGGCGTTCACTTCCCGTACGGCACACTGGCCGTAAATCTCATCGGTTGTCTGGCAATCGGATTTCTTTCCTACCTGGCTGAGACGCGTGGCGTCTTCACAGCCGAAACTCGCACGCTGGTTTTCATCGGGGTGCTCGGCGGCTTCACAACCTTCTCGGCGTTTGGTAATGAAACCATCAATCTCTGGCGCGAAGGCGAGGGCGCCCTCGCGGCGTTGAACATTGCCGCGCACCTGTTCCTTTGCCTGGGAGCCGTTTGGTTTAGTCGGGCTGTCGCCTACCAGATTTGGAGATAAGGTTCGGCAGGCTGTTAGCTTGCCCTGACTGATTCGGAGACCGAAACCATGATTCTTCCCAGCGAAGGTTACCTGCTGCGCGTTTTCATTGGTGAAAGCGATCGACATGACGGCCAGCTCTTGCACGAGTGGATCGTCATGAAAGCTCGCGACGAGGGACTGGCCGGCGCCACCGTAATGCGAGGCATGATGGGTTTTGGCGCGCACAGCCGTCTGCACACTTTCAAAATTGAGCGCCTGTCACAGGACTTGCCGGTTATCGTGGAGATCGTGGACACGCGGGAAAAGCTCGAAAGATTTCTTTCTTTGATCGACAACGAGATTGAAGAAGGGATGGCCACCCTTGAGGAGGTGCAGATTCATTTCTATCGCAGCGGAAAAAAAGAGCGATGAATAGAGTCTGTATGAGCGGCGTTCAGGCCAGCACTATCCGCGTGAGCGAGGTCAGTACCATCCGCCTAAACGGATGGGATAAGGAGCGCCTCAAGAGTCGACGCAACTTCTTGATCCCATTCGCTTACGCGAAGGGTACTGACTCCATCTCTTACGCTGACCTTTCGATTTGATATTTCTCAGTCTTGAAGGGCTTGAATCCGCGTTTCAAATAATTCGGTAGCGCCGCTGGGTCGTCCAGCGTGCAGGTGTGGAGCCAGACACGATTCGCGCCATCGTTCCAGGCTTGTGCGGTGGCGCAGGTTAACAAGTGCCTGCCTAATCCTCTCCCGATGAATGCCGGCAGCAAACCAAAATACGCGAGTTCGGTGGACCCGTCTTCACATTTTCTCAGTTCAAAGTAGCCCGCCGTCTCGCCGTCGTAACTCATCAACCAAACCGAGTTCTCTGACTTGCCCAGATGCTCGGAGATCTGTTCGTCGGTCCAGGGAAGGCGATCAACCCAGTGATAGTTCTTACCTACTTCGGCGTAGAGAAAGCGGAAGAGTTCGATTGAACAATCGAGTTGCGGCTCGATCCTGATCAGCGGATCGTCCTTGCGCGCGCCCTGCAAGTCTGAGGGTGAACGCATTTCGAGATAGGTTCGGGTAACTTCTATGGTCGATGAAGTTTTGCTCGAAGAACTTTGAGATTGCATAAGTCGATCTTGCGGCTTCGCCGCCGCACATGGCGGAAAGCCTCTGGCTTTCCGGGGCTGGTATTTAACTTTTAGGGAGGCTACGCCTCCGGTCTTCGAGGCGTAGCCTCGAAGAGGGAATCATATTTAAGCTGGCCGGAAAGCCGGAGGCTTTCCGCCATGTGCGGCGGCAAAGCCGCGAGTCACTTCGCCTTAGCGGCGGCTCTGGCTCGCGGGTGAAACCGATCATAGGCCTTGCGCATGTGCAAATCCGTGATGTGCGTGTAAATCTCAGTCGTGGAAATATCGCTATGGCCCAGGAGGGCCTGGACCGAACGGGAGTCAGCACCGTGTTGCATCAGGTGCGTCCCAAAGCTGTGCCGCAGCGTGTGCGGCGAAATGTCAGGTACGCCCGCCGTGGCTGCGTGGGTCTTGATTATGCGCCAGGCATTGTGCCGCGTCATGGTGCGACCGCGATGCAGAAAGAGCTGGGGCTTACCTTCGTTGCCAAACTGTTTTCGAATCGCCAGGTATCTTTGCAGCCAGTGAATCGCGCTCTTGCCCAAAGGGATGCGCCGCTCTTTGTTGCCCTTGCCGTGGCAGGTAACCAGGGCCCCGTCCAAATCAATGTCACTGACCTTTAATCCACAGGCTTCCGAAACTCTGAGGCCGGCGGCGTACATCAATTCCAACAGCGCCCGATCTCGCACACCCAGATCCGTTTTGATATCCGGGGCGAACAGCAGACGCTCCATCTCTTCTTCACTCAGAAATTTCGGCAGGCGCGAGCTCTGTTGCGGCGTGTGAATGTCTTCTGCCGGATGACGTTTGACGTGACCATCCAGCATAAGAAAACGAAAGAAGCCACGGGCGGCGCTGACTGATCGAGACACCGACGAGGGCGCCATCCCGGCCCGCGACATGCCGGCAATCCATTCGCGCAAATCTTTCCTCTCGATCGTTTCGATCTTTTTGCCGTTGCGGGCGGCCCAGCTTTGCAGCTTGGCGAGGTCGCGCGCATAGCTCTCCAAAGTGTTGGCTGAGAGACCTTTCTCGACCTGGATGTAGGTGAGGAATTCGCGGACGAGATCGCGATTCTGGGTGCGCACGGTCATGCCGGAGATTATAAGCCCGTTGGCAATCCGAAATCTGCCGGGATCAGGGAATTTGGAGTGCGGCGACTCGTCGCCGCTTTGGCGTCAGCCCGAAGCAACTATTGAAATTGGCAACAAGAATCTAAGATTCGAGCAAAGCGGCGACGAGTCGCCGCACTCCAAATCATCGGCCCCAGCGTGTTAGGGCTTGGGTGTCACCTTGTACTTGTTGATGAGTTCCTGCATTCCTGCGGTTGAGTTGTTGTGGCGATATTTGTAATAGGCTTCCAGGTCCTGCATGAATTGCTGGCGCACCGGCTGGAGGGTCGGGTTGCCTTCCGACACAGCGACAGCGTGAGCGTAAGCATCAATCGCCGCATCCATCAACACTTGCGCCTTTTTCAGTTCCTCATCTTTTGCCGGGCCCGCGGGCAGACCCTGATATTTTTTCGCCGAAGTTTGGTATTCCTCGTTGATGATGCCGGCCAGCATGACGAAATTGAACGGATCGGTTGGCGCCAGTTCCGACGCTTTCAGGTAACTGGCTCGCCCCTGAACCTTATCTCCTTTAATTAGATTCAGCAGGCCCATCGATTGATACAGGCCCGGGAGCGTTTCCGATTTGTATTTGGTCCAGGCGACGGCATCCATCCAGGCTGGCTTCTTGTCGGCTTCAATAAGCTGAATTGCACTCGCCCCGTACTTGAGGCTCTGCGGAACAAATTTCACGTTCTTATTTTTAGCTTCGGTTGTCCCCGCTGAAACAAGTTGGATCAGCACCTCAAGCGATTCCGGGTTCCTGGTCACGAACTCGGAACCTGCAGTGAAGGCTTCATCTGTGCGTTTGGTTTGTAGGAGTCCTTCGACCAGAACCGGCATGATCAATTCCTGCTCTGACGGCTCTGTGAATATTTCCCGGTATTTCTGGGCTCCGCTGACTTTCTGCGCCGGGTCTGTAGTGCCGTCAATTTTTTGCGCCAACTCCTTGGCCAGGCGAGGTCGCAGCGTGCTCTTGGGATATTTCTTAATGAAGTCGGCGGCCGCCATTGCCTGTACCGCAGGGTCGGGTGCAGTCATGACTGCTTTCATCATATTCTGCTCATCCTGAGAAGCTTGACCCTGGGCGCCCTGAGCAAAAATTAGTGAAGGCGCTGCGATCAGCAGTGCAGCGGTCATTAAAATCGATCTGATTTTCATCTTGATCACCTTTGAAAAAAATAGGTCTGAACCTGTCGGAAGCCGAAGTATATTGCTTCACGATGGCGGGCCGGAGCAAGTTGCGGCGACGCTCTCCGGTACGCACGCCGCTGGCGTGCTCGAGTCGGGGAGCATAGAAGCACGCCGGAGGCGTGGGTACCGAATCTGCCGCGCCGCGGCTCACGCCGGGCCAACGCGCCGGTAGCTATGGGTTTTTGGGTGTCACCTTGTACTTGTTTATAAGCTCCTGCATTCCTGCGGTTGAGTTGTTGTGGCGATATTTGTAATAGGCTTCCAGGTCCTGCAGGTACTGCTGGCGCACCGCCTGGAGGGTCGCGTTGCCTTCCGCCACGGCGACAGCGTGGGCGTAAGCATCAATTGCCGCATCCATCAACGCTTGCGCCTTTTTCAATTCCTCATCTTTTGCCGGGCCCGCAGGCAGACCCTGATATTTTTTGGCCGAAGTTTGGTATTCCTCGTTGATGATGCCGGCCAGCATGACGAAATTGAACGGATCGGTGGGCGCCAGTTCCGACGCCTTGGCGTAACTGCCGCGCGCCTGGGTGCTATCTCCCTTGACCAGATTCAGCAGGCCCATCGATTGATACAGGCCCGGGAGTGTTTCTGATTTGTATTTGGTCCAGGCGGCGTCATCCACCCAGACCGGCTTCTTATCGGTCTCGACCAACTGGATGGCATGCGCGCCATACTGAAGACTCTGCGTCACAAATTTGGGATTCTTCGTTTTGGCTTCGGCCGTGCCGAGCGCGAGCAATTGGACCAGCACCGGCAAATAGTCCGGATTGCGAGTCAAAAATTCCCCTCCCCTGGTAAAGGCTTCGGCGGAGCGTTTTGCCTGGGTCAGAGCGTCTATCAACACCGGCATCAACAGATTTTCTTCAGCCGGATTGGTAAAGATCGTTTCGTAGCTTTGCGCGAGGGCGACTTTCTGGGTCGTGTCGGTAACGTTTGAGACTTGATCCACTAACGCATTTGCAATTCGCGATCTCAAACTACTCATCGGATATTTTTTGATGAACTCGTCCGCGGCTCTCAACTTCATCACCAGATCGGTTGCAGAAATGATGGCTTCGGCCATCTTTTGTTCTTCGGGAGAAGGTTGGGCCTGGCCGCCCTGGGCCATAGTTGATGTCGCCGCAGCCAGAGGGAGCAGAGCTATAGATAATAGGATCGATCTTATTCTCATCTGATTCACCTTTTGAAGAATGCGTTTAGCCTGTCGGAAAGGCCGAAGTATGTTGCTTCACGACTGCGCGCGGCGGCAAGTGGCGGCGCGATGCTTTCCGGTACGCACGCCTCTGGCGTCCCTGGGTTGGATCATCGAAGCACGCCGGAGACGTGCGTACCTAATCTGCCGCGCCGCGACTGACAGGGGTGCGGACGCGCCGGTAGCGATGCGCGATGGGCCGTCGCCGGCCAATCCCGATCGCGTTACGCGAAATGATCAAGGTGGGCGGCAACTGGCGGCGCTTGAATTCGTTGGCCGGTGATTCGACCCGATTGAGAATGTCGTAAACCAGATCAGGATCATGCCCGGCGCCGATTATTTCTTCCGGTGAGGCCTTCTGCTCAAAATAAAGTTTGAGGATCGGATCGAGCTTTTCGTAAGGCGGCAGCGACTGCTCGTCGAGTTGTCCGGGTGCCAGTTCAGCTGACGGTGGCTTGGTGACGATCGATTCGGGAATGACTTCGTGCTCTCGATTGTAAGTCCGCGCCAGCTGGTAAACTTCCGTCTTCAGCACATCACCGATGACTGCCAGGCCGCCGTTGGTATCACCGTACAGAGTGCAGTAGCCGAGCGCCAGCTCAGACTTGTTGCCGGTTGAAAGCAGCAGCCGATTCTCAGCATTTGAAATCGTCATCAGGATGTTGCCGCGCAGGCGCGATTGCAGATTTTCAACGGCGCGTTCTGCGGGAGTTTTGTTGGCGACATCAGGCTCGGGCAAACCCAGCTCATTTCTCAAAGTATGAAATGCTTTGGCGATCGGTCTCTCGAGGATCTGGATTCCCAGCCGGCGGGCCAGATCCAGGGAATCGTCGACGCTGCCGCGCGACGAGTATGGCGAAGGCATGGTCACCGCCAAAACGTTTTCGCCGCCCAAAGCCTCGGCGGCCAGGGCCGCCACCAGCGCTGAGTCAATTCCGCCTGAGAGCCCGAGCACGGCCCTGGTGAAATTGTTCTTGCGGGCGTAATCGCGAATTCCCAGCACCAGCGCGGCCCGAATTGTTTCAATGTCGTCGCCCGGCAGGCAGCGCGAATCAGGAATGCCGCAATCCAGGTCGACCGTGCCGATGAATTCTTCAAACGGCGGGGCCTGCATGATGATTTTTCCGGAAGCGTCAGAGATGATGCTCGCGCCATCGAAAATGACGCCATCGTTTCCACCGATCAAATTTACAAAGATGATTGGCAGTTTGGCCGACCGGGCGCGATGCGAAACCATCTCGCACCGCACAGCCATCTTGCCTTTGTTAAAGGGCGAGGCATTGATCGACACGAGGAGCCCGGGATGCAACGCGATCAATTCCTGAGCCGGATCGTTTTGATAGAGGCGCTGTCGCCAAAACGTCTTGTCATTCCAGAAATCTTCACAAATCGCGACGCCAACTTTTGTCTCTTCGAGGTTGAACAGATGGTGTTCCCGGCCGGGCTCGAAATAACGCGGATCGTCAAAGACATCGTATTCCGGCAACAAGGTTTTGTCGGCGAATCCCAGCAGAGTTTGGTTGCGAATTATCGCCGCTGAATTGAACAGTCTGCGTCCGGTCGGTTGTTCGTTTGGGCGCACGGTGCCCACAATTGCGGTTAATCCATCCGTCGCCGCGATGATTTGGTCGAGCGGCTCCAATGCCGATCGAACGACGTCCGGATCGAGGAACCAATCGTGCGAGGTGTAGCCCTGAATCGTGATTTCCGGGAAAACGATCAGGTCTGATTTTTCGCTTTTGGCCTGATCAATCGCCTTGAGGATACGAGCCACGTTGCCTTCATAATCACCGTTGGTCGTATTGATTTGCCCGATCGTGACGCGCATTCAAAAGAATTCTAACACCGATCCCTTCAGCGCTGGAGTCAGCACCATTCGCGTGAGCGAATGGGATCAGGAAGTCCCATGGTGCCTATGGGACGTCCCGATCCCATCCGCTGATGGGGATGGTACTGACCTCACTGCTTTTAACCGCCCGCTGCGGAGGTGGTACTTGACTCCGCCACATTGCCTCGCTTGATTGGCCGCTCTGCGCTTCGTTACAATCTTCGGAACACGCAAACGTTTCCTGCGTAAGAGTCAATTATGAGTAGTTTCGACAAAGTTCTAACGAAGGTTTTCGGCAGCAGCAACGAGCGATTCCTGAAGACTGTCAAGCCGTTGGTTGCCCAAATTAACGACTTTGAGCCGGCCGTCAAGAAGCTTACCGACGAACAGTTGGGCGAGAAGACCGTGGAATTTAAGGCGCGGATTGCCGACGCGGTTAAAGACGCGCGGAATAAGGACGACCGCAGATATCGCGAGCAGCAAGTGCTGAATGAGATCCTGCCGGAAGCTTTCGCGGTGGTGCGTGAAGCCAGCGTGCGCACGACCGGTATGCGTCATTTCGATGTCCAGATGATCGGCGGCCTCGTGTTGCACCAGGGCAAGATTGCCGAGATGCGAACGGGCGAAGGCAAAACCCTGGTGGCGACGCTGCCAGCTTATTTGAACGCTTTGACCGGGCGCGGTGTACACGTTATTACCGTAAATGATTACCTGGCCTCGCGCGACGCCGAATGGATGGGGCAGATCCATCGGTTCCTCGGTCTGACCGTCGGTTGCATCCAGAACGACATGGATGACTTTGAGCGGCAGACCGCCTACAACTCAGATATCACTTACGGGACGAACAACGAATTTGGTTTCGATTATCTGCGCGACAACATGAAGTTCGATCTGTCGACGTGCGTGCAGCATGGCCATTACCACGCGATCGTCGACGAAGTCGACTCCATCCTGATCGATGAAGCGCGAACCCCGCTGATCATCTCCGGGCCATCGGAAGAATCGACCGACAAGTACTATCAGGCGAACGCGATCATTCCACAGCTCGTACGTGGCGAAGAGCTGGAAGAAAACAAGAAAACCGGAGATTACGTTGTCGATGAAAAGAACCATTCGGCGGTCCTGACCGAAGATGGTGTCGATAAAGCTGAACGTTTGCTGGGCGTCGGCAATCTCTACGATCCCGGCAATATGGAGTTGCTGCACTGCGTCGAGCAGGCTTTGAAGGCGCACACGCTCTACCGGCTCGATCACCAGTACGTTGTGCAGGACGGCGAGGTAATCATCGTCGACGATTTCACCGGACGTTTGATGAAAGGCCGTCGCTGGTCCGATGGCCTGCACCAGGCGGTTGAAGCCAAAGAAGGCGTGAAGATCGAACGCGAGAACCAGACGCTGGCGACGATCACGCTGCAAAATTATTTTCGTCTCTACGAAAAACTTTCGGGCATGACCGGTACGGCCGAAACGGAAGCAGCGGAGTTCCACTCAACCTACAAGCTGGAAGTGGTGGTGATTCCCACGCACATGCCGATGGTGCGCAAGGACAATCCCGACGTCATCTATCGCACGCTGCCCGAAAAATGGGACGCTGTCGTGGAAGAGATCAAAGAGAGATACGAGCATGGCCAGCCTGTTTTGGTGGGCACGGTTTCAGTTGAGAACTCGGAATTGATAGCGCGCCGACTCCAGCGCGTGGGCGTTCCGCACAACGTACTCAACGCCAAGTTTCACGAACGTGAAGCCGAAATCGTGGCGCAAGCCGGCCGCAAAGGCGCGATCACCATTGCCACGAACATGGCCGGCCGCGGCACAGACATTCTGCTCGGTGGCAATCCTGATTTCATGGCGCGCGAGTTTCTGAAGGACGAGGAAGTCGATCCCGACGAAGCGACCGAATCGCAGTGGCAGGAAAAGTTTTTGCAGGCAAAACGCATCGTCGAAGCGGAACACAAAGAGGTTGTTTCGCTTGGCGGTTTGCACATTCTCGGTACTGAGCGTCACGAATCGCGCCGCATCGACAATCAGCTGCGCGGGCGCGCGGGCCGCCAGGGTGATCCCGGATCGTCGCGCTTTTTCCTTTCACTCGAAGACGATTTGATGCGCATCTTTGCCGGCGACAAGGTCAAGGCGCTGATGCAACGACTCGGGATGGAAGAGGGCGTGGCCATCGAATCAAAGATGGTTTCCAAGCGAATTGCCGCTGCGCAAAAGTCGGTGGAAGGCCGCAACTTCGAAACGCGCAAACACCTGCTCGAGTACGACGACGTCATGAACAAGCAGCGCGAGACCATCTATGGCTTGCGCCGGCAGTTAATGGAGGAACCGGATCAACGCGAATACCTGGTAGGTGAAACCGGGGTCGCGCGTGACTTGCTGGGTGATCTCACCCGGCAATATCTCGATCCCGGGTCCGCGCCCGACGACTGGGATGTTGAGAATTACAAAGTCCAGATTCATACGATTTACGCGCTTGATCCGGAAGCTGAAGGAATTGATTTCGGAATTTCTTCATCCGAAGAGATTACGGATCTGATTTGGGAAAAGCTCAAACGAAAATATGCCGAAAAAGAAAAGCAGATCGGTGAGGAAGCGATGCGCACCTACGAGCGCATCATCATGCTCAACATCATCGATGCGCAGTGGAAGGACCACCTGCTGGCACTCGATCATTTGAAGCAGGGCATCGGACTGGTGGGCTACGGCCAGAAAGATCCACTGGTCGAATACAAGAAAGAGAGTTTCGATCTTTTCCAGGCCATGCTGGATCGCATCGACACAACCACAATTCGTTCGCTCTTCAATTTACAGGTGGTTTCCGAGCAGCAACCCGACGAGCTGCAACGACGACGCGCCGCCCGGCGCTCATCGCTGAATTTTACCGGACCCAATCAGGGGGCGGCAGCTGCGGGCGAAGAGGACGGCAAGGTCAAAACCGTGGTGCGCGATCAACCTAAAGTCGGCCGCAACGATCCTTGCCCCTGCGGGTCGGGGAAGAAGTTCAAGAAGTGCCACGGGGTTGCTTAGGATCGATCACAGTCGCATCCAAAATCGAGACGAAGTTCTGACTCTTGATGCCCGCAGAAACGACTTCAACCAACCCGGTCGTTAAATCGATCATCTCGGGCAACGCACCTTCGGCGGCGCGTTCGGCGGCGGCGCGCGGAATGCTGCCGCTGCCGCAAGCTGATCTGCTCGAAGTTCTGGTTCACCTCACCGCCGACAACGATCCGGCCATCGCCGGCGCGGCTCAGGAGACCATGGCTGAGCAGCAGGCCGGCGATCTCTTGCAGGTTGCTGCCGCGGAAAACACCGCGCCCTCCGTGCTTGGCTATTTGGCCTCGCTCAATTCTGCGAGCCGCGAGATTCATGAAGCGATTGCGGCGAACGCCAATACACCCGATGAGGCGATTGCCTTGCTGGCCCGGGCGACTGAGCATGCCTCGCTGATCGAGCTCATCACTCTTAACCAACAGCGTCTGATTCGATCGCCGGCGATCATCGATGCCGTTCTGCTGAATCCGGCGCGTAGCCCCGAAGCAGAGCGGCGGGCCAAGGAAACCCGGCGTGAATTCTTTGAGAAAGAACGCGGGGCGCGGCAAATCGCCGAAGAGTTGCGGGCCCGCGGAAATGCCGCGGCGGCTGAATTTTTTGAGTCGGCTGACCTGTCAACCGCCGACGGCGAGATGTCGATCGATGACGCCTGGGTGATCGCTCAACATATCGAAGTCTCTGATGTCGATATCGACGACTCGTGGTTGGCGCGCGAGTTCATGGAAGAGACGCCCGAGCAAATCGCTGCCAACATTCAGGCAGTACTCAACGCCGAACGTCTGGAAGGCGAGATTTCGCCGGAGCGCGTCTCACTGATTCGCAAGATCATGTTTATGACTGTCAAGGACCGCGTCAAGCTCGCCATGAAGGGTGATCGAGAAGCGCGCGGCATCTTGATTCGCGACTCAAACAAGGTGGTGGCGACGGGGGTCATTCACAATCCCCGGATAACGGACCATGAGATTGAGAATATTTCGTCCATGCGACAGGTTGCTGATGAAGTGCTCCGAATAATCGGAAACAATCGCCAGTGGGCGCGCTCGTACCCGATCATTCACAACCTGGTGCGCAATCCGCGCACGCCGATGGCGACCGCGGTGCAAATACTGCCCCGGATTCGGACCAAGGATTTGAAATCAATCTCGCTTAACCGAAACGTGTCTCAGGCCGTACGTCAACAGGCTTATCGGCTCTCGGAGATGCGCGGTGTTTCCCGTTGAGCTGCGCGCGAGCCCTCTCATTCGAGGCGAACTGTCACAGAGCTGTCACAATTTAGTGACTTTTGGCTTGACGCGGGGTGCGGGCGGGTGTACTTTGAGGCTGTTCCAGGTGTTTGATAACAGGTTGGCAAGGTGAAAACTTCAAAGCTGGGTTGTGAGTGAAGCAGTGTGGCAGCGTTTATTCTTTCGCCACTGACTTTATACCGCCGTCAAAAATAAGTACCACCTTTTAAGCTAGGATCGCCATCAGCGACGATTCTCAAGTCTGGCCTAGCCACCCTGTGACCCCGATCCTACCCTGATCGTATTCGCCCCGTTGATTCGCAAGAATTGGCGGGGCGCATCTCTTTTCATTGCCGATTTTCCATTGCCGATTGCCAATTGGTCATTTGCCATGTTCGTGGAAAGTTTCAAAATCGGCAATTGGCAATCAGAAATCGGAAATGCCTTACATTGCCAGCCCACCATCAACCTGAACCACCTGGCCGGTGATGTATCGCGCATCATCAGAGAGCAGGAAGCAGGCGATGCGGGCTACTTCGTTGGCTTCGGCAAATCGTCCCAGCGGAATTTGCTCGAGTATCTTCGCCTGGTAAACTTCATCGAGACCGCTGGACATGTCAGTCGCCACCATCCCGAGCGCGAGTGCGTTGACGGTGACCTGACGGCTCGCAACTTCACGCGCGAGCGCTTTCGTCAAACCAATCATGCCGGCCTTTGAGGCCGAGTAGTTGGATTGTCCGGCCATACCGACAACCCCGCTGATTGAAGTGATGTTCAGAATCGAACCGCCGCCTTCCTGTCGCAGCATCACCCGTACGGCGGCCTTGGCAAAATTCCACGCGCCCTTCAGGTTCGTGTCGATGACGGCGTCCCAGTCATCTTCTTTCATCCGCAGAATAAGAGTGTCACGAACGATGCCGGCGTTATTGACAAGGAAATCGATCCGCCCAAAAGCGTCCTTCGCCTGCTTGACCATTTCCGCCGCTGCTTCGGTGCTTGCGACGTCACCCTGCGCAGCCAGGACGCGCACGCCCAGCGCTTCAATCTCGGTTTTGAGTGACTCGGCGGCTTCGGCGCTTTTCGCGTAATTGAAAGCCACATCAGCGCCGCGCCGGGCCAACTCAAGGGCAATCGCGCGACCTATACCACGCGTCGCGCCGGTAACAATCGCAGCGCGGCCGGAAAAATTCTTATCTGCAACACTCAAGAGTAATTCACCTCTGTTTGAATTTGCGCAATCCGGTTTGAATCGCACGCAATATACCAGAGCTTCGAATCATCGCGGAAGCAAGCCGCACGGGCGTTTGCTGATAACGCGCTTTTACTGTAAAGATTTGGCTGATGTAAAGCAGACTGTCTAGTCTGCTTCTCAAAAAACGCATTCTCAAACTCGGCAACGAATTAGCCGCGACGAATGCGTGAATTCAACCCAAAGCAGGAGGATCTGTGAAGTTAATTGTTCTCGGCGCAGGTTACGCTACGCGCCTTTACCCGCTGACATTAGATCAGCCGAAGCCTCTGCTGCCGGTCGCCGGCAAGCCGATGCTCGAACACGTGCTTGATAATCTGAAATCATTAACCAACCTCGATCATATTTACATTGTCACCAATGCCAAGTTTGCCGGCCATTTTCAGCGTTGGGCCGATGCGTATGCAACCAAACATGAAGGCGCGCCTATTACCATCATCAATGACCAGACGACGGACGAGTCGAACCGGCTCGGGGCAATTGGCGACATCGACCTGGTCCTGACGCAAGCGGCAATCGACGACGACGTCGTGGTCGTTGCGGGCGACAATCTTTTTAGTCAGAAGCTCGAACAATTCGGTGAATTCTGTAGCGAGTGCCGCGGGCCTGTTTTAGCCGTGTACGATGTCGGCGATCTTGAAGAGATCAAAAAATATAACGCGATAGAAATAGACGAAGCGGATCGAATTACGTTCTTTGAAGAGAAACCGGTCCAGCCGAAAAGCACGCTCACGGGGATCGCGCTCTACTACTATCCGAAGTCGGCTTTGCCTTTGATTCGGCAATACGTCGCGGAGGGTAACAACGCTGACCAGCCGGGCCGGCTGGTCCAGTGGCTGTACCCGCGTCTCCCGTTTTACATCTGGCGGGTGCCGGGCATTTGGTACGATGTGGGCTCGAAAGAAACTCTCGAAGAAGCAAACCGAATCTTCGGTGAAGCGGCCAGCGATCAATAGGACAAGGAAACCTTTGTATGCTTGATTTGAATTATGTCAGAGAGAATTTTGAAGCAGTCCGCGCGGGCCTGGCGAAGCGCGGCGCCGTAGCCGCCGCGCTGGATGATTTTGCGCAGGCCGATGAAGAGCGTCGTCGCACGATTGCCGAGTCGGATCGGCTCAATGCGGAACGAAATGCTTCGAGCCGCGAGATTGGTTCGTTGATGAAAGAAGGCAAGCGCGAAGAGGCCGACGCGCGACGCCAGGCGGTTGGCGACCTTAAACAGCGTATCGCAGAACTGGACCAGAAACGTGACGAGACCGAAGCGCGCATGCGCGAACTGCTCTCGACGCTGCCAAATGTTCCTCACGAGAGCGTGCCGGTCGGTACAGACGAATCGGCTAATGTCGAAATTCGTCGCTGGGGCACGAAGCCTGAGTTTGACTTCGAGCCGAAGGACCATGTGGATTTAGGCACCGCGCTGGGAATTCTCGATCTTGAAAGGGCGACGAAAATTACCGGTGCACGCTTCGCGATCCTGAACGGCGCCGGTGCCCGTTTGGAGCGGGCTCTGATCAACTTCATGCTCGAGCTGCACACACGGGAACACGGTTACCGGGAGACTCTGCCGCCTTTTATCGTCAACCGTGATTCACTCTTCGGAACAGGCCAACTGCCGAAATTTGAAGAGGACCTGTTCAGACTGGATGATGAGCGCGGGTTTTATCTGGTCCCAACCGCTGAAGTGCCGGTGACCAACTATTATCGTGAGGAAATTATCGACGCGGCGCAGTTGCCGATGAAGTTCGTTGCTTACACCCCTTGCTTTCGATCGGAAGCCGGCAGCTATGGTAAAGACACGCGCGGCGTGATTCGGCAACATCAGTTTGAGAAGGTCGAAGTAGTGAAATATTCGTTGCCGGAAAATTCCTACGACGAACTCGAATCGTTAACGCGTGATGCTGAGAAAGTTCTGCAACTGCTCGGGCTTCATTATCGGGTGGTGGTGTTGGCCACGGGTGACCTGGGGTTTGGCAACGCGAAGACCTACGACATCGAAGTCTGGCTGCCGTCGCAGAATGCATTTCGTGAGATCTCTTCGTGCTCGAACTATGAAGCATTCCAGGCGCGCCGCGCCAACATTCGCTTCCGGCGCGCGGGCGGATCGAAACCTGAATTTGTCCACACGCTCAATGGTTCAGGTTTGGCGGTAGGGAGGACCTGGCTTGCAGTTCTGGAAAACTACCAGCAGGCGGACGGTTCGATCGTGATTCCGGAAGTGCTGCGGCCTTACATGAATGGGTTGGAGCGGATCACTGCAGAGTAGCCGACCGACGTTGCGACTTATCTTACGAGTCGGTCTCATTCACACCGGGCTTTAGCCCGGTGGTCCGTGGCACCGAAAAGCCAGGAACCGTTTCAACGGTTTCTATCCCACCTCGGTTGTGCTCAAAGGGGTTCCTGCTCGCAAGCGGGGTAAACCGTTAAAACAGTCAGCTACTATCTCTTATGCGAGCCGAGACCGGGCTGAAGCCCGGTCTGAATAAGACGGAGCCAAACTCGAAAGACAAAGTCATTCCCGCTTCACTTGCTTACCGCCGCGACAAACTTGACCGACCGCGTGTACTTTCCGTCGCTTAGCTCGCTCTTCTCTTCATCGCTGCCTTTGACGACGTCGTTCTCGACGACATAATCCTTCAGCGTCGGTCCTTTACTCTCCTGATACTGTCCCGGATGATATCTGACCCAGTAACCGTCTTTCATGATGGCGTATTCAAGGCCGCGAATCTTGCCGTCGAGCAGCATCGTTTGATCTTTGATTTCTTCGGCCAGAGCTGCGGCCGGAATTTCCTGGTCCGTTAGCAGAATGACCATGCTCTCGCTGCCAAACCGTTGCGCACGGCCGGCGTAAGCGTATTTCAAGGTGATGGTTTCGCCTTTGATGGTAAAGCTGCCGCTGGCTTCGCCCACTTTGAGCGCGCCAGCCTCAGCCGGTGGCTTTGCCGGTTCGGTGGCAGGTTTTGGCGTTTCAGTGCCGCGCGAAGTTGTGGCCGGAGCGGTGTTAGCGTTGGGTTGCGTCGACTGCTTAGTCGAACACGACCAGATCGTAAATAAGCTGAGCACCAGTAATAAGCGAATCATATTGGTCGGGTGAAACATTGTTCCTCCAGAATGTGATTAAGATTTATTTTCGGTTTTACCTTCATACAGCGCGATAAAATCAGGATCGCGCCGCCTAAGCGTTTCATGATCTATGCGCCCGCTGCGCGTCATCAACACGTAAGCCAATTCAATTGGCGCCAGTTGCATGTAGTCTTTCGCGTTTTCAAACCATAACATGCTTTCCTCTGCGGCGGCCTGGTACGCTTCGATGACCGGTTTTCGTTCCGCCTCGAATCGGCGCAACGCATCGGTCACCTCGGCTCCGGGTTTGAAGCATTGCGCCAGCGCGATGGCGTCCTCCATGGCTAACTTGGTGCCCGAGCCAATCGAAAAGTGTGCAGTATGCAGCGCGTCGCCAAGCAATACGACGTTGTCAAAATACCAATTTGCGTTCCTCACGAGAAGGAAGTTTATCCATTTCGAATTGTTCGAGAGCAGTTGCTGCCCGGCCAGATCCCCGGCGAATACGTTTTCCAGAAAGGCGCGTGTTTGCTCGTCCGCCATGCCGTCGAAGCCCGCATTGGTCCAGGTCTGGGGATCACATTCGATGATGAAGGTGCTGGTCGTTGTATCGAATTTGTAAGAGTGCGCGGCAAACACGCCCTCCCGCGTTTCGCGAAATGTCAGCGTCAGGCCGTGAAACAATTGCCTGGTGCCGTACCAGATGTATTTATTTGGCCGCGTGCTGAGATCAGGTTTGAATTCATTGGCAAAGACCTGACGGACGGTGCTGTTTACGCCGTCCGCGCCCACGAATAGATCGCAATCGCTTACAAAAGATGCGAGGTCGCGAATCTCAGTATGGAACTTGATCTTAATTCCCAGGTCTTCGCACCGTCTTTGCAGAATCTTCAGCAAGCGGAGACGAGCAATACCGGAAAAGCTGTTTCCGTGAATCGAGATCTTTTCGTCACGATGAGCGACGTCGACATTATCCCAGGCTGCGAAATCGCCCGTGACTTCAGCGTGCGAAGCGGGGTCAGCTGCGCGCAGATTGTTGAGCGTTCTGCCTGAGAAGACTACGCCCCAGCCAAACGTGTCGTCCGGCCCGTTGCGTTCATAGATGGTGATTTGATGTCCGGCATCGGCCGCTTTCATGAGGATGGCGAAGTACATACCGGCCGGCCCCCCGCCGATGATTGTGATTTTCATCGCAACTCATCCAGCGCGGCAGCCAAACGCTTCACGCCTTCAGCAAAAAACTTTGGCTCGGCGCACATTCCGATCCGCAGGTGCTGCGGTGATTCGAAGAAGCGGCCGGGAACAAACGCCGTATCGTACTTTTCATTGAGGGCGGTCCAAAGATCGTCGACACGGCCCTTCAACAACAGCGGAAACGAGGTGGTGCCGTAATCCGTTCGTACGGCTTTCAACTCTTCGCGCGAATCGAGAAAGTCCTTCAGCACGGATCGGTTCGTTTCGAGAATGGTCCTGGCGCGGTCAATGAATTTCGGAAGTTTCTTTACGGCCAGCAGGCTCAGTGTTTCCGCCGGATGCGGTCCCACGGCGCCAAAAACATCGTGAAGCAGCCGCATACGTTGGGCCAGGTCCGGCTCGCAGAGTATCCACCCGCACCTTAAGCCGCTTAAGCCGTAACCCTTCGTCAAGCTACTGGTCGAAATGAACTGTGGACCGAGATGCACGCACGAACGCGGCGCGGCCTCAAACATGGCTTCGAGATAGACCTCGTCGACCAGCACCCGCGCACCGGCTTCGCGGGCCAGCTCACCAATGCGGCGCAGAGTGTCTTCATCAATCAAAGTACTGCTCGGATTATGCAGGTTGGTCAGTACGATCAGACGTGTTCGTGACGAGATTTGTTTCGCGAGCTCATCAACATCCACCCGAAAATCGTTCGCAAACGAACGCGGAAAGCGCTTGATCTCGGCGCCGAAATATTCGGCCAGCGCCAGCAGTGGTTCATAGGTTGGCTCTTCAATCAGGACTTCGTCGCCATGTTCGATCGCGGCGGCCACCGCCAGGTGGTTCGCCATTGAAGTGCCGCCTGAGATGGTCACGACCGCATCCGGATCGACCTGGCAGTGCGCCGCCAGAGCTTCGACGAGCGGTCGATAGCCATAAGAATTGTCACCGTTCAAATCAACGTCGTCGATCTTTGCGTCCATCTCGGCGAACGGTAAGTTGAGAATGCCACTCAAGGCCAGATCATAAGTAACCTTAGGGCGCGTCTTAGCCCACTGCATGTAAGTCGATTGAGTCTTCATTGTTTTTGAAATACGGGCGTTAGAGTACCGACTTTAGTCGGGCTTTTACAGTGATTAAGAAGGCTCCTTGCGTTAACGAAAGACCCGATTAAAGTCGGTAGTCTAACACCGTCAATCGACGTCCCACGTCTTACCATAATCGAGAATAGGGAACTCACGCCAAATCTGTGATGCGCGTTCTTTTCCGACTCGTTCAATGAAATCGCGTGCGCTCGACCAGGGCCAATCTTGCCATTTCTCAACATAGCCGTGATGCACTGGATTGTGGTGAATGTAGTTAACAGTCGCCCAAAAATGCCGGTGTGACTTGATTCCTCGATCCAGACAATTGTGCCAGACTTGTCGGCCGCGAGAGTCATCTTCGCCATTCCATTTGAATGAGGTTCGGCCATGAAGCTTTCCCAGTTCGGCACGTAGCTCCTTGAGCCGATCGGTTTGCAGCAATATGTGATAGTGATTTGGGAGTATGCACCAGGCGTAGATATTAGTTGTCAGCTGATCACAAATTTCTAGCAGGGCGCTTTCAAATTCCGTCATTCTTTCAGGCGTCACCCCGATGATGGGGCGGTGTTCATAAACTGCGCCCGAGATCATGAATTGAAGGATTCCCTGAAATTCCCAATGCGGCGGTGAATGCCAGGGACGTTCCCGCAAGCGTCGATATTCAACCGCCTCGTGCTTTTGCGCTGGAGTCATCTTGCGATAATCGTACATCGACGACACTCAAGTTACAGGTGTTAGTACCGACTTTAGTCGGGCCTTTACACGTAAGTAAAAGAAGGTTCTTCGCGATAACGAAAGGCCCGACTAAAGTCGGTACTCTAACACCGGGTCATCCTCGCGCGCGTTTCGCTCGACGTGCCCAGACAAAATATGCCGGTATGCCGAGCAACATAATGCCAAAACTAATCGAGCTGTTTAGCGGAAACTTGTAAATCAAACTGAAAGTTATCACACCACACGCGCCAATAAAGAAGAGGGTCGTGAAAGGATGGCCGGGAACGCGAAAGACACCCTTTTCCGGGTTTTGGTTTTTCTTCCGGAACGCAAAAACGCAGGCTGCCGACAACGCGAAGAAGATGACATCGACCGAGACCACATAATTGAGAATCTGTTCAAATTTGCTGGCGACGAGTGCGATCACAATTGCGAGGACGCCTTGGAGCGCAATCGCCAGCGCCGGGACGCGTGCCTGGTTGAGCCATGCCAGTTGTTTGAAGAAAAGCCGATCTTCGGACATCGCGAAATAGACGCGGGGCGCCGTCAACATACTCTGACTCAGGAATCCGATCGTTGAGATCGCAATACCGGCCGCCAGAAACCTGGCGCCGCGATCACCCAACGCCAGTCGCATCACTGCCGATGCCGGGGTCTTTGTTTGGGCCAGACCGTCAGCCCCCAGCACATGCACGCACACATAATTAACCGACAGGTAGACGACGATTACGCCGAGGACACCGAGCATCAATCCGCGGGGCAGGTTTTTGCGCGGTTCGCGGACCTCGCCGGCCACGAAACAAGCGGTTTGCCAGCCACCATAAGCAAATTGGGCCGGAATCAGCGCCGCGCCAAACGCTACCAGAGACTGCCAGGTGGTGGCCGAGGCGCCGGCCATTTGCGATGTGCCGGATGACGATGGGCCGCTCACGGTCAGGCCAATAACAACCAGCGCCGCGATCGCGACGAGTTTCAGGACCATGAACACATTCTGGGTGACGCTGCCTGCCCGTACGCCGATGCAATTGATAATCGTCAGCAACGCCAGGGCAATTGAGCCCAGGATCGCCGCCCGAAACTCATTGGTGGCGACGCCAAACAGTTCCAGCAAATGGTTCGCAAAGATGAGCGACACCGCGGCCATTCCGCCGGTCTGAATTACAAACAAAAGGCTCCAGCCATAAACAAAGGCGACCAGCGGATGCATTGCATCACGGAGATAGACGTATTGACCGCCGGAGGTAGTTACCTGGGATGAAAGCTCTGCGTAGATGAAGGCGCCCGCCATCGCGATGAGGCCGCCGACGGCCCAGGCGCCCAGAATTAAGAATGGAGTGTGAACCTGCTGGGCAACGACATGAGGGGTGGTGAAGATACCCGCGCCGATGATCCCGCCCATCACGATCATCGTCGCGTCGAAAAGCCCGAGCCGGCGGGCGAGGTTGTGTTTGTCGGCATTTTCTTGGTTGTGTGTTTGATTGGGCATTCGCCGCAATAGGAACTAGCGCTGACCGTAGAGTTCAAGGATTGCAGCCCAACCGAACGGAAGAAAGTCAGGCGGTGACTCCAGATCGTGTGCATACTTGAGCATCATTTCCAGGAAGTACCTCGCGTGCAGAAAAGCTTCCACGATTGGTCGAGTATGATCTGGCCACTCGCGGTTGTGTTCAGGCTGGAACTCTTTGCCAGTTCCCGCTGTAACGATCTGTTCGAACCAGTCACAGAGATGAAAGCCGGATGCTTCAGCAATACTTCGAAAAACCTCGACTGCGCTGAGCGTGCAGTCTTGCAGGCTATAAACTTTGAACGACTGATGGTAGAAACGATAGAGACCGTCCTCATATTCATAACCAAAAGTAACCTGAACTCGTTCGAGCTCAGGTAGCTTACCCTTGATTGTGTCGAGCAATGCAGCCTCTATTTCAAGTCGCCTCTGTAAAAACTCCTTTTGTTTCGCGTTCAGGTTCAGCAATACGTTCACTCTTTCAAGAGCTGAGTAGCGATGACCAGTCTTTGTATTTCAGAAGTGCCTTCATAGATACGCAGAGCGCGCGCGTCGCGGTACAGGCGTTCGACCACGGTGCCGCGTACCAGGCCTGTGCCGCCGTGAATCTGCACGGCCTGATCGATGATGCGGCCGGCGGCTTCGGTCGCGAAAAGTTTTGCCTCGCTCGCTGCTCGCGTCGAGGGCTCAACGCCCGTATCCTTCGCGTGCGCGGCGCGATAAACCAGCAGGCGCGCGGCATCGAGTTCCGTGGCCATATCGGCCAGTTTTGCCTGAATCAACTGATGCCCGGCCAGGGGCTTGCCGAATTGTTGGCGTGATTTGGCATGTAACAGACTCTCGTCGAGCGCGCGCCGGGCCATGCCGCAGGCGGCCGCGCCGACACTGGCGCGAAACATGTCGAGCGTTTGCAGGCTCAAACGCAAGCCATCCCCCTGGTTGCCAATCATGTCTTCGGCAGGCACCTTGCAGTTCCTGAATTCAAGTTCGCCAATCGGATGCGGGGCGATCATTTCAGTGCGCTCGGCGACACTGAATCCGGGCATGCGCGCCGACACGATGAAGGCCGAGATTTCCGCGCGGCCGTCTTCACGTGTGCCCGTGCGTGCAAAGACAGTG
>Ga0207428_10001861_pt1 | contig 21533 bp, 20 predicted proteins | sample RhiMethybrSRZTD1_FD_187600 | JGI IMG/M metagenome (GOLD analysis project Ga0207428, IMG submission 187600) | Populus rhizosphere microbial communities from Tennessee, USA - Rhizosphere MetaG P. TD hybrid SRZTD1 (SPAdes) (version 3) | ecosystem: Host-associated > Plants > Roots > Rhizosphere >...
CCATGCAGGATCGGTAAGTTCGGGCAGTCCGAGGGGAAGACAACTTCGTGTAACACCGGGAGAACGGATGGAGAGATCAGTTGAAGTCCTTGCCGTCATTCTGTCCGCAGTGATGGGCCTTTCGCACATCCTGCAGCACAGGGCCTGGGCGGAGTTCTTCATCCTCCTACGAGGCAAGGGGGAGGCGGGCGCCTTCGTGGACGGCTTTCTGAATTTGGCAGTGGCAGGCGTCATCATCGGGTTTCATAACGTCTGGTCGGGGATACCTGCCGTTCTGACGCTGCTGGGCTGGTGCCTCCTCATCAAGAGCCTGATTCGCTTCTGCGCACCGAAGGTGGCGTTGAGAATGATGGCGCGCGTTTCCGTGGAGCGGTCCTGGGAATTCCAGGTGGCGGGCGCCGGCCTGGCGGTCCTTGCCGGCCTCCTTGGCTATGGCGTCTACGCTGGCTAGCATCACACCGTTGGGCGGATCGACTTCGCGGATGACTTGAAGTGGCGTCGCCGTTTTGCTGCTCGCTCAAAGACGCCGGAGCGACGAAATGCGCAGTGCGCTCCTTCGGCGCGGGTGAGCGCCAATGCGTGAGACGGCAGAAGAGGGCTGTGTGTCGGCATCCAACGCAGTCAGCCTCCAGCGTGCAACGCCGGACATGGCTCCGACACTGTGCGATCTCTTGGAGCTGTATATGCACGAACTGAGCGAGATCTTCCCGGTCGCGCTCGGGCCTGAGGGCCGGTTCGAGTACACGAAGCTGCCGCTCTATTGGTCAGAGCCGGCTGTGCGCCAGGCGTTCCTGATCAAGCACGGCGTCGAGAGTGCGCGGCCGGGTGATCCGCAGGGTTGGGGTGTCTTCAGATTTCCAAGTACTGCGCGGTGCACGGCGCTTTGACCGGTTCGAATCCTGCGGCGTCCCTCCCGGTTCGGAGCTGGGCGTTCGTGGCCGCGTGCGCCATCGCCGGCGCCCTTGCTGTTCCGATCGATGTCGTGGCGACGCCAGTTTCTACTCTGGTTGCCGGAGTCGCCGGCTTTCTCGGTCTCCGGCTCTGGCGCTGGTCGTGGTTGCCTTCGTGGCTGAAGACGCCGGCGGCGAACGGATTCACTCATCTCGTGCGGCTCGTGGGGTGCCTGGCGCTGGGGCTGCTGGTCGGCCTCCTTGCGCTTGGAGTGATCCGGCTCGCCATCGAGCCCATCATCCCGGCGGCTGGCGCCAGGATTGCCGCGGCAGGAGCGTTGCCCATCTGGCGGCGGCTCGCCATCATCTACGTGGCTGCCGTTGGCGAGGAACTGGTGTTCAGGCTGCTCCTCCTGTCAGTTGCCGCCGGTCTGATGATGCGACTGCTTCGTCGCAACGTGGGCGCGACAGACCGAGGGGTGATGTTCGGGTCCGTGGCGCTGTCTGCTCTTGGATTTGCGGCCGTACACCTCCCTGCCTGGAGCAACGTCGGTCCCTTGAGCATCGGGCTTGCGCTGATGGTGATAATGCTGAACGGGCTGGGCGGCGTCGTGTTTGGCTACCTCTTCGTCACACGCGGCATCGTCGCGGCGATGGTGGCGCACGCCGGCGCCGACTGCGCGATACAGCTCATTGGGCCGCTCACATGACGAGGCGTGCGTGTTCACTGCTGGCGACGGTAACGGTCCTCGCCTGCTGCACGGTTCTTGCTGGTCAAGCGCGGGATGGGAAGACCGTCTTCGAAGTCGCGACGATCAAACCAAGCGGTGCCGGGAGTCCGCCGCTCTCGATACAGCGTCTACCGGACGGTCGTCTTGTCACGTCGAACACCCCGCTGCCTATGCTGATCCAATGGGCGTATCAGCTGGACGAAGGCCGCTTGCTCGGAGTGCCAGCGGGATTCGACGCACTCCGCTTCGACGTGGTGGCCAAGCCCCCTGAAGGGGAGCCGTTCTCGGGTCGGTTGCAGTTGATGATGCGTGTGCTGCTGGCGGAACGATTCAAGCTGGTGGTGCACCATGAAACGAGAGAGCTCGTCGCCTACACGCTCACCAACGATCCCGGTGGACCGAAGGTTCGCGCCCTGACTACCGACGAGCCCGCAGGTCCGAATCCGTTTCGAATGAGCGATAGCGGCACCTTGATCGGCACTCGCGTGACGGCCGACATGCTGGCGACCGTCTTATCCAATCAGCTCGGCCGGCCCGTCCAGAACACGACTGGTTTTGCCGGACCGTTCGACTTCACCCTCCGCTGGGCGCCAGATACAGGCGTCGTGCCTGGGGACGGCCAGGATCGGCCGTCGCTGTTCACTGCCATCCGGGAGCAGCTCGGGTTCCGGCTGGTCGCGGCGAGGAGACCCACCGACGTTGTAGTGGTCGATCATGTCGAAAAGACGCCGACGGGCAACTGAGGTCGTCCTCATTGTGGCCGTCGCGGCAGCGATCGCGGTTGCCGTGCGCGCGCAGGAAGCTCGATGGTTTTCCGCATGGGCAGCGGCGCACAACGTCGGCCTCGTCGTTGACGGGCTGAACGGCGGATCGGTCCGTCTCATCGTCCGCCCGACGCTCTCGGGTCAGTCGCTGCGCGTCAAGCTGACGAACATCCGAGGCAACACGCCGGCCGTGTTCGCGTCAGCGTATGTCGGTGTGGCGGGTTCCGGCGCGGCGGTCGTTCCTGGTACGAATCGCAGGCTGACGTTCAAGGGCGCTGACAGCCTCACACTCGCACCAGACGACTCGGCGTGGAGCGATGCCCTTCGCTTCGACGTGAAAGCATTTCAGCGGCTCGCGGTGAGCCTCGACATCACGTCAGCGTCCGACGTGAGCATGGACACGATGGCGCTGGTCTCGACGTATCGAGCAGCCGGACATCACGCCGCCGAGGCAGCGGGCAACATTTTCACACCGATACCTCCCAACGCGCCCGACAGCACGGTGCACGAATATCCGATGTACTGGCTCGCGGCTCTCGACGTGCAGTCGTCGTCGGCGGCTGGCACGATCGTCGCCGTTGGCGACTCGTGGATCGACGGACGCTGCAGCACGACGGAAGGCGGCGTTGTGCGACCCGACCTGTATCAGCGCTGGATCGACGTGCTGGCCACGCGACTCGCTGCAGCGCGCCCGAAGCAGCCACTCGCGGTCGTCAACGCCGGAATCGCCGGCAACCGCATCATTCCGGGCGGCGGCAACGGGTCGCCCCTCCTGCAGCGTCTCGACCGCGACGTGCTCGAGCGCGCCGGCGCGACGCACGTCGTCTTCCTTCAGGGGATGAACGATCTAGGCGGTGGCGCCACTGCCGCACAGGTGACGGCGGCGATGCAGCAGGTCATCGACCGGGTCCACGCTCGCGGATTGCGGATCATCGGGGGCACGCTGTTCCCCCTGGCACGGCCCGATCGTGCCAGATGGACCGCGCCGTATGACGCACAGCGGTTGGCGGTGAATGACTGGATCCGGACGCAGGCTCGATTCGACGGCGTCATTGATTTCGACAAGCTGATGAGCGGCGGATCGGTCTACGATGGCAGCCAATCGCTGAAACCCGAGTTCGTGTGCGACGACAACGTGCATCCCAATCCGGCGGGGCACCGCGCCATGGGAGAGTTCGTCGATCTCGCGCTGTTCGACACTTCAACACGCACGCGCTAACCCTGCGTTCGGAAACCCGTACAGCTGCAAAGGGAGGACTATGGTTCTGACCAAATCGGAATTGATCGCCCTGCTCCAGAAGGAGGTTCGCCTCCTCCAACATCTCATCACCAAGATCGAGCCGGACATGCTCGACTACCGGCCGACGCCGAAGCAGCGCAGCACGATCGACCTGCTGAAGTATCTGACCAACATGGGACCGACGCTGATCAAGTATGCGAAAGGCCAGCCGCTCGATACGGCCGCGTTGGACGCGGCGGTCGAAGCGGCTAACGCGCGGAGCTTCGACGAGACGGTTAGCGTGCTGGCTGCGCAGGCGGATGTCTACGTCGATTTGCTCGCGGACATGACTGACGATGACTTTCGAGGCGAGACGGCATGGTTCGATGGGTCGCCGGTCACGCGCGGCCAGTTCATGGCGTTTCACGTCCTCGGCCAGTGTGCCGCGTATCGCACGCAGCTGTTTCTGTATCTGAAAGCCTGCGGGCGTGAAGAGCTGAACACGTTCAATCTGTGGGTCGGGGTGGACGCTGCTTTCCCTGCCTGAAGACATCACGGCGAGCGACATGCCGCTCACGTTCAAATTTGCCACCGCTGCGGACATCCCCGCTCTCTTGAGACTTCGAGTGGCAGTCGATGAGGAGCAGACACGGCGCTTCGGTCGCGATCGGTGGTCAACGACGATCAACGAGAAGAGCATTGCGCGCGGTGTGCCGAAGGCCGTCTATCTTCACGACGTGGTTGTCCTTCCCGAGCGCCAGCGTGCGGGGATTGGGAGCGCGCTGATCGAACGCGCCAAGGTGGTCGCTCGAGAGTGGCCCGCGGATGCGATTCGTCTTGACGCCTACGATGGAACATCCGGCGCTGGACCGTTCTACCGGAAGTGCGGATTTGCTGAAGTCGGTCGTGCGGTGTATCGACGTGTGCCGCTCGTCTATTACGAGTTCCTCATCTCGCGATGATGTATTCCGTACTTAGCGCTCGCGCGGCAATCGGATCGGCCGCATTGGCGCTTGCCGCGCTGGCGGTGCTGCATCTACTCAAGCGCGAGATTCATCCGGGCCGGAGCATGATCAGCCAATACGCGCTCGGGCAATTTGGATGGGTGATGGCGGTCTGTTTTGCCGCGTTCGGCGTCGGCAGCGCGAGCGTGTTTATCGCGCTGGTGCCGCAGGTGCACTCGCTCGTTGGCGCGATCGGTCTGGGGCTGCTCGCGGTCGCGGCTGTCGGCTTGGCCATGGCCGCGCGCTTTCCGATGGACCCCGTTTCCACGCCTCGCGATCAGATGTCGTTCACGGGACGGATGCACGGCGTGGCGTTTCTCCTTGGAGTACCCAGTATGGTCCTGGCCGCGCCGCTCCTATCGCTCGCGCTCGTCAGCCAGGGCTCCCATCGATTGCTGCCGCTCATGGGGACGACGGCGGTCGTGTGGCTCAGTCTCGTCGTCATGATCGCGATCATGCTGAAAGTGGGGCCAGGGAAGCCGCCGGATCCGAACGGCCCGGAACGATTCGTCGGCTGGCCGAACCGGCTGTTGATGGTGGGCTATGCCGTATGGCTGATGCTCGCCGCGTGGCCAGTGGCGTTCTAGTGTCGCTGGCCAGTCGCGTAGATCGTCCATTCGTTGGCGACTTCACACGGCCATCCCGTTTGGGGGTCACGAGCGGCAACCGGCAGCGCGCTGTCGAACAGCACCTGCACCGCCGTTGAAACATCGTCGCCGAGCGTGACGAGCGGCACGTAGCGGATGCGCACGTAGTTGGCCACGAGCCGGAACCCGGCGCTGAACTGGTTGATCGCCGCTTCTCCCGGCAGAATGACAAACGGGACGACTTCCTTCGCCATGCGCTGGAGGACCAGTCGCTGGTACTCTTCGCCGCCGTAGTACCCCTGCACGAAGCCAGGCTGGCCGCCGGCAAAGCCACGGCGTGTGAGGACCGGCACCTCCGGAGCAAAGCCACCTACCAGAAGGCGATGGCGGCTCGTCGTGCATCGATCGACGTAGTCGTAGAACGGCCACAGCGCGTGCGCCGTGCGGCTGGGCAGCTGCCGCTCCGCATGAGGTTCCCGCAGCGCTGAGCCGACCTCGCGAATGAATTCCGGTATGCGTCGCCATGTGACGAGCAGGCTGGCGCGATCGAGTTGTTCGACGGTCGAGCCGACGTGCATCACCGAGTTCGTCACAAGCGCCACCAGCAGCACCGCGACGGGCCGCCAGACCCAGAGCTGCCGCGCACGCCACGCGCACGCCACCAGCCACGGTCCGAGCGTGACCGCCGGAACGATGGCGTCGTGCAGACGCGTAATCAGCGGATCGCGGAGGAACGTCCAGTTCACCATCAGCGCGACGGCCACGAGCGGCGCCACTCGGGCCATGATGATCCTCGCCTGCCCTGAGCGAGCGAAGCGAGTCGAAGGGTCTCGCGTCCGAGAGGCGACGAGGAGCAGCGCCGCAGCGATGGGAATCGCCCAGTATTCGTAGAGGAGCGCGGCATGGTGAGGCAGCTCGCCGAAGAGCGGCGGCCAGACGTGCGGCTGACGCCCCAACTCGCCGGCGCGGAACTCGAGCCCGACTTGCAAGTAGGCCCACAGGCCGCCAAAGACCTGCACATAGATCAAATAAGGAAGCGTCAGCAGCACGATCATGCCGGCCAGCGTCGCGGCGCGCCGCACGCCGCCGGGTTCATGGTCGCCGGCCAGCCACGCGGCGATGACGCCGCCGACGCCGAGGTAGATGCCGTGGTCATGCCTGAACAGAAAGGCGACGACGATGGATACGGCAAGTGCGAACAGACGGCCCGTGGTCGGCTTCGTGACGTATCGCTGGAGCAGGAAGAACGTGGCTGCGTAGACGAGGACCTTCGGATAGCCGTACGAGCGGGTCACCATCGCGACCTCGATCACGGCGGCGAGGAGCGCGAGTAGTCGCGACCCGGTCAGCTCGCGGACGGCGGCCGCTGTCAGAACGGCCGACAGCGCGAACGACAGAGCGACGAGCACGGCCTCGGCAAACAACGTCTTACCCAGGAGGACCTGCGCGAGCGCCGATGCCACGTACATCAGCGGCAGACCCTGGTCCAGGAAGTCCCTCGTCGGCCAGTCGCCGTACAGCATCTGCTGCGCGCCGGCGATATAGAGGAAGTGATCGTTGGGGAATCCGTCTTTGAGCTGTAGAAACCGGAACAGTGCCGTGAACAGGAAGAGCGCGGCGAGCGCGACCGCGTACGCGGCTGTTCCCAGCGCGGCCGCTCGCGACGTCATCGTCTCGAGGGCACTCCTGTCGAGGACATCATCTGGACCCGCTGGAAGGTCTCCGTGTTGTCGATGACGTACCCGGGGCGCCCGCGCGTCGTTTGCAGAATCAGCCACACGTACTGACCGAGGATCCCCAGCCCGAGGCTGGTGATCGAGCCGAAGAACGTGACGATCAGCACCGTCGGCGCATAGCCCGGCACGGCGATCCGTCCCGCCAGCGATGCACTCAGTAGCGCGGCGGCAAACGCGATGGCGGTCACGGTGCCGACGACGCCAAGCAGCAACAGTAGCCGAATCGGCAGATCGGTGAAGCTGAACAGGCTGTCGAAGCCGTAGCGGAGCTTCTTGGCGAGCGTCCACGCGCTTCGACCGTCGCGCCGGGGTTGCCGATCGTACGGCACGTAGGCACGGCGGAAGCCAAGCCAGAAGAACAGCGCGATGAGATTGGTGGTCGGCTCGCGTAACTGCAGCAGTCGGTCGCGAACCATCCTGGTGCAGCCGACGGCATTGACGCCTCCGGGCGGAAGCTCCGGCAGCACCCAACGCCGGTAGAGTGCCCAGAACGCGCGTGACGAGATCTCATCGAACCAGGGGTCATCGCGACTCGAGTGCGTTGCGAACGCGATGTCGGCCTGGTCTCGACGGAGGATATCGAGGAAGGTCAGCGCCAGATCCGCGGGCTCTTGGAGATCTGCGGCGAGCACAGCGATGTAGTCGCCCGACGCCTGCTCGAGACCGCAGCGGACCGCGTTGAACGCGCCGAAGTTCCGGCTGAGCGACACGAGCACCGAAGAGAACGCCGCTCGCGGAAGCGCCTGCTGCAACAGTTCGAGCGAGCGATCGGGGCTGCCGTCCACGACGATCACCGCCTCGATCGGCACGGGCGCGATCGCGCTGATCCGCTCGAGCTCCTGCACCAGACGGTCGATATTCTTTTCGTTCCGAAAAACTGGAATAACGATCGAAAGCATCTTTGCCGGCTGGACTGTATCATGGCGCGAGATGGAACTCAGTCTGCTCGCGCCTCGGTCAAACGAACTACGGACATCGATCGGCGAGAGCCTCCCGTGGTCGCCGCTTGATTTTGTGCGAGGAATCTCCGTGGACGGCGATCGCGCGGTGCATGCCGCTTCACTGCTGCGGGATGTCGCTCCAACGGACGACATGCGATTTTCGTTTCCGCTTGCCGCTGACGGAGAAGTCGCAGTCTGCGCGGAACGACTGCCTTGGGATTCGAAATTCTTCGGCTACGGCGTGGCCAGGCTGCACGGTGTGTTTCCGCTGAATGGCTATCGGCCTGACGCCGACTACACACCGGCCATCGACGCGCTCACCGCCCTGGCACGGAGCCGTGGTGTGCGGTATCTCTTCGCCGTCGCCGACTCGCGCGATTTGCCGACCAACCGGGCTCTCACGTCACGCGGGTTCTCGCTGCTCGAGACGCGGCTCTACTACCACCGGACCGTTCGCAACTACGCCCACCCTCGACGGTTCCGCTGCCGGCTGGCCACGGCCGCTGATCTGCCGTGCCTGACCGCACTGGCTCGGAGCGTTGACAACCCGTTCGATCGGTTCAACGCCGATCCGTTCATCGCCAAGTCCGACATCGTCCGCTTGATGGAGACGTGGATTCGGGCGTCGCTCGTCGAGGGATTCGCCGACGCGACGGTGATCCCCGACGCGAGCAATCCAGGGGCGCTCATCACGGTGAAGTATCACAAGGACAAGGCAGCGACCTGGGATATGTCGATCGCGCAGATGGTGCTGGCGATGGCGTCGCCTCGGCCTGGAAACGGGTTTGTGGGCGTGCTGTCCGAAGTGGTCTATCACCTCAAGGAACTCGGCTTCGACCACGTGGCCTGCAGCACACAGATCACCAACCGCTCGGCGATCAGAGCCGGCGAGCATCTCGGCTTCAAGTGCGGCAAGAGCGAGTACGTCTTCCGCCTTCTCCTCTAAGCCCGGTCGGCGCAAGTTGGCGCGATCCATGCAACCTTGAGGCGATCGCGATGAAAAATCGCCAAGCAGCCGGCGGTACGACCCACACTGTGTCGCTCGCTGGCCAGATGCTGGCGATCTCGCTGCTGTGCGGCCTTCTGGCCGGGTGCGGTAGCGGCAATGAACCCGGGAGCCTTGTTCCCACCTCGCCATCCCCTCAAGTCGTATTGACCGGGCGCATCGCGGCCACCAACGGTGGCACTGCGCTGAGCGGTGTGGCCATCGACGTCGGCAACCAGACGGTGATGAGCGACGAGAACGGCGCCTTCCGTGTTGAATGGAACTTCATCCCCGGAATGACGCGGATGACGCTCACCAGCGACCGGATCGTCCAGCGCATAACGACGGTGAACGCCACGTCATCGCGCCAGGTCTCGGTCGATGCGATCGCGCTCGGTAACGGGTTCGATCTCGACTTCTATCGCGCGTTCGTCCGAAACACCTTCACCGAGCCGGGGAATGTGCAGCCGCTGCGTCGCTGGACCAGAGCGCCAATGGTCTATGTGAAGACCGTTGACGAAGCCGGCGAGCCGATTGACGCGACGACGCTCGACACCGTGACCACGGCGTTGAACAGCGTCGCCCAAACGTGGACGGGAGGACGATTCGCACTGGCCGGCATCGAACGTGGCACGGAGACGCGGGTTGGTGTGTCCGGATGGATTACCGTGCGGTGGCCGAATCCCTCGGTGGACCCCAATTGCGGGAGGGCCCAGGTCGGCATGGACGGAGGATGGATCGAGCTCCAGCACTTGAGAAACTGTGGCTGCGGGGGATCACGGATCCGTCCCTACACCGTGAAGCACGAGCTCGGTCATGCGTTGGGGTATTTTCATACCGGACAGGCGGGCGATCTGATGTCTGGCATTTCGGTGTCACTCTGCGATCTGGAGCCCTCCGCTCGCGAGCGTCTGCACGCGACGATCGCCTACAGCCGGCCGGTCGGCAACCTCGATCCCGACACCGATCCGTCGAGCACCGTCGCGCTTCGTTCGCCGCAGCCGATCGTGGTACCGTGATCGAATGGCAGTGAAACTGCCGAAGGTTCACGGCGTCATCGGGCGGCGGCTGCTGGTGAACTTTCGCGTCGAGCCAGGCGTGATTCAGCGTCAGCTGCCGGCCCCGTTCCGCCCGAAGCTTCACAACGGTCACGCCGTCGCCGGCATCTGTCTGATTCGCCTGCAGGACATCCGTCCAAAGCGCTTTCCGCGGATGCTCGGCTTGTCCAGCGAGAACGCGGCGCACCGTATCGCCGTCGTCTGGGACGACGAACAGGGCGCGCACGAAGGTGTCTATATCCCTCGCCGCGACACCGGCTCGCTGATGAATCACCTCGCCGGCGGCCGCATATTTCCTGGCGAGCATCAACGGGCCAGTTTTCGCGTCGAAGACGATGGCGATCGAATCTCACTCGACATGAGATCCGCAGATGGCCGCGTTCGCGTCGATGTGGCTGGTCAAACTGCTGTCGCGCTGCCGTCCTCGTCCATCTTCGGGACAGTGGACAACGCGTCGGCGTTCTTCGAACCAGGGTCGGTTGGCTATTCGGCAACCGCCTCAGGACAACGACTCGACGGGGTCGTGCTGACGACGCATTCGTGGAGTGTGGCCCCGCTCGCCATGAACCGAGTGTTCTCCTCGTACTTCGCGAACGAGGCGAAGTTCCCCGCCGGTTCGATCGCCTTCGACTGCGCGCTGGTCATGCGCAACATCAGTCACGAATGGCAGGCCGGCTCGCCGATGTACATCTGAACGCGCGTCGCGGGCCAACTCATTCCTGGTTCTTTCCGTCTTAGAGAGACCAGGAGGCTCGATGTCTACCTTCGGCCAGGATCTGCGCTACGCCACCCGTACGCTCATCAATAGCAGGGGCTTTACTGCGGTAGCGGTTCTCACTCTGGCGATCGGCGTCGGGGCGAATGTCGCGATCTTCAGCTTCGTGGACGGTATCCTCCTGAAGCCGCTGCCCTACGACCAGCCCGAGCGCATCGTCCGCGTGCTCGAGAAGCCGCCGCAGGGAGAACGGAACGGCATCTCGACTCTCAACTTCCTGGACTGGCAGAAGGACAACACCGTCTTCGATTTTCACTCAGCGCAGACCGGTGGGAACGTCACCATGACGGGCGGTTCCGAGCCGATTCAGCTGCGTGGCGCGCGCGTGTCGGCCGGCTACTTCAATGTCTTCCGGATCAAGCCCGCTCTCGGCCGTGCGTTCCTTCCCGGGGAGGATCAGCTCGGCAAACATCAGGTCGCCGTCATCAGCCACGCTCTCTGGGAGAGTCAATTCGGCTCCGATCCGGGCATCATCAATCGCGTCGTTCAGCTCGACGGCCAGCCGCACACCATCGTCGGCGTCCTGCCGGAAGGCAGCGCCTTTGACCGAGCCGCCGCCCAGATCTGGCGGCCGCTGGCGTTCCTGCCGTCGAACATGACCCGCGACTTCCATTGGCTGACGTCGTTCGCGCGGCTCAAGGATGGCGTGACGCTCGCACAGGCGCAGGCGAGCATGAACGTCATCGGCGCGCGCATCGCGAAGGACTTTCCCGCGTCGAACAAGGGCTGGGGCGTGATCGTGGAGAACTACGCGTCCACGATCGTCGGACCGGAGATGCGCACGGCGTTGCTGGTGCTGATGTCTTCTACGGGTCTCGTGCTGCTGATTGGCTGCGCCAACCTCGCCAACCTGGCGCTCGCCCGCGGCGTGTCACGCGAGCGCGAGGTCGTCGTTCGCGCCTCGCTCGGCGCCGGTCGCTGGCGTCTCATTCGCCAGTTCCTTACCGAGAACGTCGTGCTCTCGTTATGCGGTGGTGTGCTCGGCATCGGCGTCGGCTACGCGACGATGAAGGGGATCCAGCTGATGATTCCCGAGTTCGCGTTCGCGCGCGAAATCAACGTCGAGATGGACACACGCGTGCTGGTCTTTGCGATTGCCGTATCTGTGTTCACGGGCTTGTTGTTCGGCATGGCGCCAGCACTCCAGGCGACGAGGCCCGACCTGGCCTCGTCGATGAAAGAGGAGGGCCGCGGATCGAGCGGCGGCGCGGGGCGCAAGCGTCTGCGCGATACGTTGATCGTCGTCGAGGTCGCGCTCGCGTTCGTGTTGCTGGTCGGTTCGGGTCTGATGATGCGCAGCTTCTTCCGGTTGATGACGGTCGATACCGGCTTCGACGAGACCAATATCCTCACGCTGCGTCTGCCGACGACGATCGAGCAGTTTCCCGATCCGATGCGGTTGAATCAGTACCTTCAGGACATCCGCACCGCCGTTGATGCTGTGCCGGGCGTTCGCGGCTCGGCCTACAGCTGTGCGCCACCGCTGCAAGGCACGTGTTACGGGATGCCGATGCAGCCGGCCAACAAGCCGATGGTTGACTTCGCCAACCGGTCGGGCGGTTTCTTCAAGGTCGTCAGCCCGTCGTACTTCCCCACGCTCGGCATCAAGATGCTCAAAGGCCGGGCGCTGTCGGACCGCGATACGTGGAACGCACCGCGGGCGCTGGTCATGAACGAGCGATTGGCCAAGCGCTACTTCGACAAGGAGAATCCGATCGGCCAGCGGATCCTGATCCAGGAGATCATCGCTGGAAAGACCGAGCTCGGTCCGGACGTGCCCTGGGAAGTCGTGGGCGTCATCGGCGACGAGAAGATCGGCGGTCCCGCCGACGATCGGAGCGCCGGCGTCTACGTTTCGAACGAGCAGAGCCCCGTGTACGGCATGGTGCTCAACGTGCGCACCGCCGTCGATCCGCTCACGCTGCAAATCCCGATCACCAACGCGATTCGCGGCGTCAACAAAGATCAGGCGATCGCCGACATTCGGACGCTCGAGCAGATCAAGAGCGCCAGCATGGGTGGACGTCGCGTTCCTTCGGTGCTGCTCGGGGTGTTTGGCGCTGTGGCGTTGATTCTGGCCGGCATTGGCATCTACGGCGTGATCTCGTACTCCGTCGCGCAGCGCACGCGTGAGATCGGCATTCGCGTCGCCCTTGGCGCGTCCGAGCGCTCGTTGATCAGGCTCGTACTCGATCGCGGTGTTGTGCTGACGGTGATCGGGCTCGTGATCGGGCTGGCAGGCGCCGTCGGGCTCACGCGCCTCATGGCCAGCATGCTGTTCGGCGTCGGCGCGCGCGATCCGATGACCATGGTGAGCGTGGGGATTGTGCTGGCGAGCGTGGCGATGCTCGCCTCCTACGTACCGGCGCGCCGGGCAATGAAGGTTGATCCAATCGTGGCACTCCGTTACGAGTAACCCACTACAATGCCTTGATGGGGTTCTCGTTTCAGCGGCTTAGTGTGTCTGTAATAGCGGCGCTCGTGGCCGCACCGGCGTTTGCCGCCTCCGTTCGCGGCGTTGTTTCCGACGTGACCGGCGCTGCGCTGGCCGATAGTCACGTGGTGCTGCGCGGTGTGGCCACCGGGCAAGAGTCACAGACCGATACCGGCTCCGACGGGCGATTTCAATTCGAACAGGCCACGCCCGGCACGTATCTCGTCATCGTCACCCGCACCGGCTTCTCTGAGGCTGCGCGCACGATCGTGATCGAAACCGCGGATGCGATGCTCGATGTGCCCGTGCAGCTCGATCTTGGCGTGTTCAATGCTGCGGTCAGCGTCACCGCGGCCCGTTCCGAGCGCGAGACGCGGCAGATTCCCTTGCACGTTGAGACTATTACGAAGGGTGCGATCGAGCAGGACAACACGCTCTCGACCGGCGATGCGCTGACGACCGTGGCCAACATCACGCCGGTCGGCAATGGTCCGTTTGGCGTGCGCCCGCGCTTGCGCGGGCTGGACTCGACGCGTCTGCTGGTGCTGGTGGACGGTGAACGGCTCAACACCGCGCGTCAGGCCACCGATCGACAGGGTGCCGAGGTTGGACTCATCTCGCCCGATGCGATCAGCCGCATGGAGATCGTGAACGGTGCCGGGACGTTGCTGTACGGATCGGATGCGCTGGCCGGCACGATCAACATCGTCACCAACGAGCCAGGGTTCTCAAACGACACGCGACTGCTGTACGGCTTCAACGGTTTCTACAGCTCCAACGAGAACGGGGCGCGCGGCACCGCCACCGTCGGCGCGACCGGCCCCGCGTACGCGATCCGGTTGCAAGCCGGGATGGAGTCGTTCGACGACTACAAGGCCGGCAAACTGACGGTCGAGGATACCAGGCCGTTCTTCGCGTCAGGCGCGCTCGATCGCGCGGATACCATCGACGACAACTTCGGGTTTGCGTTCGGTGCGTTCCCCGATCCGTTCAACGCGCCTTACGTACGCACCAGCAACGACGTCCCGAACTCGGGCGGCAACGGTCACTTCGTCAACCTGTCTGGCCTTGCCAGGCTCGGTGAGAATCGTACCGTCCGCGTCCGCTACCAGATGCGGCGCATGAACGACGTCGGGTTCCCGGATTTCGCGCAGCCGTACTTCTTCAATGCGACGTCGCTGCCGCAAAGCGATCTGGATCGCGTGTCGGCGCGGTACGAAGCACGAGCGGTGACGCCGTGGCTGGCGAACCTCTCGCTGACCGCGCATTACCAGCGGACCGAGCGCCTGCTCCGCAACCTGCTGCCGGTGCAGTTCCCCGCCCCGACACCGCAGGCCTTCTTCCCGATTAGCGTGTTCCGGCTCGACACGTTACGACACCCGGCGTCGATCTGCAGGCCGTGTTTGTCCCCGCATCGAATCACGTGTTAACCACCGGTCTCACATTCTATCGCGACAGCAGCAGCGATTCGCGCACCACCTCGACAACGATGTCGCTGGTCGGCCAAGTGGCGCTGGGACAGCGAGGCCCAGCGCCTGTCGTGTTTCCGACGCCGGTCCCACTCGGGCCGCCGACCATTGCGCATCCGGTTCGTGTCCCGGACGCCAGCCTGCGTGATGTCGCGATCTTCGCCCAGGATGAATGGCGGCTGATGCCGAGCCTGTCGCTGATTGCCGGCCTGCGCGGTGACTTCTACAACGTGACCACCGAGGCGACGCCGGGCTACGACGTGGCGTCGGTCGTTGCCGGCGCGAATCCGCCCGTCGATCCGTCAACGCTGCCCGATCCGAACGGTGCGACGTACACGAGGCAAGCGCTCACCGGTGACATCGGACTCGTGGCCAACGCTGGCGGTCGGGTCAGTCCGTTTGTCCGGTATGGCCGCAGCTACCGTCACCCGAACCTCGAAGAACTGCTCTTCGCGGGACCCGCGACGGCCGGAAGCATCGCTCCCAATGTGACGCTCGAACCGGAGAAGGGCAACAACGTTGACGCGGGCGCGAAGTTCAATTTCCCGCGCGTGTCGGGAGGCGCCTACTTCTTCGTCAATCAGTACACGGACTTCATCGTTCAGGACCTCACCACGGCCGTGACGCCCTCGGGTCCGCTCGTGCAGACCACCAACTACGCCGACGTTCGTATTCATGGTCTGGAGGTGTCGGCCGACGCGCCGCTCGCGTTCGAGCAGGGCGTACTCACGCTGAGCGCATCGAGCGCGTTCATGCGCGGGACGATCACAAAGGGCATCAACCCGCTGAACGGCAGCCCGCTCGACGGCGAGCCGGCCGACAACATCACGCCAGTCAAGATCCTCGCGGCGGTGCGATTCACTGAGCGGCGCGGTCGCTGGTGGGCGGAGTATGGCGTCAGGACGCAGACCGACGTCACTCGCGTGACGCCGACGCTGCTGACCTCGCCCTTCCGAATCGCGCAGGACCTGCTCTCGCTCGACGGCTTCACGGTGCAGCGGCTCGGCTGGGGCGTGTCGCTCACGCGCCGCCGCGATCAACTGAGCCTGAATTTTGCGATCGAGAATCTCGCTAACAGGTACTACCGCGAGCACTTCCAGTTCGCGCCTTCACGCGGCCGCAGCTTGACCGTCGGCGTCAGCGCCGGCGCCAGGTAGTCCTCGGTCCCTGGTTTGGTCCGTTCTTAGTCCCTGGTCCGTGGTCCCGACGGACCGAGCACCAAGCACAAAGGACTAAGGAGATAGAGCGGGCGGCAAGCCGTAGACAAGCCGACCGGTCCGGTGGGACACTGCGCCCAGGAGGTTGCGTGATGCGGCGTCTCATTGTGGCGGCCATCGCAGTGGCTGGGCTGTGTGTAACGGTCTCGGGCCAGGTTTCCAGCCGGGCCGGGACTGTGCCGCGCACACCGGACGGTCAACCCGATCTCCAGGGCTTCTGGACCAACGACAACGTGACGCCGCTCGAGCGTCCGGCCGAGTTCGGCAACAAGGAAGTGCTCACATCCGAGGAAGCCGCCGCCTATGCCAAGAAGCGGCGCGATCAGTTCCTGGCGCAGCCAAAGGACAACATCCATTACGACGACGCGATCTGGCAGGACGAGCACTACACCAAGGACAAGGCTGCCAGGCTACGCACCTCGCTCGTGATCGAGCCGCGCGACGGCAAGCTGCCTCCTTTGACTGCGGAAGCGCAGAAGCGCGAGGCCGCGCGAGTGGCCAATCGCGCTGGCACGGGTGTGTCCGACAGCGCACAGACGCGGTCGCTCGCCGAGCGGTGTATCAGCTGGGGCAATGTCGGACCGCCAATGATCCCGCCGACGTACTACGCCAACTTCCAGATCGTGCAGTCGCGCGACACGGTCGTCATTCGTCACGAGCTTATGCACGACGTGCGCGTCGTCTATCTCGATGGACGTTCACATCCTTCGTCGTCGATTCAGTATCTGGCCGGGCATTCGCTCGGACGATGGGAAGGCGACACGCTGGTCGTCGATACGACGAACTTCACCGATCAGACCAACTTCCGCGGACCCCCCGCGACGACGCGCCAGGAGATCAGCCACACCCGTAAGCTGCACGTCGTCGAGCGGTTCACGCGCGCGGACAAGAACACGATCAACTACCAGTTCACCGTCGAGGACCCGGCGACGTGGACACGATCGTGGTCGGGTGAGTATGCAATTCGCGCGTTCGAGGGGCCGATCTACGAATACGCCTGCCACGAAGGCAACTACGGGCTGGCCAACATCCTGCGCGCGCAGCGGCTGCAGGATGCCAAAGCGGCGGGGTCCAAGTAAGCCGTAAAATAGATTGATGCAGGACTTGATTCGGCAGCTGCTGGCTGAGCTCGGAGAAGATCCGACTCGCGAGGGGCTGCTGCGTACGCCAAAGCGCGTCGAGAAGTCGCTGGCCTTCCTGACCAGCGGATACCAGGCCGACATCGACCAGGTGCTCAACGACGCGCTCTTCACGGTGGACTACAGCGAGATGGTCATCGTGAAAGATATCGATTTCTACAGTCTGTGCGAGCACCACCTGCTGCCGTTCTTCGGCAAGTGCCACGTCGCCTACATTCCCAAGACGCGGGTCATCGGCCTCAGCAAGATTCCCAGGCTCGTTGACGTGTTCGCCCGGCGGCTGCAGATTCAGGAACGGATGACCAATCAGATCGCCGAGACGATTCGCGAGAAGATCGATCCTCTCGGCGTGGCCGTCGTCTGCGAGGGCACGCACCTCTGCATGTCGATGCGCGGCGTGGAAAAGCAGAACTCGTTTGCCGTCACCAGCGCCATGCTCGGTGTCTTTCGCGACAACGCCCGGACGCGCTCGGAATTCCTCGAGCTTATCCGCGCCCGGGCCACACACACGTTGTCCGGGACGCCGGGGCTGGCCTGCGTCGGCGACTGACATGCGGGCGGCGGCCATCATCCTGACCACGGCGATCACCGCAGCGTTCGTGCTGGCCTTGGGCGTCGAAGCCTTGGGCGCCGAAGCGCTAAGCGCGAAGGCGGCACCGAGCGCGAAGGCGGCGCAGACCGCCAAGCCTCCGGCCACGACGACGAAGCCGGCCCCGCGGCCGGCGACGCGCAAGCCGGCGCCCAAGCCACTGCCGCCGCCGGTAACCGAGCCGGCGATGCTGAACTGCCCCATGACGCTGGGGCAGGGCGCGCGCACGGACGTCTCCTACTGCGACGTGCTCATCGGCCGCGAGCCCCAAGCTGGGATCATCATCAACTTTCCGACGCACCAGGGGCCGGTGACGTTGTCGTTCGATCTGCACAACCGCCACACATATTCGGAAGAGCAGATCAAATCGAATCGCGCCTACCATCGCTACACGGCGACGATTGGCGTGCTCGCGCTCGACAACACGCTGCTGTCGCGGTTCTACGTGCAGAACGAGTTCCGTGGGCCGGCCGATCTCGTGGATCGCATTCGTGGCGGCAGTGGCCCGGGCGGGCTCAAAGCCGTCGCGCCCACCGGCGTCGAGCACGTCGTTTACATGGTCGATGAGGAAGAGATGGGCGTGAGTATACTGGGCGAGAAGCTGAACGTCGTCCGCGTGGACGGCGCCGACAACTTCACCGCGCCCGGTCGTCCCATTGCCGTGATCAGTAACGTGATGCTCGAGTACCGTCCCGCTCCGCCGCCCAAGCCGGCGCCCGCCAGACGAAAGTGAGCGGCCGCCCGGAACGTCTTTCGATCATCGTTCCCGTCTACAACGAGGCCAGAACCGTGAGGGCCGTCATCGATCGGCTCCTGACGATCGATCTGCCCGTGCCGCGCGAGATCCTCGTCGTTGACGATGGCTCGACGGATGGCACGGGTGACGTGCTGGACACGGCCGCCGGCGAAGGGCTGGCGGTGGTCGTGATCCGCATGCCGCAGAACGGCGGAAAGGGCACCGCGATTCGCGCTGGTCTGGCCCGTGCGACCGGGACGATCGTGGCCATCCAGGATGCGGATCTGGAACTCGATCCCGCGCAGCTCGCCTCGCTCGTGCAACCGATCGTCAGCGGCCAGGTGAATGTCGTCTACGGGTCGCGGTTTCTCGACGGCACCGCGCGCGCGCCGCGCATGACGATTGCCGGTAATCGCGTGTTGACCGCGGCGACCAACGTCCTCTACGGATCGGCGATCACCGACATGGAGACCTGCTACAAGATCATGCGCCTCGAGATCGCGCGCTCGCTGAACCTGACGGCGAGCCGCTTCGAGATCGAGCCGCAGATCACGGCTCGCCTGCTGCGCAGCGGCCACCGGATCCACGAATTGCCGGTGCGCTTCGCGCCGCGATCGAAGGCCGAGGGCAAGAAGATCAAGTGGCGAGATGGCGTTCGAGCATTACAGGTGCTGGTGCGCGAACGCTTTCGGTCGTCGAACGGGCAATAAAGAGCAGCATCCCCACCATGAGCGGCACGGATGCCTGTACCCCGATCGCTGCGGCGGTCGGGATAAACAACGCCGCGAACAGCCAGTAGACCATCACGCCGAACGCGCGCGCGTCTTCGCGCCGCTCTGGTTCGAGCATGTAGGCGCCGAACCAGATCAGCGGCAGCGCCAGCAGCGTGACGTCATACACGATGACGTGCGGGTTGACGAGCAGCGATGCGAGCATCACGACACCGAGGCGGACCCGAACCGGGGCGTCGCTCTTCCAGACGCGGACGACGTACCAGAGCACGATCGCGCTGAGCGTCAGCCACAACGGTACGCCGATGCCGTTTGGCAGCAGCCGCGTGACTGCGCGAAGCGAGTGGCTCATGAAGGGTTTTGATTCGAGCCAGTCGGCATACCTCAGCGTGACTCGAATCGTCGAGGCGAACGCGCCGAACGCAGAGGAGCCCATCGCGAACCAGATGACTGCCGCTTGCGCCGTCACCGACGCGATGGCGCCGACGAGCATGCGCCACTCGCCGCCGGCCAGCACGACGACGGCCAATGGAATGCCGAACTGCGGCTTCAGTGCGAGCAGGCCGAACGCTGCCCCGGCGAGCGCGGACTGACGTCGCTCGAGCGCAAGCCAGCCGAGCCAGAAGGCAGCAAGAACGATGATGGTGACCTGGCCGTAGAGGATCAGGCTCCAGAACGGTGGGAACGCCGCAGCGGCCGCGACGACCAGTCGTCGATCGGAAAGCTGTCCAGACACACGGCGCCAGGCGCTCCACACGATGAGTCCGTAGAGCGCCATGGTGAGGACGTTCCACAGGAACAGCGCGTTCAGGTACGACCATCCGCTGAACACTGCGAAGAGGAGCGGGATCTGCGGCGGGTAGACGGAGGGAAACAGGTCCGCTTTGGATTCCGGGACGAGCGCCACCTGTGCCTCGTGGAGCGCCTTCATGTTGTAGATCGTGTCCACGCGCCCGTCCGCGGCCAGGTGGCCCAGCGTGTAGAAGTGGACGAAGTCAGCGCCCTTCAAGGGGCCGGCAATTCCGCGGTTGCCCGGTCCCGAGAAAGCAATCACTGCGGCGGCAATCCAGAGGAGCGCCGCGAGCACGAAGGCCTGCTTCGCGGCGTGGCGCGCCGATCGCGGCCAGACCGCGATCACAGGTCCGGCGACGCGATGACGGATTTCGAGTGTGCTGCCTGGATTCACTGGCGGTTTCGCACAAAGGAGCAAGACGCCTGCCCCCGCCTGCCCGCCGAAGCCTTGGCGAAGGCGGCTGAGTAATACTGTCTGGTCCGACATGCGTGGATTCGCTCTGGCCCTGGTGATCGGGGCTCTCATGTTCGCGTCCGTTCGCTGGGGAAGCTGGGTCGCGGGCGGGTCTGATTCCTACTGCTACGTACACCAGGCCGAGCGGTGGGCCGATGTGGTCGGTCAGCTGGCGCGAGGCCGTCTCGTCGGATTACAGGTGCCCGAGCCACTGGCGCTCGACGCGCCATGGCCGGATGCCGACCGGTCATTCGCTCCTTCGGGTCACGTGCCGTCGCCGACCGTGCCGGGTGCGATTGTGCCGATCTGTCCGTCGGGTCTCTCGATGGCCATGGCGCCGTTCGTGCTGGCCGGCGGGCCACGCGCGGCGTTCTTTGTCCTTCCCGTGTTTGCTGCGGTGCTGATCGCGGCGACCTCCGTGGTCGGTTCGCGCTTCGGTGCGGGCGTGGGGTTCTGGTCGAGCGTCCTCGTGGCGGTCAGCCCGATCGTCCTGTATCAAGTGATTCAACCGATGAGCGACGTTCCGGCAGCGGCGCTCTGGATGCTGGCCGTTGCACTGGCGACCGGCACCGGCCGCCGTGCCAGTCTTCTGAGCGGCGTCGCGACGAGTGCGGCGATTCTCGTTCGCCCCAATCTCGTTCCGCTGGGATTTGTGATTGGACTCTTTCTCCTGCTGCGGCCGGAACGATCATGGCTGCAGCGGCTTCGATCGGCGGCAGTCTTCGCGATCGCCTGCGCACCGGGCTGCGTCATCGTCGCGCTGATGCAGAACGCTTTCTACGGCTCGCCGCTGGCATCTGGCTACGGATCGCTCGCAACGTTGTTTTCTCTTAACTTCGTTGCCTCGAATCTCGGCCGCTATCTCGGATGGCTCTGGTCCGCGCACACGGCCGCGATTGTCCTCGCCGTGCTTGCGCCGTGGCTGCTGCCTGGCGGCCTGACCGTGCTCGCGCTCAGTCTGTTCCTCGTGAACCTCGCGCTCTATGTGCCGTACGTCGTCTTTGACGACTGGTCCTATCTACGTTTTCTGCTGCCGACGATTCCGCTGCTGCTGATCCTCGTGGTGGCGGTCATCGATGCCGTGCTTCGCCGCATGCGGGCCCCGCGCGTCGCCTGGATCACGGCGGCTGTCGTCATAGGACTGGCGGTGTTGTGCGTGCGCGAGGCGCGGCAACGTCCGACGTTCGTCCTGAAACAGCTCGAGGCGCGGTTCGCTCGTGCCGGTGTGTTTGTCGGCAATCGGCTGCCGGCGGACGCGCTGGTGATTACCAGCTCGGAAAGC
>Ga0207428_10001865_pt1 | contig 21508 bp, 11 predicted proteins | sample RhiMethybrSRZTD1_FD_187600 | JGI IMG/M metagenome (GOLD analysis project Ga0207428, IMG submission 187600) | Populus rhizosphere microbial communities from Tennessee, USA - Rhizosphere MetaG P. TD hybrid SRZTD1 (SPAdes) (version 3) | ecosystem: Host-associated > Plants > Roots > Rhizosphere >...
CGGCTACCGCATTTTTGATGGCGCGACGCAGGTGGGGACGAGCGCCACGACCTCGTTCACGGTCACTGGACTCGCGCCGTCATCGGCGCACACCTACACGGTGCGGGCCGTGGACGCGGCGATGAACGTCTCGGCCGCCAGCAACGCCGTCCCTGTCACTACCGATCCGCCGGTCGTTGACACCACGCCGCCAACTCCGCCGACGAATCTCATCGTCACTGCCACGACCTCGACTACGGTTTCACTGTCCTGGACGGCTTCGACCGATAACGTCGGCGTGACCGGATACCGTGTCTTCAACGGCTCATTGCTGGCGGGGACGTCTACCACGACCACATTCATCGTCGGCAGCCTTACGCCGAATACGAGCTACACGTTCACCGTGCGCGCCTTCGACGCGGCGATGAACGAGTCGCAGCCGAGCAATGCGGTCACCGCGATGACGCAACCTGGCGGGATGACCAACGCCTACACGCAACGTTTCCTCGACCTGTGGGGAGAACTGCACAACCCAGCCAACGGCTATTTCAGTCCCGAAGGCGTTCCTTATCATTCGAGGGAGACCTTGATTTGCGAGGCGCCGGATTACGGCCACGAGACCACCTCAGAGGCTTACAGCTATTGGGCGTGGCTCGAGGCGATGTACGGCTCCGTGACCGGAGACTGGACTTTCCTCTCTCGCATGTTCACGAACATGGAGACCTTCATCATTCCGACGAGCCAGGATCAACCAACCACGTCGGGCGCGTATAAGCCAAATAGTCCTGCTACATACGCTCCCGAATTCGATTTGCCGGATCAATACCCGACCCCGCTCAATTCATCGGTCGCGGCGGGCCAGGACCCGATCGCCAGTGAATTGAGCGCGACTTACGGTACGCCGGAGATTTACGGCATGCACTGGATTATTGACGTGGATAACTGGTACGGCTACGGGCGGCGCGGAGACGGGACATCGCGGCCAGCTTACATCAACACCTTCCAGCGAGGGCCGCAGGAATCGGTGTGGGAGACGGTCACTCATCCCTCGTGGGAGAACTTCCGTTGGGGTGGCGGCGCGGGGCGCGGTTTTCTGCCGCTCTTTATTCTCGACTCCACCTACAGCCCGCAATGGCGCTACACCAACGCCCCCGACGCGGACGCGCGCCTGATCCAGGCGATGTATTGGGCCAAGCAATTCGCCGACGCTCAGGGGGGCAACGCGACGGTTGACGGGCTCGTCGCCAAGGCGGCGAGGATGGGCGATTACCTTCGCTACTCCCTGTTCGACAAGTATTTCAAGTCGATGGGCTGCGCCAGCCCTTCGTGCCCGCCCGGAACGGGATACAGCTCGGCTCATTATCTGCTGTCATGGTACTACTCGTGGGGAGGGCCGATAGACACAGCGCAGAACTGGGCGTTCCGCATCGGGTCGAGCCACAACCACTTTGGCTACCAGAATCCGCTCGCGGCCCATGTCTTGTCGACAGTGCCCGCGTTCAGGCCCCGGTCGCCCAACGCCGCGCGCGATTGGGGAACGAGCCTCGCGCGCCAGGTCGAGTTCTATCGCTGGCTGCAATCGGCCGACGGCGGCATCGCCGGCGGCGCCACCAACAGTTGGGCAGGACGCTACGCGACGCCTCCCGCGGGCGTCTCGACCTTTTACGGTATGTTCTTCGACGAGCAGCCGGTCTATCACGACCCGCCGAGCAACACCTGGTTCGGCTTCCAGGTCTGGTCGATGGAGAGGGTCGCGGAGTATTACTACGTGACGGGCAACGCCAACGCGAAAGTGATCCTCGACAAGTGGGTCAACTGGGCCATGTCCAACACGCAACTCCCGTCCGACGGCAGCTACAACATCCCTTCGACGCTCGGCTGGTCGGGCCAGCCGGCGCTCAATTGGAACGCGACCACCCAGAATTGGAATCCGGCCGACGCGAACTACAACGCGAACCTGCGAGTGACGGTGGTCGACAGGACTCAGGACGTCGGGGTCGCTGGCGCTTTCGCCAAGACGCTCATTTACTACAGCGCGGGGACCAAACGGTGGGCCACTCAGCACACGGCCTCTCAGATGATGGCCAAGGAAATACTCGATCGAATATGGACGATCTGCCGCGATGAGCAGGGGGTCTCGATTCTCGAATCTCGGAGCGATTACCAGCGCTTCGACGATCCGATCTTCGTTCCCCCGAGCTTCACGGGCACGATGGGGAGCGGCGATCCGATCAACAGCTCTTCGACGTTCCTGAGCATCCGCTCCAAGTACAGGGACGACCCGGAATTCCCGAAGGTGCAGTCCTATCTCAACGGAGGCCCCGTCCCGACGTTCCGCTATCACCGCTTCTGGGCGCAGGTGGACGTCGCGCTGGCCAATGCTGAGTACGGCAGGCTGTTCCCGTAATCAGAGCGGCAGGTGAATGACGAGGCCGGGAAATTTGTCCGGATAGTAGAAGCCTCAACTGGAAACATGATGGCGGTTTGCGAATCAGTGTGGAGGCAGACCTACGTGTCTGCCCCGGATTGGGTTTGCGTGCGACCGCCGGGGGCAGACACGTAGGTCTGCCCCTACCGACCACGCGATTGCAAACCGCTCTAAGAGCCAATTCCCGAAAAGATGGGCGTTTGACGTCTATGCCCGGGCGCCGACCACAAATACAAAAGCCGGATGAGCCTGATCTTTTCCCGGCTCATCCGGCTTGTTGAGTCTACAATTTCTTAAGCCTCGTTTCCTCGGCTCGTCGTCGGCCCGCATTGACCCTTGAATCTCAAGGCCGCCTATACATCCATTATGCGCCTGCGCACTCGATGCGCCGAGGCCTCGCCGGTCTTATAATGTTCGTGTTCAATGGCCACTTGCTGCGCCAGACATACGGGGACCGCGCACTTCTTCTGAAAACACGGACAGCCATACCCGCGCGAAATCGCCCCTGGTTCCGCCCGCCGCAATGAAGGCAATCTGCGCTTTGGCCCTGAGCGCTTTCTCCTTGGCGCGCAGATGTTTCTCTTTAGCCTTTTCTAGCCGGTCGGCATTTTCCGTCCGTCGAATAGCTAATTCTTCTAATATAGCGACGATCTCCGCACGCCGAGCCTCAAAAACCGCTTCGGACGCGGCGGAAATCAGGCGCGAAACCGCCGCCGTAAGTTCGGCGAAGCTGACCGGCTTGACGAAGTACTCTTGCGCGCCTGCGCTATAAGCCGCCTGCAAATCGCGCGCATAGGCGCAGGCTGAATAGAACAACACCGGCGTGTGAGGGTCGAACTCGCGAATGCGGCGGCATAACTCGATCCCGTTTCCGTCAGGCAACCAGTTGTCTAAGATGTAAAGGTCGAAATATCCACACTGAGCCAGGCGCAACCCCTCGTTGAAGTCGTGCGCGTAAAAGAGCGCGTAATCTTCGAGAACGAATGCCGCTATTTCCCATGCGTCTTCGTGGTCTTCAACCATGAGGATTCGCTTTTTCTCTCTGGTTAAGTTCGCCATGTTATTTTTATTACCCCCAGATTTTTCGCGTGTTGTACAAACATACCACTGAGGTTTCTTCCTGTCTCTCTAAGTCAAAGAAATCAGCGAAAAAAGAGAAAAAAACGAGCGGCGTCGGAGCGTTTATCACTTTCAAATCGCTGCAAGGCTCGTAATGTTTTTCTTGAAGGCCTCAATTAGCGCGGGTTTGGAGAGCTTGCAGGGCATTGCGTTTTATTCCTCTTAGGTGTGGCGGCTGGTTGGCTTAACGTTTTGAGCGTTCATCTCGATGTGGCGCTCGATTAATGTTTGAACCTACTTTCGCCCTTTTGGCAAAGACGACAGCCAGTTTTCATTTCGCGAAATGAAGTATTCACTTCTATGTTGAGTTTCCCAACCTGAAGGCGCAATATGACTCTTGAGCGATTTCTCCAGGTTGTACTTCAGCGCAACTGATGGGTAAGAAGTTTGAATGAAATCAGATGATGATTTCCTTTCACATCGCGCGGCGATGGTCGGAGATTAAGGTTGAAGTCCAACGACCGGTCGGGAATATAGAGATCGAGGTAATGTAAGGAAGGTGATGCATGTGGATGAAAAAACACCTCCGGAATTCAATGAACTGGTAGTTGTTGGTTCCTCCGCAGGAGGGATCGAAGCCCTTTCGATTCTAGTTAGCTCCCTGCCGAAAGACTTTCCGGCGCCGATTGTATTGGCGCAACACCTGGATCCTTATCGGCCCAGCAATCTTGACCAGATTTTGGAACGGCGCAGCACGCTGCCGATAGTCGTCGTGCAGGACAGCACCCGGCTTGAGGTAGGCAAGGTTTACGTGGCGCCGTCGAACCACCACGTGGCGATCCGCGAGGGATTGGTCAGGCTCGAAGACGATTACGGCAACCGGCCGCGCCCGTCGGTTGATTTGCTGCTGTCGAGCGCCGCCGAATCTTACGGCGACCGGTTGATCGCCGTGATCCTGACCGGCTCCGGCTCGGACGGGGCGGCGGGCGCCGTAGATGTCAAGAAGGCCGGGGGGACGGTGATCATTCAGAACCCCGAGACTGCCCGCTATCCTTCGATGCCGATGGCGCTGCCTCCCACCGCCGTTGATCACATTGCCGATCTAGAACAGATGGGATCGTTGATTTACGACCTGGCCAAGGGCGTCGACATGCCCAAACAGCAGGGGAAGACCGAGGACACGTTGCGCGACTTGCTGTTGATGGTCAACCGCCAGGCCCACATTGATTTCCGCCCATACAAACCCTCGACCATTTTACGGCGCATCGCCCGCCGCATGGCCGTGATGCGCATCGGGAACCTGCGCGATTACGCTAACTATCTGGAAGGGCGCCCGGAAGAAGTGGCCGAACTGGTGATGTCGTTTCTGATCAAGGTGACTGAGTTCTTTCGCGACGCGCAAGCCTTCGCTTACCTCAAGAAAAACATTCTGCCGCGAATAATCGAGCGGGCGCGAACGAGCGATAAGACGCTGCGGTTCTGGTCGGCGGGGTGCGCGACGGGCGAAGAGCCTTACACGCTGGCGCTCCTGGTGGCCGATTTGTTGGGCGCGGAACTACCGCAGTGGAGCGTTAAAATCTTCGCCACCGATCTGGACGAAGTGGCGATCAATTTCGCGCGGCGCGGTCTTTATCCGCCCAACGTGCTGGACAATTTGCCCGACGATTACCGCGACCGCTTCTTCGAGAAGATAGATCACGGCTACCGAGTCTCGAAAACCCTCCGCCAGATGGTGATTTTCGGCCATCAGGATTTGAGCCGCGGCGTGCCATTCCCGCGCATTGACCTGGTGATCTGCCGCAACCTGCTCATTTACTTCAACGCCGAGTTGCAGCAGCACGTGCTCGATCTCTTCGCCTTCTCGCTGCAACACACCAACGGATACTTGTTCCTGGGGAAGGCGGAGACAGTGCGTCCGTCGCAATCGTTCTACGAACAGATTGACAAGCGATTGAAAGTCTTCCGGTGCCTGCGCAGCCCGCAGCCCGACAAGAACGAGCGGGGCCTCTACGCCATGCCCCGATCATGGATGAGCCAGTATGATTACGATGGCGGCGGCGACGTCAGGCGTAATCGCCAGGTCAGGGTCACCGAAAAAGAAACGCTCGTGCGGGAAGGCTACCCGGAATTTGAAATCGACCTGGGAGAACTTCGCCGTTACAACGAATTGATCTTCCGTTTCCTTCCCTCCGGGGTCGTGATTATTGACCGCCATTACCGCATCCTGACGGCGAATGCGAATGCGCGGCGGCTGCTGACATTCCGCGACCTCGCGCACGATCAGGACTTCCTGCACACGGTGCGCATTCTGCCTTACGACAAGGTGCGGACGGCGATCGACACCGTGTTTCGGGAACGAGCGACCGTGGCGCTCCCCGCCCTGGCCGTAGATTCGATGAAGAGCGGCGAGGACCGCTATTTCAGCCTGCGGATCGCGCCCATGCAGATCGAATCCGGCCCGGTGGACCTGGCCGTGATCACGATCGAGGACGTCACCGAGGAAGTTCGGACGCGGTATCGGCTGGAGGCGGCGGAGACCGAGCAAAAACGGTTGGTGGACGACCTGAGCAGGGCCAACACTCGGCTCAATGACCTCAATAAAGAGTTGCAGGACGCGAACGAGGAACTGCAGGCCGCCAACGAAGAGATGATGTTGGCGCAGGAGGAATTGCAGGCGACCAACGAAGAAATCGAGGCGACCAACGAAGAATTGCAGGCCACGAACGAAGAGCTCGAGACCAACAACGAAGAGTTGCAGGCCACGAACGAAGAGCTGGAGACGACCAATGAGGAATTGACCGAACGCACCAGCGAATTGATAGAGACGGGTAAATCCCTGGCCGACGAGCGCGTCCGGTTGACGGAGATGGTCGAGTTGGCGCCGTTTTACATTATGTTGCTGCGCGGGCCGGGTTTCGTCATCGAGACCTTCAACAGGAGCTCGGCCGGCATGCTCGGCGGCCGCGAGGTGATCGGCCATCGCTTCGCCGAAATCTTCCACGAGCCGGAGATGTCCGAACTGGTCAGCCTGGTGCGCGAAGCCTACCGTGAAGATCAACCGCGCAAGACCTCCCGCATTCGCACGAGTTTGTCGGATGAACGCGGAAAGATGACCGATAATTATTCCGTCTACACGATCGTCCCCACGCACAACAGCCTGGGGACGGTTAACGGCCTGGTGATCTATGCCGAAGACGTGACGGGGCTGCGGGCCAGAGAGGTGGCCGAGAGGCTCGAGCATCTAAAGATCATGATCGAAAATGCCCAGCAGACGGCGCTCGGGCTTTACGACGCGGAAACCATGGAATTGCTTCAGGCCAGTCCGCTCTACCTGGAAAAGCTCGAAATAGGACACGGCTACGCCCACGACCAGATCGTCGGGCGCAAGTGGCGCGAGTTGACATTCAGCGATCCAGATGAGGCGGTCGAGATGTTCAAGTCGGTGGTTGAGACCGGCGCCGCCAGCAGGAAAGTTGAAATCCGCATCAAGATGGGGGATTCGGAAACCATATGGAACCGCATCCTAACGCCGATCCGTTTCGCGGGAAATGAGAGAACGGGCAAGGTGAATTATATCCTCTTCTCGGCCGTCGAGATCACGGAACAGGTTCGGGCGCGCGAGCAATTGGAGCAACTGGATTTCATGAAGGATCAATTCTTCTCGCTCGCCAGTCACGAACTGCGGACGCCGCTCGTGCCGCTGATGGGGTACTCAGAAGCTTTGACCCGCCTGATCTCAAAGCCGCCAGCGGCGGGCGATGAGATTGAACGCAACCAAAAAATCCTTCATATGGCGAACAAGTTTCGCGGCCAACTCAAACACCTCGAACGACTCACGGACGACCTGCTGGACATGTCGCGGTTGCAGAGCGGCAAATTCTCGCTGCAGTCGGAATCGGTGGATTTGACCCGGGTCGCCGAGTTGGCCATCGAGGCAGCGCGTTTAACCGCTCCCGCGCGCACGATCCGGCTGGATGCGCGGAAGAATGATCAACCTCTGATCGTGCGCGGAGACGAGGGGCGGCTGCTCCAGGTGATGAACAACCTTTTGAACAACGCGATCGTACACGCGCCGCAAAGCGACCGGATTGACCTGCGACTGAGTCGTACGAACACGGACAGCGGACCGCCGAAGGCGCAGGTCGAAGTGCGTGATTACGGCCCCGGCATCCCGCCGGAGGATCTGAAAACGGTCTTCAGCCCCTTCTATCAAATCTCCGATGACAAGCGGCGGCCCAGAAGCGAGCTTGGTCTGGGGTTGTATATCGCCAAAAATATTATCGAACAGCACGGAGGCGAGATCACCGTCCAATCGAAACCAGGCGACGGCAGCGCATTCATTTTCAGATTGCCTCTGATAGATGCAGGAAAAGTGGACAAATAAAAAGGTGAATCCATACACAGTCTGCCCTTACACTGATTCGCAAACCGATCTAATAGCGCCCACGCAATTTGGCGTAGGGGCGGGTTTTCCCCGCCCAGATCTGTGATCCAGACGATGGGGCGGGGAAAACCCGCCCCTACAATGCTGGGCGCATTGTTTTTTCAAATGCCATAAACGCCAGCCTAAAGCTAATCCCCGGCCACAGAACCCTGCGCTTGCTCTTTTGATCCCTTCGAACGGCCTGAACGAAGGGATGAGGCGCCGCCCAGGACTTTCTTCTGGAACTGTTCGAGGTACAGGTAGATCACCGGTGTGATATAGAGCGTGATGAATTGAGAGACGATCAGGCCGCCGACTATCACCAGCCCAAGCGGTTTTCGGGACGCCCCGTCGGCCCCATAGCCCACCGCGATGGGAAGCGCGCCGATGACCGCCGCCACCGTCGTCATAATGATGGGCCGGAAGCGGTCCATACTGGCGTCGTGGATCGCCTTCGCGGCTGTTTCGCCGGCCTCCATGCGTTGGCGCGCGAAGTCAACGATCAGAATTCCGTTCTTCTTGACTATGCCCATCAGCATAAACAATCCGACAAAGGCGTAAAGCGACGCCTCCTCTCCGAAGAGGAGTAGAGTCAGCAGTCCTCCGATCAGAGCCGGGGGCAGGGTAGAGAGCACCGTCAAAGGGTGAGCGTAGCTTTCGTAGAGGATCGCCAGAATCACGTACATCACGAAGACCGCCAGCAGCATGAGGATGGTCAGGTTCCTGACAGTGTCGCTGAAGGTCAACGCCTCGCCCTGCAGGCTGGCCCTCACGGTGGGGGGCGTTATCTCCGCCGATTTTTTGTTGATGTAATCGACGGCGTCGCCGAGAGGCACGTCCGGCATCAGATTGAAGAATATGCTGACGCTGGTGAACTGATTGATGTGGTTGACGGCCTGCGGGCCTAGTGTGGTCTTCCACGTTACCAGCTCGCGCAGCGGGATGAGGTTCCGCCCGTCGTCCGACCTGATTTGAAGCAGAGAGAGGTCTTCGGGCTTTGAACGCGCTGCGTCTTCGACCTCGAGAATCACCTGATACTGATCTTCCGGCTTCTTTATCAGGTAGAGGTAATTCTGCGAGTACGCGTTGCGCAGCAGATTCAAGATCCGCGCTTCCGAAACGCCGTAGACTTTCGCGCGGTCGCGTCGAATGTCAATGTCCAGGTTCGGGGTGTTGTTGAAGAGATCGGACGAGACGCTCGCAAATCCCGGATATTGTCCGAGTTCGGCCATCAACTTCCCGGCAGTCTCATAGACCTGACCGGGATTGACGCCCGAGAGCGCAAAGGCGTATTGCCCCTGATTCTGCTCGGTCGCCCCTGTGCTGATCTCGAGGACGGGGAAGGGGCGCATGAAGGCGAAGACGCCGGGATTGGAATTGATCTTTCCCATTATTTCGCCCGCCACCTGCTGGATAGGCGCGCGCTCCGAGGGCGGCTTGATTGTGATGAATGCGATTCCCGCGTTGGAGGGGAGAAACTGTCCGAGGCCCGTCAGGGTGAAGTTCATCAGGACGTTCGGATCCTGATGCAGAGTCTCTTCCACGCGGTCCTGGATCGCGCGCATCTGTTCGGGCGAAGAGCCTTCCTTGCCCATAAAGAACCCGAAGACGCCGCTGCTGTCGCCCGGCGGCAGGAACGTCTTGGGAATGATCATGAAGAGCCAGATCGTTCCGGCGAGGCAGACGACCCAGATCGCCGCGGAAACCCATCTGTGCCTGATGAACCACCAGAGCGACGAGCCGTAAACGCCGAGCACCCGGCGCTCCACCGCGCCCATCACACGTTCCACCAGCGTTTGTTTTAAACCGTGACCACGATCCTTGAGCATCCGAGCGCACATCAACGGGGTAAGCGTCAACGACACCAGGCCCGAAGCGAAGATCGCGACGATGATGGTCACCGCGAACTCGCGGAATACGCGGCCCACCTGTCCGGACATGAACACGAGCGGTATAAAGACCGCCGCCAGCGACACGGTCATCGAAAGAATGGTGAAGCTGATCTCGCGCGCGGAATTCAACGTCGCCTCGAAAGCTGGTTCACCCCGTTCCATCCGCCGCACCGTGTTTTCCAGAAAGACGATCGCGTCGTCCACCAGAAAGCCGATGGCCAGAGTGAGGGCCATCAGCGAGAGGTTGTCCAGACTGTAACCGAGGAACCGCATCGCGATGAAGGTGAGCAGCAGCGAGAGCGGGAGCGACACCGCCGGAATCAGCGTGTCGGTAGCGCGCCCAAGAAAAACGAAGATCACGATGACGACCAGCAAAAAGGCGATCATCAGGGTGACCTGCACGTCCCTGACCGAATGCACGATTGTTTGTGACCGGTCGTAGACCGGCGTGATCCGGATCGAGCCGGGAAGTTCGGCGCCGATGACTGGCATCAGCTTACGGATGCCCTCGGCCACCTCGACGACGTTGGCTCCGGCCTGCCGGTTGACGGCTATGATCGCCGTCGCCGTCGGAACCGGGTAGCCTCTTGCCCACATTCGCATGTCCATGCGTTCGTCCTGAACCGATTCGCGCGCCGTGGCGATGTCGCGCAAATAGACGGGCGCCCCGTCCGACGCGCCGACGATCAATTCGTTGTACTGCTCGGCGGTCTCGAGTTGCCCTTTGGGGCGCAGCAGCGCAGTGCCGCTCGACCCGTCGAACTGGCCCGCGCCGGTGTAACTCGTCGCGTTCCTGATCGCGTTCGACACGTCGTCTATTGATATGCCGCGCGCCCACATGGCCGCCGGGTCCGCCTTGATCCGTATGGCCGACTTCGTGCCGAACACGTCCACGCGGCTGACGCCGGGGACGATGCTGATCCGCTGTCCGACCTGCGTGCTCGCATAACTGTGTAGTTGCCCCCGAGTCATCGAATCGCTGGTCATCGCGATATACATGATCGGTTGATCGCTGGGGTTCGTCTTCGAGAATGTCGGCGGGGAAGGCAGGTCAATCGGCAGCGCGCCCGTCGCCTGTGAAATGGCCGTTTGCACGTCGGTGGCGGCGGCGTCAATGTCCTTGTCCAGGTTGAACTGCAGCGTGAGGCTCGTATTGCCTTGCGTGTTTCTTGAAGTGATCAGCTCCAGTCCGTTGATCTGCATGAATTGCCGTTCGAGCGGCGTGGCTATGTTGTTGGCCATCGTGTCAGGGCTGGCGCCCGGATAAGACGCCTGCACCTGGATCACGGGATAGTCGACGGCCGGGAGGTCGTTCACCGGGAGCCGGAAATAACTCAGCGATCCGAAGAGGATCGCAGAGACTGTCAACACCACGGTCATTACAGGTCGTCGAATGAAAGGTTCCGAAAGGTTCATAAACTCCCTCCATTCTTCGAAAGGGCTGCGCCCTTGGGCTGCTCTACCAGAACCTTGCCGCCAGGGGTGACGCCCAGTTGGCCGTTGACGATGACCTTCTCGCCCGGCGCGATTCCTTTATCGACGACGACCATCTCGCCCTGTCTCTGCCCCACCGTCACCGGCCGCATCTCCGCCGTCAAGTCGTCCTTGACTACGTAAACGAACTGCCCCTTGGCCGACATCTGCGGCGCCGTGGCGGGGATCAGGACGGCCCCGCGCAGAACGCTCAAGACGAGCCGGACGTTGACGAATCGTCCGGGCCAAAACCTGCGGCCGCTGTTGGCTATCGTCGCCCGCAAATTCACCGTCCCGGTCGCGTCTTTCACCGCGTTGTCCACAAAGGTCAGGGCGCCGACGACCGCTTTATCTGGTTCGTCGGGCAGACGCACTTCTGCCTTTAATGCGCCTTGCGACATGTTTCGCTGCACTGCCGATAGATCGTTTTGCGAAATCGTGAAATCGGCGTAGATGGGGTCCAACCGCTGGATTACAAGGAGGGGCGTCCCGACGCTGGGGGCCGCCAGATTGCCGACATCAACAAGCCGTTGTCCGGCGCGACCGTCAATGGGGGATTGTATGAAGCAATAACTCAATTGAAGCTTGGCGTTTTCGATTGCGGCCTCGTCCGCCTTAATCGCCTCCTCGGCGTTGCGCACCGCCGCCTCGTCGGCGGCCACTGTTGCCGTCAGGGCCTCGGCGTTTGTCTGCATCTGATCGTACTGTTCATTCGAGACGACTCCCTGCCGGTTCAGTTGAGCGTACCGCCGGGCCTGCGCCTCGCCTAGTTTCGCCTGCGCCCTGTCGCGCGCCAGGGCCGCTTCGGCCTGTTTCTTCGACGCCAGGTCTCTGGCCAGGTTGGCTTCGGCCTGCTGAAGACTCACCTGAAAAGGTCGCGGATCGATGGTGAAGAGCGGAGCGCCCTTCTTTATGTCGGCGCCGTCGGCAAAGTGGATATTCATAATTCGTCCGGATACCTGGGGCCGAATCTCGACCACTTCACGCGCGACGCATTTGCCGATCTGATCCAGATAGACCGGCACGTCCTGAGCCACCGCCGCAGCGATTGTTACCGGCGCCGGCGGACGGTTGAACGCCATCTCCTGCTTCTTCCCGCATCCAGCGCCCAGAAGAGCCGTTATGGCCATCAGTGTCATCGCCCTGTTTTTCTTTGGATGTATTTTGAAGCGCCCGTACGGAGAGATTCTAATCATCGGTTTCCTTCCTGCTTGAAAGTCATTGTTTCAGGGCGCACTCCGAGCGGCCCGAACGACTTTTCTCATTTCTGTTTCTGGTGTTAGGAACGCAAGTGATCTTATACGACCACTCCTGACACCTAGTGTCATATTTCTTTCCGAAAAAATTGTTGGTTTACCTCATCAGGTTCATTAGATAGCAGAAAACGAGACTTTCGTTAGTGTAGCACGAGCAACGGTGTTGCATGTGTAAAATCTTCGGTGTCGGGCTATGAATGCTGACAGCATACCAAGCGAGGTCATTAACTGAACCAATTCAGAACAACTGACATCGATACATCGAATGAACGTATAACCATCAGAGGGGAGCGTTCAGAGTACCGACTTTAGTCGGCTGGCTTCGGATTCCAAGCCAGCCGACTAAAGTCGGTACTCTGAACGCTCCCCTCCGGAAAAGTCATTCGGCAAGAATCAAGCACAAGTCGCCGAACTCATGCGTGAGGTAATCCTGTCGCTCCAAATGCCGGCTGACCAGCGCCAGGATGTTTTCAGGAAGGAAAGCCTGAAGCAATTTGTAATGACTTTCGGAAACGTCGTGTGTGCCGGTCAACAGGCCGTTCACGATCTTGCGCTCATAGCCGGGGCCGAGTTTCAGTGTGGTAAATCCGCTCGGACCCTGGTCAGCGCTTTCGAGGGCGCGGACGACCGACGTGCCGACTGCGATGACGCGACCGGCGCCGACGCTGGTACGCCTGACCGCTTCCATCGTGCTCAGGGGGATCTCAAATCTTTCGGCGAGCGGCAGCGCAAGGTCGATCCTCACATCGCCGGTTGATGACAATCCCGCGCCGTGAGTGAGCGGAACAACCTGTACGCCCTTTCTGATGAGTCTCAACATGAGTCGCCAACTGAGCGCATGTCCCGCGCTGGGCATCTCGACCGCCCAGGGGCGGCTGCTGTAGACGTTCTGCACGGACCAGAGTTTAAGTTCGTCCTCGAGGTACGAATATTGCACGGGCTTTCCGTGCTGATACAGACTCCGCCACAACGCTTCGCCTGAAAGATTGAATTCGAGATCGAGCAGTCTTCCTGACAATTGATCTTCGCCTCGGACTCTGGCCCGGAAGTCCGGGGCGATCAATATCTCTTGGCCTTGCGCGAATCGAGGCGGCGATGGCCTGTCTTCGGTCGGCGTGCGCCAATCCCCGGCGCCGAACACCGCAGCCTGCCAGACCCGCTCGTCCAACTGCTTCGTCAAGCGAAGCTCCACTCGATTGTTCCTTGCGTCCCGCGCCGGCAGCGAGGCCGGCAGCGTGGCCGCATCATTGACCACCAGCAAATCTCCCGATCGCAGATGATCCGGTAGACGCTCTATCGAACTGTCCTCGATTTCGCCATCCTTGACGACGAGCAGTTTTACGTTCGTTTTATCGGCGCGAGGCGCGCGCGCTGCTTTCATAAAGGCCTCCATTCCGAGGCGATCAGCCTCGACCCGTTCGCAATTCGATCGGACTCGCGAATCATCGTCACAATTTTTTCCGCGACCGCGTCGGGCGACTGTAGGTCGGCCGGATCGGCGTCGGGCAGAGCCTGGGCGTGCATCAGCGTGGCCATTTCGCCCGGATCCACGCTGAAGAAACGCGCTCCGGCGTCCGCCATCTCAGCCGCCGCGATCCGGGTCAGATGATCGAGAGCGGCCTTGGAAGCGCCGTATACGCCCCAGGACGGATAGGCCTCGACCGCCGCGTCAGACGAGATGTTAACGATCACCCCGGTTTTTCGCAGAATCATCGAACCGACGACAGCCTTGATGAGCCGGAACGGGCCGATAGTGTTGACCTGCAGCGCCCGCTCGAAGTCCTCGCAATCGGTGTCGGGAATAAGCTGCAAGGGAACGGGGCCGAGCGCGCTCGCGTTGTTGATCAGGACGTCTACCGGCCCGGCGAGGGCCGCCGCCTGTCCCACAATCGGATAGACGCTCTCCTTGTCGCCTACGTCCGCAACGATTCCGAAGGCGGTCCCGCCCTGCTTCCTGATCTCCCTGACGACCTCATCAAGTTCTTCCTGATGGCGGGCGACCAGCGCGACTTTCGCGCCCTCGGCCGAAAGCCTCCGCGCCAGGGCTCGCCCCAATCCCCGGCTCCCGCCGGTGATGAGGACTGATTTTCCATTGAAATCGAACATATGTGACTCCCTCCTTCCAGTTCGTAGTCCCGCCTTCAGGCGGAAGCGTATGTCGCAGATCCATTTCGGAAGGCCTAACGCTTCCGCCTGAAGGCGGGACTACGAACATCATACGCGCCCTCTGCTGATATATCGTCTCAATTGACAATCTATTAGCCGAATGATAATTGGATGGCTATGACGGATAATATGATTGCGGGCTACATTGCGCAGAACCTCCGGCAGCTACGGCAGAGCCGGAACCTGACCCAGGAACAGCTCGCGAGGCTTTCGGGTGTGCCGCGGCCCACCTGGTCCAACCTGGAATCTGGCGCCGCCAATCCGACGGTCGCGGTGCTGGCCAAAGTGGCAGCCGCGCTTCAGGTCCCAGTGGAAGAGCTGATCAGCCCGCCGAAGGCCCAGGCTAAACTCTATCGGGCTGATTCCATTCCACATAAGCAGCGCGGAGGCGTGTTCATCAGGAAACTTTTGCCGGATTATCTGCAGGGATTGGAACTCGACCGGATGGAACTGCCGCCCGGATCACAAATGGCCGGGAATCCGCATCGCCTCGGGACAAGGGAATATCTGGCCTGTGAGTCAGGTCAGGTGGAACTGGTTGTTTCAGGGGACAAATACGAACTATCTCCGGGCGATGTGGTCGTGTTTCGCGGCGATCAGAAACACTCCTACGCAAACAGAGGCGCAAAAGTGGCGGTAGCTTACAGCGCCGTGATTCTGGGGCCTGGACAGATTGGCTAGGAATGCGGAATGCGGAATGATAGTGGGTGAACTGTCTCAATCAAGAGGCAATACAATAAAAGCGGGATCATCGGATTCAATAAACCCGCATTCCGCATTGCAAGACGGCTCTCGTATGCCGTTCAACTCCTAATGATCGAGTAGCGAAGATAATCCGGCTGGCTAATCTTTCAAAAGCGTGTCGTAGTGTTATAATTCACGCAAATCTGAAGACAATGTGCGCGGTTTAAGAACAAGCTAGATTGCTTGAAGAAGAAATGAAGTGGGGACAATTACAATGAGAAAAATATTTACGCTTGGGATGTTTATGACGCTGGCCTTTGCGCTGGCCGTGAGCGGTCATATTTTCAGGGCGGACGCGCAAAAGGGCGCGACAGATATCGACGTTCAGCATTACAAGATTGACGCCGAACTGATTCCGGCGTCTCAATTGCTGAAGGCTCGGGCCGAGGTGCGGTTCGTTCCGCAGTCTGAGACCAGGTCGGTTATCTTTGAAATGAACGGGTCGCTAACGATCAGTCGCATCACGCGCGTGGACGAGTCAGCTACGACGACGCCCGGCGCCGCCACGCCTGGCGCCCGCGCGCAGAGTCCCAAACCGTCTCCGCCGAAGGCGAAAGATCCGACCGCGCAGCCCACTCCAGACGGCCTGCAATTCATCCAGGACAACCGCGAAAACATGAACGTCCGCATCGATCTGGGCGCCGTGGTTCCCGCCAAACAGCCCCTGACGCTGGCGTTCGAATACGAAGGCGCTCTCGAATCGCCGCAGGGCGGGCCGATTTCGAACGCGCGCCTGGCTCACGTCGGCGACCAGGGCTCCTATCTTTTCTACGCCGCGCGATGGTTCCCGTTTCATGAATACGTCGCCGACCGCGCCACTTATGCGATCAACGTCAAAGTCCCGAAAGGCGTGCTTGTCGCCGGTTACAGCGAGCAGCCGGTCGTTCCCGTCCCCGTGATCGAGCAGAAGACGAAAGAAGAGCAGAAGGCGAAAGAAGATCAGAAGACCAAAGAAGAGTTTACGACCTTTGCCTTCGCCTGCACGAAACCAGTCCTGCCGGGCAGTCTCGCGGCGGCCAAATATATCTTGCGCACCACGAACCGTGGCGGATTCGCGGTCGATTTCTATGTCAAAGCCGGCGACGAAAGATGGGCCGATCACGCTATAGACGTCATCAGCAAACACCTGGAATACTATTCGTCGAAGTTCGGCCGTTACGCCTTCGGCAACCGTCTGATCATCGCCGAAACAGACGAAGAGACGCTCGATACCTATTCCGGCCCGGGAACCATCTTCATTTCGCCGCGCGCGCTGACTTCGGGTATTGACGAAAGACTGGCGCGCGAAGTGGCGTATCAATGGTGGGGGCAGGCGGTCGGGTTGAAGTCCTTCGACGACGCCTGGCTGTGGCACGGTTTGGCCGAATTCAGCACACTGCTTTACGTCAAGGACAACGAGAACGAGACGCTCTATCTGCAGACCGTTCAGGCCCAGTTGGAGAAGGCGCTGGCCTTCGAGCAATCGGCTTCGATCCGCAACGCGCCCAAAGACCTTGACGACCAGACCGCGCCTTACCGGTCGGTGGTCTTTAACAAAGGAGCGCTTGTCTTCAACATGCTGCGCCAGGTGATCGGCGAAGAGAAGTTCGACAAGATGCTGCGCGATTATTTCGCTAAAAATGAAGGCAAGAACGTCAAGCTCGACGATTTCGAGACCCTCGCCACAAAGACAGCCGGGCGCGACCTGCGTTTCTTCTTCGGTCAGTGGGTCGAGTCGACCGGCGTGCCGGAATTCCGCTCCGATTATAGAATGCTCCGCACCAAGGACGGCTTCCGCGTCCCCGGGACCGTCAAACAGGACCTGGACTCCTTCGAGATGCCCGTCGACATTACGCTCCGGACCGAGGCCGGATCCGAGCGACAGACGTTGATGATGAAAGGCCCTTCAGCGGATTTCGACATCCTGACCAATAGCAAGCCGATCGAGGTGATCGTCGACCCCGACGCGAAAATCATGCGCAGCTCCGAGGAGTTGCGCCAGGGCGTGATCGTCCGCCGCGGTATCGAGCATTTCCGCGAACAGGAGTATATCGAGGCCGAGCAGCAATTCCAGGCCGCAATCAAACTCAATCGCGGGAATTCATGGGCCTGGTACAACCTCGGATCGGTTTACATGACTCAGCGCAACTGGAACAAGGCGCTCGACGCCTTCGATCAGGCCTTGAACGGGAACCTTAGACCAAATTGGGTGGAGGTCTGGTCGTACATCTATCGCGGCAACTCCTGGGACGCCATCGGCCAGCGCGAACGCGCCATCGCCGAATACAACAAGGCGATCAGCAATGGCAACAATTACGACAACGCGCAGGCCGCGGCGCAGGGCTTCATCTCCGAGCCTTTCGGCAAAAAGAAGACCGAACAGCAAACTGGGGGAGAGTCGAACTGACCGAGTCAGAATGTGGTAGTCCTTATAGGACTTATAGGGACCTATAGGATATATGCGTCGTAGAAATCCTACAGGCCCTGTAAGTCCTATAAGTTTTATAAGTCCCGTGTAGTTTTATTATGCGAAAGTTTATATCGGCGCTCTTCGTCGTTTTTCTACTCGGCGCCTTCAACACTCAGGCGTTGTCACAAACAACCATTGAACTCAACCAGTCGCTGACCGGCGCCGAGCGTGGCTCGACCTCCGGCTCGCATTACCGCTACCTCTTTGAGAACCCGCGCTTTACGACGCCGGTTCAGGAACTCGAATTCGACGGCTCAGGGCAGGGCAAGTTCCGCTTCAAGCGCAAGGACGCCGACGAGGTCGTCAATAAACTCTCGTTATCACCGGAGGTGCTCTCGCAGATTCAACTGATCCTCGACGACATGAATTTTCTGGCGAGCGATGAAGACTACCAGCATAAGAAGGACTTTTCGCACCTCGGGAATATGACGATCGGTTACTCGCGCGAGGGGAAAGAGCGGACGGTCAAGTTCAACTACACCGAAAACCAGAGCATGAACCGGCTGAGCGACATCTTCCGCAACATCGTCACCCAGGAGACCAGAATCTTCGAACTCGAAGCCGTGATCGCGAACGACCCGATCTCGGCGCCCGCGCAATTGCGCATGCTCGAAAACGAGCTGAAATCCAAGCGCGTCGCCGACCCGCACCGCTTCGACCCGATCCTGAAAAACATCAAGCTGGACGAGGGCGTCCCACTGATCGCGCGTAACCACGCGGATCGCCTGTTGCAGATGATCCGTAAAGGTAAGTGATCGGGGAATGCGGAATGCGGAATGCGGATTGATTTTCACTCTCTATCGGTGTCGTTATTTCATCTGGCCGTTTGACCACTGCGAATCCGCATTCCGCATTCCGCATTCCGCATTCCGCAATCCGCAATCCGCAATCCGCATTGCCAAAGTCTCAGCCTCAAACTCAATCAGGAATTTCTTGCGCTCGATGCCGCCGCCATAGCCGGTAAGCTTGCCGTTCGACCCGATCAAGCGATGACAGGGAATGATGATCGAGATAGGGTTGCTGCCGTTTGCCGCGCCGACCGCGCGCGGGGCTTTCGGGGCGCCGATCCGCCGCGCAAACTCACCGTAACTGATCGTCGAACCGTAGGGGATATTGCGCAACTCGGCCCAGACCCGCTGTTGAAACGGCGCGCCGCCGGTCGCGAGGGGCAGATCGAACTCGGTCAATTCACCCGCGAAATATGCCCGCAATTGATCGGCGGCGTCGCGGAACAGACCGTCGTCGCGCCGCCAATCGCCGATTGGCTTCGGCCCGCCTTTATGCTTCTCCATAAACAACTCGGTGATCGCCTCTCCATTCGACGTGAGAAACAATGCGCCGACAGGACTGTCGAGGGTGGTGTAGAAAACTCCGGAATCCATCTTTTCATTCTCCTGCGAATCCCCTGGTTGCGCGTCGCTTTCCTCTTAAAGCGGTTTTCATGTAAATGAATTGCCACAGAGCGCACAGAGGGCACAGAGGACATAATGATTTCTCTGTGTTCTCTGTGATCTCTGTGGCTAACTGTCTTCATACATTTGAAAACTGGTATAAAGCGTTCGTAGACGCTCACCTCGGGGACTTCAGTTCGGGGTTGATCTCAAATGTGTTGGCGTCCCAATCGACAGTCACTGTAGTTCCGTCCGCAAAAGTCGTCCGCTCCTTGCGATAATTTTTATCCAGGAACTCGTGCTTGATCATCTCGATCAAGGCCAGTCTCTCGTGCAGCGACGCCATCTGCCGGATCAATGTCAGGTTCTTCTCCAAGTCGGCCTTGAGGTCGCCCACTTGCGGCAGGCCTCCGTTCAACAGGCCGTACAGGATGTTCTGCATGTCGCCTGTCCGGTACGGCGTGATGATAGCGTCATGATAGACCAGATTGAAGAGCGGCGCGGTCACGCACTTGGCCGGCCCCAGTGGGGAGGAGATGTCCGCGTAGGGAATCGTCCAATCGCACGCGGCCTCAGTGCCCACTATACCCAGGTTGTTGCGCGTCCAGTTGTAACAGAGCGCCCGCGCGTTGATCGCGTCAGCGCGCGTCACCGGGTGTTCGGGATTGAAATCCTCGTCCGGCGGAACATAGCCGAAAACGTCCAGATAGCTCCCCTGTGGTTTGATGCCGCGCTCGAACAGCAGCCGGTAGTTTTTGATCAAATGCCCTAGCATGAAGCGCGAGTTGAGAAAGGTCTGCGTCCCGCCGTCCCAGTGGCGCATGAACGGTATGTTGCCTTCCTTCGAATCGCCGAAACGCGTGCCGGGAAAAGCCTGCGGCGCGCTACTCGCGTCCTCTTCGTGAATGGCGAACTGCGGGTCGTATGAAGGCGCGTCAACGTAGTAATCGCGATACTGATCGTGGAGCGTGAAGATGTAGCCGATCTCGCGGCACGCGTCGGCCAGCCGTTTCATCCCTTCCCACCCGCCGGCTTGCGGCGGCGGCGGCAATTCATCGGGGTGCTGCCGGTCGTAGCCGAGATGCGGCCAGCCGGTCAGTACGACGTGCAATCGCTCGACGCCTTTCGCTTTCAGTTCGCGCAGTTGACGCGCGCGCTCGTCGAATGTCGTCAGGCTGAAGTTTTTCTCCGGATTCTTTTGATCGTAGCGCGAGCTGTCAGGCTTCAGATTTCTAAGGATGCTCAGCCGCGTGAGCGGAGTCCCGATCAAATCTTTGACCGCCGGCGTACGCGCGATCTTCTCCCTGAGCGAAACGAACAGTCCCGTGTCCATCGCGTAGCGGCGATACCGTTTGGCCAGATCAACGTAATTGCCGTCGGCCACGAAACACATCCGCGCCGTTCGCGGGTAGCCGAACCGCCCGAGCGTCGCGCGCCATCGAGGGCCGATCACAGTCGGCCCGCCTGCGGGATGGTTAAACTGGTAGGCGGCGTCGTTGGGTGATTCGACGATCACCATCATCGCCGAGCGCCCCTTCTGAAACCCCCACCAGGACATCGACCACGACTCGATTACGTTGCTCTGAACGACGCTCTTGTCGGTCGGCGCCACTTTACCTTCCGGTGTGATTGTGCGGATCGGGTGAAACTCCTTGGGCCAGTTGCGCGGCAGCAGATTGCCGCGGCCGTTGCTGAGCAGCGTATGATCTACCTCGCGCGCGTCGAGCGCCGTGGGCCAATCGAGTTGTCTCAGGACCGCTTCGCGCTCGTTCGCGGCGACGTCGAAGACCAATTCTTCGTCCTTGCCTTCGAGACAGACCGTCAGGAAGAGCCGCAGATCGAGCTCCGCGCCTTTGTTGAGCAAACCGTTGTGGCGCCACTCGCCGAGACTGATCTTGACGCCGGTCTTGAATCCCGTGTCGTAAGGCTCGATCTCGATCTTCCGCGCGTCGGCCAGCCGCAGGTAAAACTCTTCGCCGCGCGACCTGACCAGCATGTCTTTTGCCGACGAGGGGACCATCGCCCAGTTGGCCGGGCCCGCCTGAACGCTGAGCGCAAAGTCGGATTCGTTGAGTGTGACCTTGTTCTTCCTGCCCGCGATGACCCATTTACCTTCAGCGCGCGACACGACGACGGCCGGCGCGCCCCACTCTTCACGCGGGAGTCGCTGCGCGAACGACATCGCGTGGCAGGCAAACGTAAAAACGGCAATCCTTATAATCAGTCGGGATAATGACATTTCGCCTCC
>Ga0207428_10001866_pt1 | contig 21490 bp, 18 predicted proteins | sample RhiMethybrSRZTD1_FD_187600 | JGI IMG/M metagenome (GOLD analysis project Ga0207428, IMG submission 187600) | Populus rhizosphere microbial communities from Tennessee, USA - Rhizosphere MetaG P. TD hybrid SRZTD1 (SPAdes) (version 3) | ecosystem: Host-associated > Plants > Roots > Rhizosphere >...
GTCAATCGAATCTTAAAAAGGGGATCGATTCACGCCTCGAGACAGAACGTCCGGCGCCAGAGTGAAGGGTGAGTTATTTTTGAGCCAGCCGAGAAGTCTATCAAGTATGGGTTCGCGGTTCTCTTCATAGATTGCTTTCGTCAACGGAATATTCCCGGGACCGGCCCTGACGCAATTGGTATATACTGACCGCACAAGAGCGTATCACAACAAAAAAACGCGGCTGTGACGCCGACTTGTCAACATTCTGGGCATCTAAGGTTATGAGGGGTAATACAAATGGACCGCGTCAATTCGCTCGGCATATTTCTGTACCTGCCGCTAATGATTTTCGTGTGGGAAAACTCATCATGTCGTAACTCGATTTCCAACTCCGCAACCAATCCACCGGTGAATGTCAGCACCCGCAGCTCGTCGAACCAAACTACAAGCGTCCTCGGACATTGGGGCGGACCACACATCTCGATGGAGGTTACTGAAGCGGGCGCCGAAATCGATTACGACTGCGCCCACGGTCGGATCACAGAAAAAATTACTCCCAATCGCGATGGGAAATTTATGGTAAAGGGAGTGCACGCGAGGGAACGAGGTGGTCCTAGTCGAATAGATGAACAGAATGAAGAAGCCGCATCGTACGGAGGCTCGATCACCGGTGACACGATGACTTTGACCGTGACCTTGACCAAAAACGACGAGACGGTGGGAACATTCACCCTCAAGCATGGCAGCACGGGACGCATTCGCAAATGTTTGTGACGAGATTGCATTCGCTCCTGGTTGAAGCGGATCGGATTACCAACAGAGGCACTGGCTTCCGCCAGTGCCTCTTTTGTTGAGGGGAGCAGATTGCTCCTATTTTTGAATGATGATGCTGCCGCCGATTGGTTGATAGGGAGCGGCCGGTGCAGGTGCCGGGAAGAGATCGCCCGTACCGTAGTTGGTCGGCCTGAACGTGCCTGAGGCCGGACTGCCGGTTAATTGGCTTTTCCTTCAACTCAGGCTCAACGACAGGATCTTTCTTGATTTCTTCCGGCGTCATATCTCTTGTGGCCGGAGAGATCGCGAAACCAACAGCCTGCATCGACACGGGAGTGAGCGATGCTGATTGCGGTGTGATTATTGCGCCGCCATTCCGTAACAGATGCCCGGCCGGCCATCCGTGACGTAGTACTGGACTTCTTTTTATCGCCGCGCTTGGCCTCGCCCGGCTGAAACAACATTAAGCTTGGCAGCACTATCGTTGCTGTAAGTATTATTAACCATCTTGTGTGCTTTCTCATTTGACTCCCCCTCCTCACGAATTAAATGAGTCTCGTCCGCGGCCGAATTGCAGCAGGAAAGAGCGCGAGTAAAAATCGATCAACCGCCAGCGATCGGAACCTTCGGCTCAATCGAGCCTCATTGCTGGCTTCCGGTGATTTCTATTCGCTTGTTTAGTTTCCAGCCGTCAGAGACGACCTGCAGGTCGAAACTACTTTGCTTGTAGCAACTCTCGCGGAACCAGGTAAAACCTAATCCGGTTCGCGTCAGCTAAGTTGTTTTCTGCAACCGTGGTATGGGGCAAGCCAAATTTGGGGGACGCCCAATAAAAGCGTGGGGACAGCTCGTTTCTCGTTGTGCTCAAACGAGCCACAAAGTTAATAACCCTTTGAATGCGCCGGACAATATATCGACGCGGGGGTGCGTGTCAATGAAAAACCAGGAGGGCTATTTCGCTGGTGTGTGAGGGCAAAAGGAAGTTCAAGATGAAGAGCAAAGCAGAATTCGTTTACTTTCTGAGCCAACCCAGCAAACCGTAAAGCACCGTCTCGCGGTTCTCTTCATAGATTGCTTTCGTCAGCGGAATGTTCATCGGACAGGCCTTGACGCAGTTCTGGGCATTGCCGCAGTTAGTGATGCCGTCGTCGCCCATGATTCCTTCCAGGCGTTCATCGCGGTTCATCGCACCCGACGGATGCATGTTGAAAAGCCGCACCTGCGCAATTGCCTGTGGCCCGATGTAGTGATCCTCGTCATACTGGGGACAGGCCTCCAGGCAACACCCGCAGGTCATGCAACGGGAATATGCGTAGCGCTCCATCACGTCGTCCTGGTCCATGCGCGGACCGGGGCCTAGATCATGAGAGCCATCCAACTCAACCCAGGCATGGACCCGTTTGAGATGATCGAACATCTGCGATCGGTCAACGATCAGGTCGCGGACGTTCGGAAATTTGGTCATCGGCTCGAGCTTGATCGGCTGATCGAGATTATCAACCAGGGCCGAGCATGATTGCCGCACGCGGCCATTAATTACCATCGTGCAAATGCCGCACACCTGCTCGAGACAATTCATGTCCCAGGAAGGCGGCGTCGTCTTCTGCCCCGACTTGGTAACCGGGTTCTTCCGAATTTCCATGAGGCAGGAGATGACATTGAGATTGGGACGATAAGGAATCTCGAAGATTTCCCAACGCTGCGGTGCGCCCATTTTTTCTCGACGCTTGATGTGAATTTCGACGGTGTTAGGCATCTTTATCGGTACGCACGCCTCTGGCGTGCCGGTAAAATCGATCAATCTCGCGAAAGCACGCCAGAGGCGTGCGTACCACCGAGTCTAAACTTTTCTCTCTTCGGTCGCAGCCGGCGAATCTGGTCGTTTGGTGGCCGGATCAGTCTTTGATTCGCTTTTGGCTTTGCTGTAATCGCGCTTGCGCGGCGGAATCAGCGAAATATCGACGGCCTCGTAGGAGAAGACCGGGCCTTCGCCTGAATATTCGGCAATCGTGCTCTTCAACCAATTCTCGTCATCGCGATTTGGAAAGTCCGGTTTGTAGTGCGCTCCGCGCGATTCGTTGCGGTTCAGCGCTCCCAAGGTAATGACCCGCGCAAGGTCGATCATATTTCGAAGTTGTCGCGCATGCGGCAGGGCCATGGTCGCCCAGAGATTCGAATCATTGATTGAGATCCGGTTGTAACGATCCTCGAACTCTCGCAATTTGTCGTCAGTTTGCTTGAGACGATCATTGTAGCGGACCACAGTTACGTTGTCGGTCATGATGCGGCCCATCTCTTCGTGCAGCTGATATTGGTTTTCATTCCCGCTTTGCGCGATCAACCTGTCGTTCAGTTCCTGCTGCCGTTTTGTTTCCTGATCGTAAATCCGCGAGCCGTTCGCGCCATTGCGCTGAACATTGGTGGCCCATTCAATGGCGGCTGGAGCCGCGGTGAACCCCCCATAGACGCAGCTCACTAATGAGTTCGCACCCAGCCGATTGGCCCCATGGATTGAGTAGTCGCATTCGCCCGCCGCCAGCAGTCCCGAAATATTTGTCCGCTGATCGAAATCAACCCAAAGCCCGCCCATCGAGTAATGCATTCCGGGAAAGATGCGCATGGGGACATGGCGCGGATCGTCACCCACGAACATCTCGTAGATCTCCAGGATTGCGCCGAGTTTCTTATCGAGCGTTTCGGCCGGAATGTGAGTCAGATCCAGATATACCTGGTTCTGTCCATTCACCCCCATCCCATCGAGACAAACCTGGAAAATTTCCCGCGTCGCGATGTCCCGAGGCACGAGGTTTCCATACGCCGGATATTTTTCTTCCAGAAAGTACCAGCGCTCGTTTTCAGGAATCGAAGATGGCGATCGATTGTCGCCCTTACTCTTGGGAACCCAGACACGGCCACCTTCTCCGCGGGCCGACTCGCTCATCAAACGCAACTTGTCTTCGCCGGGAATTGAAGTCGGGTGGACCTGGATGAATTCGCCGTTAGCGTACTTCGCTCCCTGTTGATAGCAGACGGCGACGGCGCTCCCGGTGCATACCATCGAGTTGGTTGATTTCCCATAAATCAAACCGGGCCCGCCGCTGGCGATAATCACTGCGTCAGCCGCAAACGCTTTCAACTCGAGCGAACGCAGCTCCATAGCCACCAGCCCTCGACAAACCTGGTGGTCGTCGAGCACCAGCGACATCATCTCCCAGCCTTCGTACTTCTTAACCCGCCCCGCAACTTCGAATCGCCGCACCTGTTCATCGAGAGCATAAAGAAGTTGCTGGCCCGTCGAGGCGCCGGCAAACGCAGTGCGGTGATGTTTGGTACCGCCGAAACGGCGAAAGTCGAGCAGGCCTTCACTGGTGCGAGAGAATGGAACGCCCATGCGATCGAATAAGTAGATGATCGCCGGCGCCATCTCGCACATGGCTTTGGCGGGCGGCTGGTTCGCCAGAAAATCACCGCCGTAGATCGTGTCGTCAAAATGCACCCAGGTCGAGTCGCCTTCGCCTTTGGTGTTGACCGCGCCATTGATTCCTCCCTGCGCGCACACTGAGTGAGACCGCTTCACCGGGACTACAGAGAAGAGATCGACGTCGTGACCTGCTTCGGCAATTTTCATCGCCGCCGCCAAACCCGCGAGCCCGCCGCCTACGATTGCGATTTTGATTCCCTTCGCCATAACCCTTTACAAAATGCCCCTGAGCAAACCGCCGGGGCGAATGAACGCTACTGCCGCGTTGAGGCCAACCGCCAGAAGCACCACGCCAAATGCGATGCACGCGTAACCGGCCAGGCGCTGCGCGCGCTCGCCGATCACAATTCCCCAATCAACCAGGAACAGCCATATACCGTTGGCGAAATGCCAGACCGTTGCCGTGATTCCAACTATGTAAATGATAAAAATTGGGACCATATGAAATTCGCGCGATACGATAGCAAAGCTTTTGTCGGGAAAGTGCGCGACTGATTCCGTATTTAGCCCGGGTATCATCCCAAATCGAAAATTCAAGACATGGAACAAAATGAAGAAGAATAAAATGATGCCGGTCACGCGTTGGATCGTGTAGAACCAATTTCGCGCATATGGATAATGCAGGTTATTCGGCCGCATTTCAGCCGTAATCACCAACCCGTAAACCGCGTGATAAATTAAGGGGATGAAAATGCCCCCGGTTTCGACCAGCAAGATGTACGGAATCGACTGAAGGTCTTTGACGGCGCCGTTGAAAGCAGCCTCGCCCGCCAGGGCTTTTGAATTGGTATAAAAATGTTCGAGAAGAAAAATGCCGAGCGGCATGATGCCTGACAACTGGTGCAATTTGCGCAGAATGAAAGTCCTGCTCAGACGAATTGCCAATGCGGCACTCCTTTGCGGGTTGAACTAAGCAAGGTTTGAAGAACTTGCGGCACCGAACTGTTAAGTGATTGCGATATCAAAGAAAATTATAAAGGTGCGCGCTGAAAATGCAAGACGACAGTTACGATAACACGCCTTTTCCTGAACCCGTCGTGATCGAGATCACCGACGTATTCGATCTGCACACGATTCCTGCCCGTGATGTAAAGCTAGTTATCGAAGAATACTTGCTTGAGGCCCGCCAGAAGGGCTTTAGTGTCGTCCGTATCATCCACGGCAAAGGCATTGGTGTGCAGCGTGAGATTGTACGAAGCATCCTTTCGCGAACATCGTTTGTATTGGATTGGAGCGACGCACCGCCCGCAGCTGGTGGATTAGGGGCGACGATTGTACGACTCTCAACCGTGAGATCAGTTACTGAGTAACTCAAGCCTACTGTCTATTTTGGCGCCGCGAACAGGGCTCGTTCGACCAACATACAAATGGCGTGTTCGATGGTTAGTAATGTCTCCTGGATATGCTGAGTATTCCGACTTGGAACAACTACGGCGTGATCGACCAGCGATGCCATCTCCCCCGCCTCACCCATCAGACCTATTGTTTCTAATTCCATTTCGTGCGCGGCCGCCACTGCGCGGATGACATTTCTGGAACTGCCGCTCGTGCTGATGCCAATGAGAACATCACCTCGTTGGCCAAGGGCTCTTATTTGCCTTTCAAATACACCGTCATAGCCATAGTCGTTGGCATAAGAAGTGAGAAAAGAGGTATCAGTGGTCAATGCGATCGCTGGCAACCCAGGTCTCTCAAACTCTTTGCTCAATCGGTTGACGAATTCAGCTGCCATGTGCTGAGCGTCAGCCGCACTACCGCCATTGCCGCAAATCAGGAGTTTATTGTTCCGCCGAAAACAGTCAGTTATTAACTTCGCGCAGGCCAATATTGAGTCCAGACTGGTCTCTGCCGAGCGCCTCCCTATTTCCGCACTCTCAATAAGGTGCGCATAGGCAGACGCCCGCCCCTCGTCGTTCTGGTCAAGGCCACCTTCTTTGCCTGGAAGTGATTGGTTTAGTAGTCGCATTTCTCTGAATGAGCAATCTGAACGCCTAACCAGGTACTATCAGATTCGTTTGGAAGTAAGGAGAAGCTCGATTATCCCCGCAAGCGGGTTACTACTAATTATCGTCCGACTCACGCAATTGGTTTCGGGACTGGCTCTTTTGGGTACGGGACGACGAGACGCCTCCAGTCCTCAAGTTGAAAATAACCCGAATACACGCAAAAAGACATGCCGCGAGATGCAGCATGTCCTTTTCGCGAAAACCACTTGGGTGTAATGTCTACTAGAAGCTAGTGCAGACCCTGATAGGACTGGCGCTCTGGCCGGCGAGACACGCACGAAGTGCAGCAAGCTGCGCCGCCAAAGCATCGGCTTTATCGTTCGCGTCGTTCGCTTTGTTCCACGCAATCAATGCCCAGACGAATGCGGCACTGCCAATGGCCACGCCGGCGATGCCCCAGTTCCGAGCAGTCTCCGCGTCGGTCGGCATTGGAGCCGCGGATCGCGGTGCGCCGTTCGGACCAACGACCGTGCCTTTGACACCAGCTGCCGTGGAAAGTGTCGCATCTCCGGAAACAATCCTGAGCGCGACATTCTTAGAGTCGAAGTTCAGGACAACGCTGGAACTAGGAGCAACGGTTACCGTTCCTACCTGGTCCAATTGTACCGTCGCGAGACTCGCTGCGGGAGTGGTCAACTGCGCGCCCGAGAGAATGATCGTGCCGGTAATGGCTTCAGCGCCATTCACAATAATCGGTCTATTGCTCATGGTAACGAGCTTCCCAAGCAACATCTTGGGGCTGGCAGACTCACTGGCCGTATTTTTTGGGATGACGGCTCCGGCTGCAAATACATAAACATTGATGACGGCAATCAGCATCAAGGCTGATAAAATTCTCATGGGACGTAACTCGAATCGCATGGTTTTCACCCTTCCTTTGAGGTTTGGAAATACCTATCTATCCCCAATCTCTAACAACGTTCTGTGGGGAAGGCTGGACTTTACTCTGAATCTTTCCCTGAAGTCAAGCACTTTCTTGGGAATTCTGACGTTTATTTCACTTTACCGCGGTTCGAAACCCTGGTCCGCGACGGCAAATAAATACAACCAGACCATCAGCCGGATCAAGTGGATTTCTCACGCTTGCAGCATTCACTTTTTGCTAAGTTTAAACCCGCTTAGCCACAATCTCCCAAAAACCGGACAAGGATTCTGGTTACATGGCAATCGTTGCAGACTAATTAATATGCCTGAGGTAGTCGCCTCGCTGGAAAAATCTACGGTGTAGCTGGTCCAATCGCCTGACCTTGGAGAGAGCGCCTGAGATTGACCCAGAACTTTCGGCGATTTAACGCCAGCTTCCGACACCACGATCACAGGGGGCCCGCCGGTTATGAGCTTCTCTGTTTTTGCCAGGAAGCTCAACGAATAGTGGCCATTGGGGGCGAGTAGAACCAACTGGTTAATCACCTCGCTGGTCGTAGTGCTTTCACCGGAGAATTCGATGCGAAGGCTTCTACTGTTTTGAGCTGGCCCAACCGGATCGATTGAGATCAAGACATGTGGCGTAGTTGATAATTGCCATCCAAATCCCGGGTCATCCGCCACAATCGGATCCACGAAGTCCCCATTCAAAATCTGTTCGCTCCGGGGGCCGGGTCTCGAATGACTTACGCTCCAAACATCGAAAGCGTCAGAAAGATTCCCGAGAGCCAGCAATTCCAAAATCGTCTTATTCTGGAGACTTCGCTCGTCTTCGTCTCGAGGTGCTCCAGCCTCTCGCACTTGCCTCGCCGCATCGATCCCTTTTCCCCGTTTCGCTAAGAACCAGGCTAGCTCAAGACGGCTTCGCGCTGTCTCTGGCTGGACTAAGGTCTCAAAGTTTCGAACATCTTCATTCGCGGCAAACCAGGCAAGATCCAGCACTCCTTCAACCAACGCAGGATTACTTTTCGCCCCGCGACGCAGCTCGTCGAAGGCCTCCTGATACCGTTCCTGACGATAGAGCAGGTTACCAAGTTGCCAATGCGGCTGGGCAAAAGAGGGCGCCAATCGAACGGACTCTCTAAGAGCGGCCTCTGCTTCTGTCTGATTGCCTACGCGTTGAATCGTTACCCCGAGATCAAGCCACTGATAGTAGTAATGAGGCCTCAGGAGAATGGCTTGTTTCAGCTCTCCAATGGATTCGTTGAGCCGCTCCAGGTTCACCAAGTTAAGCGCACGCGTGTAATGAACTTCTGGATCGGCCGGATTAATGCGTGCGGCTCTATCTGCGGCTTCGATGTTCGTCTGGACCACGGCCACGGTTGAGAAGAGCCGCGCGACTCCATTCCTTGCCGAAACCACGATTAGCCGATAACAAAGAAACAATCCCAGCAGAGCCAACGAAAAGCGAAGAGCTCTCCGCCAGCCCTGCTTACCTTTCATGCTCGTGCCGTCGGCGTTCACTTAACTCGTGCCCTTCGAAGGTTATGTTCTTTCTGCGGTTATGTTCTTTCTGCGTTATTGGTCTTAGGTGGTGTTGACTCATGCCGCCCGAATTCGTGGTGAGTTGTCATCTCGACCACCACCGATTGGAAAAGGTTCAATTGATGCTGATTGCACCCTCCGATCCGCAACAGTGATCACTACCAGACCGGCAAAAAGCACCCCGATTCCGGTAAGCTGAAGTCCAAAGTCAACCAGGCTATGAACGCCAACACTTAGAATTCCTGCCACAGCCCCAAGACAGGCCGCGCGCCGATAGCGATCCGATGACTTCAATGATGCTGTCGTACGCCAAATAACCAGAGCGATGAATAGGCCCCCCAGCAGAACTGCAACCATCCCTCCATTTGCTGCCAGATCCAAATAATCATTATGGGCCTGCTCGACTTTGATCCGGCCAGAGCCTGTCTGATACTGGGGGATAGCCAGAAAATACGCACCAAAACCAACTCCGGTCGAGGGGTTATCTTTTATCAGCTTCCAGGTTGATCCCCAGATCTCTTTTCGCGTGGTGCCATCAATCGTATCCTGCTTACTAACCTGCTTTCCTGCCAGACGGTCGCCACCCATCCAGAGAACGCCCGCGATCATTATCACAGCAATCACCACCATCACGAGCGGACGCACGACGATTGAAGATCCGATGAGCTTTAGCCAGCCTTTCTTCCCGTCTTCGCCTACGAGTCGTCGTGCTGAATACCAACTCAAGGCGACGAAGATCAGGAAGACTGACTGGCACACCATCCCGAAGATCCCGCCGCGCGAGTTCGATAAGACGAGAGCCGCCCAAATCACTACCGCAACTGCCAAATAGATCGCAATGTGATCGCGCCGCACACCTCCTCCCAGGAGGAGGCCTATCACGAGCCCAAAGCTCATTTCCGTCACGTAGGCAAAAGCATTCGCAGAAATAAACTGTCCATACCCGACGCCATGATAAAGAAACGGGAGCACGAACCCCTGAGTTGAAGCCGGCGATTGCATCGACTGCCGCAGGATGCCGAATCCAGCGCTAGCCAATCCAACTCCAATGACTACTCTGACCAGCCAATAAAAACGTCCAGGGCTTGAGGTGTGAAGTAATAAGAGGGCCGTGAACGCTGTTAACGCCAGCATCTTTACTGCTGTCAAATGCGTCTGATACTGGTCGATAGTAATCGTCCGTCGAGCAGAAAGCTCCGGGCTGGCCCAAAATAACAAAAAACCAGGCAGGTGAACCGTCTGGAAAAACGCGAAGGCCGTTAAGATCATTATGGGCAGAAGAACAATTAAGCCCTCGACCTGCCAACTGCCGCGAAGCAAGACCTGAAAAATCCACACTGCCACAAGCGCGAAGACTAGTAATTCAAACGCCGCTTCCCACCATGGATCAACGGTACCGTAGGGAATAGCCGTAATAACAATTACCGCCAGCAACGCGACGAATACAGTTTTGTCTAGAATGCGGGCCCAGCTCAAAGCTGCGCCATCAGTCCTCGGCCTGGATCGTGAAGCCTCGTCTGCCATCAATTTGCTCTGCGTCTCAGGTCAACCAGCGCAGGGTTTCGAAGGATATTAACCATAGGCGGTTGGGCCAAGGATCCGATCCAGCTGGTTTAGTCAAACTGCTTGGAACCTGCTCTCTAGCCCAACTCCGGGACCGCTGACATGACGCCTGCAGCGGCCCTTGATAATTCATTTCCATTGCCTCTTTGGACTTCGGAAGACTGAAACGTCCCAGGCTCTATTGCTATTAGAGAAGACTCGGGTATCAGCTCATTCAGCAGCACGCGCAAAGGCTCATCCGCGCCCGCCGCAGCTAAAGTGGCGAGTCGATGAAGCGCACTGTTAAGCTGCTCTTGAGGATAGGTGGCAACCTTTCCAATGAAGATTTTTGGGTGGCGGGTCTTGCTCATGTGTTCTTCGGTCATGATGAGCGCTTCGGATAACTTTTCCCCAGGCCGAACCCCGGTAAAGACTATTTCGATATCCTCATAAGGCCTAAGTCCCGACAACGTGATGGTGTCTTTGGCCAGGTCAAGGATGCGCACTGGTGTTCCCATATCCAGGATGAGTATCTCTCCGCCTTCACCCATCGCACCTGCCTGCAAAACTAGCTGGGACGCTTCGGGAATCGTCATAAAGTAGCGGGTCATGTCCGGGTGTGTGACGGTGACTGGCCCGCCATTTCGGATCTGTTCACGAAAAATGGGAATGACTGAGCCAGCTGAGCCGATAACATTTCCGAAGCGCACCGCCACGAAACGAGTCTCAAACTGTCCATTCAGATTTTGCATGATCAGCTCGGCCACCCGTTTTGAAGCACCCATAATGGACGACGGCCGCACGGCCTTGTCCGTGGAAATCATCACAAAAGATTCAGTATTGAACTTGCCCGCCATTTCTCCAAGCTGCCTGGTGGCCAGTATGTTGTTCTTCACAGCTTCGCACGGATTGGATTCCATCAAGGGCACGTGCTTATGTGCCGCAGCATGAAATACCACCGCCGGTCGATAACTCTCAAAGATACTTCCCATGCGAAGGGCGTCGCCGATATCGGCGACCAGCGGAATGATCGTTACGCTATTGCCCAACCCTGCAAGTTCGCGTTCGATTGAAAATAGCGCACCTTCGGCCCGTTCGATTAGAAGCAGGGTCGACGGCTGAAATCTCAACACCTGGCGGGCTAATTCCGAGCCGATAGAGCCTCCGGCCCCCGTTACCATAACCGTCTTGTCACGCAGGAATGAAGTCAAATTATTCTGATCAAGATACACCGGTTCACGGCCGAGCAAGTCTTCAATCTGCAAATCGCGAATCCTGCTGACCTCCACGTTGCCGCCAAGGATTTCATATAAACCAGGGATAATACGAGCTTTGATAGGAATCTTTTCACAGATCTCGACTATGCGACGTATCTCTTTCTGCGAAGCCTGGGCGATGGTAATAACCACATGATCGATCTCCAGCTTCCGGGTTAGTTTCTCCAATTCATTGACCGTACCTAATACCTTGATCCCGCAGATGACTGAACCCCTCTTGCGATCGTCGTCATCCACGAAGCCTCGTATTTCGACTGCCATGTCGCCACGTCCTTGTATTTCACGTGCAGCTAACACGCCTGCACGACCGGCGCCGATCAGTAGCACAGGCTTCTTTTCCGCTTGGTCCATTCCAAACGCTCGACGCCGTTTTTCATATCTTTCATAAAGAAAACGGCGAAGCACGCGCAACATCATGATTCCAGTAAACGCGAAGGTCGTGTCCATGACGATGATGGACAAGGGCACCCGCCATCCCTGAAATGGTGGAGGCAGAGTAAATCTCAAAATTAAGATTGGGAGCACGGACCAAAGGGCCGCTTTGACGAACACGCCGGCTTCGCCAATGCTGATATACCTCCAAACAAAACTGTAAACTCCCACAATAAACAACGCGGCAAATTGAATCAGAACCACGTAAGGCAGCTGTGTGAGTGCATGCAGGAAATAAGATTTCGGTATCTCAAAATCGAATCTGAGCAGGTAAGAAAGCGCAAAAGCAGAAACCAAAACGGTAACGTCCAGGATGAACTGAATCTGTTTTGTCAACAGACGGGTCCACCACACCTGTGTTCCGCTAATCGTTTTAGGTGTTGGGATCATCCGTTAAGGTTACCTTCTTGGGCCAGGAAATGATTGAGTTGCCACATCATAGTCGATCTTTAATCGTTACTCCTAGCGTGCTTATGTTTGGATGGAGTTGTGTCGGTTCACTTCAGGAGTAGCGGCGGCGGTATCATCAAATCTTCTTCTATGACCGATGATCCTTTGGATCCCACAGGCAATCAGAAAATACAAGCAACTCCAGGCAATCAAGATACCCAATCTCGCCTGGGCACCAGCCCGCGCGTAGATCAGCGCGCTTAAACCTGCGGCTATCATTAGTACATATTCGCTGAGCACAGTTTTTTGGTGGCCCCATCCGGCAAGCACCAGGCGCTGATAATAATGCTCCCGATGCGGCCGCCAAACCCGCTGGCCCCGGGTTAGCCGCCTAAGAAGAGTCACGGTGGCATCTACGCCAAATGGAGAGAAAATCAGCACGGGCACCCAGATATCAAACAACTTATCAGCGACACCCAGAACCGCGAGAGCTCCGGCCAAAAAACCCAAAGTCGTACTCCCGACATCTCCCATGAAAACTCGCGCCGGCGGGACATTGAGGAAAAGGAAGCCGCTACTGGCGGCCGCAATCAGAAGAGAAAGGGTCGCGATTCCATAACCCCCGGCGGCCCAAGCCGCAATCGCCATGAAGCCGAATCCCACCACGCTCATACCTCCCGCAAATCCGTCCATTCCATCCATGAAATTATAGAGATTTGTCATCCAGATGAGGAACAGAACCGTAAAGGGGAAGCCTACCCAGCCAAGTCTCGCGAGACCTGCAGTAGGCACCGCGATGGTATCTATTACCAACCCGGCACCCGCAACGATTCCAACCGCAGCAAAAATATGAACCACAAAACGCAGGCCGGCAGACAAACCGATCATGTCATCCAGAAACGAAATGCTTCCGACTAACAATGCCATCGCTACTATCCACAAAAGTTTGTTACCCAGGACACCGGCTCCACAACGAGTTCCGCAAGCCCAACCCAGAACGAAAAATGCCGCCAACCCAATCAGGAGGCTCGCCACAATCGCCAAGCCCCCCGTGCGTGGCGTGATGATGGAGTGAAGTGATCTCTCATTTGGATGATCGAGACGATAGAACCAGGAATTAGGCGAACACAGATACAAGGTCATCAAAAAAGAGATGACGAGCACTAATCCAGCAATGCCCACTACTGCCAGGGTCACTGATTTGACCTCCGGTACCACGCAACAAGTTCTGGCAACGATTCCTGAAATGCAACCGACGGGGAAAAGCCGAGTTCCTGAGCAATGCGTTCGGAACTATACCAAGCCGAGCCAATCAATTTATCAAGGGCATCAGAATCAAAGACAAACCTCTTGCCGCGAACCTTGCCGATAGCGTCGCCGACATAACCCATCATCGCAAGCGCACTCCGTGGAATATGCCAGCGAGGGCTACTTTTCCCCAGGGCCCGACAAATCATCTGGTAAAGTTCGTTGGTCGAATAGGCCTTCGCGTCCGTAACTATGTAACGCTTTCCGTTGGCTTGCGGGCTGGTGGCCGCAAGCACGCTGGCCGTGATGACATTCGTAACGTGGACCATGCTGCGACGATTCCCGACTTCCGCCAGGGGAGGAAAGAGGCCGCGATCAATCGCAGAAATCATGCGGAAGAGATTGCCCTTGTTACCCGGACCGTAGACCAGTGGGAGTCTAAGGCAGACTGCATGGAAACCGAAACTCTTGCCCCAATCCAAAACTAAGTTCTCTGCCGCCAGTTTTGTTTGCCCATAAGCTGTCGAGGGATTCGCTTCGCACGATTCACTCAAGCAAGCATCCTGGCCCTCGCCCATCGCCTTGACGCTACTAAAGAAAACAAATCGTTCGGCCTTTGCTGCGACAGCGGCTTCGAGAACGTTGCGCGTACCTTCAACGTTCAACGCCTCGTAAGAAGCCAGATCGTCGCTCGTTTCCGAGAGCGCGTGTACCTTTCCCGCCAAATGGAACACACTGTCACAACCGCGAGCAGCGGAAATCAGGGAACCAGGGTCGCAAATATCTCCGGTAACTTCTTCGATTCCGGGCGTCGATCCAAAGCGAGCTGGAGCATGATGTTTAAGAGCGACGACCGACCACTTCTCCTTGTGCAAATGACGGACAAGGGCTTGTCCGATAAAACCACCAGCTCCGGTTACCAACGCCTTCATCGGCAGATACTCCCGTTTGCGTTTCGAATGGTCATCAAATTCTTCGGAGGTAGTTCACGGTCGTGTCCCCGGAAAACCGGAATGGCTTGACGCGTTACTGAACCCGGGAAAGCGGAGACCAATAATCCGACGCTGCAAAATCCGGTTGCTTCTACGTGGGACGGTAACTTGTGCCCTTTCTATGCAACAACCGCAGATACTCACTCTCAAACAGTCCGAACATAATGCGCTGATCGAATCGTTCTTCCGCCAGGGCACGACCTGCCAATTTCATCTTTTCCACGAGGCTCGAATCGCGTGCCAGTGTCAGGATGCCCTGGGCGAGAGCTTGCGCGTCGCCAACCGGAACTCTGATGCCGGTCGTTCCTGGCACGATCGACTCACGAGCTCCGCGTGCATCCGTCGTGATCACGGGAATTCCCATCGCCTGAGCTTCCATCGTCGATAAGGGCATTCCTTCGCGGTAGGAAGGCAGTGCAAACACATCCATCACTTTATACAAATCACATAGATCCGTGCGCAGACCCGTAAATACACACCGATCAGCAACGCCGTACTGCCTGGCCGTTTCTTCTGACACGCTGTCTGGTTTGGCGGTATCGCAAGGTCCTATGATTAGTAGTCTGAGGTTGGGGAGTTCGGCGGATAATTGCTTAACAGCTTCAAATAACTCGATTAAGCCCTTCTCTCTGACCAGCCTTCCGACAAAACCCACGACGAACGCGTCAGGCGGCAAGCCCAGTGCCGCCCGTCTCTCCCTTAACGCTTCAGCGTTTAGCTTTTCGGGCCTAAAATGATCGAGAGCCACACCAGTCCCGCCCGGCAACAAGCGGAGTTTCTCCGTCTTGCATATTCCCAGTGACGTGGCCGTGTCCACATCATCCTGATTGCTAAGAAATACAACCTCGGCGAAATAAGTGGAAGCCGCTTCAATCAGTTGAAACGATAACCTTTTTAGCAGGGGGGTTCGCTGAGTAAAATATAAGCCGTGAATACTGCAAATTCGTACAGGTACATTCGCAATTCTCGCCGCTAGTTGTCCGAGCAAATTAGCCTTCGGTGTGTGCGTGTGTACAATCGTTGGCTTCTCTTTTCGGAACAAACGTACCAGCTGAATCAAACAGCGCAAATCTGTGAAAGGAGTAACTTGCCGCGTTAGCGCTACCGTCCTGGTTGGCACACCCGCCTCTTCTACTTCGCGCAAAAGGTTTCCTGGCGCACTCACACCATAGACGTCGAATCCGCGCGATCGCAAATACTTCATCGCCCCGAGGACCAGAAACCGCAAACTGAAATCAATGGTGGTGACGTAAATCGCTTTTGGCAGTAAGTCGGCCGCCGGGGCGCGGACTGGTTTTCGGCCATTCAATTCTCCCATCAGAGGCTTCGGTGCCTTAAGCGACTCGTTTAAAAAATTGGCGCTCATCGATTCCTATTTACTAACACCGGATGATGCACTGATACTCGTGTCGTTTGACCCACTGCTGTGAAAGTCGATAACGATCCGGAGAATATCGTCCAGACACAGTCGCGGGCGAAATCCGATGAGGTCGGCCACCTTTGAGGTATCAGGAATTCGACGCGGCATATCTTCAAATCCTTCATCGTAAGCTTGATCATAGGGCACAAACACGATTTCAGAATTCGAGTCCGCGAGCGTCTTTACCCGTCTGGCGAGTTCAATAATACTGATCTCTTCACTCGAACCGATGTTGAAAACCTGGCCTATGGATTCGTCCACCGCCATTAGTTTGATCAAGGCATCTACCACATCCCCCACGTAGCCAAAACACCGCGACTGGTTTCCGTCGCCGTAAACGGTAATGGGACGACCAGCTAAAGCTTGTCGCACAAACGCCGGTATGACCATCCCATATTGTCCGGTTTGGCGTGGTCCTACAGTATTGAAAAGGCGCACAATGGTCGTCGGCAGGCGCCGCTCTTTCCAGTACGCCAGGGCGAGGAATTCATCGATTGCTTTTGAACAAGCATAACTCCACCGTCCCTTAGTGGTCGCGCCCATAACCAAATTGCCGTCTTCGCGAAACGGGATTTCCGCACTCAGCCCGTAGACTTCTGACGTCGAGGCTATCAAGACCCTTTTCTTTTTCTTATTCGCCAGCGCCAGCACCACTTCCGTTCCGCGCACATTTGTCTCGATAGTACGGACGGGGCTCTCGACGATTAGCTTTACTCCCACCGCCGCTGCCAGGTGAAAAATGATATCGCATTGATCGACGAGCTCAGCGAGGACCGGCTGGTTGTGAACGCTGTCAATTGTATAATGAAAGCGCGGGTGATCCTTAAGATGTTGGATATTTTCAAAGCTACCCGTGGAAAGATCGTCGATCACATACACTTCATCACCACGTTCGAGATAAGCATCCGACAAATGTGACCCGATGAACCCGGCTCCGCCGGTTATTAGTACTCGCAACTGAGGTTTCCTTTCAGATACGTTGAAACTGTTTTTTACGCGCTTCAACTTCCGCCAAGCATGGCGAACACCTTCCTGATTCCACGCTTAGAGTAGACTCGCGCGATCGGATTGAAAATAGTCCGGAGATGCTGGGCCATCCACTCAGTCGATTCCCAAGCCAACTACGCCTTCAAAACAACTCACCCTTCAAGATTTGTGTGCAATAACGAAGCTAGCCCACAATTGAAACCAATGTTTTGCATACAGCACGATCGCTACCTCACCACCGGGACGGAACACGCGATACACTCATCAATAGCCTCTTCGGTATTCGTCGCGTGATGCAAATGCCAGTTGGAATATACCCTTCCAAAAGATGCACCGGGAAACGGGAGCGATTCCGCATCGGCCTGCAACAAACCGGTACCTTCTTCCGGTCATTGAAATCACGAGCGGGTCAGCGCTATTGTGTATCGGGTAAAAGGACAAAAGCCTGTAACTGCGAAACCCCAGTCTCCACCTTGTGAGAAACAAAGCCTGCCGCTGAAAACATCTCGCGATAACTGTTCTCAGAGTACCAATGGTCGCCGAGCACCGGATCGATCAGAATCTGTCCGCGCGGAAAGGGAGCCTGTACCGAAAGAGTTCGCTTTAGAACTCGCTGCTGCACCCTCGAGGGGACCAATCTCGAAATGAGAAACTTACAAAAATGCCTTATCGTGTCCAAACGGGTTAATTCATATTCGCCGATAATTATGACGGCACCGTCCGACCGCAGCACCCGCGAGATTTCCGCAAGCAACTCAAGCGGTCGTTCGGCGTGGTGGAAGGCCTCAGAGAGCAAGGCAAAATCCAACGACTTGTCAGGCAAGTTCAGCTGGTAAAAGCTGCCCAGGCAAAGCACCGCTTTATCGCTGGGCACGCCATAATGTTCAAGCACGCGCGGCCCAATTCGCAGCAGTCGGTGTTTTGAATACTCCACGCAATAGATCTTCTCGACTGATCCAGCCTTTAACAGAAAAGGTGGGGCCCATAAATTTCCGCTCGCAAGATCAGCCCCTATGCCGCGAGGCTTCCATTGAAAATTCGTTTCCAGGAAATTCAGACACTCTTTGAGTTGCCGAACCACTCCAATTTCAGCCAGGTACTGCTCAAGTTTATTGAAGTCGCCGTCAAGGATATAACCGGCCTTGCCTGTCTCTTCATCTTCGTCATTCCAGTAGGCAGAATATTCCACGCTGGAGATCTCCGAAGGTGAGAGCCAGTACTCGGTTTCATAATTCGATCTGATCGTTTCTGACTGCATAATCTCAAGGACACGCTTTCGGAACTGTAATTACATGGCGTCTGGTTTCTCTGCGACGATGTTCAGACCAAAACCGATGTGCCGCCCCAACCAGAGTTCAACTGATGTTTCTGCCCGGAAAGGAAAACCATAGACAAGGCGTCCGCCCTCGAATTTTGTGGCGGTGCGCAAGATACTGCGTGTCAGGAGTTGCTCTAATCCCGGAATCAGCCGGAATTGAAAGCTGTTTTTCCGGACTCGGACACTGGTGAACTTCGCGAACAGCGTATGGATCTCTCGCGCGGAATAGACCCGCGTGATGGGATTAAAAACTTTCTGCGGCTTGGTGGCCATCCACTCCGTTGACCGTCCGACCCAGTTCTGACCCCGAAACAGCTGCCCCCTGAGAATCCCATGTCCGATTACCAGATTAATCCAATATTGGAACGAGTGCTTTGCATAAAGCATGATGACGGCGACGCCGCCTGGTTTTAGCACGCGGTAGACTTCGCCGATTGCCTTGCCGGTATCGGTAGTGTGATGCAACACGCCGTTCGAATAAACTACATCGAACGTGTCACTGGAAAACGGCAGCGTTTCGGCGTCTGCCTGCAGGCAAAGGTGACCACCTTCGGGCGCCAGCAGATCCAGCTTCTTACTGGTAGCCATAACCCGCGAAGGAGTAATGTCGACTGAAGTCATGCGCGCGCCATGCAATAACGCAAAGAGGGCTGAATGCGCGCCGTTGCCGCTTCCGATTTCAAGCACGTCCGCATTCTGCAACCTCGTCAGAGGCATCTCAGTAACCGCCAGATGCTCACGCCGGTGAAACAAAGCTTCGAGGTTTGAAAGCAGGCTGACCAACTCACCACGTGAGAGTTTGGCGTTGTCCTCTGCATAGGCGTTTTCGTAAAGTTCATGCCAGAACGCCTTAATTGCGTTTTTGTCCGTATCGTTCTGTTTCAACGGAGTCGCCGAGAGTATCCCATTTACCAATGGATAGCCGGTCCCACAGGCGTGACAACGCAACACCTCAGGCTCCAGGCTTAGACTTCCTCCCTCGTCATGACAGGTAGGACAGCGGAATAGGCCTCGCGCCAAACGAGCTTGCAGACTGCGAATGAAGCGCGAGGCTCGACTCTGGTCTGAGTCCTGAGCTTGGTTCGAATTGTATGTTTCAATCATGAGTTCCCGGACCTGTATTTTCTCAGACGCTGGGTGACTAGAGCCACCGCGCCAGTCACACTTTTATGACTGAGCGTTGTAAAGGCCTCGTCGTCGCTGGACAGTCAATCTGAAATCGCGCGGCAGCATTCGATAACAAAATAGCAGCGGAAAGGCCGGCACCAGCCACCAACGCGCTCTCAGCGCCGAAATCGCCTGGCGCTGAAGTCTGAGCATTTCAAAAACATACCTGGCTCTGGCCCCCTTCTCGAATTGTTGCCCGGCGTGAATCCTTTTGCCCGCGAGCGAGATAGGCAAACGATGCAGATGGTGACCCTTTGCCGCGGCGCGAATGTACAGGTCGTAATCAAAAAGCACTTTTCTTTTTTCGTCATAGCCGCCTAAGTCTTCCAGAACCTTCCGGCGCATCATTAGAGAGATGTGGGGGATCGGATTCGCCATGGTCAATTCAAGCGTCACATCTATCGGCGCTCGCGGCTCGTCGTCAATCAGAGGCCACTCCGGGTCCTGATCTTCGAACAGGATTGCTGACGATCCGAGAAAATCAATTTTGTGATTTTGCATCGCCCGCGCCAGGACTTCGAGGCGTCTCGGGTGCGACAGGTCATCCGAATCCTGAATTGCTATTAGTTCAGCGTGGCTCGCCGCGAGCCCGGCATTCAGGGCCTTTCCTCGTCCCACGCGACCGGCACTCACCAAATTCAGGCGCGGATCGGAAATCCGCGAGACCACGTCCGCGGTTCCGTCGGTTGACCCGTCGTCCACCACAATCAGTTCGAGATTGGAATGAGTCTGATCGAGGATGCTCTGAATCGATTTCCGTATATGTTGAGCGTCATTATGAACCGTTAGGATGACGCTAATTCTTGCTGTCATGAGAAATTCTGACTTCAATTCCTGGCCGAAGTTTTACCGGTGTGCTTCATCCAAATACTTTCTCAGCCAGAGCTCCAAAATCACGAACTGCCAGATGGTTGGATAGTCCTGGTGGCCTTTAAGAAAGCTTTGATAGAGTGCCTGCAGCCTCGTAGGGTTAAAAAGGCCGCGACGTCGGATACTCTCCTGAGAAAACGTGTCTTCAACTACCTCGCGCAATTCATTCTTCATCCAATGCGCCATCGGAAACTCAAAACCATGCTTCGGCCGTGAGACAATTTCGCTGGGAAGGATGTGGGACATCGCGGACGTCAACAACTGTTTGGGCTGACCGTTATTGCGGTGCCAACGTGAGGGAAGGCCGACAACGAATTCGACCAGCTCGTGATCAATCAGGGGCACTCGGACCTCCAGCGAGTGGGCCATGCTCATGGCGTCGGTGTCGCGCAAGAGGCGGTGTCCCATGTAAGTGCGCGTCTCCAACTGCGTAACCATATGCCAGAGGCTTCCCCCCGGTTGAATGTACTCGGCCAGCAGCGTATCGACCTTCCCGTTTGAACTCGGCTGAGCGCCCGGGGCATAAAGCTGATTTCGCTCTTCTGACCAAAGCAGGACCCGAGTTAAGGCATAGAGTGTCACCGGTGAATCGACATAGCGGAGCCTTTCCAATTTGTGGCCCCGTCCGCCCGTCGCCCTCACTTTGCTTAGCACGCCAATGGCCCGAGCCGCGATGTTCCGCAGAGCAAAAGGAACCTGGCCCCACGCCTGCGAGGCTGCACCCCATTTCGGAACAAAATCATAGGTTCCGTACCCGCCGAAGATTTCATCACCACCGAGGCCCGAGAGCGCAACTTTCAGACCGCCCTGGCGAGCAGCACGCGAAACAAAATACGTGTTTATGCCGTCATAGCTCGGCTGATCCAAATACCAAACTGCGCGGTCCAGTTCGTCGAGCACATCACGCCCATCAATCAGCACTTCCGTATGCGTGGCGTTAAATGTAGCGGCCGCCAGCCGGGCGTAGTTCAACTCCTGAAACCGGGCCGGCGCATCGTGAAAGCCCACGGCAAAAGTATTGACCGGGCCATCCAGGGCCTGCGACATCGCGCCGACCACCGCGGTTGAATCGATCCCGCCGCTGAGAAATGCCCCCAAGGGGGCGTCACTGATCTGATGTAACCGGATGCTCTCTTCCAAAAGATGCCGGATTCGGGGAATTACTTCATTATCAGCACATTCTGTCGTACCCTCT
>Ga0207428_10001868_pt1 | contig 21478 bp, 15 predicted proteins | sample RhiMethybrSRZTD1_FD_187600 | JGI IMG/M metagenome (GOLD analysis project Ga0207428, IMG submission 187600) | Populus rhizosphere microbial communities from Tennessee, USA - Rhizosphere MetaG P. TD hybrid SRZTD1 (SPAdes) (version 3) | ecosystem: Host-associated > Plants > Roots > Rhizosphere >...
GCAATATATGGCGCCAGAACAGCTCGAGGGCAAGGACGCCGACGTCCGCTCGGACATTTTCGCCTTCGGCGCGATGGTCTATGAGATGACGACCGGGCGGCGTGCCTTCGATGGCAAGAGTCAGGTCAGCCTGATGGCGGCCATCATCGAACACGATCCCCCGCCATTGTCATCGACTCAGCCCCTGTCCCCTCCGCTCCTGGACCATCTGGTGCGAACGTGTCTGCGGAAAGATCCCGACGCTCGATGGCAGACGATGGCCGACGTGGTCATACAGCTCAAGTTGATCGCGGAGCTTGGATCGAGGGTGGCGACTCCAGCGTTGCGGTCGAAGCGCGGCGTTGTCGCGGCGTGGTCTGTCGCCGCCGCCGCTGTCGCGATTGCGATCGTCCTGGGCGCGATCGCCATGCAAAACCGCCGCAGCCCTGCCGGTGCCAAATTCACCTTCGAGATCGACGCTCCAGCTCTGGTCGGTGTCGCTGCGCCGTTGCAGTTTGCGTTATCGCCGAACGGGACACATCTCGTCAGCGTGGTGGGTTCGGACAAGGGGAACGTGTTGTGGCTCCGTACGCTCGAGAATCAGGCGGGGCAGATTCTTCCTGGGACGGACGGCGCCTCGCACCCCTTCTGGTCACCAGATAGTCGCTTCATCGCCTTTTTCGCAGGTGGCGCGCTGAGGACCGTGGACCTGTTTGGATCGCCTCCGCAGTCGGTGTGCGACGCCACCGGATTCGCCGGCGGCACATGGAACCGCGACGGCGTGATCGTGTTTTCGCAAAACCGCGGTCCCTTGTTCCGCGTCGCAGCGGCCGGCGGCAAGCCGGTGGCGGTGACCCAGGTCGACCCATCACGCTCGGAGGTCGCACACCGCTTTCCAAGTTTTCTCCCGGACGGCCGTCGGTTCCTCTACTCGGCTGTCAGCACCCGGGCCGACGACTCGGGTGTGTTCGTCGGCTCGCTCTCGTCCATGGAATCGACGCGAATCGTCGGAGGCGGAATCAAGGCGCTGTTCGCACCGCCGGATCGCATCCTCTTCATGCGCGACGACACCTTGATGGCGCAACGGCTGGATCCCGATCGCCTTGCCCTCGCGGGCGACCCCATTCCAATTGCGGATCCGGTCGGCGCGAACGTTCAGAACAGCGCAGCCGGTTTCACGGTGTCGGAAACGGGTGTACTCGGGTATCGATCGCGCGACGCGCGCAATCGGACTTTGACGATGTTCGATCGGTCCGGCGCACAACTCGGCACGTTTGGCGCCGTGGGGTTTCATCGCAACCCGGCAGTCTCTCCAGACTTCTCAAAGGTCGCCGTCCAGGACGGCGCGACGAACGACATCTGGATCTTCGACCGCGCGCGCGCAACGTCATTGCGGTTCACCGTCGACCGTGCGACCGACGATGCGCCGTTGTGGTCGCCCGATGGGCGTCGCGTCGCGTTTTCGTCGAACCGAAGCGGCACCGTCGATCTGTACCAGAAGGCCACCGACGGCACCGGGAAGGATGAGGCGCTCTTTCAGTCCGAACGTTTCAAGATTCCCGAGGATTGGTCGCCGGATGGACGCCTCCTCCTTTTCAGAGAGACCGGGCAGCAGACCAACGCGGATCTCTGGGTCCTTCCACTCGACGGGATCAGGACGCCGCGCCCCGTGCTCAACAGCCCGTTCGTGGAGCGCGAAGGCCGACTCTCGCCCGACGGCCGCTGGATCGCCTACGTGTCGAACGAGCCGGGCGCCCTCGAGGTGTTCGTCACGGCGTTCCCCATGGCTGGCACCAAGTGGCGGATCTCGACCGAGGGGGGCCATCAGCCACGCTGGCGAGGCGACGGCAAGGAGCTCTTCTTCCTGAACGAGTCGCGTGAGGTCATGGCGGTCAGCATTGAGGTCGCGAGCGATGGCTCGTTGAAGCCGGGGACCCCGCAGCAGCTGTTCGCGACAACGGCCGCGAGTTTTGCTGAACGCAACAGTTGGGATGTGGCGGCTGATGGTCAGCGTTTTCTCGTGAATTCCGTTCCCGTGCAGCGTGCGCCGATCACGGTGGTCGTCAATTGGCTCCAGGGCCTTGGCGCGGCGGCACGCTAGCGATCATCAACGGATATACTCCCCCGCATGAAAGCCTTCCTGACGGTCGTCGTGACGACGGTGTTCGTGACCGGCCTCATGACCGGCCCCGTGATCGGCCCCGTGATCGGCGTAGTGCGGACGCACGGTCAGCAGCTCCAGAGCATCACGCTCAACTATCCGACGAGGAGCGGCGCGTCGTGGCCGTTGTTCATTGCCAAGGAGGGTGGCTACTACCAGAAGTACGGCCTCGACGCCACGCTCGTCTTTGCCGGCCATCCGGCCGGCATCGCCATGGTCGTGAGCGATCAGGCGCAGATGAGCAGCTACAACCTCGAGTCAGTGATGCAGGCGAGCTCCCGCGGCGACGCCCCGTTTGCCGTCGTCGGCGCCTCGCTCAACAAAGCCTACTTCGCCCTCATGACGCGGAAGGAGATTACGCGCGTCGCCGACCTCAAGGGCAAGACGCTCGCGGTGAGCCAGATCGGCGATCCTCCCTACAACTACACGAGCGCGTTTCTCCGCAAGTTCGGACTGACTCCACGTGATGTGCAATGGATCGCCGCCGGCGCCGACGCGACCGGCCGCGCCGCGGCGCTGCAAGCCGGGCGCGCGGACGCGACGCTGCTGACACCGCCCGCGTACTTTCGGCTCGAGGAAGCAGGCTTCACCAGCCTGGGCAATCTCGCCGATCACGACGACATCTTCGCCGCGACGACCTACCTGATGAAGCGAAGCACAATTGCGACACACCCGCGGTTGCCCGAGCAGCTCATCAAGGCTCACGCCGAAGCGATCAAGCGGTTCTATGACGACAAGGCGTTTGCGGTGAAGGCCTATCAGGCCTACGACAAGCAATCGACCACCGACGTCGAGCGCCTTTACGATGGCTACGCGAAAGCAAACGTGCTCGAACGCGTTCCGTTCGTGCTGGCGCCCGCGCTTCAGGCGGTGATCGAACAACAGAGAGACGACAAGCTGATCACCCAGATGAAAGCGTTCGATTTCCGGACCGTCATCGACAACAGCATCGTGACCAGGCTCGTGAAGGAAGGCTTCTTCCAGAAGCTGTTTGGCCCTGCGGTCAAGGCCGAAGAGGATCGCAAGTCGAAGATTGCGTTTCGGTAATGGACTCCCGACCTCGATTTCGGGCAGATCAAGTCGGGAGTGTTCTCCGACCGCCGGAACTGCTGGCCGCGCGCAAGGACCCGGATGTCCACCCGGACCGACTGCGCGAGATCGAGGACCGATGCATCCTGCGTTCACTCCAACGACAGCAGGACCTCGGTTTCAGGATCTTCACCGACGGCGAACTGCGCCGAAGCCAGTTCATGGGCGACTTCTACGAATCGGTCGACGGTCTCGACACCGATGGTTCGATCGCGCGCGCGTGGAAGGGGCAGTCGGCAGGAGGGGGAACGGCAACCGCGCCACCGACAGGCCTGGTCGTCGGCAAGATCAGGCAGACGAAACGTCTGACCAAACACGAGGTCGACTTTCTGCTCTCGCAGAGCCCAGGCGACAGCAAGATGACATTGCCCACGGCGAATCAGTTTCCCGCCATCGCATACCGAAAGGGATTGAGCGAGCAGGCCTACCCGACGTATTCCGATTTCCTCTGGGATGTCGTGCCCATCATCAAATCCGAGATTCAGGCGCTCGTCCACGATGGGATCAAGTACGTGCAGCTCGACGCGCCGCGCTACAGCTACTACCTCGATCCGAAGTGGCGCGAGTACATCCGAAAAGAGATGGGCCGCTCCGTGGACGAGGCACTCGACGAAGCGATCCGGGTCGACAACGCTTGTCTCGAGGGCGCGCGAAGGGACGGGGTCGTGCTCGCGATTCATCTGTGCCGTGGCAACAGCCGCAGCCAGTGGTACGCCGAGGGCGGATACGATCCGATCGCCGAACGGCTCTTTAACGAGCTCGACGTCGACGTATTCCTGCTCGAATATGAGTCCGAGCGGGCAGGAACGTTCGAGCCGTTGCGCTTCGTGCCGCGCACCAAAGCCGTCGTCCTGGGACTGGTCAGCAGCAAGGTTCCGGAGCTCGAGTCGCAGGAGCTGCTCATTCGCCGAATCGACGAAGCCAGCCGATACCTACCTCTCGAGAACCTCGCCCTGAGTACACAGTGCGGTTTCGCCTCGTCGCTCGAGGGCAATCTGTTGACCGAGGACGAGCAATGGACGAAGCTGCGGCTCGTCGCCGACACCGCGCGTGCGGTGTGGCAGACGACATGACGTGAACCACCCGCTTTCGATCCGACCTTCACGATCACGCTCTAGCGTTTGCCGTCTGGGCCAATCCTTCCGGGATCGCTCCAGGGTCAGGTCGCTCCCTGTACAATCCTGGTCCTAATCGAGATTTCGAGAAAGGTCCTCTGATGCGCAGATTGGGTGGAATCGTCTCGCTGACGGGAATTGCAGTGGCGATCGCGTCCTTCGACTCGCCCTTCGGGCTCGCTCAGGACAGGCTGGCAGCGCAGCTGCGACCCTTCGACTCGCGCCTTGCGCTCGCTCAGGGCGGGCCGGCTAACACCAGTCGTGCGTCGGCCAAGCCGTACACGACCTGGCAGTCCTATGCCGGCGGTGCGCATTCTTCGCAATACTCCGCTCTGGATCAGATCAACAAGAAGAACGTGGCGAAGCTCCAGGTGGCCTGGAGCGTTCCGATCGCCGGCAACAGCATCTTCAATCCCGTTGTCGTCGATGGCGTGATGTACGCCCCGGTTGGGGGCGGCGCGCTCGCCGCGATCGATGCGGCGACCGGTAAAGAGATCTGGCGGAAGGAAGGCGTGGCGCCGTCGGGCGCGCGCGGGATGAACTACTGGGAGAGTCCCGATCGATCCGACCGCCGGTTCATCTTCCTGCAGCGGGGCGACGTCATCGCCGTGAACGCACAGAACGGTGAGCTCATCACGTCCTTCGGCAACAACGGCCGCGTCGATCTCCGCGACGCGATGGAGCGGAAGCCGGCCGGCCCTGTCGGCACCAGCAACCCGGGGCGGATCTTCGAGAACCTCTTCATCCTTCCGCTGCCCGGTGGACCGAGCTACGGCGGCCCGCCCTCCGACGTTCACGCCTACGACGTGCGGACCGGAAAGCTCGCCTGGATCTTCCACGTCATTCCGCACGAAGGCGAGTTCGGATACGACACGTGGCCGGAAGGCCACTGGACACGAGGCGGCGGCGGGCACAACTGGAGCGAGTTCACCGTTGACGAGGAGAACGGCATCGCGTTCGTCGGCTTCGGCAGCCCGCGCTACGACTTCTACGGCGGCGATCGCAAGGGCAACAACCTGTTCGCCAACTCGCTCGTCGCGATCGACGCCCGCACGGGCAAGCGGATCTGGCATCAGCAGCTCATTCACCACGACCTGTGGGACTGGGACATTCCGCAGTCGGCCAAGTTGCTGACGATTCGCCAGAACGGCAAGCCGCGGCAGGTCGTCGCGCAGGCGACGAAGCAGGGATTCCTCTACGTCTTCGATCGCAAGACCGGCCAGCCGATCTGGCCGATCGAGGAACGGCCGGTTCCTCAGACCGACGTGCCGGGCGAGTGGAGCTCGCCCACGCAGCCCTTCCCCACCAAGCCGGCGCCATTTGCCAAGCAGTCGTTCACCGAGAAGGACATCAATCCGTACTTGCCCAAGGAGGCACAGGAGGAGCTGCGCGCGCGGCTGCGGTCGTATCGCAACGAGGGACTGTTCACTCCCCCGAGCTTCGAAGGCTCGGTGCAGATGCCGGGGCACAACGGCGGCGCCAATTTCGGTACGAGTGCGGTCGATCCCGACCGCGGCGAGTTCTACGTCGTCCACAAGTCGCTGCCGACGATGATCCGGCTTGCGCTGCCGCGTGGAGGTGGAGCCGGACCGGGCGATGGACGCGGCGGCGGTGGCGGTGGTCGCGGCGGCGGTAATACCATCGTGACGTCCGAGCAGAAGGCGGAACTGATGGCGAAAGCCAAAGAGCTCGTGGACGCGGCCAAAGGCGGACAGGTCCAGTTCACATCACCCGTCAGCTTCATGAACGTCAACTTCACGGGCGGATCGATGACCGCGGCGGCGCCGCCCTGGTCGGAGATGGTGAAGTACGACCTCAACACCGGCGAGATCGTGTGGCGGATTCCCACGGGCATACAAGAGGCGCCGCCCGAGTACAAGATCCCGAACAACACGGGCGTGCAGTTTCCGCGGAACGCACCGCTCGTGACGGCCGGTGGGTTGATCTTCCTCGCCACCGGTCCCGAGCGAAAAGTACATGCGTACGACCGTGACACGGGGAAGGAACTCTGGCAGCACGGTCTGCCCAACGGAGCCGAAGGGATGATGGCTACCTATCAGGTGAACGGACGGCAGTTCGTCGTGCTACCGGTGGCACAGGCGAACGCGACGTTCCCCGCCACGTTCGGTAACCCTGGCGCGGCGCGAGCCGCAGGGCCGTCCCCGGGGGTGCCTCAAGGGCAAGGGCCGGGTGGCCCCCCTGCGGAGGGCGCCGCGCCAGGCGGGCAACCCGGAGCTGCCGGAGGCCGTCAAGGTCGGGGCGGCGGCGGACCATCGTTACCGGGTGCGTACATCGCGTTCGCGTTGCCGCAATAACCCGTACTCCGATTGGAGCGTCCGAGGTCACCATGTCTTACGTTGCTGTGGTCTTCATCGTTGGTCTCGTGATCGCGATTCACGAGTGTGGCCACCTACTCGCCGCGAAATGGTGTGGGATTCCGGTCGAGAGATTCTCCATCGGGTTTGGACCAAAGCTGTTTGGATTCAGGCGTGGAGAGACATCGTACTGGCTGTCGATCGTTCCGATAGGCGGATACGTTCTGCCGGCGCTCGACGCGAACGCGTTCCGTCGTCTCCCGCTCCGCAAGAACATTCTCTTCGCACTGGGTGGACCCGTGGCGAACGTGGCCGCGGCGTATCTCGGTCTGATCGCCTTCGGCGGCCTTCAGTTCAAGCTATCCACGTTCGACGCCGTGTCGTTCGCCACGACACGGCTGTGGCTCGATGTGCAATCGATGGTTCAGGCCATCGCCACGCTGTTTTCGGGAATGGGTGAGCTCAGTGGCATCGTTGGAATCGTGGCCATTGGTGCCTCGCAGTTCGGGTCCACCGCGGCTGGCCTGCTGGCGTTTTCGGTGGCGATCAACCTGAATCTCGCACTCTTCAACCTCTTGCCCTTCCCGCCGCTCGACGGTGGGCGTATCGCTTTTTCGCTTCTCGAGAAGATCTATCAGCCCCTTTACCGGATTCAGGCTCCAGTCACTCTGGCGGGGTGGGTGTTGACGCTGTTGCTGATGGTCTATGCGACCATTCAGGACCTCGGACGACTCGGTCTCACCCTTCTCTCCTGACGTGACACGTCCAGAACCAGCAGGAGGCCGGCATGCGCAAGCGATTGATCGTCAGATCCGTGCTGAATGCGATCGGAGTGGCGGCGGCGTTCTCGGTGCTTCATGCACAGTCGCCGTCGTTCACGGTGCAAAAAACGCCATGGGGTGATCCGGATATTTCCGGCACCTGGTCGAGCGATGACCTGCGCAACGTGCCGCTCCAGCGGCCCGCGGAATTCGGCACTCGCGCACAACTGACCGACGAAGAGTTCGCCAAACGCCGATCGGCCAATGACGACGCAAGAACCCGCGAGCTCAATCGCGTCGGCGCCTTTCGCAACGACGTCGGCACGCGCACGTTCCGTCAGACCTCGCTCGTCGTGGAGCCGGCCGACGGACGACTGCCACCCCTGACGGCCGACGCACAGCGCGAAGTGGCGAGCCGCCAGCAGCAGCGCAGCAATCCGCCGAGCTCGTGGACCGATCGCAGCCTGTACGACCGGTGCATCACCCGCGGCGTGTTCGGCTCTGTCTTACCGGTGATCTACGGCAATGGCAACTTCATCTTCCAGGCACCCGGCGTCGTGTCGATCACCTACGAGATGGTGCACGATACGCGCATCATCCCGCTCGACGGCCGCCCGCACCTCGGTGCCGGCATCCGTCAGTACATGGGCGATGCCCGCGGCCGCTTCGAAGGCAACACGCTGGTCGTCGAGACGACGAACTTCATCGGCAACACGACTGGAGTTGGCGGCAACGGCGGCGGCCCGCCGACCAGTGACGTCCTGCACGTCGTCGAACGCTTCACTCGTGTCGCGCCTGACACGCTGAACTACGAGGTATCGATCACCGATCCAAAGACCTTCACCAAGGCGGTGAAGCTGTTGTTGCCGCTCACGTCACAGCCTGGATATCAGGTGCTGCCGTACGAGTGCCACGAGGGCAACCACGCCCTGTTCAACATCCTCAGCGCCGCACGCGCCGAGGACCGTGCCATCGAGGATGCGGTCAAGAAAGGCCTGCCACGGCCCAAGCCGTCGACGTGGCAAGGTGGTCTGGCACCCGGCGCGCCCGACCAATAGAGGGGGTGCGGGTCGTGGTCGTGGGTCGCCGGCTGGGAGCGCTGTTCGTCGCCTGTCTGCTGCTGCAGGCGCAGACGAAACCGCTCGAGCTCGTCGTGATGACGTCGGGCACATTTACCGCCGCTCATCTCGAGCTCGCGGTCGATTTCGAGCGCTCGAACAACACGAAGGTGACGACCGCAACGACGTCAATGGGCGTGGGCGCCGATTCCATTCCCAGTCGATTGAAACGCGGCGAGATCGCGGACGTGGTGATCGTGGCCGCCGATTCGCTTGACGATCTGATCAAGCAGGGCGTGGTGATTGCGGCGAGCCGCGTCGACCTCGGGCGGTCCCGTATCGGAATGGCTGTGCGAGCGGGTGCACGCAAGCCCGACATCAGCTCGGTCGAGGCACTGAAGCGTGCGCTGCTCGCCGCGAAGTCAGTGGCGATCTCTTCCAGCGTCAGCGGCGACTACTTCTCCAAGGAGCTCTTCCCGCAACTCGGCATCGCCGAGCAGATGGCCGCCAAGATCAGACGAAGTGGCGGCGAGCGCGTCGGGGCGCTGATCGTGCGAGGTGAGGCCGAGATTGGCTTTCAGCAGATGAGTGAATTGCTGTCGGTCAAAGGCATCGACATCGTCGGGCCGTTGCCGTCAGAAGTTCAGCGCGTGACCATCTTCGCCGCCGGGGTCGCCGCACACTCGAGGCACCCTGACGCGGCCCGGGCCTACATCCGATTCCTTGCCTCGCCGGCGGCATCGGACGCCGTCAGGAGGAGTGGATTGGAGTCGCCCGGCACACGGTGAGCGTGATGATTCAAAGGAAGGAGCTCGTGATGAAGCGACTCGTCTCGATCGCGATTGTCTTCGCAGCGGCTGCGACGATTCACGCCGCCGACCCGTTCGCCGGCACATGGAAACTGAACGCCGCGAAGTCGAAGGATGCGAACTTACCTAAAGAGGTGATCGCGATTGCCACGGAAAAAGGCGATCAGCTCGAGCTCACGGTGAAGGGGACCGAGGCAGACGGCAGCTCGTTTACCGAGCGCTCGACCGTCTCCGTCAAAGGCGGCGTAGTCAAGTACCTCGAGGGCGGACCGCCTGCCGGCATGACGGCGACGATCAAAGTCGTCGATGCGATGACACGGGAGCAGACGATGACGCGCGAGGGCAAAGTGGTCGGAACCTCCAGGCTCGTGCTGAGCAAGGATGGCAAGACCATTACGCAGACCGGCGACTTCGTCGATCCGCAGGGAAAGCCATTCAAGTTCCTCAGGGTGTACGAGAAGCAATAAGGCGTGTCGGACAGGCACGATCGCGCACTACAATCGGCCTGTGGTAAACAGTGTCGTGAACGGACTTCAGGCACTGGTCGTGGACGATTCGGCGCTCCATCTTCACGTGCTCGAGCGGACGCTGTCGCGCGAATTCGAGTCGGTGCACAAGGCGCGCAACGGCCAGGAAGCGATGGCGATCTTCGAACGCGAGCGGCCATCGCTCATCATCACCGATTGCATGATGCCTGACTTCAGCGGCTTCGAGCTGTGTCAGCGCATCCGCGCGGCGCAGACCTCGTACGTCTACATCATCATGGTGACCAGCATCACCGAGAAGGACAACATCGTGAAGGGCCTGGCCGCGGGCGCCGACGACTATCTGACCAAGCCGTTTCACGGCGAAGAGCTCCTGGCGCGCGTCAAGGTCGGCCGGCGGCTGCTCGACCTGCATCGTCAGCTGGAGGAGAAGAATCGCCTCCTCGAACAGGCGGCGCTGACGGATGCGCTGACCGGGCTGCCCAACCGCCGCGCCATCGAAGCCTGGGCGGCTCACCAGCTGGCTGCCGCGGCCCGACACGGCTTCTCGTTCTGGGTGGTGCTGATCGACTTGGATCACTTCAAGCGCGTCAACGACAGCTATGGCCACGAGGCCGGCGACAGCGTGCTCAAGGCGTTTGCCGAGATCCTGCAATCGCATACGCGTTCGTCGGACATCTCGGGGCGGATCGGCGGCGAGGAATTCCTCCATGCGGTGACATACGCCGACGAAGAGCGCATGCCGATGCTCGTCGAGCGCACCCGCGAGAAGCTGATGACGCGGGCGTTTTCCTTCAGCGGCTCGCAGCTGACCGTGACGGCCAGCCTGGGTGTGGCAGGTTTTCGTGGCGAGACCGCGCCAGCATTCGGCGAGTTGATCAGCCGCGCCGACCGGGCGCTCTACCGGGCCAAGCAGCTGGGACGCAACCGGGCCGAGTTCGAGCCAATGTTGCGCTCGTGATCCGACTCGTGCTCGAGATCGTTGCAACCGTCAGGGCATGAGCCGTTCGACGTGTGTTCCCGGAGGGCACGGATCTGACCCGGGGATCGTCTCTGTCCTCGGCATCGCCGGTTGCGACGGCCTTGCCGGTGCCGATACCGACGGCATCGTCTGTCCAGAGGACGGCGGCAGCGGTCTTTGGACACGGATCGGCGGGTCGATCCGGCCCAGCGGAGTGTAGAACGTCAACGGCGGAGGCGGGAACGAACTCGGGTTGTAGAACGAACTCGGGTTGTAGAAGGTCAACGTCGGAGTCGATGCCATCGTCGGATTGTAGAAGGTCACGGTCGCAGAAGGCGTCACAGTTCCCCGCGTGGCAGTCGTGGTTGGTACGCACACGGGGACGGATTCAGTCGATCGTTGTTGAGACGCCTCGGGGTTCGTCTGAGCAGCTACTGGTGTTGAAAGAGCGAACGCGGCAGTAAAGATGACAATCAAAACCGGAAAGCTCTTCGACATGACGGGGTTCTCCTTGCCGAGATGCGACATGTCTGTGCAGGTGCCGTACCGATCGATCCGATAGAAAAAGGGCCGCCTGAAGGCGGCCCTTCCGATCGTGCGGGTCGGACCCTACGTACTCAGAAGTCCCAGCGCGCCCCGAACTTCACGAAGCGCGGCTGGATGACCGACGTCGCGTTCCGCCAGGCCACACCGTAATTCTGGACTTCCTGCAGGATCGCGTCGGAGTTGAAAGCATTGTAGAGGTCGACGTTCAGGTCGACACTCCCCTTGCCCACTCTCAGGATCTTCGTGAAGCGCAGGTCGAACTGGTTCAGGCGGTCGCCAAACTCGGTGCCCGTCGGCAGACCTCTGAACCCAAACGCATCGACCCATCCCGGAATCAGGTTAACCGTCGACGAGCCGGAAGAGAACGGTCGCCCGAGTCCAGGCGCCGTGCCGGCGTACGTGTTGTAGGCGTTGATAATCGGGCCAATCACGCTCTGAAACGTCCCGCTGACTCTCACGTCGTACCACGGGAGGACGTACGACGCGTACGCCTTGACGTTGTGCTGCATCGGCTCGCTCACATGGCAGAACGGAAAGATGATCGGCGTCGCTTGTCCCGTGATCGGGAGAAACGCGGATTCCGGCACCTGCGCGCGGACACCGCAGACGTCCGTCAGCCTTCGTCCGGTGCTGATTCCACCCTGAAGAAACAGCTTGCTGAAGCGGCCGTTGGCCGTGACGTCGAAGCCGTCGAAGTGTTCGATGTGTTTGCCCAATGGCGAGTCGTCTTTCACGACGTTGCGGGACGGAACCAGCAGTTTGTCTGGATTCAGATCTGGGATGTTTGGAATGGTCTGTCCCGAGTTCGGCAGTCGTGGGTCGGTCGGCACGGTCGCGCTGTAGAACGAGTAGTCGGACGCGCTCACGGCCTCGTTGTCGGTCACCCAGAAGTTCCCCAGCACGCGGCGGAAGTAGGCTGCGCTGACGGAGACCCGCGGGATCACTTCCTGCTGGACGCCGACCGAGAACTCCCAGTTGTACGGCCGCACACCCCAGCCGTCGAGAATCTTGGGGTCCCACGTCGTGGCGAGGGCCGGATTGCCGAAGTTCACGTTATTCCAAGGTCCGCACAAATCCCGTGTCGGATCAAAGTCAGGCCCGAAGAAATTCTGCGGGGCCGGATTGGACAGGTCGCAGTCAGGCGTCCTGTTGCCGTTGTTGTCGAACCACAGGCGGTCGGTCGATGTCACCAACCCATTGGCCGCCGGGTCGTTGGCGCGCGCGACGCCAATCGAGTCCTGCAGGACGCTGCGGCTCACGCTCGCCTTGATGGCCGTCTTCCCCGTACCGAGCAGGTCGTAGTTGGCGTTGATCCGCGGGTCGACATCTTTCCAGTTGGGCACGTTCTTGATTTCCGGATAGTCGATATTCCGGTTCGGTATCCACGGACCCGGCCCGTAATGGTAGGCGTCGACCGACTCGTTCTGGAAGTCGAGACGAACGCCCCCGCTCAGGGTCAGGCGTTTCGTCGTCCAGGAGTCCTGCGCGTAGATCCCGAGGTTGTAGTTCAACCGGTCCACCCAACCCGCGAGCGGCGACGTGATCGTCGCGAACAGCGGTGCGCCGTTGAGCGAGATGATGTAGTAGTCACCCTGCGCGTGGTTGGTGTCGCGCCGTTCAAAGTGCCCCCGCTGCATCTGCGTGCCGACCTTGAGGTTATGGCTGCCCGTGACGTAGCTCACCGAACCCTTGAAGGTTTGCGACGGGAGACGATCGTCGTTATTCGCGAACCACGACGCTCGATGCGCAAAACTGAACGGGACATCCGGCCCGCCCAGCTCGAAGATCGGGACCCCCGCGATCTTGTCTGGCGGCTGCGTGATCGTGTCAGGACTCTCGCCGGGCGCGACCCCCGCTTCGACGAGCACGCGGTTGGTGGCCGTGTACGTCCACGTGATCGTGCTCAACTGAGTCGGCCACCGTACGATCTGCGCCGCCTCCGGTGACATGAAGAGAAGCTGCGACAGCCAGTGCGGATCGTCCTTACGTTGGTACGCGTACCAGCCGGAGATCTTCTGCTTCGCGGTGGGTGCCCACGTCAGGCGGATGTTGTTGTCCGCCGTCCACGTGCCGGCGAATGCCTGCCGCGTGAGATCGGGTGTGCGAACGTAGGCCGCGGGATCAACAGGAAAGTACAGCCCGGCCTGGTAATACTCGTTCGTGAAGTAACGCGACGTGTAGTAGAACCACAGCTTGTCGCGCTTGATGGGACCTCCGATGGCGCCATTGATGTCGTACAGCTTCTTCAGCGAGTCGGTGGTGGACGTGCCCCTGTCACGAAGCCGATCGCTCACGTTGCTGCCCTGGAGAGACGGTGCGGATCCGTTGGCGAGCAGGGAGCCGTGAAAGGCGTTGCCGCCCGACTTCGGAATCGCGTTCATGATCACGCCATTGGTTCCCGATTCAGGGGTCTGTCCGGAGAACGAGAGGTTGACCTCGTCGTAGATGAGCGCCGAGAGGCTCATGTTGGTCAGGTTCGAGCTGAGATACATGTTGCCGATGCGCATGCCGTCGATCATCGACACGCCGTCACCCGGCAGACCGCCGTGCACGGACACCTGTGTTCCTGTCTGATCGCCCTGGAGCCCTCCGACGTCGCGGACCCCGAAAAACGCGGAGTTGATGGCTGGAATCAGCTGAGCAATGTTCACCCACGATCCGCCTGAGGGGAGCTCCTTGAACGTCCTGGCGTCTGCTACGGTGGTCTGTGCCGTCGACTGCACATCGACCACCGGCGCGTCCCCGGACACCGTCACCGTTTCTTTCAGATCGCCGATGCGCAGCTGGCCGTCGATGCTGGTCGTGACGTTGATCGACACCACGACGCCTTCTCGCCTGAGGGTGCTGAACCCAGTGAGGCTGAACGTCACCGTGTACGTGCCGGGCGGCAGATTGACGATTCGGTACTGGCCGGTCCCGTCCGAGGTCGCACTTCGGACTTTCTCGATCAGGGCTGGACTCGCCGCCTCGACCGTCACTCCGGGCAGCACGGCGCCAGACGGATCCGTGACGGCCCCGGCGATGGTCCCTAGTACCTGGGCCACACTCGCAGACGGCAAGGCCAACACTGCCATAAGTAGCCACAGGGCTCTGACTCGCTCTCGCATGGCCTCTCCTCCGCAAACGCGGCGCGTGCACGCTGACGCCCGAGTGGGTTTTCGCTACGCGAACCTATTTTCTTTGAGCGGAGGAAGATATACGCTTCGGCCTCCGCGGTGTCAAGGCAACTTCCGGGCAAAGCGCGCGGAAAAACGCGGCCCGGCGAGGGAAATCAGGATCGAGCCCGTTGCCATATTCTGGACTCCAGAATATAGTGGCGGTCGTGGAGTTTGCTGGCGCGATCCGCGAAGCGAAGAAGGGCACTGCCGAGCTCGTCGTCCTCGCGTTTCTCGAAGACGAGCCGCGACACGGCTATGAGCTCACACAGCTGATCGACGCGCGATCGGGCGGCCTGTTGACGTTCAACTTCGCCTCCCTCTACGCGACGCTCTACAAGTTGGAAGAGCGCAAGTGGATCCAGGGCCGTTGGGTCGAGAAGGCGGGACAACGTCGGCGCCGCTACTACAAGATCACGCCTGAAGGCCGCGCCGTCCTCGCCGAACAACGCAAAGAGTGGCGACAGTTCTTCGTGCTCATTCGCGAGCTCGCCGGAGTCGAACATGCGTGATCGCGACTTACGCGAATGGCGAACAGTGATCCGCGAGCGCGCGGATCGTGAGTGGCGCGAGCTGTCGCCAGACGTCGTCGACGAATTCGCGTGTCATCTCGCCGACTTGCATGCCGCCGCGTTGAGCGGTGGCGCAAGTCAGGCCGAAGCGCGTGCTCGCGCGCTCGCCGCCTTGAACGCGGCCTCCTTCCTCGAGGTTTCGAGGCGGCCGCGCGCCCGGAACATGCCCACCGGATACGGGCACGACGTGCGCCTCGCCCTCCGCCAGCTGCGTGCGTCTCCACTCGTGTCGGCCGTCGCGATCCTCTCACTCGCGCTCGGCATCGGTGCCAACACCGCGATCTTCTCCATCGTCAACAGCCTGCTGCTCCGCCCGTTGCCTGTTGATCAGCCGCAGCAGCTCGTCACGCTGACCGACGGGAGCTGGACCAATCCGATCTGGGAACAGATTCGGGAGCGGCCCGATCTCTTCGACGGCGCGTTCGCCTGGTCGGAAACTCGATTCAATCTCGCATCCGGGGGCGAAGCCGAGTTCGTTGACGGCATCTGGGCGAGCGGCAGCCTCTTCGAGACGCTTGGCGTTCGCTCGATCCTGGGCCGCACATTCACACCCGCCGACGATCGGCGCGGCGGCGGACCCGACGGTGCGGTCGCGGTGATCAGCTACAACTTCTGGCAGGGCCGGTTTGGCGGCGACGTCGACGTGGTCGGGCGGACGCTCAACGTCGAGCGCGTGCCGTTCACCGTCATCGGAGTGACGCCGCCCGAGTTCTTTGGTCCGATGGTTGGACGCACGTTCGACGTTGCCATTCCCATCGGCAATGAACCGATCGTCAGGGGGCCCGGGAGCTGGCTCGACGAGCGCTCGAGCTGGTGGCTCTCGATCATGGCGAGGCTGAAGCGGGATCAGTCGCTCGAGGCTGCCAATGCCGCACTGCGCGCCGCGCAGCCGGCGATTCGCGACGCAACTGCGCCCGGCTGGAACAACTACATCACCGAGCCATTTACGCTGGCACCGGCGGCTACCGGCGAATCTCAGCTTCGGCGTCGCTACGAGCGTCCGCTGATCGTCGTACTCGCCATCGTGGCGCTCGTGCTCGTCATCGCGTGCGCCAACATCGCGAACCTGCTGCTGGCGCGCGCCACGGCGCGCCATCACGAATTCAGCGTGCGTCGCGCGCTCGGCGCCTCGCGCTGGCGGCTGGCGCGGCAGCTCGTCGCGGAGAGCGCAGTGCTATCGGCCGCGGGCGCGATAGCGGGCATCGTTGTCGCCCGATGGGGCTCGCAGTTCCTGGTGCAGCAGATCTCGACGCGCACCGATCGCGTGTTTCTGGATCTGTCGCTCGACACGCGCGTGCTCGTCTTCACGATCGGCGTCACCATCGCGACGACACTCCTGTTCGGTGTCGCGCCTGCCTTGCGTGTCGCCGCTTCGGAACCGATGGAAGCCATCAAGGAACACGGACGCAGCCTTGCGGCCCGGCGTGGCGGGCTGTCCGGAAGCCTGGTCGTCGCACAAGTCGCGCTCTCGCTCGTGCTGGTCGTTGCGGCCATGCTCTTCGTCCGCACCTTCACCTCGCTGGCGAGTCTCGACCTCGGTTTCAATCGCGACGGCGTGCTCGTCGTCAACGTGAACGCCGAGCGGACTGAGAGACCGCGATCCGCCGCCGTGTCCGGCGGGGTCGAACGGCGCGACCCACTGCCCGTCTTCGAGCGCGTGCTCGAGCGGGTGCAGGCGCTGCCCGGGGTCGTCGAGACCGGGCTCTCGACGATTACCCCAGTCAGTGGACAAGGCTGGAACGTGTCGGTTGATGTGTCGAATACGCCGCCGTTGGAGGGCCGGCAGGCCTTGACGTTCAGGAATGCGATCACGCCGCGATGGTTTGCGGCACTCGGCATGCGCCTTGTCGCAGGTCGGACGTTCACCGACGCCGATCGAAAAGGCGCGCCGCGAGTCGTGATTGTCAACCAGGCGTTCGTACGACGCTTTCTCAACGGTCAAGATCCGATCGGTCACACCGTGCAGCGTCGAGTGATGTTCAATCGCAACCGACCGAACGCGCCACGGCCTCCGGCACAGGAAATCGTTGGCGTCATGGCCGATGCGGTCTACAGCAATCTGCGCGAGCCGATCCCGCCGACGATGTTCGAGCCGCTCGAGCAGCGCGACGAATCATTGGGCGCGCAAATGGCGCTGATCGTGCGGACGGCAGGGGCGCCGATGACCGAGGCCCGCAGCATCGCCTCCGCGATTCGCGACGTCGATAGCGATCTGGCGATCACGTTCCGGCCGCTCGCCGACTTCGTCAGCGCGAGCGTCGTGCGGGAACGGATCGTCGCGATGCTGGCAGGGTTCTTCGGCGGCCTGGCGCTGCTGCTGGCAGGCCTCGGCCTGTTCGGGCTCACCTCGTACACAGTCGAGCGGCGACGTCCCGAAATCGGCATTCGCATGGCGCTGGGGGCCGCACCATCTGGCGTCATCGGACTCGTGCTGTCGGGGACGGCGGGTCTGATCGCGATTGGCATTATCGCCGGCGGCACGTTGAGTCTCTGGGCGTCGCGATTCGTTGGCGCACTCCTCTACCAAGTCGAGGCGCGGGATCCGATTACGCTGGGCGGCGCCGCGGCAACGCTCGCGGCTGTCGGAGCGATCGCTGCGGCGTTACCAGCGTATCGCGCATCGCGGATCGATCCGGCGACGGTGTTGAGAGAGTCGCAGGCCTGAAGCCCCGCGCTCTAATCATTCGGCTTGGAGACGTGCCGCAGGAGCGGCCGTCTCGATCGGGCTGCGGCGGCCCAGCGACATCCCCAGGCCGACGAGCAGCACGAGGGCACCGGCGATCGCCTCTCCTGGAAAGGCGGACGCCGACATCCAGCGCAGCGCCGGCAGGCCCATCTTCGCCTGCGGCGCGATCACCATCCACAGCCCCGCCAGAGTCGCGACGCTGCCACACAGCCGAACTGGTGCCGCGTACGGAATCAGGCTCGCCTCGTTGACCGTCGGATCGCTCTCAACCGCGGGGTCGTTGTCGTCATCGGCAAAGCGGTCGTTCACGATGGCGCCGACGAAGCCATCGTCGGTCGTGTTGCCTGCTGTCGCGAGCATCGGAATGAGGCCCGAGTAGAAGGTGACGAAGGTCGTCACGAACGTGGTCGGGTCGGGTACGGCAAGCAGCGATGCGATGACCGGCGACATGAACACCCCGGCGCCGCCGGGGATGCCGGGCGATTCGAGTCCGAGGATCATCACCGGAGGAATCAGCACGGCGATCTCGGTCATCGTAATCGGCAGGCCGAGCAGCCGGCAGGTCGAGACGGTGACCAGCATCACGCCCATCGTCGCGACGTTCTTGTTCAGCACCGTGCCAAGCACGATCGACGCTCGTGCGACCCGCGGCCGCAGGCCGAGATCCCGTTCGGCCGAGATCAGGTTGACCGGCAGCGTGTCGTACGAACCGCCGGTGCCGAACCCGGTGACGTACACCGTGGCGAAATACTTCCAGATCTGCGGCCACGTTCGCCTGGTTGTCGCGCGGACCAGCACCAGCATCGCCGCCGACCACACGATGGCCACGATCGCGAGGTTCAACGACGTGCGGCCGTAGACCTCGAGGCCGCGCAGTCCAAATCGCGACGGGATGAAGATCGCGAGGCACCCGATCATGATCGGGTAGTACCAGAGCAGCTTGGCGAACGCAGCGAGAATCCAGTCTCCGGCGACGATCAGACCGTGCGCGGCCGGACGAAGCGCGCGAACCGAGCCCACCAGGGCACCGGCAGCCGTCGCCGCCACGAGCACCTGGAGCAGCGGCTGCTCAATCAGCGTCCCGCTGAGCGCGCGCCCGACGCCCTGCAGCCATTCGAAGAATCCTGGCAGTGGCACGTCGGCGCTGCTGAGCGGCAGTCCCGTTAACACCGGTATCCAGGCGGAGACGTAGAGCAGCGACACGGCGGCCATCACGACGTAAAGCGTGATCAGAATCGTAAGAAACCGAGTGCCGCGCGCGTGCGAGATCAGCGTCCTGGCGAGCGCCGCCGACATCAGGATGAAGACGATCGCCGTGGCCAGCGTGACGACCGTCCGCGGAAACCACGTCCCGCTCTGGGCGAGCGCGAGCACGACCGGATTGTGCGGGAACGCGAGCCCGAGCCCGAGGCCCGTGAGCAGACACACCACGATCGTCAACGACGGCGGGATTCGGGCCATGCCGACGCGCGCAGTCTAACATCGTGCCAAGATATCCGTCGGAGAGGAACGGACACGGTGCTGCGAGCTGAGGAAACACCACGAGCCTCGTCTAGTCGGAAGATTCAGCTGACGCCGTTCGCGCCGGCGCTGGGCTGCGAAGTGCGCGGGATCGATCTGGCGAACGGCCTCGACCAGGACGCGTATCAAGAGGTGCGCGACGCGTTTCTCCAGTACGGCGTGCTCTTCTTCAAAGAGCAGTCCGAGATCTCGCCGGAGGTGCACGTCGCGATCGGCCGGATGTTCGGCGAGCTCCACGTGCACCCGGCAGCGCCGCAGATGCCCGGCCATCCCGAAGTCTTCGTCATTCACGCCCATCGCGAGTCGAAGGTCGCCAACGGCGAGTTCTGGCATTCCGATGTGTCCTGCGACGAGGTGCCGCCGCTCGGGACGATGCTGCAGATTCACGTCCTGCCGGAGATCGGCGGCGACACGCTGTTCGCGAACATGTCCGCCGCATACGACGCCCTCTCCGCGCCGATGCAACAGCTGCTCGACGGGCTGACTGCGCGCCACGAGTCCGAGCACGTCTACCGCGGGCGCTACTCCGATCGCGGCGTCGACGACACGGACAAGACGTATCCGCACGCGGACCATCCCGTCATCCGGACGCATCCGGACACCGGACGGAAGGCCATCTTCGTGAACCGCACGTTCACGACGCGGATCAACGAGCTGAGCGAGAGGGAAAGCCGCGCGGTGCTCGACCTGCTATGCGATCACTGCGAGCAGATCGACTATCAGATCCGGTTCCGGTGGTCGCGCAATGACGTCGCGTTCTGGGACAACCGCTGCGTCATGCACCGCGCCATCTGGGACTACTGGCCGAACGAGCGCATGGGACGCCGCGTCACCATCAAGGGCGATCGGCCTCGATAGCGCCGGGCGCTCATTTCGTGGTCCTCGCCGTCAGCCACCAGCGCATCGTCGTCGTGACCATCTCCGACGCGTCCTGCTGTACGAAATGGCCGGCGCCGGGCACCGTGACGAGCGTGAGATCTTTCTCCAGCCAGTTCCATGTCCCGGACAGCCCGTCCGCGTTCAGCGCCGTGTCGGCGAGACCGTGAAACACGAGCACGGGCATCTTGACTTTCGGGAGCGGGGCCGGCGGCGGCGCGTCCGGACCGGATGCTGGGTAGTTGCGCTTGTAGTAATTCAACATCGCCTCGAAGTCCGATCGCTGGAACGCCTCGATGTAGCGCTTGCGAGCCATCGGATCGCGCACCCACGACGAGAGCGTCTCCGGCGTCATCGGTTTCCCGAAGAACACCGTCGGATCGCTCGCTGACTTCGTCTGAAAGGTCCGGGCGTATTCGCTGTTGGCGATCTGGTCCTTGTTCGATCGAAGCTCGCGGAGGAATCCGCTCGGATGCGGCAGGTTGAGGATGATCAGGTTCTCCGTCATCTGAGGGAGGAACATCGCGAACTGCCACGCCACCGCGCCGCCCCAGTCGTGCCCGACGATGGTCGCTTTGGCTCGTCCGAGATGTTTGATCACCGCCGCCACGTCGGCGACGAGCAGGCGCCCGTCATAGCTCTCGACGCCTTTCGGCTTGTCACTCAGGTTGTAGCCGCGCTGATCGATCGCCACCATCTGGAAGCGATCGGAGAGCGCTTGCATCTGGTCTCGCCACGAGTACCAGAAGTCCGGGAAGCCGTGGATCAGAATGACGAGCGGCGCGCTCTTCTTGCCGAGCGAGGCGTAGTGAATCTTCACGCCTCCCTCCGAGACCGCGTAGCCGTGCTCGACTCGATCGTAAATGTCTGTTTGAGCCGCCATCGCAATACCGGCCGCACCCAACGCACACGCGAGGACGAGTGCCGCAGCTTTCATGTCCCGAGGATAACGCGATTCAGTCCAATCGCTCACCGCATGAGTCCGCCGTTGTTATGCGTCGGGTGCTATGATCGCGCACCCCTCCGGGTCGTCCACCAATACGGTCCACCAATACGGGTTTCGTAAAGGCGCAAGGAGGATGACGATGCACGAATTCAGGCGTGCCGCCGCGGCGAGCCGGTTGTTCCTTGCTGTGGCTGTCGTGGCGATCGTACCGGGCCTGGCGTCGGCCCAGTCGATCGCGGGTACCGTGCGCGATGCCTCGGGGGCTGTTCTTCCCGGCGTGACCGTCGAAGCCAGCAGCCCGGCACTCATCGAGAAGATTCGAACCGCGGTGAGTGACGACACCGGCCAGTACCGGGTGGAGAATCTCACACCCGGCACGTACAAACTGACGTACACGCTGCCGGGCTTCTCGACCGTCGAGCGCACGGGCGTCCAGGTGACGA
>Ga0207428_10001871_pt1 | contig 21433 bp, 20 predicted proteins | sample RhiMethybrSRZTD1_FD_187600 | JGI IMG/M metagenome (GOLD analysis project Ga0207428, IMG submission 187600) | Populus rhizosphere microbial communities from Tennessee, USA - Rhizosphere MetaG P. TD hybrid SRZTD1 (SPAdes) (version 3) | ecosystem: Host-associated > Plants > Roots > Rhizosphere >...
CAATCGCGTAGTCGGTCAAGGGGGTTTTCAAGGCGTGAGCCAAGTCCTCGACGGCGGTGGGGCCATTGCTCCAGCGTCCCTTCCAATACAACGAACCGGGGAGCTCCTGTGCATCTTTGACCTTCTGAGTGGCCAATGTTCTCGTGAAGGTTTCACCCGCACCATTGTCGGAGTAGCTGTCACCGAAAGCATAGAGATGATCGTAGCTGGGGGCACCAAAGGCGGTTGATGCAGTCAGTGTCAATAGAGCGGCCAAGCAAGCGCGGCGAGTCATTGAAAGTCTCCCAGGATGTCACCTCAGACTACCGGCGGCGACGTTTTACCTTGCCACGGTTGCGACCTGTGTTTAGCCGCGTACGCAAAGTCTGTCCTGTTCGCGACAGGTAGCCGCCCAGCTCAAGGACGCCCATGACCAATGATCACTTGAGGTTCGCCGATGACCGACCTATCTCCTTGCAGGAGTACGACCTGCCCGATCGCGCCGGGTTCAGGTCAGGAGTTGCCGATTTCATGACATTGACGCGACCGGGCTGATCCGGTCCAGGTGGCTGGCAATCATCGCAGCAACCATGCTGCAGACCAGTCTGGCGTCCAATGATTCATCGAACAACAATTCGACTGTCGCATGGATCATTTCGACCACGACTCGGGCAACCATCAAAAGCATCTGCGGATCGGCGTGCGGGAAAGCGCTGGCCAGGGCTTGAGCCTGCGCGCTGGCGACACGTCGGTGAGAGTCGAGTCTCACATGCTCCAGCGCCGGTACTGCTCGAAGTCCTTTGAGAATCCACATCCCACCCAAGGTGGCATGGGTTACTTCATAAGTATCCAGTATCAGTTCCGCAAGGGCCTTTTCCAGTACCTCCCGGGAGCCGGTCAGCAGCTCCTGGTTGATCCAGTGGCCAACCAATTCGTTTTGCTTTTCCAGTAAGCGATCGCCCAGAACGCTCAGTAGCGCGTATTTGTTGGGGAAGTAGCGATAGAGCGCTGGCGGGGTAAGCCCTGCTCGTTCACATACCAGATTCGTCGACAGGCGCTCTATTCCGACATCGCAGAGTGTCTGAGCCGTAGCCACGAGAATTCGCTCATAGGTTTCGGTCGCCCGCTGCTGTGCTGGCAGCTTTTTGTGTTCCGTTGCTCCAACGCTGTTCGTGGAGAGAGGAGTGGAGGTTTTGAGCTTGGCCATGAGCGCCCTTAACGAGAAGTGAGAGGCAAGGATAGCAGGATGAAAAAACAGTTGATTCAGCGAAGAATGATAGTTATAACTATCGTGTAGCGATGACTATCATAACTGATGCGTCGTTTGTGTGACGGTGTTTCTAAAACAAAAAATACAGGGCACGACTATGAACGCACGGCACTTGCTTCTCCTTTCCCTCGCTTTGATGTGCACCGGAAAAATTTTTGCGGCGGCGGGACCGTTGGATGCCAAAGGACTTTGGCTCACGGCGGAAAAGGACGCGATCATCAAGCTCGATGATTGCACGGCCAAGGCAGGCGCAATTTGTGGACAAGTCATTTGGGTGAAGGACGTCGCATCGACCACCAGCGATTGTGGCGTCCAGATCATGCAATTGGATCGTTACGAGAAGGACGCCTGGCGCGATGGGTGGGTCTATGACCCGCGCAATCAGAAAAAATACAAAGGCGTCGTTCGGGTCAAGGAAGGCTATCTCAATGTAAGGGCGTTCGTCGGCTCGGAGATTCTGGGTCAGACGGAGCAGTTCGAACGCGTTGAAAAACTGCCTCCCGCACCGGTTTGCAAACTGTAAACCTGACCTTCCTCGTGGGAGAGTTCCATGCGTACAAACATCACCCATTGCATGATGGCGGGCCTGCTGTTGTCCGGCGCAACCCCAACGCTGGTGTTGGCGGACGAAATGGCCAGCTACGCGGTAGACGTTACCGCACGAGTCAGTTCTGACATTCGGAACCGCGGTATCTCCGATTCATTGAACGGGCCGGGGGCTAAAGTTTCCATTCAAGTCGCTCATGAGAGCGGGCTGGTGGCCCTGGCCGAGTTCACGACCGTCAGCAAGAAGCAGTTTCTGAACGGCGATGGCGTCGAGATCCTGCTTGCCGGCGGCTATCGTTTTGGCGATCCGGATGCCTGGCACTTCGGCCTGGGCCTGGCGAGCGAAATGTTCCCCAATGCACAGTTCAGGGCACCCAATCGGTTCGACGCTCAGACATTCACACTGACAGATGAGCGCAGCACCAACTACAACAGCCAATTCGCCGTGTTGGAGTTGGGGTATGGCGCACTGGAAGGTCGAATCGCCAGGGTCCTCTCCAAGACCTATCGAGGCGCTAATACCGGAGGCGTTTGCGGAACTCTGCTGCAGTTCCGCGATGATCCTGCCAAGGGGTTGGAGTGTTATGCCAAAGGGGATCGCAACTCCCGCGGCAGCATGCTTTATGACCTGGATTACAAGTATGCGCTGGGCATGAACACCACGCTAAAGCTGCATGCCGGTTACCAGCAGATCGTGAATTTCTCTGAAGCGAATTTCGCAGACTATGGCGTAGGCCTGGTGCACCGCTGGGCGGGTTTTGATTGGGGGCTTGACTGGGTCACTACCACGACCCGGGCGAGAGAGTTGTACCTGGCCGAAGATGATGGGCACAGGCGGGCGACGGACGACAATCGTTGGGTCTTTTCGATTTCCCGTCAATTCTGAGTAACTGATTATGACCTCGCTTTCCTTTTCCCAGACGCCTGAAACGGCGACCGGGCTAGAGCAACTCGTCCTTGCGGTCGATCTTGGAACATCTGGTTGCAAATGTGCGCTGGTTTCCCTCGAGGGAGAAATACGCGCATGGGCCTACCACAGTGTCCAGCTGCATGTCAGTGGTTTGAGTGCCGAGCAGGAGCCTCAAGATTGGTGGGACGCTTTTATGCGCGGGGCCAGCGAATTGCTCGGCAGTGATACGGCCAGGCGCAGGCAAGTCGTTGCCGTGTGCTGTTCGACGCAAAGCGAAGGGACCGTCTGCGTTGATCGCAATGGGGTGGCTGTTGGGCGCGCATTGCTGTGGCTGGATAAGCGCGGTGCCGCTGCGGTCAAGCGTCGTATGGGGGCAGGGCGGTTTGGCCTGTCTGGTTACGCACCCTTCAAGCTGTTGCGTTCATTGCGTTTGACCGGGGGTGTCGCTTCGTTGTCCGGCATGGATTCGGCCGGACACATGGCGTACGTCCTTGATCATGAGCCGCAGCGATATGAGCAAACTTACAAGTTCCTGAACGTGCTCGATTACATGAACTTGCGGCTGTCCGGTCGATTCTGTGCCACGAGCGATTCGATCCTGACGTCCTGGATCACGGATAACCGTGACCCTCATCGCATTCGCTACGACGACGGCTTGGTACGAGCGCTGGGTGTCGACGCTGCCAAACTGCCCGAACTGGTGGGGTCAACCGACATCATCGGGCCTCTGCTTCCCGAACTGGCCGATGCGCTGGGCCTCTCTCGAGACACACGGGTGGTGGCCGGTTCCGTAGATACCTCCGCTGTGGCGGTAGGTGCTGCGGTGAGTGATTTCGCCTCGCACCTGTACTTGGGAACGTCCTCTTGGGTGGGGGCCCATGTGCCGTTCAAGAAAACCAGTGTTCGTCATCACATTGCGGCGGTGCCGAGCGCGATCAATGGCCGGTACCTGGCGTTGGCCATGCAGTCGGCCGCGGGCTCGAACCTTTCGTTTTTACGGGACAAGGTGCTGTACCACCCCGATGAACTGCTCAGCGATGAACAGCAACCGGATGTCTATGCCTTGCTAGATCGCATTGCCGCAAGAGTCCCGCCGGGAGCACGAGGGCTGATTTATACGCCTTGGTTGTGCGGCGAACGCTCTCCCGTTGGCGATTCGAGTCTGCGTGCAGGCTTGTTGAATCTGAAACTCGAGCATTCCCGAGAGGACATCATTCGAGCCTTCATGGAAGGCGTTGCGCTCAACACGCGCTGGATGCTGGAGCCGTTCTCGCGGTTCCTCGGCCGATCAAAAGAGATGATCGTGGCTACCGGTGGTGGTGCCCAGTCGGATGTCTGGTGCCAGATCATGGCCGATGTCACCGGTCACATTATCCAGCAGCCCCACAACCCCATCCAGACCAACGCCCGAGGCGCCGCGTTTATCGCAGCAGTGGCCCTTGGAGAACTGCAGTTTCACGACCTGCCGAATCTGCAGAGAGCCCATCGGCTGTATGAGCCGTCGCGGAACACGAGTGCCCTTTACGACGACCGTTTCGCCACATTCAAGGAGGTCCGCAAGCGGCTCGCTCCGCTTTATCGCCGCCTGAATCCATCGCAGGAGAGCACTCAATGAATCAAGTACAGCAGGAGATTGTCGAGTTATCGCGTCATCTGTCGCAGCGCGGCTTCTTTGCCGCGACCGGTGGAAACCTGGCGTTGCGTGTCGATGCGTTTCATATCGCGGTCACACCCTCGGCGACGGATTATTTTTCCATGCGCCCCGAAGACGTTTGCGTGTTGCGTTTGAAGGACCTGGTGCAGATATCGGGCGAGCGGTCGCCCTCTGTGGAAAGTGGTCTGCACGCAAAAATTCTGCGCAATCGCCCGGATGTCAATTGCAGCATTCATACCCACCAACCAATTGCCAGTGCCTGCACATTGCTGGGCAAACCGCTGCAAGTCGGATCTCCACAACTATGGAAATCGCTGGGCGTGAGTATCCCGCTGGTGGGGTATGCCCCTTCGGGCACCCGTTGGTTAGCGAACAAGCTGGAGCAGTTGATTCGCCCTGAATGCAACGCCTATCTGATGCGCAATCACGGCGTGCTCTGTTGCGGCCCGGACATCGATACGACTCTGGACCGCCTTGAGGATCTTGAGGCGTTCTGTCGGGATCATCTGTTGAATCGAATCTACGCGCAGGCTCGAGACCGGCCGGAATCAAGCACAGCAGCGGCTCGCTTGATCGACGCCTTGGCTTTGTCCTCGGCTCATGCTGTCAACCCAAAAAATATTTCAGAGACCTCATCATGAACGAACCCCTTCGTCCATCCACCATGCCCCAAACAAACGCCCCAGCGGTTTCACAATGGCCCGACGTGGATTCGTTGTACCGGCGTTTCGATGAACTGGTCAAACAGCCGATCCGCCCGCTGAAGCGGGACGCATTGAGCAAGGTCATGGGCTATTTCGACGAGCGTTGCCAAGGCTCGAAGCGTCTCTCCGAAGCTGCAAAAAAAGTCATACCTGGTGGCGTGCAGCACAACCTGGCGTTCAATCATCCGTTTCCGCTCGCCATCTCTCAGGCCAAAGGTGCTTACCTGACGGATGTCGATGGCAACCGCTATATCGATTTCCTGCAAGCCGGTGGACCGACTCTGTTGGGCTCAAACCACCCGGCCATCCGCGAGCAGGTTGATCGGATCCTCGACGAGTGTGGGCCGGTCACCGGTTTGCTGCATGAATACGAGGTCAAACTGGCTGAGTTGGTCTGCGAGATGATGCCGGGGGTGGACATGGTTCGACTGCTCGGTTCCGGTACCGAGGCGGTGATGGCTGCTGTTCGCCTGGCTCGCGCCTACACCCGCAAGAAGTGGGTCATCAAGATCGGCGGGGCCTACCACGGCTGGAGCGATCAGCTTGTCTACGGGATGCGCTTGCCCGGTACCGGACGCATGGAGGCCGTCGGTATTCCCCGTGGGGCCACGGCGCATACTCAGGAAAGTCCGCCGAACAATCTGGATGCGTTGCGCCGCAAGTTACAGGTCAACCGTCTACGTGGTGGTACCGCTGCCGTGATGGTTGAACCCTTCGGACCGGAAAGCGGGACCCGCCCGGTACACCCGGACTTCAACCGCCAGTTGCGCAAGTTGTGTGACGAATTCGGCGCCCTGTTGATATTTGATGAAGTGGTGACGGGGTTTCGTGCCGGCTTGGGCGGGGCGCAGGCGTATTTCAACGTCATGCCGGACATCACTGTGCTGGGCAAATGCCTGACGGGTGGTTACCCGATGGCAGGCGCCATTGGTGGGCGTCGAGATGTCATGCAACTGCTCGCTGGGGGGATCGGCACTTCTGCGCGCCGGGCCTTCGTCGGTGGGACGCTGTCGGCAAACCCGCTGTCTTGCGTGGCGGGGTATTACGCCTTGCTGGAAGCGAAGCGCCTGGATGCACCCGCAGTAGCCGGACGTGCCGGCGACCGGCTGCGCAAGGGGCTGGAAGCAATTATCACGCGCCGAGGTTTGCCGTATGTGGCCTATAACATAGGCTCCATCGTGCACTTGCAGACCTCCGGTGTGCTGTTGCTCGACACCAGTAACCCGCTCAAATTGTTGCGAGCTCGTAACGAGGCAAAAACCCGCAAGCACATGATGGAGGAGATGGGGGCCGCCTATACCGCTCATGGTCTGATTACTCTGGCGGGTAGCCGGATCTATACGAGCCTGGCCGATACCGACGATGTCATCGACGAAGCACTCGATCGATTCGACGCCGTTTTCAAACTGGTGTGAGGTCAGCGCAATGAGAGATTTACTTCGGCAACAATGGCTGGATTTGCAACGACGACTGATCGGCCAAGTAGGTGCTCATTCCAGTCTTTCGCTGCGAATACCAGGCGAGGAGGGGATCTGGCTGGGAAAACTGGATGCCGCGGAGCCCGTGAAGATTGACCCGGCTGCTGCCCCGGATGGGTACATGCAGACGCATGCGGCTACGTATCAGGCGCGTCCTGATGTGGGAGCAATTCTCCTGGGGGGCGGTAAGTTCAGCAGTTGTCTGGCCGATTTTGGCGGTTTCATGCCTGTTCTGTTTGATGAACAGGCGCGGCATTTGGGGCATATGGGTGAGCCAGTCGGAACTGAACGTGAGTTGGCCAAATCCTTGCGCAAAGGCGGCAATACGATACTGATTAGAGGCGTGCCGGCTTGTCTGGGGGCCACGGGTACACGCATGGCGCTCAATGCTGAATTGTTTGAAAAGTGCGCTAAAGCCTACACCCTGGCCAAGGCCTCAGGAGCTCAAATCACCTATTTGCCCTGGTGGGTGACTTTCATCGCTACGGGGCGCTTGATGAAAGACGAAAAGCGGGCGGCGCAGTGTTTTGCCAACGGCCAAATTCCACCTGAAAGCCGTGGTTACTGAATAATTAATTAGAGGCATAAAGCTTATGCACTCCTCGTTCGCTGTTTCTCGCAAACATCTTGTTGCTGCGCTGACTCTGGGTTCCGTGGCGGTACTCATGGTAGGCCTGCAACCGCTTCTCCTCGGAGAGTTGCTAGCCGCCAATCGGCTGTCGCTCGAAGGCGTCGGGCTGGTTGCAATGGGAGAGATCGTTGCTTTGGGGTTAGGGGTCATCGTCGGCGACTTGATGCGACTGATGATGAACCTGCGTTTTATCACGATCATGGCGGCGGTGTTTACTGCTGCCCTGGATATCATGACTACGACGACGACAGGGGACGCCGGACTTCTGATTGTGCGTGCCTTGGCGGGATTGACGGAGGGACTTCTGTTATGGGGGGCCGTCAGCCTGATTGTTCGCGGGCCTCACCCGGACCGTGTATCAGGCCTGTTTATGGTCGTGCAGACCCTGGCCCAGGGAATCATTGCGGCAGTCCTGGCATTTTGGGTCCTGCCTCGGCAAAGCGTCTCCGGAGGGTTCGTGTTACTGGCGGCGCTATCACTGGCGTCGGTGTTGCTGGTTTGCTGGCAGCCTGCCCGACTGGCGCCTTTGGCCAGCCATGCGGGTCAGGCGCAAGGCTTCTCCTGGCAGCGTTCACATCTACTGTTGATGGCCGTTGTTTTCATCCAGCTTTCGGCGATTGGCGCACTCTGGGCATATCTGGAGCCCTTGGGAAAATACGCCGGACTGGATGCGCAGAGTGCTCAGGCGATGATTTCGGGCACTTTGTTCATGCAAGTCGTGGGCGGTTGCTGTGGCATTCTTTTGGTGCGTAGGGTCTCTGAGTTCAAACTCCTTGCGACGGCTGCCGTTCTGTTGGGAGGCATTGCCGCGGGTATGTACTTCTCGGCTGACCAGGGTGCGAAAACGTTTCTGATCTTCAGTGGTCTTTTCGGCCTCGTTTATCTGGTACTCACGCCGTTTCAGGTCCGCATCGCACTGAGTCTGGATCCATCCGGGCGAGTTGCCGTGCTGGTTCCAGGCATGCAGTTGCTGGGTTGCGCCTTCGGGCCGTTAGTCGCTTCGCAGTGGGTGGCGGGGGATTATGCTCAGCCCGTAGCGCTTGTCAGTTCTGGATTTTCCCTCTTGGCGCTAGTCCTTTTGGGGGGACTACGAAGAACGACGCCGAGGCAGGAGGGCGGATTTGCTGGCAAGGTCGTTCTGATCGTCGGTGCATCCTCCGGCATGGGGCGCGGCCTCGCGGTACGTTTGGCGCAGGAAGGCGCATTGGTGGCAGCTACCGCACGACGCCAGGAGCAGCTCCTTGAACTGCAACGCGAGATCACCGAGCAGAGCGGCAAGTGCAATGTGTGGGCGGCGGATGCCATGAACGAACAGGCTGCTGCCGAGGTAGTTGCTGAGGTCGTGGCGCTCTACGGCCGCCTGGACGTAGTCGTGCTCAACGCGGGTGGCGCACCGGCGCTGGACATGCGCAAGATGCATGCAGGGCAAGTCACGGCCTATATGAGATCAAACTATGACGTAGTGGTTAATTACCTGTTCCCGGCACTGAAACAGATGAGTGAACAACGATCCGGTTTCGTCGTACAGACCAATTCGTTGGCGGGTTTTCTAGGCGTTCCTCTCCAGGGGCCATACTGTGCCGCCAAGGGCGCGTTACGCCTGCTTATCGACACTTGTCGAATAGAGTTTGGCGAGAAAGGCATTCGCTTTCTCTCCCTTTACCCGGGCTTCGTTGCAACGGCTCAGACTGCAAGCGATGGCATGCCTGCGCCGTTGGAGATCGCTGAGGCAGCTGCCGTTTCATACATGCTCAAAGCCATGCGCAGTAACCGTTGGGATTATCTTTTCCCCTGGTCCATGCGCTGGCTTATACGGCTCTCGAGGGTACTCCCCAAACCTGTCCTGCTCTGGGTATTGCGCCATGAATTGCCGCCGTTGTCGGAGGACATTCAGGTGGCGTCATCCAACTTGCAGGGTCAGCGGATAGCGAATCACCGCTAACCATCACCTCACTTCCGATCTCAGCAGGAGCCGCCCCCAGAGGGGGGGGACCTGCGTGATGGGCACATGATGATTTTAAAACCAGCCTGATGGTCAATGGCGTAGCCGATGGCAGGCATTGACTTGCGCGCTCTAAACGACACTGTTGCATCTTTGGGAAGCAAAAATGCTAACTCAGCGACCTTGGTGTCAGCGTGCTTGACGCAGTGCAGGCCATGCAACAGCTGGAAGAAGAAACCCAACAAGTGGGTACCGTTCTGACCGTCATCCCCAGTATTGCCGAACAGCCCAATCTGTTGGCACTGAACGCCGCCATTGAGGCGGCTCGCGCTGGTGAACAGGGGCGCGGTTTTGCGGTGGCGGCCGATGAAGTTCGCAACCAGGCACAGAAAACCACGGCGTCCACTGCCGAGATCCACCACATCATGATACCCCGTGCCAAGCCACCTATCCGGACGTCAAGCCAGTGTGTGAAAATCCAGATGCCCATAACTACTGGGATGAATGGCACCCCACCCGCAAAGTCCACACCCTGGCCGCCGAGGCGATGCTTGAAACGTTAAAAGCCAGCCGCTGAGGCTCTCTAACAGGTCATAGCAGGCAAGCGGGCTCAGGGCTGCGTGCGCAAATCATTACCAAGGCAGGGATAGACAGTCAGTCTGAGGCTATCTATCCCTCATTACCTCTCGCTTTTTCTCCGCAAACCAAGCCTTCCTGACACAAATGTATCCCTGTGTATTCAGGCTGCATGCCGATACGGACTGTTTCTTTTGTGGGCCGTTGGTGACACATCCGGGATACCTGATCGGCGTCAAATGAGCTCCATCGAGACAGCACAAGCCGTCTCACAGGATCACTCAACGTCTGGAGATGTCGTCATGAACTGGAAGAACCTCAGTATCGCTTCATTGTTTGCCGTGCTCAGCCTTGGCGCCGTAGCGGCCAACGCCCAAGACAGCGTCAAATCTCACAGCTACATGTACGGCGATCACCTGGACATCGCCAAAGTGCTGTCGATCAACGAAGCATCGTCCTCGGGCTGTGACGTCGTGGAGACTCGTATGACTTACCTCGACTCGCTCGGCAAGACCCAGTCTCTGAATTACAGCACGAGTGCTCAAGATTGCGGCCAAGGCAGTTGATAGGTTGTGCAGAGCTGGCCGCCAACACTCCGGCTGACGGCCACACTCGGCAGCATTACCAGGCGCGAGTACAGAACCACGACTTTGTCTTCACGCGATTGGCTCAATAGTCCAACCACCCAAGGAGTTTCCAATGAAAAAAGTGATGGCCGCTCTGGCCTGCACCGCCAGCCTGATCATCGGTGCCAACGCATCGGCGCAAACTGAAAAGCCTACTGTCGTTCTCGTGCACGGCGCCTTTGCCGATGCTTCGAGCTGGAATGGCGTGGTGAAGATACTCGAAAAAGATGGCTACCCTGTTGTGGCCGCGGCCAATCCATTGCGCAGTGTGAAGAGCGATGGCGCTGCTGTTTCCGCATTGCTGGCTGGCATCAAGTCGCCCGTTGTTCTGGTCGGCCATTCCTACGGTGGCAACGTCATCAGCGAAGCGGCCAACGACCATGCGAATGTAAAGGCACTTGTTTATGTCGCCGCCTTCGCGCCCGAGGCGGGCGAAACCGTCGCCGGGCTAGCCGGCAAATTCCCGGGGAGTACCCTCGGCCCAGCCCTTGCGGCGCCTGTCGCGCTGGCTAATGGCGGTAAGGATTTGTACATCCAGCAGGATAAGTTCCACGACCAGTTTGCCGCTGACGTCCCTGCCGCGCAGGCGGCATTGATGGCGGCGACTCAGCGCCCGGTCACCGAAGCGGCGCTGAACGAGCAGGCAGGTACACCTGCCTGGAAGCATATTCCGTCCTGGCACATCTATGGCGACAAGGACAAGAACATTCCACCGCAGGCTATGGAATTCATGGCCAAGCGAGCCGAGGCCAAGGCAGTGAAAGTCGTTAAAGGGGCTTCCCATGTCGTGATGGTTTCAAATCCGGAACCGGTAGCCCGAATGATTGAAAAAGCGGCTGCGGCGATGTGATTCCTGCGCTTGTGAAGGGTAGGTAGACAGAGGGTCAAGTATCGAATCAAGGCATCAAGTGAGGAACTCATTCATGCCTTGATCGATTACCTCCGGTCCGAGCCAGGAAGGCGTGGACGTCTTGCGTCCACGCCTCATCAAGTCACAGCATGCGGCGCAGGACGTCATTTTGAGGGTCCCGGTCGTAAAACCGGTGTTTCAGGGCGCCCGCGACATGCAACAGGATCAGTCCGAGCAGGGTGTAGGCGAGCACTTTGTGCAGCCATTGGAAGACGACGAACCAATTGTCATTTTTCGGAAGGAGCTCCGGCAGGTTGACCCCAAAAAAGAACACCCCGTCGCTCATTGTGTAGGTGCTCGACATTGAGTACCCCATTAACGGCACGATCACGATAAGCGCATACATGACACGCTGCGTAAGCCTTGACAGGAACCTTTCATACTTCGCCAGCGTTTCCAGCGGCTGCGGAAGCCCGGGGGTCCGAAAACGCAGGGCGACCTGAGTCAGGACAACCAGAAACGCCAACACCCCAAAGGATTTGTGCCATGGGTAATAGAGCGCGTACTTGCTCGCCACTTCATCATCCAGACCGGTCATATGCCAGCCTGCCCAGAGGAGGCCAGCAATGAGCGCGGCGCGCACCCAGTGCAAAATTCGCAGGGACGTCGGATACCGATCGATTGTGTCTTGATTTATCGGGTTCATCGTAGCCTCTCCATTGATCAAAGGCATCAAGGACGCACTTTTAAACGGTCACCCTCTACTGCGCAAGGCTTCGAGGGTGGTTCGGTCAGTGCAGGGATTGTTCTCAGGCAGGCAGCAGCACGGTGATGACCTTCTCCTCGGTGTAGGCCAACGCGCCGCTAATCCCTCCTTCACGTCCAATGCCGCTGGTCTTGACTCCGCCCCAGGGCAGGTTGGCGTCCAGCGGGCTCCAGCAGTTGACGCCCACGGCACCGGCCTTCACCGCAGCGGCTACGCGGTGCGCTCGCACCAGGTCGGTCGTCCAGACTGTGGCCGCCAGGCCGTATGTGGAATCGTTGGCCAATGCGACAGCCTCATCTTCGCTGTCGAACGTGATCACCGTGCCAACGGGACCGAAGATCTCGTCTTGGGCGATCGCCATGTCGTTGCGGGCGTTGGCGAAGATAGTCGGTCGGACAAACCAGCCCTGCTCAGGGTTCGATACACCGCCGGCCAGTAGAGAGGCGCCTTGGTCGATGCCCAGTTGGATGTAACGGTTAACGCGATCGAATTGCGCTTTCTTGGCCACCGGTCCCATCTGTACGCCGGGCTGCCGAGGGTCGCCCACCTTGACTGCTCGCGCGGCATCGGCAAGCGCCGCGGCGAAGCGATCTGCGATGCTGCGTTGTACCAGGATGCGCGAGCCAGCTGCACAGATCTGGCCCTGGTTGGCGAACAGGCCGAGCGCACAGCCGCGTAGTGCGTCCTCGAAGGGGGCATCGTCGAAGACAATTTGTGGGCTCTTGCCGCCCAGCTCCAATGCCACGCGCTTGAACAGCACACCGGCGGTGCGCTGGATTTCGCGTCCGGCCTCGGGGCTGCCGGTGAAGCTGATCTTGGCAACGTGCGGGTGTTCGCACAAGGCGCGACCCACCTCGTTGCCGTAGCCGGTGACCACGTTGATCACGCCATCCGGAAAGCCTGCTTCCTGAGCCAGCACCGCCAGGTGCAGGGCAGACTGCGGTGTCTCTTCCGAAGGCTTGATGACCACGGTGCAGCCTGCTGCCAGCAAAGCGGCGAGCTTCCAGACTGTGATCATCAACGGTGAGTTCCAGGGAACGATGGCGCCGACCACTCCCACCGGTTCCCGTACCGTGTACGAGAGGGTCTTGGTGCCGAAGTAGCCACCGGTGGGAATGGTGCGCCCCTCAAGCTGATTGGCCCAGCCGGCGGCGGCACGCAGGTTGGCGATCGCGTTGGGCAAGTCCATCCGGCGTGGTTCGATGGGTGAGCGACCGATGGCGTTGGCATCCAGATCGGCCAGCAATTCGCTGTCGCGTTCAACCAGGTCAGCAAGTTTCAACAGCAGTCGACCGCGCTGGGCGCCGTCAAGCTGGCTCCAGGCGCCATGCTCCAGTTGGGTGCGCGCCGCCCCCACGGCACGGTTCACGTCCTCAGCCGTGCCGCGTGCGGAGCTACCGTACACCTGTTCTGTCACGGGGTTGACGAGGTTTATGCGACGGCCGTCGGAGGCTTCGAAGGACGCGCCTTCGATGAAGTGATTCAAGTGCTCAGTCATTTTGGGATCCATGAGTGATGTGCAGTGGTCAGGTCATGCCTTGAGGGAAGCCAGGGCGTCGCCGAAGATGTCCAGTGCCTTGAAGAACAGGGCGCGCGAGATCGTCAGCGAGGGCATGACACGCATCACGTTGCTGTAGCGGCCGCAGGGAATCATCAGCACGCCGTGGTTCAGCAGGTAGCCCATGAGCTGGCCGATTTTTTCGGGCGCCAGAGGAGCCTTGCTGACCGGGTCTTCGACCAGTTCGATACCGATCATCAGGCCGCGGCCGCGTACTTCACCGACGAACGGGCTGTCGAAACCACGGATATGTTCCTGCGCGTCCAGTCCCAGCGTGTGAGCGCGGTTGAGCAGATCGAGCTCCGGGTCCTGCAAGATGCTGATGTTGGTCAGCGCCACTGCCGCGGACAACGAGTTGGCGGCGAAGGTATTGGGCATTGATCCGTCAGGAATCGCGGCCGCCAGGTCCGAACGCATGATCAGGCCCGCCATTGGCAGGTCGCTGCCGATGCCTTTGCCGAAAGTGAGCATGTCTGGCTTAACGCCCGAGTGCTCGACCGCCCACATCTTGCCGGTGCGCCCTGCGCCGGACTGCACTTCATCGACGATCAGCAGCGTGCCGCTACGGTCGCATGCCTTGCGCAACAGCTGCAGGAATTCTGGTGAAGGAGGCACGTAGCCGCCTTCGCCCTGCACCGGTTCCACGATGACGGCGGCCACGTCATCGGCGGCGGTGTAGGGGGTGTTCAAAAGGTAGTCCACGTACTCGCCGGCGATCTGCTCGGCGCTTTTGTGAGTGGTGTCGAAGGGAAAGCGGAAGGCATAAGGGTAGGGGGCATGAATGACGCCACCCATCTGGGCACCGTAGCCCTTGCGGTAGGCCGTGCCTGTCGTCAGGGAGCCCGAGGCGTTCCACACGCCATGGTAGCCACCGTGGAAGGCGATGATCTGGTGCCGCCCGGTGATGCGTTTGGCGAACTTGATGGCGGCCTCCAGCGCATCGCTGCCGCTTTGCGTGAAGAAAGTGATGCAGTCGCCACGCAAGCCGTCGGGCGCGATCTCGGAGAGCTTGGCTGCCAATTCGGTGCGCCGGGTGCTGTTGACTTCCAGGGCATGCATCAGCACTTCGGACTGTTCGCGGATCGCCTGCACCACCTTCGGGTGGCAGCGGCCTACGCTGCTGACGCCCACGCCAGCGGACAGATCAATATAGGTGTTGCCATCCGGGTCCTTGAAGGTCGCGCCGAAGGCGCGGTCCATGGCCACTGGCATGCGTCCGCCGCCACGCGCCATCGACTCGGTACGCGCCGACAACGCCAGGGCCTCGCTGGTCCTGGGGCCGGGAAGTGTGCTGGATGTAATCCGCGGAGCATCCGCGAAGTGGAGGGATTCTAGTTTGGCTTCACTCATGACGACCTCTGGATGTCGGTTTCTGTGTGCCGATCATCCTCGTTGCATGTCCCTGGCCGGTAGCCCGAATCGGCACATGAGTGGACCACCCCGAACGCAAGTTCCAGCGAGTTGACAAATGCCCAAGGAATTTGCAGGATTTCCACTATGTGCAAATAGCGCATAGGATGGCGGTCTAAAAACAAGAATATTGGCAGAGGCTTCCGTACATCATGAAGAATCAGAGTATCAGCCATTTTCGAGACATCCATGTCCATGCCGCCACCGTCCAGGAGTGGAGCCAGGACTACAGCCAGTTAACCGCCGGCTCGACCGAGAGTTCGCTCATGCAGTTGACGACTGCGCGCTGCCACGTATTTCGCGAGCAGATCAACCAGCGTGTCGTGCAGCACGGCGTGGCACCCCGAGGCAAGATGTGCTTTGCAGTGCCGATCACCACCCCGGGTTCGATTCGGATGCAGGGACGGGAGGCGGACGACAGCAGCCTGTTCTTTCTTCACGGTGGTGAGGAGTTCATGTTCCATATGCCGACGGGCATGGAGCTGCTGTCCATCACCTTCGAACGTGAATTGTTCGAGCAGGCGTTGGCGCAAACGGCGTCGGCGAAGGAGGTCAGCCTGTTGCTGCGTCAGCCGGTGATCAAGGTTTCCACGCCGCGCTTTGCAGATGCTCGTCGTCGATTGCTGGCGTTGTTCTCCCAGGCCCTGGTGAACGAAGAACTCGACAGCGCGCGAGAGCTGGAGCTGGAGCAGGCCATGCTCGACGAGTTGCTGCAACTCATGACCGACCCGGCCTGCGACAAGCACCAGCGCACCCCAAGCTCTACACGCAGCTTCATTGTCGAGAAATGCCACCGTCTGGCGACCGCGGAGATGATGAACGTGCCCAGCGTGGACGAGTTGTGCCAGCGGCTCCACGTGAGTCGGCGTACCGTGCAGAACAGCTTCCGCTCGGTTGCCGAGACGACGCCGCTGAACTACTTGCGCTCCGTGAGGCTCAACGGTGTGCGTCGGACCTTGATGTCCACCCGCGCGTCGCATCTCTCGATTGGCGATGCCGCTGCCCAATGGGGCTTCTATCACCTCAGCCATTTTGCGGCGGAGTACCAGGAGCTGTTCGCAGAGTTGCCGTCCCATACCGTGCGCGCTGCCATCACCGATTGCGCTCATGCCTGAACAGTAGCCCGCTGGACTCAGCGGCGGGGTGACTGTTGAATCCACAAGGATGTAGAAAAAGATGAATAGCCTTCGCCGCCTGCTCATGGTCTTCGACCTGTTCCGCCCGGAACAGCCGGTGATCGATGTAGACATCGTTTGCCAGGAGCTCGGCTATACGCCCGCCACCGCCTATCGTTATCTGCGCGAACTCGGTGAGGCGGGCTTTTTGAAGCGATTGCCGCGTGGTTACGCACTCGGCCCGCGAATCGTCACGCTGGAGCATCAGATGGCGAACTACGACCCGTTATTGGCATGCAGCCGGGACCTGGCCGACAAACTGGTCGCCGATACCGGCCTGGATGCGCTGGTCAGCGAGTGGCATGGCGACTCAGTGGTCAATGTGTTGATCCATCGTGGCTCCGATGCCGGACCGGTCGGTGGTGACCGGGGGCGGCCGATCGATCTTTTTTACAGCGCGACCTCCCGGGTCGTATTGGCTTATCTGCTGCCGCGCCAGATCCGACGCATCTACGACGCTCACGCGAACCCATCCCAGTTGCTGCATCTGGGGCTGGAGTGGAAGCCGTTCACCAAGAGCCTGCTCGCCATCCGCAAGCAGGGCTACTGCATCAGCGAAAACGAGTTGCACCCGGGACGCAGTGGCGTCTCGGCGCCGATCTTCGACGAAAAGCAGCGAGTCCTCGGGAGCATGACCCTGGTTGGGCGCAGTGAGCGATTCCGTGCGTTTCAGCAGAGCTACCTGTGTGACCTGGTGACCGGCGCGGCATCGGAACTGACGGCGCGCATCGCTTCGCAGTGAGGTCCGGGGGAGCGGATGGCGCTGTTCAGGTGATGGCGTAACAGGTTACCGATTTGGGATACCGGGGCGTTCAGGGCGAGACATAGGATCGAATCCAGCGTGCGATAAAAGCGACAAGCTCTATCGGTGACGGTGAACGGCTTGCTGCATCGATCCTACAGCGATTGCCTCATACAATAAGGTCAAGAACATGAGCGTATCTATCCCGATCAACAGTTCGACGGAGTTGAAGCGTGGTGCCTTGGGTGTCGGTTTCATCATCTTTTTCGTGGTGTCGGCGGCGAGCCCGTTAAGTGTCATCGCCGGTGGCTTCCCGATTGGCATCATGCTGGGCAATGGCGCCGGCACGCCGGCGTTGCTGATCCTGGCTTTGCTGGTGTTGCTGGCGTTTTCGGTGGGCTACACCACCATGTCCCGGCACCTGACCAATGCCGGCGGCTTTTATGCGTTCACCTCCCGTGGTTTGGGTGGCCTGGCAGGCGGCGCGGCCGGGGTGTTGGCGATGTTCGCCTATAACATTCTTCAGGTCGGGCTGTATGGCATGTTCGGCGGGGTCGTCAGCGGCACCATGACAAGCATGTTCGGACTGGTATTGCCGTGGTGGTCTTACTCACTGATGGCGATGGCGAGCATTGCGATTCTGGGCTATCGCAAGATCGACCTGTCGGCGCGGCTGCTGTCGGTGATGGTGATCGCCGAGTACCTGGCGATCCTGATCCTGGACTTTGCCATCCTCAAATCCGGCGGCGACAGCGGCATCAATCTTGACTCGTTTGATCGCAGTCATGTGTTCAGCGGCACACCGTCCATCGGCTTGCTGTTCTGTTTCGCGGCATTTATCGGCTTCGAGGCGACGACCATTTACGGCGAAGAGGCCAAGAACCCGCAGCGTACCATCCCGATTGCCACCTACTGCTCGGTGTTGCTGATCGGTGGTTTCTACGCACTGTCGGTATGGTCGATGGTGCTGGGCGCAGGGGCGGACAAGATCGTGCCGATGCTTCAGGCCTTGCAGGATCCGACGACGTTTATCTACGGCATGTCCGATCACTTTGTCGGGCCGCTTCTGACCCAGGTCATTCGCGTGCTGTTCATGGTCAGTATCTATGCCGGCCTGCTGGCCTTTCATAACGCCGCGGCCCGTTACTTCTACGCGATCGGGCGTGACGGCCTGTTGCCGCACCGCTTGGGTACTACCCATCGCGTCCACCAAAGTCCACATATGGGGTCGGCGTTGCAGAGCCTTATCTCGGCCGTGGTCGTGCTGGTGTTCGCCGCCATGGATGCCGATCCGATCCTGCAGCTGTTTGCCTGGCTGTCCAACCTGGCCACGCTTTGCGTGATTTTGTTGATGGCGCTCACCTCCGCAGCGGTACTCTTCTTTTTCCGGCGTCACCCCGAACTCAAGGTGGGGATCTGGCGTGGGCGGATTTTTCCCGGTTTCTCTTGCATTGCCCTCCTGGCGGTTCTGGCACTCGCGGTGGTGCATTTCGATGTACTGACGGGCGCCAGCCTGGCCTTGTCATACAGCCTCTGCGCGATCATTCCCGCAGCCCTGCTGGCTGGCGTGTTCCTGGCGGCTCGACTTCGCAAGGCGTCGCCGGCGCGGTACCTGGCATTGGGTAGCCACAAGCTTTAAAGCCCCACGCAGCAACGTTTATCCAGTTTGCTGTTGATTGTTACCATCTGAATGACCGAATCCAAGTATCGTGAATGTTGTGGCGGCCTTTGATAAATTTGGCCGGCAAACAGACTGCTTTGCACATGGCATCATCTACTGGGCTTCAGATTCGGAAACTTTCATGGCAAAAAAATCAGCAGCATCCTCTACCGACAGATCGATGACAGCACCCAAGAAGGGTTCCAGCCTGACCTTGATCGATGTTGCAAAGGTTGCAGGCGTTTCGCCCATGACCGTTTCCAGGGCGTTGCATCGACCGGAACTGGTTACCGAGGATACTCGCGAAAAAGTTCGTGAGGCCGTTCGCAAGACTGGATATGTATCGAACATGCTGGCTGGTGGATTGGCTAGTAATAAAAGTCGTTTGGTGGCGATCCTCCTTCCCACCATTGCTAACTCTATTTTTGCCGACACCGTGCAATCACTCATGGATCGACTGACTCAAGCGGGCTACCAGACCCTGCTAGGTCTTACGGGCTACTCCGCCGAGCAGGAAGAGAAGCTGCTTGAAGCGGTGCTTGGTCGGCGACCGGATGGCATAGTCCTGACCGGCACACTTCATACCGAATCAAGCCGTTTGCGCCTCGCTCAGGCAGGTATCCCTTTGGTTGAGGCCTGGGACTTGAGCGAAGATCCCCTGGACATGCTCGTAGGCTTCTCCCATGAAAAGGTGGGGGAGGAGACCGCACGTCATTTAGTGAAAAAGGGTTATAAGCGTTTCTCGGTGATCACGATCAGTGACCCTCGCGGGCTGCGCCGCTGCAACAGCCTTATTGCCGAGTTGAAGCGCCAGGGAATTGAAGAAGTGCCGATTGAAGTATTGGCGCCGCCCGCCACGCTCGAAGTGGGTAGGGAAGGGCTTCGACGGCTATTGGAGCGGTCATTGCGGCCCGATATCGTGGTATGCAGCTCTGATACGGTGGCTCAAGGTGTTTTGGCCGAAGCCGCCAGTCGAGCCATGAAAGTGCCCTCTGAGCTCGCAGTCATGGGCTTCGGGGATCTGAGCAGTGCGGCGCAAGTTTACCCGGCGTTGTCGACCGTCAGCGTCGATGGGAACAAAATTGGGCTGCAAGTCGCTCAGGCACTGCTTGAGCGGTTTGAATACCCGCAGGGTAGTCATGATCCTGTGCGAATCGACACAGGCTTTACCCTCATCGATCGCGCGAGCACCTAAACCTGAAAATTGCATTTAAGGGTGATTGGATGATTGTATGATTGCGCAATCAGTGTAGTATTTGCCGCAAGGCCCTGCCGTAGAGGGCCTTTTTATGTCTCATGAATGATTGCGCAATCATTGCTCAATCACCACGCTATCAGGAGCTGTAAGGGCAACACGGATTCAATGCTTTACTCACAATAAGGAAAATAATAGTGATCAATCCAACGCAATCGGTAGCCAGGACAAACGTCCGCTACCTCATCCTGGTGATGATCTTCATCGTCACCGTGTTCAACTACGTTGACCGGGCTACCCTGTCTATAGCCGCTCCCAGCATGCGCACAGATCTTGGCTTCGATGCCATGACCATGGGCATCGCCTTTTCGGCTTTTGGCTGGGCGTACACCACAATGCAGCTTCCTGGTGGCATCATCCTCGATCGATTCGGGTCTCGCCTTGTTCTTGGGATGAGCCTGATCATCTGGTCGGTCTTTACCTTCCTGCAAGGCTACGTTGACCTGTTCAGTTCGGCCTTTGTCGCGCTGTTTGTGTTGCGCTTCATGATGGGCGTTGCTGAAGCACCTGCGTTTCCAGCCAACAACCGCTTGACCGTGATGTGGTTCCCTCGCCACGAACGTGGTTTGGCCACCGCGGTTTTCCAATCCGCTCAGTATTTTGCACTGGCCGCCTTCACTCCGTTGATGGTCTGGCTGGTCAGCACCTGGGGTTGGCAGCACGTGTTTTGGGTTACAGGTGGCGCCGGTATCCTGATAGGTTTTTTGTGGTTCCGGATGGTTCAGGAGCCACGCAAAGACAAGCGTGCCAACCAGGCTGAAATCGATTACATCGAATCCGGAGGTGGCCTGCCAACCATTGGTGACGTGAAAACGCCGTTCAGTTGGAAGCGCATGAAGGCCATCGGCGGCAATCGAATGATGGCGGGTATCTATCTTGGGCAGTTTTGCCTGACATCGATTACCTGGTTTTTCCTGACCTGGTTCCCGACCTACCTGATCGAAGCCAAAGGCATGACCATGCTGAAGGTTGGTCTGATCGCGGCCATTCCACCTATCGCCGGCTGTCTGGGCGGCATGATCGGCGGCGTGTGGTCGGATTGGATGCTACGCAAAGGCTTCAGCCTCACCGCGGCACGAAAGACGCCCATCATCTGTGGTTTGTTGCTCTCCAGTAGCATCATGGTCGCCAATTACACCCAGTCGATCACCTTGGTCACTCTGGTGATGTCCGTTGCCTTCTTTGCCAAAGGAGTGGGCAACCTGGGCTGGTGCATCGTCGGTGACGTGTCCCCGGCGCGGGCCATGGGGGTCAGCGGCGCCATGTTCAACTTCTGCGGCAACCTCGCCAGCATTGTTACGCCTATCGCCATCGGCGTAATGATCAACCAGTTGGGATCCTTCGATGTCGCGCTGATGTATGTCGCGGGTATGGGATTGCTCGGCGCGTTTTCCTACCTGTTTATCGTCGGGCCCCTCAAGCGCCTGCAACTTGATGATTTTGAAGAATTACCGGTCAACCCTGTCGAAGGCGCTCCTGTGAACACCCAGTTTTCAAATCCACGTACCTGATCTCTTTCAAGACCTCATCACTGTTAAGGAGAGCTCCATGCTCGCACAGCAAGAATCTATCAAATCCTCCGACGATGATCGCATTGCCTGGGTTCGGGTCTCTTCGGTAATTCTGCCTCTGGCCAATCCGATCAGCGATGCCAAGGTGCTGACGGGCCGGCAAAAACCGATGACCGAGATCGCCATCCTG
>Ga0207428_10001872_pt1 | contig 21426 bp, 15 predicted proteins | sample RhiMethybrSRZTD1_FD_187600 | JGI IMG/M metagenome (GOLD analysis project Ga0207428, IMG submission 187600) | Populus rhizosphere microbial communities from Tennessee, USA - Rhizosphere MetaG P. TD hybrid SRZTD1 (SPAdes) (version 3) | ecosystem: Host-associated > Plants > Roots > Rhizosphere >...
TGACGTCCTCCGTTATCGAAGCCGCCATTCGTATCCACCGAACTCTCGGCCCAGGCTTGCTCGAGAGCGCCTACCTTCAGTGCCTTCGATTCGAACTCATATCTGCGGGATTGAACGTCGAGTCGGCGAAGGCGCTGTCCCTTCTGTATCGCGGCGTGACGATCGATTGCGCCTATCGAGCCGACCTCGTTGTCGAAGGTGTCGTCATCGTCGAAGTGAAGGCACTCGACTCGCTGGCGCCGATCCACAGTCGACAGCTGTATACCTATCTGCGTGTCGCGGACTGCCGCGTGGGTTTGATTCTGAACTTTGGTGCGATGACGCTGCGGGATGGGATCAAGAGAGTGGTGAACGGTTTCCCCGCGTGACGGCAGAGGACGCCGAATATTTCAACGCAGAGGGACGGAGATCACGGAAAGTAGCTCGATCTCATCCGCTAGGCGCTTGGGAACCCGACATTCGTCGTCACTGAGCCCGGGTGGGCGCCGGCCCCTCGGGCCGGCCGCGCGTTGCTCGATCCTGACGTCCACCCGGCGTACGACATTGCGAGTCAGCTCTTCCGTCGAGGCTCCGTGATCTCTGTGATCTCTGCGTTGAAAACTCCGCCCCTCCGCGCGCTCAGCGTTCGACCGCGACTCCACTTCCCTCACGCGCGACATAGAACTGATTGGCTGCGAGGCCGGTCGCGGTCTCCACGAGTCCGCTTGGCCACCGGATCTCGATGCGATCGATCCGCGTCGCCTCGGCCAGACCGAAGTGCGCCCGCACGTCACTGTGCGAAAGATAGCTGCCATCGCCGCGCACGATCGACGTTTGGACCCGCTTCCCGGCTTCGACCTTGATTCGCGCGCCGATGCCGTCGCGGTTGCTCTTCGTGCCCGTGAGTCGAATCGTGATCCAATGATTCGATGGCGGGCTGTCGTTGCGCAGCAGCGTCGGTCGATCGTTCATGTTGATGACCAGCACGTCGATGTCGCCGTCGTTGTCGTAGTCGCCGAACGCGGCGCCGCGGCTCGACTTCTCCAGCAGCAGCCCGCCGCCGATCTCCATCGTCGCGTGGAGAAAGCGCTTGCCGTCGTTCAGGAACACCTGCTTGCGCTGGAGATAACGCGTGCCCAGTCCGTGCGCATCCACCTGCGGGTAGACGTGTCCGTTGGCGATGAAGATGTCGAGGCGTCCGTCGTTGTCGAGATCGACGAACTTCACGCCCCACCCCAGATACGGCCCCGCGGTCGACGCGATTCCGGTCGCGTAGCTGCGATCGGTGAAGATTCCTGCAGGACCGGCCTCGTACAGCGTGTTGTAGTCGTGTGAGAAGTTGGTGACGACCAGATCGATCAGGCCGTCGTTGTTGAAGTCGCCGGCGTCTGCACCCATGCCCGCCTGCGGACGGCCGTCCCCGCTCAGCGCCGTGCCAGAGGCGAGACCGTCCTCGACGAACGTGCCGTTGCCTCGATTGCGGAAGAAGAGATTGGGCACCGAATCGTTGGCGACGAAGATGTCCGGCCAGCCATCACCGGTGAGATCGGTGAATACGACGCCGAAGCCGTAGTAGCCGGGGTCGACGATGCCTGCGCTGGTCGAGACGTCGCTGAACGTGCCATCGCCGTTGTTGCGATAGAGCACGTCGGGGTCGCCCGGCAGCCGCTTCGGCCCGCAGAAGACGTCGGTCGCCATGAAGCGGCAGTTTGCCGTCGCGCCGCGTGCCGGGATCGACGCATCGAACTTCACGTAGTTCGCGACGTAGAGATCGAGGTCGCCGTCACGGTCGTAGTCGGCAAAGGCGCAGCTCGTGCCCCATCTGGTCTCATCGATGCCGGCGCGTGTCGTGACGTCGGTGAACGTGCCTTTTCCGATGTTGCGCCACATCGCGTCGGCACCGAACGCGGTCACGTAGACGTCATCGGCGCCGTCGTTGTCGATGTCGCCGATGCAGACGCCCGACCCCCAGCCGCGGCGAGCGAATCCGCTGGCGGCCGTGACGTCGCGAAAATGTCCGGCGCCGTCGTTCTGAAACAGCCCCACCATCGCATCCCCGCCCGACTCGATGCGCTCGCGCATCGAACCGTTGACGATCAACGCATCCAGGTCGCCATCGCGGTCGTAGTCGAAGAACGCTGCGCCGTTGCCGTTGGCGTCGACGATGAAGTCCTTGTTGGGGCCGCCGGAGACGTTCACGAGGTCGAGCCCGGCTTGCGCCGCGACGTCGACCAGGCGCAGCGAGCTGCCCGCCGCGCGCGGCGCGCCGCGCTGCGCATGAGGAAGCGCCGCCTGAATAACCACCGCGAGAGCTAGCCACAATCGAAGTGCCGACGACATCACGCAAATTCTAACGACTCGGGAGCGGAGGAGCGGAGATCGACTCGCGGCGACTCCATGCCGGGTGGACGGACCGATCGCGAGGAAGCCGCGATCACGAACGCCTCGAGACGCACATGGCGCTCGTGATCACGGTTTCCTCGAGATCGGTCCCGCGCGAAGCGCGGCCGGCACTGGGCCGACGCCCACCCGGCTCACCGGCACCACTCCGTGATCTTTGCGATCTCTGCGTTGAAAAACTCCGCGATCTCCGCACTCTCTGCGCCTCGTCCCCCCTGATTTGGGGTACCGAGTCCCCTCAGACGATCACGTATCCTAGCCAGCGGACATGCTCGGCCTAGTGGGTATTCGTGTGCGCGTTGGCCTGCTGGTAGTCGTCGTGTGGGCAGTGGCGCTTGCCTCATCGGTCCCGACCGCCGAAGCACCGCGGCCTCAGGCTGCGCTAACGGCCGCACAGAAGGCGTCGGCGCCCGCCGTCGATCCCCGCGCGTTGCTGGACAAGTACTGCGTCGGTTGCCACAACTCGCGCGCGAGCACGACCGCAACGGCGTCTGGGGTTGTGTTCGACACGGCCGACGTCACACGTCCGGCCGACGATCCGGCCATGTGGGAGAAGGTGATTCGGAAGCTGCGCGCCGGTGCGATGCCGCCGGCCGGCTTGCCGCGCCCGGACCCCGCTACCTCCACGGCCATGGTCGCGCATCTGGAGTCGGTGCTCGATCGAGCAGCCGCAGAGCATCCGAATCCAGGCCGTCAGTCGCCGCATCGCTTGAACCGCGCCGAGTACGCCAACGCGATTCGCGATCTGCTGGCCCTCGACGTCGACGCCGCGGCGCTGTTGCCTCCCGACGACTCCGCGGACGGCTTCGACAACAACGCCGACGTCCTGAACGCGTCGCCGGCGCTGCTCGAGCGCTATCTCGCCGCGGCCGGAACAATAAGCGCGCTCGCAGTGGGCAGTCCGTCGATCGTCGCCGGTTCGGAGACCTACCGTATTCGCGGTGATGCGTCACAGACCGGTCAAGACGAGGCCCTGCCACCGGGCACACGCGGCGGGTTGATGGCGCTGCACACGTTCCCGCTCGACGGCGAGTACGTGATCAAAGTGAAGCTGCTCGAGATCAACCTCGGCTCGATACGAGGGCTCGAGTACGAGAATCAGCTCGAGGTCACTCTCGATGGCGAGCGCGTCCTGCTCGCTCCGGTGGGCGGCGCCGACGACTACACGAAGTCGTCCCTCAACGCGACCGACGTCGTGAACTCGCTCGCGTCGCGGCTGCAGGTGCGCGTGAAAGTGCGCGCCGGTCAGCGTCAGGTGGGCGCCGCGTTCCTGCAGAAGCCCGCGTCGCAGGTCGGCAACCGCTTGCAGCCGTTCATTCGGAGCACGTTGATCGCGACCGATCACACGGGACTGCCACACGTCGAGAACATCACGATCTCCGGCCCGTTCAACCCTACCGGCGTGAGCGAGACGCCGATGCGACGCCGATTACTGGTGTGTCGACCCGCCAAGGCCGAGAACGAAGGACCGTGCGCGCGGCAGATCGTCTCGACGCTGGCTCGTCGAGCGTATCGACGCCCGGTCGATGTGTCGGACATGAAGGCCTTGATGGCGTTCTACGATGCCGGCCGCCGCGAGGGCGGCTTCGAGCGCGGCATCGAGCTCGCGCTTCGCGCCGTGCTGGTCAGTCCGAAGTTTCTCTTCCGCATCGAGCGCGATCCGGCGGGGGCGCCGCCAGGCTCACCGTATCGCGTCAGCGACGTCGAGCTCGCCTCGAGGCTCTCGTTCTTTCTGTGGAGCAGCATTCCGGACGACGAGCTGCTGGAGCTCGCCTCGCGGGGTCAGCTGCGCAAGCCAGGCGTACTCGACGCTCAGGTGCGCCGCATGCTGGCCGATCGGCGATCGAGCGCGCTCGTCGAGAACTTCGCGGGGCAGTGGCTGCAGATTCGAAACCTGCGGAGCACCACGCCCGACAAGAACGACTTCCCGAACTTCGACGACAACCTGCGTCAGGCGTTCGAGCGCGAGCTCGACCTGTTCTTCGGCAGCATCGTCACCGAGGATCGCAACGTGCTCGATCTGATGACGGCCGACTACACGTTCGTGAACGAGCGGCTGGCGAAGCACTACGGGATGCCAAACATCTACGGCCCGCAGTTCCGCCGCGTCGCCGTGACCGATGATGCGCGACGCGGGCTGCTCGGGAAGGGCGGCGTACTCCTCATCACCTCCCACGCCGATCGCACCTCTCCCGTGGTGCGCGGCAAATGGATCCTCGATAACATCGTCGGGACGCCGCCGCCCCCGCCGCCAACGGTCGTGCCGCCGTTTCCGGAGGACACGCCCGGCGCGCCGACGACGGTGCGTGCGCGAATGGAGCGGCATCGAGCCAGTCCGGCGTGCGCGGGGTGTCACAAGGTGATGGACCCGCTCGGGCTCGCGCTGGAGAATTTCGATGCGATCGGCGCATGGCGCTTGTCGGAAGCGGGTGTCCCGATCGATGCCTCGGGCGAGCTGGGTGATGGCACGCGGATCGACGGCGTCGTGGCGCTGCGCCAGGCGCTGATGACACGGCCCGACGTGCTCGTCGGCACGATGACGGAGAAGCTGATGACCTACGCCCTCGGACGACGGGTCGAGCCGGTCGACATGCCCGCCGTTCGGGCGATCGTCCGCCAAGCGGCTCGCGACGGCTATCGCTTCTCGTCGATAGTTCGCGGTATCGTCAGCAGCGTGCCGTTCCAGATGCGGCTCGCGCGCGAGGATTCTTAGTGGAGCGTATCAACTGGAAGAGTACGGCCGACAACCAGCTTCGGCAGCGAGCTGCCGGCCGCGACAACGGAGCGGCCGGTAGAGCGTCGGGAAGGGCGAACCAGTAATGTTCGTAACTCGACGATCCATTCCGCGTCGGACGTTTCTCCGTGGCGTCGGTGTCGGCGTGGCGCTGCCGCTCGTCGATGCGATGGTGCCGGCGTTGACCCAGGCCGCGCAAACGGCGGCGTCGCCGCGGCTCCGAGTCGGGTTCGTCTACATTCCGCACGGGGTCATCATGCGGCAGTGGACCCCCGCCGCGGCCGGCAGCGGTTTCGAGTTCACGCCGATTCTGAAACCGCTCGAGCCGTTCCGTGATTCGCTCGTCGTGGTCAGCAACCTGACGCGGGCAGAGGCGGCCAGCAATCACGCGGTGTCGGCGGCGTGCTGGCTCACCGGCAGGCCTCCCAAGCGCACCGATGGCCCGGATTTCCGTGCCGGTGTGTCGATCGATCAGGTCATCGCGAAACAGATCGGGCAGCAGACGACGTTCCCCTCGCTCGAGGTGGCGACTGAAGATTTCAGCGGCCTCGTCGGCGCGTGCGATCCCGGCTACAGCTGCGCCTACATGAACACGCTGAACTGGCAGACGGAGACCACGCCGCTGCCGATGGAAATCAACCCGCGCGTGGTCTTCGAGCGTCTCTTCGGCGGTGGCGGCACGGCCGATCAGCGGCTGGCGCGGATGCGGACCGATCGCAGTCTGCTCGACTTCGTGGCTGACGATCTCGCGCATCTGCAGCGCGAGCTTGGAAGCGGGGACCGCAAGAAGCTCGACGACTACTTGACCAACGTCCGCGAGATCGAGCGGCGGATCCAACGTGCGGAGCAGACGGCCCGTACGCAGGCGGATGTGCCGCCCGCGCCGGTCGGCGTTCCGGAGTCGTACGTTGAGCACGTGTCGTTGCTGTTCGATCTGCTGGCGTTGGCGCTGCAGACCGATCAGACTCGCGTGTTCACGTTCATGATGGCGCGCGAGGTCAGTCAGCGGACGTATCCCGAAATCGGGGTCACCGAGCCGCACCATTCGATCTCGCATCACGGGAACCGGCCCGCGGCGATCGAGGGGCACGCCAAGCTGAACGCCTATCACCTCAGTATGGTGGCGAAGTTCCTCGAGAAGCTGCGCGCGACGCCCGACGGCGATGGCTCGTTGCTCGATCACTCGCTGGTTCTCTATGGCAGCGGGATGAGCGACGGCAACGGTCACACCGGGTCGCCGCTGCCTCACGTCCTGATCGGCGGCGCATCCGGACGGATGAAAGGAAACCGCCACATCGTGATGCCGGAGAACACGCCGATGCCAAACCTGCTGCTCGCGATCGCTCAGAAGAGCGGCGTGGAGCAGGACCGGTTCGGCGTGAGCAGCGGCGTCGTCGACATCTAGTGGACTGTATGCGTCACTTCTGGAACGGTCGCTCCGTTGTCGCGACCACGGATACGCGGGCCAACCAACGGGCGGTCCGCTCTAGAAATCGCTGGTACATACCACTAGTTCGTTTCTGGGTGCCGTGTTGAACCGCCTGGCGGCTACCGGTCTTGTCTTCGTCTCCCTCTGCGGCACACTCACCTCTGGTGCTGCGACGGGCGATCTCCGCCTGATCGAAGCCGTGAAGACGTCGGACACGGCTGCAGTTCAACGCCTGGTGAAGCAGCGCGCGCTCGTGAACGCTGCTGAAGCCGATGGCAGCACGGCGCTGCACTGGGCCGCCCGGCTCGATCGCGCCGACCTGGTGCGAACGCTCCTCCGCGAAGGCGCGCAGGTCAACGCGAAGACCCGCTACGGGATCACGCCGTTGGCGCTGGCCGCCGTGAACGGCAGCGCGCCGGTCGTCGAGGCATTGCTGAAGGCGGGCGCCGATCCGAACACCAGCAATCCCGACGGCGAGACCGTCCTGATGCTCGCCGCGCGCACCGGTAATCCCGGGCCGGTGCGGCTGCTGCTCGAAGGCGGCGCCGACGTCAACGCACGGGAAACATGGCAGGGCGAGACCGCGCTGATGTGGGCGGCGGCAGAAGGCCATCCTGACGTCGTGACATTGCTCGCGTCACGCGGCGCCGATCTCAACGCGCGATCGAAGCTGCTGGAGTTCCCGAAGGTCAAGGTCGATGCGGCGACGATGGTCTTCACGGCGCTGCCGCGTGGGGGAATGACCGCGTTGATGCTGGCCGCCCGTCAGGGCGCCGCCGATGGCATCCGGGCGCTCATCGATGCCCGCGCCGATCTCGATGCGGTCGACCCCGATGGAACGACGGCGCTGGTGATCGCGGTGATCAACGCCCACTACGATGAGGCGGCGATGCTGATCGACGCTGGTGCCAATCTCAACATCGGCGATTCTGCTGGAATGACGCCGCTCTACGCCGTCGTCGACATGAAGCATCAGGAGCCGATGGTGAACCGGCCATTGCCGAAGCCGTCGGGGCGGCTGCTCCCGATCGACGTCGTGACCCGGTTGCTCGAGCGGGGCGCCGATCCGAACGCGCGGCTGAAAACGCCGCTGCTGATGCGTCAGCACAACGGCGGCGACCCGCAGCTCGGTGAAGGGGCGACGCCGCTGATGCGCGCGGCGAAGGTGAGCGACACGGCGATCATCCGGCTGCTGCTCGACAAGGGCGCCGATGCCAACGCCCGTCTGCGCAATCAGACGACCGCGTTGATGATCGCGGCGTCGCGATCGGCCCGGAACGGGGGACCCGAGAGCGCGACGATCGAAGCCATGCGTCTCCTGCTGGGGCGAGGCGCGAACATCGACGCTGTCAACGACAACGGCGAGACGGCCCTTCACATCGCGGTCAGTCGAGGTGACACGCTGGTCAGATTTCTGGCGGATCAAGGCGCGCGTCTCGATCTGAAAGACACGTCCGGCCGGACGCCCATGGACGTCGCAATGGGAGTGCCCGGCAGTGGTGGCGGTGGCCGTGGTCGCGGCGGCCGCGGCGGTGGCCCATCCACCCCGGGTCCCGTGCGCGAGAGTACCGTAGCGCTCCTGAAGGAGCTGATGGCGGCGCGAGGCCAATAACGCTGGCACGACATGCAGGAGCGAACACGTTCGGTTGTTCTCCCGTTCCTGCTGCTCGGCGCACTCCTGGCCTGCGCCTGTGGCGAAAGCTCCTCTCCCTCCGGCCCATCCAGCGAGCGGGTCTCTGGCGTGTGGATGGGGCACATCACCCTGCGAGCGGCGAGCGGCGGCGAATGTGTTGGCGAATCCCTCCAGCCGGCCCTCGGGAGTCGTGACATCTTCGCCGCGCACATTCAGCAATCCAGCGAGACCCTGACTGCAACCCTTGGCTATCAGGGGAATCAGACGAGCTGTGCGCTGACCGGAAGGGTCAACGGCACCACGGTGACGCTGGGTCTGCAGTCCTGTGAGGCCGACCGAGTCCGCAGTTTTCGTTGCGGCAACGGCGCCGAACGGGACTTGCAATTGGTCGGCGAGACGATGACGGCCGGCACCGCCAGCGGGACGGGCTCGGGAACGTCGACAAGCACCTGGCGCGTGTTCGCGCGCGACACCACGACGTCCGTCGGCACGTTGACGTTGTCCACCGATTTCGTCTGGAACATGCTCGGCATTCCCCACAACGACTTCCACGTGTTCGACGGCTCGGTCCTGCCGGGCTATGTCGATGGCGTCGTGGTGATTCCGGCCGAGGTCAATCCGTTTTGCGAGAAATGCGGTTGGTTCTGACGCTGTAATTCAAAATGCAAAATGCAAAATGCAAAAGGGTACGGGTATGGGTTGCATCCTCTTTTTGCATTTTGCATTTTGAATTTTGCATTTTGCATTACATGATCGCTCCACATGGCAACCGTCACCGATAAACCCAAAGGCGGTCTCGAAGACGTCGTCGCGACCTCCTCGGCGATCTGCTATCTCGATGGCGACCGCGGCGTGCTCGCCTACTGCGGTTACGACATTCACGACCTGGCGAAGTCCGCGACGTTCGAAGAGGTCTGTTATCTCTTGTGGCACCGCCGTCTCCCGACGCGCGCCGAGCTCGGAGATTTGCAGTCGCAGTTGGCGGCGGCGCGACCGCTGCCGGAACCGATCATTCGTCTGATGCGGAGTCTGCCGCCGGTCGGCGGCATGGACGCGCTGCGGACCGTCACGTCGGCGCTCGCGCACTACGACGCGGACGTGGACGATGCATCGCCGCAGGCGCAGTATCGGAAAGCCGTTCGTCTGACCGCGCAGACCGGGACGATCGTCGCCACATGGGGCCGGTTGCAGCAGGGCGGAGGTCCGATCGCGCCCGACCCGGCGATGGGGCACGCCGCGAACTTCCTCTACATGCTCACGGGCGATCGGCCGCACTCGACGGCGATTCGTGCCTTCGATGTCGCGCTGACCCTGCATGCCGATCACGAGCTGAATGCGTCCACGTTTGCCGGCCGCGTCGCCGCTGCCACGCTGACCGACATCTACTCGTCGGTCGTTGCGGCGATCGGCACGCTGAAGGGGCCGCTGCACGGGGGCGCCAACGCTGAAGTGATGAAGATGCTGCTCGACCTCGGTCAGACCGCGACTGGCGATCGCGTCGACGAGTTCGTTCGAGGCAAGCTGGCGCGCAAGGAGAAGATTCCCGGCTTCGGCCATCGCGTCTACAAGACCGAGGATCCGAGAGCGACGCACCTCCGCCAGATGTCGCGCGATCTCGGCAAGCGCTCTGGCAGCACCGCCTGGTTCGACATCTCGCAGCGCATCGAGGCGCTGGTGAAGGGCGAGAAGAAGCTGAATCCGAACGTCGACTTCTACTCCGCGTCGACCTACTACACGCTCGGCATTCCGATCGATCTCTACACGCCGATCTTCGCCGTGAGCCGCATGTCGGGATGGACCGCGCACATCCTCGAGCAGTACGCGAACAACCGCCTCATTCGCCCACGCGCGGACTACACCGGTCCGTCGTACCCGCAGCGATTCGTGCCGCTCGAGCAGCGGTAGGAGCACACACGGTAGAGCGCGGGCGTTAGCCCTCGCGAGTCGATTCGGTTGATTGCCAGTGTCGTCCGACGATGCTACCGTCGTCGCCCTGATCGAACACGCGGCATGGCGCTCGCACACCTCATGTCGAGCTCGTTCGTTAATGAGCGAGCTCGAACGAGGAGGCGACGACCCGTGCAGCCACGATCTATCGAAGAAAGACTGACAATGCTCGAACGACAGATGCAGGAGATGCGCGAGCTCCCCGAGCGCGTGACCAAGCTGGAGGCGCAGATTCTGCAACTTCGAGAGGAGATCCGGGGCGCGTTTTCTGCCATTCGAACCGACATGCGCGGGGAGTTTGCCGCCGCGGTGACGACGCTCCGACGGGCCATCGACGAGACGAACACCCACATGCGAGCGCTGCACGAGGAGGCGCTCAGCCGGATCGCGACAATCGGCGAGGGACGTCGCGCCCGGAGGAAGCGGTAGAGCGCGGGCTTCAGCCCGCGCGGGCAACGCGGAGGCTGAAGCCTCCGCTCTACGACACGCCCGGGCTCGTACGGACCGAATGCTATGATTGCTTGTTTCCGATCCGATGGATCAGCGCTTCGTCCGCAACTTCTCGATCATCGCGCATATCGACCATGGCAAGTCGACGCTGGCTGATCGCTTCCTCGAGCTCACCGGGGCCCTCCAGGCCCGCGAGATGGAGGCGCAGGTGCTCGACGCGATGGACCTCGAGCGTGAGCGCGGCATCACCATCAAGGCGCATCCCGTCCGCCTGACCTATACCGCCACGAGCGGCGAGCAGTACATCCTCAATCTGATCGACACGCCCGGTCACGTGGACTTCAGCTACGAGGTCACGCGTTCGCTGGCGGCGTGCGAGGGCGCACTCCTGCTGGTCGACGCGTCGCAGGGGGTCGAGGCGCAGACGCTCGCCAACGCCTACCTGGCGGTTGACAACGGCCTCGACATCATCCCGGTCATCAACAAGATCGATCTGCCGAGCGCGCAGCCAGATGAGTGTAAGCGGCAGATCGAGGACATCATCGGCCTCGATGCGTCGACCGCAATCCTCGCCAGCGCGAAGGATGGCACCGGCGTCCGCGACATCCTCGAGGCGATCGTCACGCGGTTCCCCCCACCGACGGGGGAGCGCGAGGCCCCGCTCAAGGCGCTCATATTCGATTCGCGATACGACGCCTACCGCGGTGTCGTGATCGTCGTCCGCGTCATCGACGGAGTCCTCAGGCCGAAGCAGAAGATCCGCCTGATGGCGGTCGGCGAAGACTTCGAGGTCGACAACATCGGCGTCTTCTCACCCAAGGCCATGCCGGTCGACGAGCTCGGAGTCGGCGAGGTCGGGTATGTCGTCGCCAACATCAAGCGTGTGGCCGACGCCAAGATTGGTGACACCCTCACCGAGACCGCACGGCCGACGCCCGAGCCGTTTCCCGGCTTCAAGGAACTGAAGCCGATGGTCTTCGCCGGGCTGTATCCGGTCGAAGGCCACAAGTACACCGAGTTGCGCGAAGCGCTCGAGAAGCTGCGGCTCAACGATGCCTCGTTCTTCTACGAGCCGGAGACGTCGGTGGCGCTCGGGTTCGGCTTCCGATGCGGCTTCCTCGGACTGCTCCACATGGAGATCGTCCAGGAGCGTCTCGAGCGCGAGTTCGACATGGACCTGGTGACGACGGCGCCGGGCGTGCTGTATCGGGTGACGACGACGGACGGCGAGGTGCAGGAGATCGACAGCCCGGCGAAATTGCCCGATGCGGGCCGGATCGCGAAGCTCGAAGAGCCGGTTATCACCGCGATGATACTCACGCCCTCCGAGCATGTCGGTCCGATCCTGCAGCTGTGTCAGGACAAGCGCGGCATCCAGAAGAAGCTCGAGTACCTCAAGTCGGACCGCGTGCTCATCACCTACGAGCTGCCGTTCAACGAGGTCGTGCTCGATTTCTACGACAAGCTGAAGACCATCTCGCGCGGCTACGCCTCGCTCGATTACCACGTGACCGGCTATTGGGAGTCGCCGCTCGTCAAGATGGACATCCTGGTCAACGGCGATCCGGTGGATGCGCTGTCGATCATCGTCCACCGCGATGCCGCCTACGAGCGGGGTCGGGCGCTCGCCTCGAAAATGCGCGAGCTGATCCCTCGGCAGATGTTCGAGGTCGCCATCCAGGCGTCGATTGGAAACCGCATCATTGCGCGCGAAAGTGTAAAGGCGCTTCGGAAAAACGTACTGGCGAAGTGCTATGGTGGTGACATCACGCGGAAGCGCAAGCTGTTGGAGAAACAGAAGGAAGGCAAGAAGCGCATGAAGCGCGTCGGCCGAGTCGAGATCCCGCAGGAAGCGTTTCTCGCGGTGCTGAAAGTCGGAACGGAATAGCGCAGCATGGCGAAGCCCACCCCCGAAGAGACCGACGCCCCGGCATTCAAGAAATCGACCGCGCGGGAATACTTCGAGTCGATCTGCGTCGCCGTGATCCTCGCGCTGTTCGTGCGGACGTTCGTCGTCCAGGCCTTCAAGATCCCCACCGGCTCCATGGAGAACAACCTGCTGATCGGCGATCACCTGCTGGTGAACAAGTTCGTGTTCGCGCCGACGCGTAGCTGGCTCGAGGAGAAGCTGCTGCCGATCGATCCGATCCGGCGCGGCGACATTCTGGTGTTCAAGTACCCGGAGGATCCGGAGCGCGACTTCATCAAGCGCACCATCGGTCTGCCGGGAGAGACCGTCGAGCTCCGCAACAAGAAGGTCTACATCAACGGTCAGCCGCTGGACGAGCCGTACGTGCATTTTCTGGACGAACCGGCAGTCGTGGACAGCAGCGGCGGTTTCGACGTGCGCCGCAACTACGGTCCGGTCACCGTCCCGGCGGGTCACTACTTCATGATGGGCGACAACCGCGACAACTCCCAGGACAGCCGCTATTGGGGGTTCATGCCGCGGGACTACGTCAAGGGCAAGGCGCTGTTCGTGTACTTCTCATTCGGCGACAATCCCGGGGGCGCAACCAGCGTCAGGTGGACGCGAATGCTTCATCAGATTCACTGACGAATGAAGACCGTCGTGAAGCTCGTGATCGCGCTGGCGTTGCTGAACGCAGTCGGTCGCAGTGCGTACGCGGCGTGGAACTACTATCAGCTGAAGGACGGCACCCAGCAGCTGCTCACATTCGGCGCCGAGGCGACGCCAGACCAACTCGTTCAAGAGATCCTGCAAAAAGCGACTGAGCTGCGGATTCCGCTCGACGCCGAACACGTCGACATTCGGCGTGACGGCGATCGGACGAGTGCCGCCGTCGCCTACACCCAGCCAGTCGAGCTATTCCCTCGCTACATCTACCCGGTCGAGCTCTCGTTCTCGGTCGATGCGCTGGCGATCCGCGCCGGTAATTCCCGGCGCCGATAATTGACTTTGTAAACGCCGTTTCCTCTACAACAACGCGCGCGCCTTCTCGGCGTCTGTCGTGCCACGCGAGAGCAGACTGTCGCGTTCGGCGCGCACGCGCTCGACGAACGACTCATCGCTGATGTCCGGCAGGTTGACGTCGACGTTCAGTGCGGCACCGCGCAGTGAGGCATTCAGGAGCTCGACGGCGACGCCGGCATCGCTGGCGGCGCGCTTCAAGCCGTTCGACGCGATGACCGGCGCGTCGGCCAGCGCCTGCTGACATGCCCGCATCGTCTCGAGCGGTGTCTCAGTCGCCTCGCGCATCGCGTCGGCGATGGCGCGGCGTCGGACGAGCTGCTCCTCGGTGCTCTGCTTCGGGAGTCTGAAGGCGTCGATGACCTTCGTGTACGCCGTGCTGTCGCGATCGATCAGATTCCCCAGCGTCACCCGCAGCTCCCGCAATCGCGCCGCCGCATCGTCGAGCGCGTCGCGCTCGTGCGCTGCGCCGGTTCTGGTCTTTGGCAGATCCGCGACCATGATGAGGAGCGAGACGCCGACGGCGCCCGTCAATGCTGCTGCTGAACCGCCGCCCGGAACGGCCTGGTTCGAGGAGAACGCATCCAGCACGTCGCCCAGCGAGCGGGCGATGAAACTCCGCATGCCGTCGATTCTAGTTCCAGGTGTCTTCGCGTCCGGCTGGAGGTCTGCGGATTTCAGTGTTCGGTTCGGGCGCCTGCGTCGTTAATCCGATACTTCTTCAAATTCCAGTTTGCTACAGAGCTTGTTGTTAGTGTGATTCATCACAATGTTCGTCGCGCACTGCAGGTGATCGAATGCCGATACTCCGAGCCGGACTTGTGTCTCGCGCACGTGGCGCGCGACGCCCGCGTATCGGTCTATCACCTGTCGCGCGTTATCAAGCTGGTGACTGGCCGAGGCTTTGTCGCCCACGTACACGCGCGGAGAACCGCGCGCGCCCGTAAGCTGCTCGCCTTCTCGAAGCTCAGCATAAAGGAGATCGCGTCGGTCGTTGGTTACAGGAGCGTCACCCAGCTCGATCGCCACTACAGGCGAGCGTACGGAGTTACTCCGTCCGCAACCCGCCGTTCACTCTTCCCGTCGTGACGCAAAAATTGATGACGAATCGCAAGAATTGACTACAGATTTTTCTTGTGCACGTTGGGCTGAACGCCGACGATGACGCGGCGGGCTTCACCCGCGCGTACCAATCAACCGAGAAACTGCAAGTTTCAGTCGCGCCTGCTGAGGATACGTGTGCCCTGGGATTCCAGCCGCGCGCTGAGAACTTTGCCGGTCACTCAGATGATGCACGTGCTCAGGATCTCCGTCGTTGCGGCAGGGTTTGTTGCTCTGCTCTCGTGCGTTCCCGCATATGCGCAAACGCCACAGCAGCAAGCGCTCGGGGCGATCGGCTTCCACCGCGAGCGAAGCTACTTCTCGCCAGAGCCGTGGGAGCACTACGACACTGTGACCGGCAACGTGATGCTGACGTTCACCGACCTGGTGCTGCCGGGCAACGCCGGCAGACAGCTGGCGTTTCAGCGCACCTATAACAACAACGTTCCGACCGGGACGAGTCCGGCGTCGCGCTGGTCGTTCGGAATTGCCGGCGTGCCGATGCAAGTCATCGAACAGAACGTGCCCGACGATTTCCCGATCAGTACCGGCGACGTCAACCTGCTGATGTCGTCGACCCCGAAGCTCGTCATGGCCGACGGGAGCAGGCATCAGACCCTTTACATCGCACGTCCTGCGAGCGTGGTCGCGGCGCGGATCGCTGATGTCATCTCACCGGGCTTCATCAAGTACAACCGTAGCGCGCACCAACTCAGGTTGCCCGACGGCACGATCTGCAATTACGACGAGAGCTCCGGGCGACTGGTCAGCATTGTCGACCGGTTTCTCAACGTGATCTCTCTCACGTGGGGTTCAACTTCGCTCGTCGTGACGCAGGACCTTCAGAACAGTCAGGTCCGCACGATTACGCTGATACTCGACGCCGCATCTCGAGTGACGGGCATGCAGTTCGAGGGGAACACGTGGCAGTACGAATATGACCACGACATTAACGGCACTCTGGACATCACGACGGTGACGCTGCCGAACCTTTCGGAATGGACGTTCACGTACGACCAGAAAGATCTGCGAGACGTCACGACCGCGTTCGGCGGGCGGGTGGAGTACGAGTACGTCGACTATGAAATCCATCCCGATCCCAGTGATCCGTCCTACTCGGTCGATCAACACACGCTACGTTTCAGGCGCAGCGGTGGACGCGACGTCACACCGGGAGAGTGGCAAGTATTCTGGGATACCCAAGGCCTGCAGTATGCCTGGGCGACGCATATCTACACGCCGTCCGGTAGGGACGTAGTCTATACCCATGGCATTCAAGTGAGCGACCAGACGCACGCAATCGGTGGGAACTACGGTGTGGTCGACCGACAGATCTGGTCGGGAAGCTGGTCCCCATCTGGGTCTTGGGTGACGGGGCAAAAATTCGAACAGGAGCACTCTACATATCAGGTCGTCAAGGTCGTGGAGTTCTCGCCTTCGGAGTGGTGGGGAACGGTCGAGCCGTCCACGCGCACCTTGACGCGAGACGGACGCGACTACACGACCCAATTCGGCTTCAATGCCTCGAACTTTGGCGACTACCACAACCCCAATGAGATCATCGAAACCGGTCACCTCACGCGAACCACCGTTCGTCACTATACGCATAACGTCTCAACGTGGATCCTCGGGCTTCCGACGAGTGAGGAAGTCACGGTCGGTTCCGAAACATTTCGACGGGAGTGGACTTGGGCCACAACGAGCGGTTTCAAGACGTCCGAGACCTCGTGGTACCTCTTCGGTAGCACCGGAGCACGTCTGACGACGGCGTTCTTACCCGATGGGCGCGGCAACACTTACAGGGTGACTCCCCCGTCCAGCCTGCCGACGTACTTCGGATACGACTGGGCGCGTGTCAGCCTGGTGCAGACTCCCGAGCACACGACGTCCCGGAACATCAACCTGGATGGGACCGTGCAATCGGAAACGATCACCGGCCGGACGACGACCTTCCAGTACGACCCGCTCTTCCGTCCGACGGTGACACAGCCCCCTGGTGGCACGAATCCGATCGTCACGACCTACAACGACGCGACTGGGACGATTCGGCGGCAGCGCGGAACCTCGGACGTGTCGACGCTCGTCGACGGGTTCGGCCGCGTGATCGCGACGACGGACAGCACGGGTGTGAACAACACGACCGAATACGATGCCGAGGGGCGTGTGCGCCGTATCGGCTATCCGTTTCGCGTCGGCGATCCGTACATCGTGACAACCCTCTCGTACGACGCCCTTGATCGGGTGACCACGCGTCTCAACCCAGACAGCACCTCCAGCCAGAACATCTACGGCGACGGGACGATGACGACGATCGACGAGAACGGCCGCCAGACGGCTCGCACGTTCCAAGCGTTCGGACACCCCGACGACGGCCGACGCGCAAGCCTAATCGACGCAGACACGAAGACATGGACCTACCAGCACAACGCGCTCGGCCAGTTGAAGCGCGTCACGGCTCCCGATGGCATCGTCCGGACGTGGCAGTACAACGTGAACGCGCAGCTCGAGCAGGAGACACACCCCGAGTCGGGCGTCACCACGTACGTGTACGACACGGGCGGACGGCTCGCGCAGAAGACCGACGCCAAGCAGATGGCGTTCGTGTACACCTACGACGGAAACAACCGAGTCAGAACAGTCACCGCCGGGGCAGTCGTCACTACGTTCACCTACGAGCCGGGAACGGACAACCGCGCGAGCGCCAGCGTCGGTCCCACATCAAGCACGTTCACGTATGACGCGGCCGGCCGTCCATCCAGTCGAACCGACACAGTTGACGGTTCTCGGTTCCTGACGACGTACGGGTACGACGCGAACGACAATCTGACGAGCATCTGGTATCCGTCCTTTGGCACTGCTGGCGATCGGCGGCGCGTCGGTTACGAGTACGACAGCGAACACCGCATCTCTCGCGTCTTCGATCTGCAGGTGACACGCGACTTCGCCAAGGAGTTCGTGTATCACGCCTCGGGTGCACTGCTCTCGTACAAGGCCGGCAACAACCTGCAGAGCGTGTTCACCTACGACGCGAGCCGCTACTGGTTGTCGTCGCTGAATATCGGCGGGCTGTGGTCGCTGCAGTATCTGAACTACGACGGAGTGGGGAATGTCAGGACGCTCAACGACTCGCGTCCCGGCATGAACCAGACGCTCGCGTACGATGGGTTGGATCGACTGCTGGCCGTGAGCAGCTCGGGTTACCCGTCGGTCAGCTACACGTACGATGCGCATGGGAACCGCACGAGCGCCAGCGGTGTGACGCATACCTACTATCCGGGGATATTGCGCCTGCAATCCCAGGGCAGCGAGACCTACACCTACGATGACAACGGTAACCTGCTCACGTCGCCGAACAGGTCCTATACCTACACGCCGCGGAATATGCAGGCCACTGCCACGGTCTTTGGTGCGACGACCACGTACGGCTACGATGCCGACGACTGGCGAATCAAAAAAACGACCGGCGGGATCACGACCTACTACCTCCGCGGCCTCGACGGCCAGCTGCTGACCGAGTGGAAGAATCCCGGTGGGCCGTCGGGTGAAACGAAGGATTACATCTATGCCGGCGCGCGTCTGGTCAGCACGATCGGCCGGCCGTGGACCGAGTCGTCCGACTTCTTCGGGACGATCGTGCCGGATGGCCCGCCCGTCACCGTAATGCTCTCGGCCGGCCAGAACGCGTGGCTCGATGTCGCTGCCGCCCAGGGCCAGCGTGTCTCGCTGTTCGGATCGGACGGCACGATTGCGTATCAGGAATTCGGTTGTGACGTGTGGCAGAGCCTGCACCGACCCGGCGGCGGTGCGGTCGCCGGCAGCTCGACGTGCATGGAAGTGTATGGCTACATGGACGTGCAGCCACTCAGCGACCCGGGCACGTACAGAGTGTCCGTCGATCCTTCTGGCAACGCCAGCGGCAGTCTGACGCTGCGGATGTACGAGGTGCCGCCCGACTTCACCGGCACGATCACGCCCGACGGGCCGGCTGTTTCCGTCACAATCCTCAAGCCCGGGCAAAACGCCGGACTGACGTTTACCGGTGCCGCGGGGCAGCGGGTGTCGCTGCTCGGGAATCCCAGCATCACGGGGCACATCGTCGCCGGCTGCGACGTGTGGGCGGGCGTCTTCAAGCCTGACGGCGTGCAGCTGCCCAACACCTCGACGTGCATGGAGGGCGGCGCCTACGTGCCCTTCATCGAGCCCGTCACGCTGCCCGTCGCCGGGTCGTACATGATCGCGGTCGATCCGCAGACGATGGCCACGGGCAGCATGGCGCTGACGCTGTACAACGTGCCCGCGGACGTGAGCGGCATGTTGACGTCCGGATCGCCTTTCATCGTGCCGATCACCAAGCCTGGACAGAATGCGACGCTCACGTTCGCGGGCACGGCGGGGCAACGGATCGCGCTGCAGGCGTCCGCTGGCATCAGCGGCCATCTCAGTTGGGGCTGCGACGTGGGGCTCGGCATCGTCCGCCCCGACACCGGCGCGTGGCTCGCGGGCACGCCGCTGTGCATCGAAGGCGGAGGGTTCCTCGAGACCACGACGCTTCCCGCCACAGGAATCTACACCGTCGTGATCGACCCGGCCACCGTAGCGACCGGTAGCACGACGATCACGTTGTACGATGTCCCCGCAGACTGGACCGGATCGCTGACGATCAACGGCACAGCCGTCTCCGTGTCACTCGCATCCGCACAACAGGGGCTCTTGACGTTCGGCGGAACGGCCGGCCAGTCGATCCGCGTGCGCATGACGGGCAACACCACCGGCGGGATGTGGGTGATTCTGCTCAACCCGAATAACCAGCAGGTGACCTGGACGTTCTCCGGAGCGGCAAGTTTCGACCTCGGGCCGACCACATTGTCGATGACCGGGACCTACACGGTGGTACTCGATCCGCAGAATGCCAACGCGGGGAGTGTCTCGGTGCAGGTGACCAGTCCGTAGGAGCCGGCCATGCTATTCAAACTTCATCGCTCCCGCGGAGAGGTCTCGATGGCGCGACGATTCACGCTGATGCTCCTCGTCTTGACGACGATGCTCGGCTGGTCTTCACGGCTGCAGGCCCAAACCGAGGAGATCCGCTACTACCATCAGGACGCGGTCGGGTCGGTGCGGCTCGTCACGGATGCGAACGGACAGATCGTCGAGCGCTACGATTACCAGCCGTTTGGCGTGCCGGTGCCGGCCAGTCCTGCAGGCACGGAGGCGCGCCGCTTCGGCGGCAACGAGCTCGATCCCGAGACGGGACTGGACTACGTCGGGGCGCGCTACTACCAGAGTCAGCTCGGGCGCTTCACGCGGCCGGACAACAACGGCTACAGCGATCCGAGCAACCCTCAGACCCTGGCGTTGTATGTCTACGTTTACAACAATCCATTGCGGCACGTCGATCCCACAGGTCACGAAGGAAAATGCCCGCCGACAGTAAACTTCTGCATAGGCGTGCTAGCGATCGACGATTCCTGGTGGATCTGGGAAAGCCTGACACGCGTCCAAAGTTGGTCCATTATTGGATGGGACACGAATTCCTGGCGTGCCGCCAGCCGAACGATGTTCTCTTGGGAGCCTTACATCGATGCTCAGGACAAGGGGTATTACCATTGTTTTGGTGAGAAGGTTGCAGGCGGCGCAACAGCCCCTCTCGCAACGCATACGGTGGGAGTGGGGGCTACGAAAGCCGCGGAGCATAATGCACGCGCAATCGCTGGCGCCTACTATCACTTCACGGATCGAAGATTTACTGCGTGGGGGAAGTATTCCAAAGTGATGGTACCAAGCTTGGCGCCAAAGATTGCCACTGCAGCCAAGGTGCTAGATGTAGCCGGCTGGGCCTATTTCGATTACGAAATCGGACATGCGATAAAGGAGTGCTCAGAGCTACTCCAATGAAACATACCAACGCCGGGAATGGGCTAGCTGTCGGGCTGCTGCTACTGGGTACCGTCTGGATGGTGCTACGGCTCTCGGGCTTGTTTGAAATGAGCCCAGTCCAATTTCCCCGCTGGGCAGGTTTTCCCATTGCTTTAGGTATCCTTTTGGGACCAGCAATTCTGATATGTTTGCGCTCGCTGTCCTGGATCCTTTCTATAGCCATAGCAATGGGGTTCTTAGCATGTGCGTTCGTTTTCCCGTGGTTCTATGACCAGCTGCCTCTCTATTTCTGGCTCACGATAGTACTGGCTTACGTAGAGATATTCTGGTTGATTCCGCTTTACATGAAGCGCGGGCGATCGTTGGGCGCCGATTCTTAGAGGCGTTTCCGTAGATGGGAATCGTTACTTCGATCAGGTCCAACGCCTTTACGTCCGGTCAATAGGCGGTATCTGGAGGCCGGCCGTTGACTGGCGGCGCTTTGTAGCGTTCCGCCTCCGGATTGATTGCGCAATCTCCAATCGGTTCATTGTTCGTTGCTAGCACTGTTCCTTCCAAGCGCCGAATGCCGCACGCTGCAAGGCCCGCAATATCAGCACTAGTGCGAGCCCTGCCATGACAGAACGACTCAGTGATCGTGACATTCGACTAGCCTCAAAGGAGGATCGGACCGGCTCTCATGGCTAGTGCTCAGCGATGGCGGCGCGAGCGGAACGCGTCTGGGTAAGGCTACACCAATTCGTCTGCGTCAGAATCCTCGCCGACGGCACGCATGCATCCCACGAACGTACACGTGGTCACACGCTCGCTTTACGTCCGGTGAGTAGGCGGCCTCGCCGCGGCAATACGTCCGCGCTTGATGACGGCATGTGGAGCACGGCCGTTGACTCGGATCACGTCTGCAAGCGTGCCGCGTATGAGGACCGCATCCATGAACTTGCCGG
>Ga0207428_10001873_pt1 | contig 21422 bp, 22 predicted proteins | sample RhiMethybrSRZTD1_FD_187600 | JGI IMG/M metagenome (GOLD analysis project Ga0207428, IMG submission 187600) | Populus rhizosphere microbial communities from Tennessee, USA - Rhizosphere MetaG P. TD hybrid SRZTD1 (SPAdes) (version 3) | ecosystem: Host-associated > Plants > Roots > Rhizosphere >...
GACTCGTTGACGATATTGGCGTCGTGTGCTGGAGGTGGTAAACACCACCCAGGCCATGCAGGCATTGGATGATGACGAGCGATCTATGTTCAACATAGGTCGTCAAGGCGACGCCAATATCGTCAACGAGTCTGGTCTCTACACTTTAATCCTTCGCAGTCGTGACGCTGTAAAGAAAGGCAGCAAGCCTCATGCGTTTCGCAAATGGGTTACCTCTGAAGTCCTCCCGGCCATCCGCAAGCAAGGTCACTACGAAGACTCCAAAGGTGTGATGACTCCGATGGTTGATGATCTACTTGGCAAGGCGGGAGCTCTGCGACTGAGTAACGTCATGCGCTGCCGTGTTGCCAAGTTGGATGCCGAACATCAACGCAGTGCGACCGCCAAGTTGGCGTCAGCTGTACATGCTTGCTTCGGTGTTCCTCGAATTGAGTTGATCCCGATCGCTCAATTCGATGCTGCCGCCAACTTCGTCGCAAGCTACGCGATTGAAGGCGAGTACATCGCTCGCGAACCAGCGTCCGACCGCCTGAGCATCCACTTCCCACTGGAAGAGCTCACTAACCGCCGGCCGGAAATGCTCGAAGATCGCGGCAATGGCCGCGCATGGCTCGATGTCAGCATGCAGGACCTTTGCTCGCGGCCTCAGGATCTGTCGCTGTGCGAGAAGATCCTTTGCGAGCTGCGCGATGCGGGTTACGAAATCGATGGTGCTTGGTTTGAGGTCCGCAGCCTGCGCAACAGGCTGGGCCAACTGAATTCGTTCTTGATCGGGCTCGGCAACGCTGTGCAGCAACCGACTCGCTATGCAGTGGAATTGAGGGATGCAGCATGAGCGCGCTGATGACGGTGCCATTTCACGGCGTGAATCTTTCATTGGTTGAGCACGACGGTCAGCCGTATGTTCCGATGAAATCCATTGTTAACGGTATTGGCCTGGACTGGGCAACTCAACAGGCCAAGCTGAAGAATAACGAAGCTCGGTGGGGGTATAGGCTTATCCCTATACCTTCGCAGGGTGGTGAGCAGGATGCTGGTTGCTTGCCGCTTCGAAAACTTCCAGGCTGGATGCAGTCAGTAAGTGTCGCAAAAGTCTCTGCGCTGGTACGTGATCGGCTGATTGAATACCAAAACGAGTGCGACGACGCCCTCTGGCAATACTGGAACGACGGGCATGCCGTAAATCCTCGCTCTCAGTTGCCAGCAGCAAATGATTCCGCTGTCGAGTTCGGCAAGCTGGCACTGGCGCATCTGCCCAACCTCGGCGACATCAGCAAGCAGGCGCTACTGAGTCACATCAGCGAACTGGCATTCGGTCAGAGGTTGATACCACTGCCCCGAGTGGAGGAAAGCTTGAAGCTGGCGGGTGAGGTTGGCGCATTGTTCGGGGTAAGTGCGCAAAAAATTGGTCGCCTTGCGAATCAGCATGGCCTTAAAACGGATCAATACGGCGAGCTTCGTCTCGACAAGTCGAAGTACAGCGATCGGCAGTGCGAGACCTTTTTCTACAACAGTGCAGCAGTCGACCGTTTCCGGGAGATTCTCAGCGAAGGTTGAGGCGCGACAGCCAGGGACGGCCTACCCCTGATCTACGAAGAACCCCGTTCATGCGGGGCTTTCGTGTTGCTCCCTCGTTGGTGATAGAGTTTCGCCAAATCTCAATGAGGGAACGACATGAAATTGTTCGTAGGGGCTGTGGCTTTTGTGTTGCTGGCGGGGTGTACAACGCCTTCTGATTTGAAATCAGGTAGCCCCGTATTTTCTTCAGCGACAAAGAAGTCGCCCAAGCAATATGCGCTTTGCGTCTTACCAAAGTGGCAAGATTCGAACGCTGGTTCGACGATGACTGAGACTGAAGACGGTTATCGATTGGTTATGTCCAATCCTGGCGTTGGGCAGACTGATGAACTCCTCGAAGTCGAAAAGACAACCACTGGCGCATCTGTCCGTCACTTCCAGCGCATCGCTTGGGTGCAGGTTGGTAGAGGCGATGTCTCAGATGCGGTTAAAAAATGCATATGAGCAATCAGTAAAACAATGCCGCCCTCGGGCGGTTTTTTTATGGGCGGGAGAAAAAATGCCAATCGTCGCGATCGATTATCAGCCACTCACAACAGTAAAACTCTATGGAGCCCTCAGGCAGTTTGGCCGGGAGTTCAGACTATCGGTCAGAACTCCCGCTGAGGCGATCAAGGCGCTTTGCGTCCAGATCCCAGGCTTTGAGCGTTTTATTTCCAATGCAAAATCTAGAGGCATTGAGTTCGCAGTCTTCCGTGGTTCGAAAAATCTGGAAGAGCAAGAGCTGGGTTACAGCGGAACCGGGGAAATTCGCATCGCTCCAGTAATTACTGGCAGTAAACGGGCCGGTTTGCTGCAGACAATCGTCGGTGTGGCAATGATTGCTGCGTCATTCTTCGTGCCCGGCAGTACACCTGCAGCGGTAGCTGCGAGTGGGGCCATGCTCAGCGGTGGCATTGCGCTGACTGCTGGTGGCGTAATCCAAATGCTCAGCCCACAACCAAAGGGCCTGAAGACCAGCGCCGCACCCGAGAACACCCCCGGCTATGCCTTCGGCAGCGCGAAGAACACCACCGCATCCGGTAACCCCGTCCCGCTCTGTTACGGCAAGCGCCGGGTAGGCGGAGCAATCATCAGCGCCGCGATTTACGCCGAAGACCAGATGTAGCCAAACCGTCGAACACGCAGCCGCCCATGAGGCGGTTTTTTATTGCCTGGAGAAAAGCATGAGCGCAGCACAGCAGCTTGATATTTACGGCGCCAAGGGCGGATCGGATAAACCGAAGACGCCGATTGAGGCGCCCGACAGCCTGCGCTCAGTGGCCATGGCCAAGATCCTGATCGCGATGGGAGAGGGCGAGTTCGCTGGCAATCCAACCGCGCAGGACATCTACCTGGACAACACGCCGCTGCAAGATCCCCAAGGCAACATGAACTTCCCAAACGTGAAGTGGGAGTACCGCAACGGTTCTATTGAGCAAGGCTACATCCAAGGCATTCCGTCGGTAGAGAATGAAACTGCCCTGGGTATCGAGCTGCGCAGCGGCACGCCTTATGTGCGGGCTATCAGCAATACCGAACTGTCGGCCGTGCGCCTGCGTTTCGCCTGGCCTGCGCTGCAATCGGTTGATGCCAGCGGTAACGTGAACGGCTACCGGATCGAGTACAAGGTCGAGCTCGCCACCGACGGCGGCGCCTATCAGCAAGTGCTGAGCGAGGCAGTGGACGGCAAGACCACCAGTACCTATGAACGCACGCGGCGCATCGATTTGCCGGCAGCTACCAGTGGCTGGCTGATGCGTGTCACTCGCATCACGCCCAACCAGAACAACAACAAAATCGCCGACACCATGCAGATCGCCGGCTTCACCGAAGTCATCGACGCCAAGCTTCGGTACCCAAACACTGCGCTGCTCTACATCGAATTCTCCGCCGAGCAGTTCCGCAGTATTCCGGCGGTTACTGTTGACACCAAGCTGAAGAAGATGTCGGTGCCGAGCAATTACAACCCGGAAACCCGGTCTTACACCGGCATCTGGGACGGCACGTTCAAGCAGGCGTGGACTGATAATGCGGCCTGGATGACCTACGACATCACGACTTCCGACCGTTTTGGCCTGGGCCGTCGGATCAAGCCATGGATGGTCGACAAGTGGGAGCTGTACCGGATTGCTCAGTATTGCGATCAACTGGTACCGGACGGCAAGGGCGGGCAAGAGCCGCGCTTCATCTGCAACCTCAACCTGCAGGGCAAGGCTGACGCCTGGTCGCTGCTGCGCGACATCTCGGCGATTTATCGCGGCATGACCTACTGGGCACAGGGGCAGCTGTTCAGCTTTTCCGACATGCCGCGCGCGACCGACTTCGACTTTGCCTACACCCGGGCGAACGTCATCGACGGCAAGTTCACTTACTCGAGCGCTTCGGAGCGCACCCGGTACAGCCGAGCCCTGATCAGCTACGACAATCCAGCGAACAACTACGACACGGACGTCACCGCCGTGACCGACGCCAAGCTTCAGCGGCGTTACGGCGACAACCCGCTGGAGGTCAGCGCGATAGGCTGTACCCGTGAGTCGGAGGCGCAGCGCCGCGGCAAGTGGGCGCTGCTGACAAACTCCAAGGATCGCGGGATTTCGTTCAAGGTTGGTTTGGATGGTCGCATCCCGCTGCCTGGGTACGTCATCCCGGTGGCCGACGAACTGTTGGCAGGGCGTGCGATTGGCGGGCGAATCTCCGCAGTTGCTGGTCGCACCATCACCCTAGACCGCGACACTCAAGCCAAGGCCGGCGACCGACTGATCCTGAACCTGCCCAATGGGAAGTGCGAAGGGCGCACCGTGCAGACCGTGGCAGGCCGAGTGGTGACCGTCACTGTCGCGTATTCGGTGGTACCGGAGCGCGAGCTGGTATGGGCGCTCGACGCTGACGATTTGGCGGTGCCGCTGTACCGGGTGACCAGCGTATCCCGTCCCGAGCCGGGCGTGTTTGAGATCTCGGCCGTTCAGTACGACCCGAGCAAGTTCGCGCACATCGACACCGGTGCCCGCCTGGAAGAGCGGCCCATCAGTGTGATTCCGATCACCGTGGTACCGGCGCCGACCAGCGTCACCCTGACCGCAAGCTCAGTGGTCTCCCAAGGCATCGCCGTTGCTACCATGACGATCACCTGGCCGGCGGTGAACGGCGCGGTCGGGTATGACGTGGAGTGGCGCAAGGACAGTGGCAACTGGATCAAGCTGCAGCGCACCGGGATGACCAGTGTCGACGTGGTCGGTATCTATGCTGGCGCCTATGTGGCCCGCGTCCGCGCGGTGAGTGCTTTCGACATTTCGTCGATCTGGCGCAACTCGATCCTGACCAACCTCAAGGGCAAATCGGGTCTGCCGCCGGCGGTGTCCTTTTTGACCGCGACACCGTTGTTATTCGGCATTGGCCTCAAGTGGGGTTTCCCGGCTGGCGCCGAGGACACCCAACGTACGGAGATCTGGTATGGCCCGGCCAACAATCTAGCCGCAGCTACCAAGCTGGCAGATCTGGCTTACCCGCAAAGCGACTACGCCATGCAGAGCCTGCTGGCGGGTGCCAAATTCTTCTTCTGGGCGCGCTTGGTGGACCGAACCGGGAACATCGGTCCATCCTATCCCGTCGGCAACGGGGTGATGGGCCAGGCCAGTGCAGATGCTGGGCCGATCCTTGATCAGATAGCTGGCCAAATCAGCGAGACCGAGCTAGGCCAAACCCTGCTTGAGCGTATCGAGCTGATCGATGGCCCGCCAACGCTGGTCGGTTCTGTTGCGCAAAGGGTTGCGTCGGAAGCTGTGGCGCGCGCAGCTGCTGACCTGGTGAACGCTAATGCCATCAGCAAGGAAGTCACAGACCGGGCAGCCGCGGTGCTGTCCGAGGCACAAGCTCGGGTTGCTGAAGATCTGGCGAACGCCGGCAAAATCACCCAGGAAGCTACAGATCGGGCGGCTGCAGTTCTTGCCGAGGCTCAGGCGCGTGCCGCAGCAATAACTAGCGAGGCGAACACGCGCTCCTCGGCTGACTCAGCCCTAAGCACTCGCATCGATACGGTCACGGCATCCACTGGCAGCAATGCCGCAGCTATCCAGACCGAAATCACCGCTCGGACCGATGCCGACTCAGCACTCGGGACTCGCATCGACACCGTCGCGGCCGGTACAGCCAGTAATCTGGCGGCCATCGGTACCGAAATCACGGCCAGAACCAGCGCAGACAGCGCGCTGGGCACCCGCATTGATACAGTCGTGGCAACCGCAACCACTGACAGGAATAGTGCGAGCGCCGCAGTGACTGGCGAAGCCACGGTTCGAGCCAATGCTGACACGGCACTGGGCTCGCGCATCGACACGGTGTCGTCGACGCTGACCGGTAAGGCTGATGCCTCGGCCGTGACTGCGCTGACGACCCGAGTGACTGCAGCCGAGGGGGTGAATACCTCTCAAGGCACCGCAATCACAGGCCTGCAAAACGCACTGCCAGGCAAGGCCGATGCCTCGGCGGTCAACAGCTTGACCACCCGTATGGAATCGGCAGAAGGAACGATCAGCAGCCAGGGTTCGGCGATCACCGGGCTGAACAACAGCCTGACGACCACCAACACCAACGTGACCGCTGCGCAAACCGCGGCGAACGCGGCGAACACCCTGGCTGGTGGCAAGGGCAAGGTGCTGGTGCAGACGGCGGCACCGGCGGCGGCCGATCAGCTGGTACAGAACCTGTGGATCGACATCACCGGCGGGGCGAACACGCCGAAGCGCTGGACCGGCTCGGCGTGGGCGGCAGTGACCGACAAGGTGGCGACCGATGCGGCGGCAGCGGCAGCCAACGCCCTGTCGGTGGCCAACACCAAGGCCGACGCCTCGGCAGTCAGTGCATTGGATTCACGGGTGAGCAGCGCCGAAGGGGTGATTACTTCGCAGGGCAGTAGCCTGACCCGGATCGATAACACGCTGACGCGTGTGGGCGATAACTCGCCGACCAGTGTTTACCAAAGCCTGTTTAACGGGTTGGCCGTGGACACCTGGGCCAAAACAACCGCGGCCACAGGGGCCGTTGAATTGTTGTCGAATGTGGCGGGGAACATTAGCGGGGCCACCCTCACACTCGACATCCAGACGGCGGCGAACTGGTGGGGGGCGACCAATAAAAAGATTCGGTTTGATCCGAATCGGTTATACAAACTGTCGGTCCGTGTGCAGCAGGTGTCCGTCCGAGCTGGGACAGCCCCTCAGTTCTATGCAGGGCTAGACTGTTTCGCCGATGACGGAATTACCCGGATCAACACGAATGGTGCGAACTCGTCGAGCTCGTCGCATTACGTGGTGGCGTCGGCGAAAGTGTTGGCTGTGGGGGAATGGACCGAGCTGGTCACGTATGTAAAAGGGCATACCACGGGTACTGGCGGATCGGGAGCGGGCACCGTTGCCAATCCGAAGGCGCTTAGGGTGGGTTCTCGTTACATCTCGCCGATGTTGATTGCCGGATACAACAACCTCGGCGGTGTGGTGGCGCTGGACTATTTCACCATTGAAGACGTCACGGATCAGGTGCAGATCGACGCGACCTCGGCCGCGTTGTCGTTGCTGGATTCGTCGGTGACACAGCAAGGCGCGACCCTGACCAGTCAGGGCAGCAGCATTACGTCGCTGTCCAACAGCCTGACCACCACCAACACTAACGTGACCGCCGCGCAAACCGCGGCGAATGCGGCGAACACCTTGGCCGGTGGCAAGGGCAAGGTGCTGGTGCAGACGGCGGCGCCGGCGGCGGCCGATCAGCTGGCGCAAAACCTGTGGATCGACATCACCGGCGGGGCCAACACACCGAAGCGCTGGACCGGTTCGGCGTGGGTGGCGGTGACCGACAAGGTGGCGACCGATGCGGCGGCGGCGGCAGCCAGCGCCTTATCCGTGGCCAACACCAAGGCCGATGCCTCGGCGGTCAGCAGCCTGACCACTCGGGTCACCGCGACCGAGACCCAGATTACCGCCCAGGCGAACAAGCTGGATGGCATCTATGTTCAGGTCAATCCGGTGCTTGCGGGTGACGAGAGCGGCTATGCCGGTTCGACCGCCAGCTTTGTCGGCGTTTGGTCCGAGCAGTCGGCGCGGATTGAAGACGGTGTTGCGCTGGGTCAGCGAATCGATGACGTCACCGCTTCTGTTGGCGAGGTTAGTGCGGCAGTCCAGACAGAAACTACCGCGCGAGCGTCCACGGATGGCAAGCTCGGTACGATGTGGACCGTGAAAATGCAGGTCAATGCCCAAGGCCAGTATGTGGCGGCCGGTATCGGCCTGGGTATCGAGAACGGCCCGGCTGGCTTGCAAAGTACTTTCTTGGTCAGTGCGGATACGTTCGCCGTGGTCAATGGCATCAACGGCACGCTGTCTTCGCCGTTTGCCGTGACGGGCGGACAAGTGTTCATCCGTTCGGCCTTTATCCAAGACCTGTCGCTGTCGTTCGGCAAGATCAGCGACAACATTCAATCGGATAACTACGTGGCCAACAGCACGGGCTGGAAGCTGAGCAAGGCTGGCGGCATGGAATTGAACTCAACGGTTGCTGGCCAAGGCCGGGTGCAGGTCACTAATCGGGCCGTAAAGGTCTGGGACGCTAACGGGGTGCTGCGGGTGCAGCTGGGGGATCTATCGGCATGAGTTTCGGGATGAAGATATGGGGCGCTGATGGGGCGCTTCAGATGGATGAAAACGCATTCACCATGCGTGTGGTGATGTCGACACTGGTGACTTTTCCAGCGGCCGGCAAGGCGAATCAGGATTTTTCGGTGCCGGGTAGTGACGCAACAAACTCGGTGGCGATCGTGATTCCTGTGGGCCCCTATGACGAAGGCAGCGCTCGGCAGTTTGAAACTGAAATGCTGTCGGGAGTGGCGCGGGTGTACAACCACACGCGCACGTACGCCGCCAGCCTATCCACCAGCGGGACCATGCGTTTGATGGTCATACGGTTTGCCTGATGAGTTACGGACTGAGTTTTATCAACAACAACAATCAGGTGGTGATCGACTCCGAGTTTGCTCGCCTCACTGTGATCTGCAGCGGCCGCTATGCGCCGACGCAGGAATCAGGGCTGGGTTCGGTGACGAATTTTCCCAGGGTGATTACCAGTGCTGAACCGCCGCTGGTGTTCTGCCGGCCCGACACTGGCGGCACTGCCGGGCTGACGGCTATGCAGGTGATCGGCTCGGCCGGTAACTGGACTGGGTTTTATGTGCGGGCCTATGACGTCAACACCAACCAACCGAACGGGCGCTACTTCGCGGCCACGTTTGGCGCGCAACCGGTGTCGCAGTTCGGCCTTCGCTTATGGGATGGGACGACCAAGCTGTTGTTCGATTCGGGAACACCGGCGGCGCTGTTTACCAGGTCGTTCCAGAACTGGAACTATTTGCGCTATGAAACCTCGGCAACCGGTAGCACCCGAATTTTTTATAGTGTGCCGTTCAACTTTCCAGAAAACGAATACCTGCTGATTAATACCTTCGGCATGAACATGCTGACGGGTTCGTATTCCGGAAGAATGGTTAAAACATTGTGGGACTTCAATGCCGGTGCGCTCTACGCCGTGACGGATGGATTTAGCAACCCGTTCGCATTTTTCATGCCAGCGGTATTCGCCAAGATCAGTGTTTAAACCAGCGTTTGCATCCCGCCCCAGTACGGGGTTCACTTAAAATTGAGGACGATAAAATGGCTAAGCAGACGATACTGCTCGGTACTTCACCGAGCGGAGTCGGCGGGGATACGCCGCGGAGCGCATTTACTAAAGCTCAGAGCAATTTTGATGAATTGTATGCGCGCCAAGCATTACTTGGCACTGCGTCTAACGTAAATCTCGGTACTGCCGCCGGCAATGCAATGCCAGTTGGCGGATTCGGTCTGGGGACCCAATTCAATCCTGGGCTACCGCTCTTGAGTGATGCTTCGGGCGTAGAAATCTATTCCACTGGTTTCTATCGATACGCCAGCACAACACAGGGGCGCCCGACGTTTGGTACAGGGTTTGGGGCGCTTATCGAACTGTCGGCATTGTTCAGTGGCGGCGCTAACTACGGCGGCCAAATCGCTGTTGATTACGCAACTTCGGAAATGGGGTTTCGTTGTCTATCTGGTTCAGCGGGTTTTTCTGCTTGGCGCAAGATCTACCACGATGGCAACACCACGCGTGCCGCTGACGGCACATTGAAGGCGATCTGATTATGACAAGAGCTGCGATTAACATTCTGGGCACGACTGGTGCCACTTACGACTTTGTTACTCAGGGCGACACGCCAGTGACTTCTTCGCGAATCTCGAAGGGCGTTTACAAAGTTACCGGGTGCCTGGGCATGGTGCCTTTCCCCCCCGTCGACGAGGGCTGGGGCTATACGGTCAATCAGGTCGATAACCGCGCTGATGTTGAGACCGTTTTTGCCGACGGGGAACTACTGGTGACTGTGACAAAGGACGGCCAGCCCTACGACCTGAAGCACATGATCACCTTGCACATCCTGGTACCAACCCCTGATCCCGTGAAAGTTTCTGAAATTTCCGACGAGGTGTCTCCACCTGGTGAAGAGCCTACTGTCGAAGCCTGAATCAATAGATTCAAACGCAACCCGCCATCGAGCGGGATTTTTTTGCCTGGAGAAAAGTGATGACCGTTTCCGAAAAAGACCGCGACATCCTTGCTCGCACGTTGTGGGGCGAGGCCCGCGGCGAAGCGCTGGCCGGCCAGATCGCCGTGGCCTGGACCATCCGCAACCGCGTGAACGACGGCAAGGCCAAGTCGTGGTGGGGGGAGGGCTATGCCGGCGTGTGCCAGAAGCCGTACCAGTTCAGCTGCTGGAACAAGAATGACCCGAACTTCGCTTCCCTGAGCGGCGCCGAGGCGATTCCTTTCCGCGAGCTGGCGCAGGCACGGATAGCCGCTGACCAGGTGATCGATGGAACGGTGCCGGATCCCACCGGCGGAGCCACGCATTACTACGCGACCACCATGCCCAAGCCACCGGCCTGGGTGAAGGGCGCCACGCAGACACTCGCGCTTGGCCACCACATCTTCTTCAAGGATGTGCCATGAGCCCGGTCACGCTGAAACTGGCGCTGGCTGGAGTGCTGGTGCTGGTCACCGCCGGTGGCGTGTGGAAGGTTCAGGACTGGCGCTATGGAAAGAAGCTGGCCGAACAGGCCGGACTGCACCAGTCAGACCTCGACGCCATCAGCAATGCCGCCGCCACCGCCCAACGGACCGAGCAGTACAAGCGCCTGGCGCTTGAGCAGCGTCTTTCGGCCAGTGACCAATCCCACCACGAGACTTTGACTAATGCACAGAAAGACCAGGCTCGCCTGCGTGATCGCCTTGCCACTGCTGATTTGCGGCTGTCAGTCCTTCTCGACACCTCGGATTCAGCCGGTGGCTGTGCAATGCCAGCCGGTACCGCCGCCGGCAGCGTGGTTCATGGAGGAACACGCGCCCGACTTGACCCAGCGCATGCTCAACGAATTATTGGAATCACCGACGCCGGCGACCAAGGACTGATCGCCTTGGCGGCCTGTCAGGCCTACGCCAAAGAAGTCTTAACACCGAAGTGAAAAAGAGCGGCCGGATTGGATGCGTCAACATCCGACCCGGCCGCTGTCCCTGCAGAACGTCCCTGCAAGTCCCGCCAAGACTCCTGCTCTGTGCACAAAGCAGAGCGAGCCTATCACCTGTTTATTTATACAGTAAAGGTCTTGCTATCCATGTCTTCACCCATCATCCCTTGGATGGGCGGCAAACGCCGTCTGGCCGATCGCCTTATTTCGCTGTTTCCACCGCATGAATGCTACGTCGAAGTCTTTGCCGGCGGGGCCGCGCTGTACTTCATGCGCCCCCAAGCCGCGCCCGTCGAAGTCCTCAATGACATCAATGGCGACCTGGTGACGCTGTACCGCGTGGTGCAAAACCACCTCGAAGAGTTCGTGCGCCAATTCAAATGGGCGCTCAGCTCGCGGCAGGTGTTCGAGTGGCAGAAGATGACCCGCCCGGAAACCCTTACCGACATCCAGCGTGCCGCGAGATTCTTCTACCTGCAGCACCATGCCTTCGCCGGCAAGGTCACCGGACAAACCTTCGGTACCGCGACCACCAGCCCGGCCATTAATCTGCTGCGCATCGAGGAAAACCTCTCGGCCGCCTGGCAACGCCTCTCCGGTACCTACGTGGAAAACTTACCTTGGCTGGAATGCGCCAAGCGTTACGATCGTGCCCATACCTTCCACTACATGGACCCGCCGTATTGGCAAACTGCAGGGTATGGGGTGGATTTTCCGTTTGAAAACTACGAGCACATGGCCGATTTCATGCGACGCTGCAAGGGCAGGGTGATGGTCAGCATCAACGACCACCCGGACATCCGCCGGGTGTTCGAGGGCTTTCACTTCGAGGCGTTGGATATCCGTTATTGCAATACCAATCAGCGCCAAGGCAAGGCCGAGGTCAGCGGGGAGTTGGTGATCATGAACTGGGTGCCGGCAGCGTTGGGTGGTTTGTTCTAATAGGCGTAGCGGGGGAAGAAAAAGCCTCGCATCTGGACATATACCCTATAGGCACATAGTTCGTGAACGAGTGATCATAAGGTTCAGTAGATGTAGGATTTTTAGCATCGATACCTTGTGATGTATAAATACATCGCAAGGCATCGTAAATTACAAGCGCTGGCGGCAATGTCGGCGCTTTTCTTTATGTCCTGATCTTTGCCTCGCCTTGTCATACCACTCTTTGGCTTACCGCTTGGACTCCTGAGCCATGCTTCGCAACAGGCCCGCCGCTTTCTTCGAATCACTCATTGACAGGATCGTGTCGTACAACAGGATCAGACTGTTGCATGTAGTGGCCGGATCATTAGAGAACTTTTCAGGGGTCGCAATAACCTCCACTGAACGCCGATCCTTCGCCATCATTGCAAGAAGCACTCTTTCAAAGTCTTTATCGTAGCTCGAGAACGGCTGCGCTTTTGTCGGGTTGGTAGCCGTTTGTTTTATTACGTCCGTCAGGGCCGCGAGGTCTTCATTGGTCAGTTCCTTCGGGACCTTATCCATCAGGTCCATAGTGGGTGTTTTGTTGTCCATACCGAGGAAGGTCACGCAATGGCTAGGGTTTGTTCTACCGAAGAACTTCACTTCGGCAATCTGGGAGCGCCAGTAGCGGATAAGGGCCAAATCGGGTGCTCGGATCAAGTAACCTGGCACAATCGAGCCAGTGATCAGCGTCTGGACATCTGTTTGGATCTCAGCCATTGATCGGCCACCTTGCACACCTTCGACCACCGTCTTTCTCAGCTTGGCGTAATTGTTCGTGTCGTAGATCGACAGCGCCGCGTAAACAGGCGTTTTCAGCAGCGACTGCTCGATAATATTGGCATCCCGCCAATCTGAGACGCCTGACAGGCCGAAGTAGCGGGAGTCCACCACCGAGGTGATGATGTTCTGCTCTTTCAGCTCCTCCGTGGTGGGGAACCACATGTTTTGGGGGCTGGTGGTGATCGCCTTCGCAACGAACTGTGGCGTAGCACCTACGCGAGAGAGCACCTCCCTGAAACTGGCGTTTACATTGAGCTCGTCGCTGCCCCTAACCCCATTCACAGAGGCACTGTGGAAGCCAATCCGGCCCTGCTCACCGATGTAACGTTCGCGGCCTGCTAGGAAGGCTAGGGCACAAGCACTAGAGCAGCTAGTGCGGGTGTAGGTGATGAGCTGGCGCTGGGAGATCAGACTCGCGAGCTTGTTTGCCTCCGCAATTCGGCCGCCTGTGCTATTCAGATGAATGACTCGAACCGTAGGGGAAGAGTCAAGCATGTTCCGGACGGCATCAGTGGTGCCAATAGGAATGCCCCCGGCTAGCTCTAGCTCGGTGTCGTTGCGCATCAGGCGGAGTGAGTACGGTGGTATGTTGTCGGTGCCCCGGATCATATCGATCCCTTCGCGGATAAGGGGAATATCGTCAACGATAAAGCCTGCAAACAGGCGGAATGCACCAAGGCAGACCATCACATTGGCTATCACCGCCCAGAAATACTTGCCGCCGCGCGAAACGTGGGCAGATGCAGATCGGATCACCCCGACAATCTGCCAAACCGACGCAGCAATGATAACGACGTAGTAGGCCAAGATCAGGGCGCCTTGTTTCTGTGTGCCCAGATTCACGGCGTCGCTGAACTTGCCCAAGGTAACGGACAGGAGGGCTATGAAGATTGCAATCAAGAAGCCGAACAGCCAGTAGGAGACTCCGAGCGAATATTCCCCGCGCCAGTGTTTGGCGATGAAGTTGTACGACCTGGGTTGGTTGACCTTCGGGGGCGTGGCCGCCGGAGAGGCAGGGTCATCGCCCCATCGTCTCTCCACGACAGGGGCTGGTTCTTCAGCCGGGATGAATTCCTCGGTGCTGCCGACATCGGCTTGCGCGTTGGTGACCGGCTGGCCGCAGTTGAAGCAATAGTTGGCGTCAGCCGCGTTCGCTGTTCCACACTTCGTGCAATAGAGCGTTCCTTTCATCCTGTTCCCCTGGTACTGCGTTGCGTTGGCATGTATGTCCAGTCAAGCCACTGGAAGGGTTAATGCAACGTTTACTGCACATGCAGCTTTTCGCCTGCGTTACTGACCAGAGGGTTGGGCAGGCTCAGCACATCGACGAAGGTGTAAATGCCACGGTTTTGGGAGTGTTGTCCGCACATAAGCATTTCCTCCTGTCGAAATACCTAACAAGAAAATTGACCGGAACGACGCTTCAAAGTTAACTGTATGCATGTACAGTATATGTAGAAGGCGGCGTCATGAGCTTTACAATTCTAGGTCCGATTTCCGAGGGCGGCGCGAAACTGCCGTTGTGCTCGTTCCGGGTTCCGGCTGGGTTCCCCTCGCCGGCAGCGGATCACATTGAGCAGCACATCTCACTGGATGAGGTCTTAAATATCAGGGCGCCGCACGTCTATTTGATCGCTATCACTGGGGAGAGCATGCAGGGGGCCGGAATATTCGAGGGCGATCTTGCGGTGGTGGACAGGTCGATCGAACCGGTCCATGGCCACATTGTGGTGGCGCTGTTGAACAACGATCCCATCTGCAAGCGACTGTGCAAGCGCGGAAACGAAGTGATTCTGCTCTCAGAAAACCCGAAATATCCAGCCCGCTACATCCTTGAGGGTGACGAGTTGTCGATCTGGGGCGTAATCACCTGCACAGTGCGCAGTCATGTCTAAACCTGCGCCGGTCTTCGGTCTGATCGATTGCAACTCCTTCTATGCGAGTTGCGAGCGCGTGTTTCGCCCGGACCTGGCCAAGGTACCCATCGTTGTCCTGTCGAACAACGATGGGTGTGTGATCGCCCGGAGCTACGATGCCAAACCTTTCGTGAAGATGGGCGAGCCGTATTTCCAGATCAAACCCAAACTCAAACAGCACGGAATCGTGCCGTTCTCATCGAACTACGCGCTTTACGGTGACATGAGTGAGCGGGTCATGACGTTGATTGAGTCGCTGGTACCGGCAGTCGAGGTGTACAGCATCGACGAAGCCTTCGTTGATCTCACTGGTATAGCGGGCCTGGACCCCCTTGGCCGACAGATCCGCGCCCAAGTCCTTCGCTGCACCGGCATTCCAGTCGGCGTCGGCATTGCCCAGACCAAGACCCTGACCAAGCTGGCCAATCACACGGCAAAGCGTCTGCAAGCCCAGACGGGTGGGGTGGTGAACATTACCGACCCGGTCAAGCGTGACTGGGTACTGCGCAATACGGACGTGGCGGAGGTGTGGGGCGTCGGGCGACGGATGAAAATTCACCTGGATGCCATGGGCATCAAGAGTGCCATGGATCTGGCCAAGGCCGACCCGTGGACATTGCGCAAGAGCTTCAGCGTGGTGATCGAGAAGACGGCACGGGAGCTCGCCGGCACACCCTGCCTGGAACTGGACGAGCCTGACCCACCGAAGCAGGAGATCTGCTGCAGCCGGATGTTCGGCAAGCGTTTAAAGGAACTACCGCCCATCAAGGAGGCCGTGGCCACCTACATGATGCGCGCCTCGGAAAAGCTAAGAGCCCAAGGCTCCCTGTGCAAAAAGATTCGAGTCAGCATCCGCACCGGGATGTTCAATCCGGAGGAAGCCAAGTACGCCAACGGTGTGGTGATCGACCTGCCATACCCGACCGACGATGTGCGACTGTTAACTAGGATGGCTGTCGACGCTCTCGATCATGTGTTTCGGCCGGGTTTCAACTACAGCAAGGCAGAAGTCCTGCTGCTGAACCTCTGCCAGCCAGGTGAATACACCGAAGATTTGTTTGCCGAATCTCAACCAGGCGCCTCAACAAAGCTGACGGGGGTACTGGATCAGATCAATCAACGATGGGGGAGGGGGACGCTTCGCTCGGCCAGTGTGCCGAGCAACCCGGATTGGGGCATGCGATGCGAAATGATGAGTCAGAGTTACACCACCAGGTTGGATCAGTTGTGGAAGGTGTCTTGTGTTTGAGGGGATGTCTTCGGTCGGCAGGACGCCGTAGGTGGGTAGCTGATGCGGAAAGTTCTTTCCCCAAAACGCAACCGTTTGGGCCAATGTTAATTGGACTGTAAGGTATCGAAAAAGATGCTGGTTTTAGGAGAGGAATTGCACGTTAAGGTATTGATTTTAAGAGGTTTTAGCGTTTTCTAAGCTGCATCCCAGGCTTTGACACCGCAATGTCACACCCGAGTCATGAGGGCAGAAATGCAAAGCCTCGCAGGTTCGCGGCCTAGGGGCTTCTATTTTCGCCTCCATCCCTTAATGTCTGGCGAACGTAGCGGCGAGAATACAGTGTTGAATCGGCGATTCACTGTTGCGAATGGTGGATTGTGTTCGGTTGGCAGAACGCCGGGATGGTGATAGATGAGCCGCCCCCACCCGCCAGCGGGGGTTAGGCTCCAGCCTTAGGCTCTTACTTTGGCAAGCAAATAGCTTGCACAGAGCACCAGTACTGCAGCGGTTACTGGGCCGACACCGGCAGCGCAAAGCGCTGCTGTTGCCGCGCCGAACGCATAAATGCGCTGAGCGAGAGCCTCTGAACCGTTCAGCTCGGTAATACTCATCGTATCCCCTCCCAGAACTGCCACCCCAGTCCCTAATTGCGGCTGGTAGGGAGGTGGCTGGCTCAGACTGCGCCGCTATTTTGTGTTTACCAGACACAGGGCACGGCACCCAACCGGTTCATAGGCACCACGGGTAAAAGCCTGTGGTGTCAAAGTGTTGGCGATGTTCGCAGGGCTTTCGAAAAAGCGCAATAGCTGAAGAAGGCAATGAGGTTTGCAGCCCCTAAAAGCTGTCTAAAACTACCTCGACCTTACCCGGTTTCATTGGCTCGAAAGGCGCTTATGTCGGGCTAGGGTTTTAGACAATTTCCAATGCATGCCCTTGAAATACAAGACCTGTAGGCCGTTTCAATTAGTACTGCTGCATCATTGGGGGTCGTCTGAGCCCTCTTCGTAGGGATTAGCCTCGCGAATCTGTCGGAGCGCCTTGGCTAACTCCCTCACTAATGCGTCCAGGTCCTGACCCTTTAAATCATCCGGAGTGATTTCGGGTATTTCAATCGGCTCACGCAGGGAAAACTTACCCATCAAGACAGCGTTGTGCTTTTGGTCCCTTAGCGCGAATTGGGCGAGCTTGATGTTGCGATCCGCCTGCTTTTCGCTAAATCCCTCGGCCGGTTGCGAAACATGGCCTTCGGCAAAGCCGACGTAGAGAGACTCATTTTTTCGATTGTTTCTGTGCTCGCTCGCTGCCGCGACAGTGTTCAGCATCATGCTACCGAACTCTGAATTGCCAGTACCCAAGGCGAATAAAGAGTTCTGTAGTCCTTCTGAAATGAGCTTTTGCTCATGATTCCTGAGCCTTTTGAAAAGCTTCTTAAAATCTACCCCATGCCCTGCTAGAACCCTCACCCCCGCGGCTTGCAGCATTAGGCATTTCGCGATCTCCTCTCTCGCGATATGGGACAAGGTAAAGGCCCGCGCGTAGCGCTGGTTGGCGTAGAGGATTTCGGCCTCCAGAATCAAGGATTCAGCGTTAGCTGATAGGGCGTCTATGTAATCGTCGATCTGAGCCAGCGAGAGCATCGGAAACTCCTCCATGAGAGTTTGAATTCCCCCCAAAATACATCCGTTTGCGTCAACGTTTATTGGGGTGATGATGGTGATCGTAAATGGCAGGTAACTTTAGGTCTGAAATGGCGTCAAGCAATTGAAAACAAAAAAATTGGCACCAATCGTTAGGGCATCCCAGGCTTTGATGCCGGGAAGTTACTCTGGGGCCATTATCACAGCAAGCGTCATCTTGATGAATTCTTCATTCTTATCGATGGCTTCCAGGGCGCCGCGCACGTTGTCGGCGACGTCGGCCGAGCCGCGCTGCTCGACCCAGTTCGAAAGCTCCAGGATGGCGGCTTCGAGGGCGAGTTGGTTTTCGTTGAGCTTGAATAGCAGGGAGGGGAGTAGGTCTGAGTTTGGCATCGAAAATCCTCGGTTAAGAGGTCAGAGTAGCAGTGCAACCTGTCGTATGGGCGGAGGCGGGACGAACTAATAGATTTCGCCCCGCTTCGCATGTTTCCAATACCTGAAGCGTTTACTTCATATAGTCAACGTACAGAGTCGAGCCGAGAGGATGCTTTCCAACTTCGTAGTCAGGGTTCAGTGTCGATAGGTTGTGAGCGGCAATGCCTACTCCGGCGACAACACCTATTGCAAGCGCGCCAAGTGCCAGCGGAGCGCCAATTACGCTAGCCCCAGCAAAGCCGGCAAAGCCTCCCATCGAAAGCTTACGAGCCCGCATATAGATCCGAACCGACATATCCTGCTTTTCAATTGCCTGTTCAAGCCACGTCAAGGTTTTCGAGTAGCGATCAAATTCTCCGCATTCCAACACGAAGCTCTCGTGCGCCTTGATCTTCTCGATAATGAAGTCATTGGTGACTTCGGTGATTTTATAAACGCCAACATCCATGGAGAGAGTCCTTAACTTTGTAATATGCAGCATATCGGCCACGATCTAGCAACCTTTAGGCCGTTCACAGTCCTTGGAAATGCACACGAGGGGCAAGTGCTAAACCTTCGCATGGTGGCAATATGGTATCGTTGTGTTGGAATTCAAGGAGGGGTTGATTGCAAAGCGATTCCTTGGTGGAGGGTCGACATTGCAACGGTAGGCAGTCAGGGAGGGAGATATTGGCAGAACGCCGTGGATGGTCCTAAAAAGGTGTGGGGACTTTTTCGGGGATTCGCTATTTCCTGTTCAACTCTGTAAAGCACCGTTTGCAGCGAGCGCCAGAAGAAGACTCAGCAAATGCTGGGCATTAGGCCCATTTTCAAGCATGGGGTGCTAGGGGTCGAGTGTTCGAATCACTCCGTCCCGACCATTATTCCTGAGTAAAATCAGACACTTGAGCCGATCAACTAGATCGGCTTTTTTGTGCCTGCGCAAAACTGGCGCAAAACTACCCGGTGATTTCGCTGATATTCAGGTCCGGAATTGCCTCGGACCAGATGACTTCCTCGTGGTCGCGCTGGTAGTTTTTGGTCATGCCTTCGCTCGCAGGCCCAGCGATTTTCTGGCCATCCTTTCCGGCTTTCTTGTGCAGGTGCAGTGACAGTGCTCGCACTTCGTGGAAGCCCGGCATCTCTTCTTCCTTCCATCCTGCGTAACAGTTCGCCGCCTCCCTGGCCTTGGCTGTTTTCTTCTGTACCACATACAGAAATCCCTCTCGAACGCCATCGAAGCGCATGTCGAGAATGTCGGTGCGGCGTTGGGCTGTGATCAATGCCAAGTCAATCGCGTTCTGAAGCCAGGCAGGTGCTTTTTCCCTGATCGCCTTCAGACCTTCTACGGTGTGACGCCGGCGCTGCTTCTTCTCGATGCGATTGATGGTGCTGGCGGCCGGGTTGTCTGGGCATAGCCCCTTGGCTGCGGCATGGTTAAAGATGTCAATCAGCAAGGCACGGCACTGGTTGGCGGTGCGCGGGGTGAGAGCGTCCAGCATTTCTGCGATCATACGGATCGTGACCTGGTCGACGGCCATACCCTCGAACTGCTTGCGAAAGCGCCGGAAGTGCACCGCGTACAACCCCAGTGTGCCCTTGGCCAACTCGCGAGGTGGCAGAACGTCGCGCTCGTAGGTGTCGAGGAATCCTGTGAATGTTTCTGTGGCGTTATTCATCACGGCGCCAACCAGGTCAACATCCAGGCTGGCCACCGTCCGTGCAGATTGTCCCTGCAAGTCCCGCCAAGGCTCCTGCTCTGTGCACAAAGCAGAGCGAGCCTGGCGCCTGTTTATTTATACAGTAAAGGTCTTGCTATCCATGTCTTCACCCATCATTCCTTGGATGGGCGGCAAACGCCGTTTGGCCGATCGCCTTATCCCGCTGTTTCCACCGTTTCCACCGCATGAGTGCTACGTTGAAGTCTTTGCCGGCGGTACCGCGTTGTACTTCATGCGGCCCCAGGCGGCGCCCGTTGAAGTCCTCAACGACATCAATGGCGACCTGGTGACGCTGTACCGCGTGGTGCAAAACCACCTATTTGAATGCCTTGAGGAAGCGTGGTTCACCGCTCCTCAAGAACCTCGATTTTGGTTGACTGACTTCCTCAGGGCGTGAAGTTGCCCGTCAGCAATGGCAGAGGTTGGCCATTAGCTGCCTGTCGCGTCCAGCTTCAAACCCTTTTGCACGTCAACCAGGCACCCCAGAACAGGCTGCTGAAGAAACGCGTAGCGTCCCCGAACCCGGCGTCGTTCAACAGTTTTTGAACCGCCGCCTCAGAATGTGGCGGGTCAGCGCCCTGGAGGATTTTTCCCAGCTTGACCTTCACTTCATCCGGGCTGGCTCCGTGCTGCCGCCACCGTTGGCCCCAGGCAGCCAGCAATAGCGGTTGGCTGGCATACGCGTACTGATTTCCGGCGACAATCAGTGGCGCACCGGGTTTCAGACGAGCCCTAATGGAACGTAAAAGCTGGTGCTTGGCATCATCACCCTCGAGATGATGCAGGACACCGATCAAGGTGGCTGCGTCGTAGGACTGGTCTGCTGCCAGGTCTTCAACATGCCCAAGATACAGGTCAGTTCTTTCAAGCAAGTCGTTGGCCTCCAACTGGTGCTTCGCAGCCTCCAGCATGGGCGCGGATGGATCAACGGCAGTGAAGCGCCAGGCAGGCTCCAGCGTTGCCATCGCAACAATTTCCTGTGCAGTGCCGCCAGCGCCAACCACCAGTACTTTCGCCGAATTTGTATCGCCGAGGCTTGCCGCCAGCATGCACGCAACAAGATCGTGGCAGGCGTCATAGCCTGCTAATGCGATACGACTCTGTCTTCCGTACTCATTGGCCCGATGGGTATCAAATTTTTCAGCTGAGTTGAGCGGTAATGATTTCAAGGCGCTTCTCCATGTCCTTGAATCAAGTTAGGTCATACAGGGCGATAATAAAAATTCATTAATTTTATGCAACACATTCCTGTTGGGAATGCATCTTTGGCTCTGAGTTTGCTTGGTCGACCGTCAGCTTTTGTCGATTGCTGGCCGTCGCGACGGGCAGATATCGGCCAAAAGCGGTCGGTGGACAGATGAGTCCAACTTCCCGACCCCGCGCCACAACAACGGGAGGGCTCCGGCTTTTGTGAACGACTGGGATTGATTGCTTACCCACCCAGTTCCGCCCCCATTGCCGCCATCCTCGTCAGTGTTTCGACATGTGCGACAGATTTCAAAAAAAATCGCAAACCCCACGACGCTTCAGGGCTTGCGACTCATTGGCGATACGCCCCTCAAGTTCCCGGGACGTTTTCTACGGCCAGGCCTGCCGTGTTCATTACGGAACGTGCT
>Ga0207428_10001876_pt1 | contig 21403 bp, 16 predicted proteins | sample RhiMethybrSRZTD1_FD_187600 | JGI IMG/M metagenome (GOLD analysis project Ga0207428, IMG submission 187600) | Populus rhizosphere microbial communities from Tennessee, USA - Rhizosphere MetaG P. TD hybrid SRZTD1 (SPAdes) (version 3) | ecosystem: Host-associated > Plants > Roots > Rhizosphere >...
AATCCGTTTCGGCGTGCCACCGCCGGCCGGAACGGTGTAAATGGCCGACTGCCCGGCGCTCTGATCGCTGATGCCGAGCATCGTGCCATCGAATGACAGCACGTGATCGTTGTTGTTCCGGTTGGATGTGCCGGTGTCGATCACGACCGGCTGACGGGTCGTGAGATCGAAGCGATAGAGCTTGCCGCGGTTCTCGCCGCGGCCGCTGCCGTTGAAGATGAGCGCGCTTCCGTCCGGCGTCCAGTTCGGTGCCTCGAACGGCAGCTCGGCCCTGTGGATCGCCTGCCGCCGGCCGCTCTGCACATCGAGCAGCTCCAGCACGCTGCCGATGTAATCGCGGTACGGAACGAAGCCCTCCTTTGCGGGCCGGACGACCCTGACGTTGCTGAAAACGGCGCGCTCGATGACTTCCGGATTGTGCGAGCAGAGCGCAAGCCCGACGAGCACCTCGTCGCCGAGCGCAAGGTCCTGGAGCTCGGTCGTGACAAACGGATCGCCGAACTTCGCGGCGGAGAAGATGAAGCTGGTGCCGCGGCGTTCGAGCTGAAGGACATCGGCTCCCTTGATATCGGCGCGCTTCTCTTCGGTAATCGCCCCTTTCGTGCGCCGGAATTGCAGCGACGTCAGCCCGTCACCGTGAATCACGCCGTCCGCGTAAGGCGCCTCGGCATCCTGTCCGGCGCGAATCATCAATCCGGCTTTACGGTGCGCCTCGACGCCTGTTCCAATCAGCTCGACACGGGTCTGCAGGATGAAATCACCAGTCATCCGCTTCCACACGAAGTGGAACTCGTCCCGCTGCGCCCACATGTTGACGCCGCCAGCCGTGAGCACGTAATCCTGCGACACCGGGTTGTAAGCGGCCGAGCCGGTCAGCTTCGGCGCACCGATGTCGCCGTGCGCGTCGAAGTCGCCAATGCGGGGCGTTTGGGCGTAGATGGCGAGTACGGTCCCGGTGAAGATCAGGGCCATCAGTGCGGCCATCGTGCGCGAGCGAAATGATTTCACGGTCACTCCAGTCGATCGACGCAAGGCAGCGGAGGAGCCGGAGGTAACGGATCTCAAAACGGAGCAACGGAGAGAACGGAGGCAAACGGAGGATGGTCACGATTGAAGATTCATCAGGGACAGTGGCCTGCGGGCCGGCGCCGCCACTCGTAATGGTCGACCCGAGAACGCCCTCCGTTCCCTCCGTTCTCTCCGTTGCTCCGTTTGGAGATCCGTTAGCTCCTCCAGCCTCTCCCCCAAGCCGACAGATTATCTATTGAACGGATACTCCTGGACCCAGTGGAACCCTCGAGTCACGAGCAGGAAGCTGTTGCGATCGAGCAGCCTCGTATGCATCTCCATCTTGCGTCCTTCGATCCCAGGCCGTCGCAACACGCCAGACCGACGCCGGGTCGAGCAGCAGCATGGGGGCGGAGTATATCGCTGGGGGCTGAAGGAGTGGGGCTGTCTAAGGTGCGGCAAATCGGCGTTCCCGGAGCTCCAGCGCCTCCTCTATCCACCGCTCGATTTCACCCCACACCCCGGGCCCGTAGAGCGACTGGTTGTGCCCCGCTCCGGGAACGAGCATCAGGCGCCGCGGACCAGTCAACGCTTCGAAGATGCGCTGAGAGTGAGCCGGCGGTGTTTCCTTGTCCTCGGCACCGTGAATCAGCAGCACCGGCGCCGTGATCGTTCGCGCGGCCTGCAATGGACTGACCGCGTCGACGAGAAACCTGCCGCGCTGCTCGGCGACGATGAAAGCCTTGCGGATCACCGGACCGGGAAGGTACCAGGGAGCGCGCTCGGTTGCGACGGTCCTGAGATCCGAGAAAGACTCCGCTGCGACGACGGTGGCCACGCGAGGATCCGAGGCGGCCTCCTGGAGCGCAACGGCTGCGCCCAGCGAGGTACCAATCAGGACAACGGCACCTGTGGCGAGCCCATCGATGACGCGGCGGAGATCGCGTTTCTCGACGAAGCCATACGTGCACACCTCGCCCGGGGACTGGCCGTGCCGGCGGCTGTCGTACGCGACGACATCGAAGCCCCGCGGCGTGAAGCGTTGAACCACGCCCACACTGCTGCCGCGATTGTCGGCGACCCCGTGCAGGAAGATGATCGTGCCGCGACGCTTTCCGATGGAGCCGCACTGCCATCCGCGCAGCGTGACGTCATCTCCCTGGAAATCCCGATTCTCGCAGCCGGGCGGGATGGCGGCCCTCAAGGCATGGCGCGCTGGATACAGAAGCCCACCGGCGGCGATCGACGGCGCCATTATCAATGCGGCTGCAATGAGCGCCGCGGCGATTACCGCGCCTACGAGACGGCCAGCCATCTATCGATACCCCAGGAACAGCCTGGGCAGGATCAATGTCACGACAGGAAATGCGGCGATCAAAGCCAGCCCGATCACGAGCGCGACGAGATACGGCACGTAGCTCCTGCTCACATCATCGATGTCGACGCGAGCGATGCCCGCGGCGATCGAAAGCCCGACGCCGATTGGAGGCAGGAAGAACGCGATTCCCATCGCCGCGATGATCACTATGCCGTAGTGGACGGGATCGATGCCGATCGCCCGACTGATGGGGAACAGGATCGGACCGAAGATCAGTAGTGCCGGCAGCCCTTCGAGAAGGGCGCCGATTACGACGAACAGCACCACGGTGAGCGCCAGGAAGCTCCAGCGGCCCGCGCCCAAGCCGCCCATCCATTCGCCGAGCGTCTGCGGCACCCACTCCCGCACCAGGATCCACGCGAACGCCGACGCTGCAGCCAGCACCCATAACGTTGTCGCCGTGACGGTCCCGCTCTGTGCCAGCTGCGCAGGCAGCTCCTCCCGGCGGATGCCGCCCATCATCACGCCCGCGACCAGCGCATAGACCACTGCGAGCAGCGCCGCCTCGGTGACGGTCGTGGCGCCGCTGAAGATACCGCCAAAGAGCAGCACCGGGAGCCCGAGCGGCACCGCGGCGCGGCGGGCGGCGCGGGTCAGCTGGCCACTCGCTGCCGGTCCGGTGACCGGCCACCTCTGGCGCCGCGCCCGGAGCGCAATCAACACCAGGAGCACTGCCGCCAGAACGAAGGCCGGCAGGAACCCCGCCAGGAACAGCGTCACGATGGACAGGTTCACGAGTGATCCGAGTACCACCATGGTGAGGCAGGGTGGGACCAGGATGCCCATCGCCGACGCCGCCGCGACGACGCTGACCGATTCGGGACCCGAATATCCCGCGCGCCGCATCGAGGGCACGAGCAACGAGCTGATCGCCGACACGTCGGCTGCCGTCGAGCCCGAGATGCCGGAGAACAGCACCTCGGCGACTACCGCGACCATCGCCAGTCCGCCTCTCACCCGGCCGACGATAGCCATGGCGAGATCGACGATCCGCTCGGAGATGCCGCCGCTCTCCATCAGCGCACCGGCAAGGATGAAGAGCGGGATGCTGAGCAGCACGAAGGAATCAACGCCGCCAAGGATCTTGATCGGCAGGATGATCAAGCCGATGCCGCCGATTCCCAGGAGATACATCAACGCGGTGAGCGCCAGCGTGAAGGCGAGCGGCATGCCGACCGCCGCGGTGACCAGGAACCCCGTCACCAGGACCACGAGCGCGGGCGCCGCAGCGAGCAACGGCACCAGCACGGAGGCGACTACCAGCGCGGCACCGCCGACGGTCCACGGCAGGAGCGATCGATCCCGCCACGGCGCAAGCCCGTCGCGCCGGAGCTGATGGATGACGACCGCCGACATCAGGATCAACGCCAGCGGCAGAACCCCTGAAATCGCGGCGCCTGAGAGGCCGCTCGCGGGAAGCTGCTCGCCGGCGCTGGAGACGGTCAGCCGCCACGCCGGGCCGATCAGGCCGACAAAGAAGATCAACAGGACGATGCGCAGCCCGTCGTCCACGGCCTGACGGCGATCCGGCCGCAGCAGGCGGATCAGGGCCGTCACGCGCGGATGCTGCCCCCGAAGGAGTGCGGCAATGCCGCCCGCGCACATCAGCCAGACGAGCAGCAGCCGCGCGATCTCCTCCGTCCACGGAATGGGATGTCGCAAGACGAGGCGGCCGACGACCTGGAGACCGACGACTGCCGCCTGCGCCACGACGAGGAACGCAATCGACCAATGAAGCAGCCGCTCGGCCGGTCCATGCGCCGGTTCGGGATGATGCGAGAGGCCCGGATGGGTTTCGTGGGCAGCCGGGTACCCCGTCACGCGCGGATCGCCTCGAGCCAGCTGTCGACGCCCAGAACGCGTGATTCCTGCTCCCAGAGCCGCTCCGCTGGTTCCCTGAAGGCTGTGTTGTCGATGTCGCGAATGGTCATGCCCCGTTCCCGAAGCTCCGACGTGGCGCGCAGATCCTCACGGGCGCCCATCGCGCGCTGCGACGCCGACGCCCCCCGGGCCGCGCGCTCGAGGACTGCCTGGACATCGCCCGGCAGCTGTTCCAGTGACGCGGTGGATCCCCAGAGGCCGATCACGCCGGCGATGTGGCGCGTGTGCACCATGTAGTGCGCGACCTCGAAGAAGCGCTGCGCCAGGGTCGTGCTCGCATCGTGCTCGTAACCGTCGATCACGCCAGTCTGCAGCGACGTGTAGACCTCGCCGAAGGCCATCGGCGTCGGGCTCGCGCCCATCAGCTCGATCGCCTTGACGTAGATCGCCGACTGGATCGTGCGAATCTTCAACCCGGCCAGTTGCCGCGGCTCGACGACATCGCGGCTCCGGGTGATGACGTTCCGGAAACCGAAGGAATCGCCCCAGGCGAGCGGCCGCATCCGCACCGTGGCCGCCAGGTACTCCGCAGCGGACGCACCCACAGACGACTCGATCACCCGGTGCACGTGGTCCCAGTCGCGCCACAGGAACGGGAAATCGAACACCTGCAACCTGGGAGCGACGCTTCCCCAAATCGCCGTTCCCGACACCATGAAGTCGACGAGGCCTTCCTGCAGCTGCTGCACGACTTCGCGTTCCTGACCGAGGGTGCCGCTGGGAAAGAGGCGGACTTTCACCGCACCGCCAGTCATCGATTCGACGTTCAGACGGAATGTGTCGGCGAAGACGTGCAGCGCCGTCGGGCCGGCCGTCATCGAGTGCGAGAGGCGCAGAATCAGGTCGCCGCCGGATTGCCGTCGGCAGGCGGCGCCCACGCCGGCCGTTCCCAAAGCAGAGAGAAAGACGCGGCGGGTTGGTCCCCGGCGTACTCCCATCAGCGACAATTATCGAGCCCGCTGTCGCTGAATGACGCCGGGGGCACCGGCATGAACTGCCAGCTGTAAGACTCGGGGTTCAGGGTCAGCTTCAACACGCCGAACGCGGCCCCGCGCACCTCGCTGTTGGCGCTGACCCGGACCGGACTCGTGAGCTCGGCGCCGCCGGTGCCGATCGTGAACTGCCGAAGTCCCCCGGATGACGCGCGTCCGGCTTCGTCCTGTCGCGCGAACCGCTCGTAGATGTGCTCGTGGCCGGAGATCACGATGTCGGCGCCGCCCTCGCGGAGCACGCGCCACACGTCGCGCATGATCGGCTGCGGTCCGTTCTGACCCGAGGAAAAGAGCGGGTGGTGCCAGATCGCCGCGACGCAGCGCGCGTGGCTCGCGGCGAGATCCTCGCGCAGCCACTGCAGCTGCGCCGACCCCTCGGTCGCCGGCACGTTGCTGTTCATCGACACGACGTGCCACGCCCCCACCTCGAAGCTGTAGTAGCCAAGGCCGCGGGGACCGGCGCTCTGACCGAAATAGTCAAAGTAGGCGCTGGCCCCCGGCGTCTCGTATTCGTGGTTGCCCGGCGCCGGACGCGTGCGGCCCTTGTGCCGACCCCACGTCGGGTCGTAGCACTGCATGTACTGCGGCATCGTCCCCTGGAAATACGCGTTGTCTCCCGCCGTGAAGACCGTCCCGTCGACGAGGTCGATGAGGGCGGCGGTCGCTTCGGTCCCGCGCGACCCGCACATGGCGATATCGCCGGCGCCAACGAGAGTGGCGGTGACCGCAGGCGGGGGCGGCGGCGGCGGACCGGTCGGTCCCGGGGGCTGGGTGTCGCGGCAACCCGCGGCGGTCAGCAGCATCAGACCGGCCGCAACGGTGCGCAGGTTCGCAGGGACCATGGCGGGGCTTCGTGAGCGGGACGATTCTATGCTAAGCCAGCTCAACACTGCGTCACCCGCCTGACGGCATGCTATATTCGCTCCACCCATTTACATGACGGTTACCCAGGACGCGGTCGGCCGCCGCGTCGTCCTGTCCCCGCAGGAGGCGCTTGTCGCCGGCGGTCCCGCCGAAGAGTTCGAGCAGCGCGTACAGGCGCTGTTTCGAGACGGCTCGAGGGACCTCCTCGTAGATCTGCGGCAGGTGCCGACGATCGACAGCCGCGGCGTCAGGGCCCTGGTGCGCGCCCACACGTCGGCCCAGCGGCTGGGAGCCACGTTCCGGATCGCGTGTCCGTGCCCGGCGGTCCGCACGATCCTGGAAGTCTCCAAGCTGGATCACGTTTTCGCGGTCTACGAGTCGGTTGACGACGCCAGGAAGCACGAGGTGCGGTGGGACCTGGTCTGGTTCGGGTTGGCGGGAGGCGCCTTGTGTGCGGCGCTGGTCTGGGGCGGCCTTCGCTGGCCGCTGGTCGGAAACCCCGATGTGGAGTCGGTGCCCGGCGGACCCGAGGTGAGCGGCACGCCGCTTCTCACGCAACCGTTTCTGGCCCTGATCAAACTCGTCGCAGCGGCGCTGATCGGCGTCCTGGTCACGGCCGTGCACGCGCCGAGCGCCACGGATCGGCCGTCAGGACGTGCCATGCAGCACGCCCAGATCCTGCTCTGCGTCGCGGGCGCGATGATGATGATCATCATCGGCAACTCGCTCGCGCGCGCGTTCGGCATCGCCGGCGCCGCCAGCATCGTCAGGTTCCGCACCCCGGTCGAAGACCCCAAGGACGTCACGATCATCTTTCTGCTGATGTCCCTCGGCATGGCCTCCGGTCTCGGCGCCTTCGCAATCGCCGGCCTTGGCACGGCGTTCCTGTGTGTGTTCCTGTTCCTTCTCGATCGCACCAGCGTCCGCCGGACGAGAGCGCTGGCGGTGGAGGTCGTTGCCGCGGGACGCGATTTTCCGACGGATCACGTGCACAACGTCTTCGCGCGCAACCGGATCGTCTTCGAGACGCGCGAGGTCTCGCAGGGAAAAGAGACCGCCGTGACTTATCACGCGCTGATCGATCCCGGCCTCTCACTTGATGATTTGAGTGCGCAGTTGATGGCCGGCGGCACCGCGGGGGTGCAATCGGTCTCGTGGGAACAGCCGAAGAAGGGATTCTGAATGCGTCTGGCGGCGTTGTGCGCGTGTCTGGCGATGTTGTGTCCGCGGATTGCAGCGGCACAGGAGTTCCGGTTTCCGCCGCCTTCGCTGCGGATCGGCGAGTTCCGTGCGGATCTTCATGTCCGCATGCACTTCGATTTTCGCGCGCTGGATTCGGATCCGGAGGTCGCCCCGGACGAATTCGACTTTCGCCGGTTCCGCGTCTCGCTCGAGGGCCGCATCTACGACGACCTCGAGTACGAGGTGGACGTCAGCGCGCTCGACAAGGCCAATCCCTGGCGGGACGTTTATCTCAATTACCGCAAGTTCAGGGCGGCCGAAGTTCGAGGCGGCAAGTTCAAGATCCCCTTCGGTCTCGACCAGCTCACCAGCGAGTTCAGCCACAGCTTCATCGAACGGTCCCTCATCGGCGACCAGATCGCACCGGGAAGGGACAAAGGCGTCATGGTCCACGGCCGGGGTGGGGACAAATTCCGTTATCTGGCCGGCTATTTTCTCCATGACGGCGACAACATGCAGTTCCTCGAGGACCTGGATCAGAACGAATTCGTCGAGGAGCCGCCGGTCGACGGCACCTTTGCCGGGCGGGTGGAGCTCACGCCGTGGGAGCAGTCCAGGGGACTGCTGCGGCGGCTGCAATTCGGAGCCAATTTCACCCGCGGCGAAGTGGACGAGGGGCTGTTCGGGATGCGCGGAAGGACGGTCCGGCAATTCACCTTTTTCGACCCGGTGTATGTCAGCGGGGAGCGGATCCGCCTGGGAGTGGATGCACTCTGGACGCCTGGCCCGTTTTCTGTAACGGCTGAATACAATCGGCTTACCGACCAAAGGAACGGACAGGGACTGGGTGACGTCGATATCCCTGACGTGATCGCGCAAGGCTGGTACATCGCGGGAACGTGGGCGTTGACCGGGGAACGAAAGGCGGGCGGCATCGAACCGCGGCATCCCATCTTTCAGGGTGGCTCGGGCGCCGTTGAACTGGCTGCGAGGTTCGAGGAGCTGCGGTTCAGCAGCGACGGAACGGGCGGCGAACCACCGTTCAGAAACCCCCGCGCCGCCAACATCCTCCCCAATCGCGACCGGGTGATCACGGTGGGCGGCAACTGGTACCTGAATCGCTTTGGAAAAGTGCTGTTCAACGCAGTCCGGGAAACCATCCAGGATCCGGTCCGGAGCCCGATGCCCGAAAAGACGCGGTACTGGACCGGCGTAGTCCGTCTGCAGTTCGTTATGTAGCGTCCGGATCTCCAGATCCGGGCCGGAGAGAAGGCGATGACAGGCCTAACAGCGACGAAAACCGGGGTACGGGCAATGCTCCTCGTGGCGGCGGTGCTGATGCCGCACGCGGCGTGGGCCCAGTCGATGGAGGAGTTCTTCGACGATTCGGTGGTCCAGGACATCCACCTGAAGCTTCAATCGAATGACTGGGCGGCACTGAAGAAGAACTACAAAGAGAACATCTACTACGGCGCGGAGCTGAGATGGAAAGGCGTGACGGTGCCGAACGTCGGCATCCGGTCCCGCGGCCTCGGCAGCCGCAGCGAGCACAAGCCCGGCCTGCGGGTCGACATGGACAGGTTCGCCGCCGATCAGACCTTCCTCGGCCTCAAGTCGTTCGTCCTCGACAATCTCGTCCAGGACCCGTCGATGCTGCGCGAGCGGCTGTCGATGGCGTTCTTCCGGCGGCTGGGCCTGCCGGCGCCGCGCGAAGCGCATGCCCGTCTCTTCATCAACGACGCGTTCGTCGGGGTCTACGCGGTCGTGGAAACCATCGACAAGGGTTTCGTCGGGCGTTCCTTCGGCGGCGACAGCAAGGGCGGGACCGAGAATGACGGCTACCTGTTCGAGTACGACTACGTGAAGGAGTACCGCTTCAACTACATGGGTTCGAACCTGGACGAATACAAGATCTTCAATCCGAAGACCCATGAAAAGGACGCGGCCGCAAAAATCTGGGGTCCGATTGAAGACATGATCCAGGCCGTCAACGAAACCCCGGACGCCATCTTCAATCGCGAGGCGTCGGACTATCTCGATCTCTCGAAGTTCGCGGCACACATCGCCATCGAGAACTTCCTCGCCGAAGACGACGGCGTGCTCGGCTACGCGGGAATGAACAATTTCTACATGTATCGGTTCGAGGATTCGAAGCGGTCGCAGTTTCTGGCGTGGGACAAGGACAACACGTTCCACTCGGTCGATTTCCCCATCATGAACCGAATCGGCGAGAACGTGCTCGCACGCCGGACCCTGGCCGAGCCGCAGTACAAGAACGCCTACCTGAACACGCTGCTCGACGCGGCAGGATCGGCGATGGAACCAGATGCCGAAGCCGCGAAGGACAAGGACGACAAGGACAAAGCGGCACTGCCGGGCTGGCTCGAGCGGGAGGTTCGCCGACAGTACGAGCAAATCAGGACTCTCGCACGCAGCGACACGTTCAAGCCTTACTCGAATGATGATTTCGAAGCGTCGATCGAGGGCCTGCTGACCTTCGCGCGGGAGCGCGCCAACTTCGTCAAGGATCGCGTGGCGGAAGAGCGGCGGCGGTAGCCGCCGCCGCTCTCCCGCAGCTTGAGGCAAATCCCAAGTTCCAAGCTCCAAGCTCCAAGGCACTCCCAAATCCCAACATCCAAGCCAACCCCAAAATCAACCCCCAACGGCCTGGTAGTTGGGAGTTGGTAGGGAGTGCCTTGGGATTTGGAGCTTGGAGCTTGGGATTTGTCGAGACCTCCACTTGCGCTATCCTCTGCGCGCACCCTGATTTACGCCCTAGACGGAGGACCCGACCGATGGCTGTTTCAGAGAACGCATCCAGGCGATCAGTAGTCACCTCGTTCTTCGCCACCCTGGCTGCCGCGGTTGGTGGCCTGTTCGGCACCAACGCGCAGGCCCAGACACCGGAAACATCGCCGGTGAAGAAGACGTCAACCGACGGCCAGCCCGCTGGAGCGAAACCGCCGCTGTTCTCCAGCTGGGTCACCTACGGCAACCTTGTCTTTGTTGCCGGGAAGGGGCACCACGAGCCAGGCGACATCGCGGTTCACACCAAGTCGGTGCTCGACCAGGTCGAAGCAGAGCTGAAGAAGGCCGGCTCGTCGATGGACAAGGTCCTCAAGGTCAACGTCTACCTCAACGACCTGAAGGATTACGACGGCATGAACGCCGTGTTCAGGGGCAGGTTCGGCCCGAATCCGCCGGTCCGTACCACAATCGCCGCCGCCGGCGGGATACCGGGCAACTCGCTGGTGGAGATCGACTGCATCGCCTTCCGCTGAAGGAGCACGCTATGTGGAGCCGCAGACGCTTTCTCGAGAACATCTCGGCGCTGCCGCTGATCGGCGGCTTCGCCGGTGCGAGCGGATCGGCCGCAACGGCCGCTGCAGCGGGCGGCGGCCGTGACTACTTCAAGGAGCTCGGCATCCGGCCGTTCATCAACGCGGCCGGCACCTATACTGCGATGACCGCCTCGCTGATGCCGCCCGAGGTCATGGACGCGATCAACTACGCGTCGCGCCATTACGTGATGCTCGAAGAGCTCGGTGAAAAGGTCGGCGAGCGCATCGCGAAGCTGGTGAAGGCCGAGGCGGCGCTCGTCACCTCGGGCGCGGCGTCCGCGCTGACGCTCGGCACGGCTGGCGTCCTCACCGGAATGGACAACCAGAAGATGGTGGACCTCCCGAACCTCACGAACATGAAGAGCGAGGTCATCATCCAGAAGTCTCACCGCTTCGGATACGACCACGCGGTGCGCAACTGCGGCGTGAAACTGATCGAGGTCGAAACGCAGGAGGAGCTCGAACGGGCGATCACCCCGCAGACCGCGATGATGCTGTTCTACAACAACAACAATCCGATCGGTCAGATCAAGGACGAGACGTTCGCGCAGCTCGGCAAGAAGCATGGCGTTCCGACGATGAACGACGCGGCGGCCGACGTGCCGCCGGTCGAGAACCTGTGGAAGTACACGGCCATGGGCTTCGACCTCGTCGCATTCTCCGGCGGCAAGGGCATTCGCGGACCGCAGAGCGCCGGGCTGCTGATCGGCCGCAAGGATCTGATTGCTGCCGCCCGCAGGAACGCGCCGCCGAACGGGAACACCGTCGGCCGCGGCATGAAGGTCAACAAGGAAGAGATTGTCGGAATGCTGGCGGCGCTCGAGCTGTACGTCGCGAAGGATCACGAAAAGGAAGGGAAGGAATTCGAGAAGCGCGCCGAGACGATTCGCAGCAGCGCCGCGTCCGTGTCCGGCGTCAAGGCTGAAGTGTTCGTGCCGGAAGTTGCCAACCACGTTCCGCACGTGCGCGTGACCTGGGATGGCGGCACCCGCGCCGCAGCGGCCGCGGTCGTCAACGCGATGCGCGACGGTGAGCCGTCGATCGCCATCCGGAACGAGGAGGCGGCGCTGGTGATTGGCGTCTGGATGATGCGCAACGGCGAGGAGAAGGTTGTCGCGCGGCGTTTGAAGGAAGCCCTGGAACGGAAGAACACCGCCGCGTAGTCGCAACCTATGGACCGGCGCACCTTCGTTTATAACGCCGCACTCGGCACCCTTCATTTGGGTTGGGGCAACCTGGTGCGCGCGCAGGAACCGTCCCCTTCGGCGCTCGGCTCGCTCAAGATCGCCGTTCACGCGCCCGAGTTCACCCCGTCGCCCCTGGCGATGCCCGGCCTCTTTCCCGGCCGCGTGATCGACGTCGTTCATCCGCAGGCCGTCCAGGATCGACGCATTTCCCAGCCGGCAGTACGAACGATGCTCACCCAGGGCATGGCCGCGCTGACCGGCGACAAGAATCCTGCAGATGCGTGGGCACGCTTCGTCGCGCCGACCGACATCGTCGCGATCAAGGTGAACCCGTCGAGCGCCCCGGCGACCGTCACGTCGATTGCCCTCCTCCGCGAGGTGATCAGCGCGCTCAATGCCGTCGGCGTGCCGAACCGCAACATGATCGTCTACGACCGGAACTCGAATCAGCTCGAGGTGAACGGCTATCACACCCAGGTGCCCGCGGGCGTGCGCGTGATCGGACTCGATCAACGGTGGGCGGTGAAGGGATCGAGTGACGTGAACCGCAGCGGCTACGACCCCGAGGTGTATTGCGAGATGGATTGTTTCGGCGAGCGCGAGACCCGATCGTACCTGGCCAGCATCGTGACGCGCGAAGCCACCAAGATCATCAATCTGCCCTGCCTGAAAGAGCACAACGCGTCGGGTGTGACCGGCTGCCTGAAGAACCTCGCCTACGGCTCGTTCAACAACGTCGCGCGCACGCACGTGGACCCGAAGACCTACACCGACCCGGTGATTCCGGTGATGTGCAGCGTTGGACCGCTCCGATCCAAATCGGTGCTGCACATCATGGACGGGATTCGCGCCGTCTACCACGGCGGCCCGTTCGGCTGGAATCCGGAGTTCGTCTGGGAAGCGAAGACGCTGCTGATCGGCACCGACCCGGTCGCCATGGATCGAGTCGAGCTGGAGATCGTCGAGCAGAAGCGCCGCGAGGTCGGCGCCCCGTCACTCTGGGATCGCAACCCCGCCAATCTCGGGCGCAGCTCCGACATCGAGCGCACGGCGCAGAAGAATCCGTTTTACCGGGAGCCCAATCACATCAGGACCGCATCCGAGCTCGGCCTGGGCGTCTGGGATCTCGCGAAGATCGATCGTCGAAAGCTCGTCGTCAATTGATGCCCTCGGATACCAACTGGGTCACGCTGCTGGCCAGCAACGACCGGCGTGGCGGCGTGGCGGCAGCCGCTCGCAAGCCTCCCACCGAGCTGATTTGGAAAGCCACGCTCGGTGATGCCGTCCGGTCCAGTCCGGTGCTTCGCGACGGTGTGCTCTACGTGGCCTGCCGGGACGGCCGGCTCTATGCGTTCGACGTCAGCAACGGCAGGGAACGCTGGCGGTACCAGGCAGCGGCGGCAATCCATTCGACCCCGTCCATCTCCGGCAATCTCGTCCTCGTCGGCGCAGACGACGGGACGGTATCGGCGATCGATCGGGCATCCGGTGTACGACGCTGGCAGGTCCCGGGGACGGGCGAAGTGTGGGCATCGCCGACGGTGTACGACGATGACGTCTACTTCGGCAGCACCGGTGGAGAGATCACGGCTGTCGATCGGGCGACCGGCGAGCTTCGATGGCGCGTCCAGCCGCAAGCGCGGATCTGTTCGACCGCTTACGTCACCGATCGGCGGATCTTCCTGGGCTGCAGCGACGGCCGCCTCATGGCGCTCGAACGCGGCACCGGTAAAGAGGTGTGGACGCATCGCGCCACGGAGGCTGTTGTCGCATCCCCGGCCGTCGACGGCGGCCTGGTGCTGGTGGGCTCGGAAGATTACTTCTTCTACGCTGTCGACGCGGAATCCGGCAAGGTGCGATGGAAGGTCGAGACCGGCCTCGGAGTGACGTCGTCCGCGGCTGTCGCCGGTGGCAAGGTCTTCTTCGGTGGCCGCGATGGTTACCTTTACGCCTTGTCGGCTGCGGACGGTCGCGAGCTGTGGAAGTCCCGCCCGATGCGGGCAATCACAGCGCCGCCGCTGGCCGCGGACGGATTCATCTGTGTTCAGAGCTTTTACGGGACTACCCAGGCCTTCGAGACGGACACGGGAAAAGAGCTGTGGCGCGCGAACCTCGGCGGTTCGGTGAGCTCCACGCCAATCGTTTCCACCGAAGCGGTCTACCTGGCTACCTATCCGGGCGTCGTCTATGCGCTTCGTTGAAAGAGTCGCCGTCGTTCTTCTGGCTTGCACCTGTCTTCACGCCGACGGCCTGGTTCTCATCCATGCCCAGCGTTACGCGATGGGAACGATGTTCGACATCGTGGCCTACCACGCGTCCGGGCAGAAGGCGGAGCGTGCGATCGAGGTCGCCCTCGCCGAGATCGTCCGGCTCGACCACGTGTTGAGTCACTTCGATCCCGAAAGCGATCTCGCAAAGCTGGTTCGTACCGGCCGCACCGGTTTCGTCGGTGTCGACCCGGCACTCTACGACGTGCTCAGCCAATCGATGGAGATCTCGCGACGCTCCGGCGGCGGCTTCGATGTGACCGTCGGACCGCTCGTGCGTCTCTGGCAGAACGCCCAGGCGACCGGACATCCACCGTCACCGGAGGCCATCGCAAAGACCAAGCGCTGTGTCGGGTACGAGAAGGTGCAGCTGATGCCGCCCGACCGCGTGCATCTCAATTCCGACTGCGTCTCGATCGATCTCGGCGGGATCGGCAAGGGCTACGCGGTCGAGCGTGCCATGCAGATCCTGCAGGGCGCCGGCATCGAACACGCCGTGGTCAACGCCGGCCAGAGCTCGATCGCCGCCATCGGCCACCCCCCGGATCGAGCCGGATGGATGGTCGACCTCGGCGTCGACGGCACCGGCCTCGGAGAGATCGAGCTGCGTGACTCTTCGATCTCCACGTCGCGCCAGGGGCGCGTCCCGATGGCCTCAGGGGATCGCGGGTACGGCGACATCATCGATCCCGCGCGCGGCAGACCGGTCGAATCGACGGTCACGGTGATCGTCCGCATTCTGAGCGCCACCCAGGCCGACGCGCTGTCGACGACGCTGCTGTTGCTGCCGATCGAGGAAGGCAAGCGCGTGCTCGAGGGATTTCCTGGCGCCGCCGCGGTCTGGCTCTCAGCGACGGGCGACGTGATCTCGATGCATCGGGATATCAGGGCGCCGCGGTGGAAACGCTGACTCCATTGCCAACATTGCCAAGATTGCCAAGATTGAAAACCCTGACCGTGCTCGTATCGGCGAACCGTGGCAGTGTTGGCACTCCAATGTTGGCAATGCTGGCAATGTTGGCAATGTTGGCAATGGACGCGAGCGCCGAGACCTTGATTCGCTGGGACCTCGAGCGAATCCCCCCGACCGCGGCGCTCGGAATCACCACCCTCGTCGTCCCCGCCGCCCAGCCCGCCACGATTCGAGCGGCCCTCGAGCAGGGCTATCGCGTGTACGTCGAGATTGAAGCCGCGAGTGCGGTGACGTTCAAGCCGATCGCGGGAGCGGCCGGGGTCATCGTGAAGGGGACGCTGCCGGCCGCTCAACTCGATCGGCTCGCACAATACGGCACGCCGGTGCGCATTGCCGACGATCGGGGCAAGTGGCCGCACATCCGCACCAACTGGGTCACGCGCAACAAGGACGTCCTCCAGGTGACGAATCGGTCCTCGCAGCCCTGGCTCGAGAACAACGAGGCGCTCGTCCGAATCGCGATGGCGCGCGCCCCGGCCGCACCTCCGGTCCTGCTCACTTACACCTGGCAGCCGGTGACGGTGTCGGATCTCGATCGCGGTCCCAGGCTCGAGAACTATCTCGTGGCGATCGCGGAAGCCGGCAGCTTCGGAGCCGATCTCGTGCTGCCGCTCCACCAGCGATTCGAGGAGGCGCTCGTCAACGGCGACCCGGACGCGCGCGCGGACTGGGCGGAGATCACGCGTTTCGTCGCCTTCTACGCCTGGAACGTTCCGTTTCAGCACCAGGCGGTCGCGAACGTCGGGGTCGTGACCGCCGATCCGATGCGGGCCTTCGAGCTGATGAACCTGCTGGCACGCCACAACCTGCCGTTCGTGTCGATTGCGCCGTCGGCGCTGGCGGCACACGAGTTGACGGGCATCGATCTCCTGATCGTGCTCGACGATCTCGACGACCGCGGGCTGCAGCGCGTTGACGCCTTCGCGAACGCCGGCGGCACGGCGCTGGTGGCAGGGACGGCCGCGGTCAAGCCTGGCGCGGCGGCGCTGCCCTGGCATCGATCGGCGCCAGTCAAGAGCGAACGCCGCGTGTCCTACACGGTTGGGAAGGGCCGCGTCGTCGAGAGCCCGACCGCGCCGTCCGACCCGAACACCTTTGCGCTCGACATGCGGCAGCTGCTCGGGTCCGGGCGGCGGATCGTCGATATCTGGAACGGGATCACCGTGCTGGTCGCACCGTATGCGCGCCGCTCCGGCGACGGCATGCTGCTCACCGCGTTGAACTACGCGGCGCAGCCGCTGCCAATCCAGGTGCGCGTGCGCGGGACGTTCTCCAGGGTGCAGTACGAAGCGCCGGGACAGCCGGCGGCCCTGCTGCCGTTCGAGCACCGCGACGACGGGACCGAGTTCGTGCTGCCGGCATTGCGAATCGGCGCCCGCATCTTTCTCACACGCCTGCCTTGACTCCGGGGCGCGCGTGGGCCATGGTAGGGCTCCCAACCACAGGAGAACCGCGTGAACGGACGTTTCCGACTGGTCCATCTTTGCATCGTGTTCGCGCTGATCTTCAGCTCTGACTCTCCAACACCAGCGCAGGGCCAGCAGGGCACGCCCCCGCCGGACCTGCTGATCAAGGGCGGCCGGGTCATCGATCCCCGCAACAATATCGACGCGGTCATGGACGTGGCCCTCTCGGGCGGGAAGATCGCGCAGGTGGCGGCCAGCATCGCACCAACGCCGGCCATGCGCGTCATCGATGCGGCCGGGCTCTATGTGGTGCCGGGGCTCATCGACATCCACGCTCACGTGTTCTTCGGAACGGAGAAGGACGCGTACTTGAGCAACGCCGATCAGGCGGTGCCGCCCGATAACCATTCGTTCCGCAACGGGCAGACGACGCTCGTCGACGCGGGGGGAGCGGGGTGGCGGAACTTCCTCCAGTTCAAGGAGAACGTCATCGATCGGTCGCGGACGCGCGTCCTCGCCTTCATCAACATCGTCGGCTCGGGCATGAAGGGCGGGCCGGTCGAACAGGACCTCGCCGACATGGATTCGAGACTGACGGCGATGCGGATCCGCCAGCATCCGGGCGTGATCGTCGGCATCAAGGCGGCGCACTACATCGGCAGCGAATGGGATCCGGTGGATCGCGCGGTCGCCGCCGGCAAGGAGACCAACGTGCCGGTGATGGTGGACTTCGGCCGTGCGACGCCGCCGCATTCAATCGAAGACCTGCTGCTGAAGCACCTCAGGCCCGGCGACATCCTGACTCACGCCTACGCGCACGTGACCGGACGCGAGGGCATCGTCGACGACAACGGGAAAGTACGTCCGGGGGTGCTCGAGGCACGGAAGCGTGGCGTGATCTTCGACGTCGGCCACGGCGGCGGCAGCTTCGTCTGGCGTCAGGTCGTGCCGGCGACCAAACAGGGCCTTTACCCCGACGTGATCAGCACGGATCTCCACACCGGCAGTATGAACGCCGGGATGAAGGACCTCCTCACGACGATGTCGAAGCTGCTCAATCTGGGCATGCCGCTGGCGGATGTGATCAAGGCGAATACCGCGCGCGCCGCCGAGGTGATCAAGCGGCCGGACCTCGGTCACCTGTCGGCTGGCGGCGAGGCTGACGTCGCCGTCCTCACGCTGCGCAAGGGGACCTTCGGGTTCCTCGACAGCGAAGGGTCGAAGATGATGGGCACGCAGAAGCTCGAATGCGAGCTGACGATCCGCGCCGGCCGGGTGGTGTGGGATCTCAACGGGATCTCACGATCCGTCTGGACGGAAGCCAAGGGCAGCAGATGACCTCCGGCGGGGGGCCGTGGACCTCGGCGCCACGGAAGGAATACAGGGAATTCGCGGTGGGACAACCCGCAGTCGACGATGAACTACCGAAAGGCAGGGGGCAATGATGGGCCGGATGTTCGCGTGTGCAGTACTGGTCGTCTTGATTTCGAGCAATGCCTGGGCGCAGCTGGCGTCGCAAACGGCGCTGGTTGGCGCCGTTACCGACGCCGGCGGCCTCGTGCTGCCGGGCGCATCGGTCGTCGCCGTCAACGTCGGGACCCGCGACACCTATGAAGCCACCACCAACGCCGAAGGCGACTACTATATCCAGTTCGTCAGGCCCGGGAAGTACGAGATCTCGGTCACGGTGAACGGCTTCCAGACGTTCAAGGCCACCGGCGTCGATGTGGCCAGCAATCAGGTGGTCCGCACCAACGCGGTGATGCAGGTTGGCGGCATCAACGAGTCGGTCAGCGTCGAGGCCCGCGCCCAGGTGCTCGACACCGATCGGGCCACCGTTTCTGAAACGATCAGCCAGCGCGCGATCGTCGAGCTGCCGCTGAGCGGCCGCAACGTCTGGAGCCTTGCGAGCACCACGCCCGGCGTCCTCGGCGGGGTCACCGGCGACATCGGCCTCAACTTCCGGGGCGCTGGTCAGCGCGAGATCCAGAACAGCCTCTCGCTCGACGGCATCAACTCGACGGCGAACCTGCTGGCCGCCACCAGCATGCGGCCGATCGCCGACGCGGTCACCGAAATCCAGGTGCAGACCGGCAGCACCTCCGCCGAGTACGGCTCCTATCTCGGCGTCCACATCAATGTCGTGACCAAGAGCGGCACCAACACGCCCCACGGTTCGCTCTTCTACTTCCTCCAGGACGACTCGCTCGATGCCCGCGGTCATTTCGAGAATCGGGCGATCCCGGCGAACCCGCGCAACCGGAAGCAGTTCGGCGCGCAGTTCGACGGCCCGCTGTTCATCCCGAAGTTCTACGACGGCCGGAACCGGACGTTCTTCATGGGCGCCTATGAAGGCGTACGCGGCGAGGCGATCACCAGCCCGTTCGCGTCGGTGCCGACACCGCTGATGCGCCAGGGGAATTTCTCGGAAGTCGCGACGCCGATCACCAACCCGTTCACGGGCGAGCGCTTTCCCGGCAACATCATTCCCACGTCGATGCTGTCACCAACGTCGCTCAAGCTCCTGCAGTACTACCCGGCGGCCAACCTGACCGGCACCGCCAACAACTGGCAGGGGCCAAGCCCGAATACGGACAATGTGGATCAGTTCCTGGGCCGCGTCGATCAGAACATCGGGAACAAGATCCGGTTGAACCTTCGCTACAACTGGCACGACAGCTTCGGCCGGAACGTCTTCAACAACGCGATCCCGGCGACCCAGGTGACGCAGCCGCGCGTCAACAACAACTGGCTCGGAGGCTATACCCACACGCTGAAGCCGAACCTGCTGAATGATTTCAAGATCGGCTATCACCGGTTGAACTTCGACACGCTGAACCCGTTCGCGGTCGACGGTCCCGCGGATGCGGGCGCGTCGCTGGGCATCCCGGGCTTCGACGGCGACGTGAAGTACAACAATCCCGGCCTGCCGAGCATCAACGTCAGCAACTTCGCGGGGCTGGGTGCCGCCGGCACCAACTGGTATCAGTTCGATACGACGTTCCAGATGTCCAATGTGCTCGCCTACTCGGCGGGCGCCCACAACCTCCGGACTGGCTTCGATCTGCGACGTCTGGCAACGGGTCGGCGGGCGGCCAACGATCCGCGCGGCCTGTTCAGCTTCACCAACGACATCACCGGCTACTCGATGGCCGCGTTCATGCTCGGCCTGCCGCGCACCGTGATTCCGCCCACGGATCAGATTCAGGGACATGTCGGTGGATGGCGCAACGGGTTCTTCGTCAACGACGTGTGGCAGGCCTCCCGAAACTTCACGCTCAGCCTCGGCCTGCGCTACGAGTTGAACACGCCGGTCCAGACCTTTGAAGGCCTGGCGACGATGCTGGCAGAGGACCAGGAGACCATTATTCCCGCAACGCTGCCGTCGGTGGGGTTCGAGTTCCACGAGCCGAACTACAAGGACTGGGGGCCGCGGCTCGGCGCCACCTACCGCCTCAGCGAAAAGACAGTCCTCCGGGCGGGCTTCGGGATCTACTACAACCCGAACCAGATGAACTCGTTCACGTTCCTCACGAACAACCCCCCGCTCGCGGCGGTCACGACCTACACGTCCCCTTCGACCAACCCGACACTCTCGTTCGACCATCCGACGGGTGTCGTCGGACCGGCAGGCCGGCCGGACATGATCTCGCCAACCCGCGAGCTGCCCAACGCGCGCAAGGATCAATGGAGCTTCGATCTCCAGCGTGAGCTGTGGCGCAACACCGCCCTGGATATCCAGTACGTCGGCTCGAACACCAGCCATCTCGATCGCAGCTTCTTCAACAACACGCCGACCCCGGGCCCCGGCGACATCGATCCGCGGCGCCCGAGCCAGAAGTTCCGCAGCCGGCGGATGATCCAGAACGATCTGATCGCCGACTACGACGCGGTCAGCGTCATCCTCCGGAAGCGGATGAGCCACGGCATCCAGGCCGACGCCCACTACACGTGGTCACGCACCCGCGACATGGCCACGCACTCGAACGGCGGCGGCGCGACGATGGACAACTACGACATCTGGCGCGACTACGGTCCGGCGGGCTGGGACATCCCGCACCGGTTCGTGGCCAGCTACCTGTACGACGTGCCGTTCCTGAAGGACTCGTCGAACGCGTTCCTCAAGTACGTAGTCGCAGGCTGGCAGGTCTCCGGCGTCACCACCCTGCAGAGCGGGTCGCCGGTGAACGCCGCGATCAGCGCCGACCGCGCCAACATCGGCACCGGGCTGCAGCGCCCGGATCTCGTCGGCCCGGTGCCCTCCCTGAACTGCGTCCCGGATCCGGCGCGCCCGCCGCAGCTGATGAACTGCTACGATGCGTCGGCGTTTGCAATGCCGGCCCAGTTCACGTTTGGCAGCGCTCCGCGCAACGTGCTGCGCGGGCCGAAGTTCGTCAACACCGATTTGTCGCTGATGAAGAACGTCGTGGTTGGCGGCGGTGCCACCTTCCAGATCCGCGTGGAGATGTTCAACATCTTCAACACGGTCAACTGGGGCAACCCCAACGCGACGCTCGACAACACCGCGTTCGGCCGCATCACCTCGGCGGGCGCGATGCGGCAGGTGCAGCTGGGGGCGAAGCTGTTGTTCTGAGCGCGTGGGTCCTGATCGCGACTCTTGTTGGATAACCGGATGGCTAGCGGCGTTCTGTCAGCATTACTTAGTTTGCGTCGCGGGGCCCCACCCCCGCGACGCCGCGTGGGGCCCCACCCCCACGCGCTGCCAGCGCTCGCTTCGCTCGCGCCGGTGTTTACGGACAACGGGCCACTTGGACTAGCAACCTGTCCGAACACGCGACCCACAGAATGCTGATCCAAGCGGCTAAGGGTTGCTAACCAGCGGCGCCGAGCGAAGCGAGGCGCTGGCAGCTGTGGGGGTGGGGCCCCACAGCGTTTCGCGGGGGTGTACGCGAAACAAACTAAT